>Ga0315318_10000982_pt1 | contig 12254 bp, 9 predicted proteins | sample M1200m3416metaG_FD_203703 | JGI IMG/M metagenome (GOLD analysis project Ga0315318, IMG submission 203703) | Ammonia-oxidizing marine archaeal communities from Monterey Bay, California, United States - M1 200m 3416 | ecosystem: Environmental > Aquatic > Marine > Coastal | place: USA: California... | reverse complement strand
TCGTCCACGATGCAGCCCGCCCGCTGGTCGAGCCTGGGGATGTCAGGCGGCTCATGGCCGCTGTCAGTGAGCATGGCGCCGCCGCCCTGGGCTATCCCGCAACCGACAGCGTCAAGCGGGAGGAGGCCGGGATGAGCAAGCAAGGCCTTGACCGCTCTCGCACGTGGTCTGTCCAGACTCCGCAGGGGGCGACCGCCGAAAATTTCAGGCAGGCCTATTCTCTGGCGGCGGCGGGGGAGGAGTACACCGATGAGTTGGCTCTGCTGGAGGCCGTCGGCATCCCGGCAAGGCTGGTGGAGGGTAGTCGTGAGAATATCAAGGTCACGCTTCCTGGAGATGAGGAACTCGCCCGCTTTTTTCTCTCTCGTCGTGATGGGGCTGGCGGGGATGATTGAGTCGGAACGGAGGCAATCTCAAATTGTCGCGTCCGATGGGGTATAATCCCGCGCTATGTTTCGAATAGGTTCAGGTTTTGACAACCATCGGCTGGTGCCAGGTCAACCTCTCTGGCTTGGCGGAGTCGAGCTCGACTCCGAACTCGGCTGCGAGGCGCACAGCGATGGCGACGTTCTTCTCCATGCCCTGACCGACGCGCTGCTTGGCGCGGTCGGGGGCGGAGATATAGGGGAGCTTTTTCCAGACAGTGATCCCCAGTGGAAGGACCAGGCGAGTTCCCTCTTTGTTGAGGCGGCCCTCGAGCGTGTTCGCGATGCGGGGTTTGTCGTGGTCAATGTCGATGCGACGATTTTTCTCGAGGCACTCAAGCTCTCTCCGTACAAGCAAGCGATCGCCGCTCGAATTCATGAGTTGCTTCAGCCTTTTGGGGAACTGGCTGAAAACGCGGTCAATGTGAAGGCCAAGACTATGGAGGGCTGCGATGCGGTCGGTGAGCTGAGAGCTGTGGCAGCCCAGGTGGCCGTGCTGGTCGAGAGTCGGGTCTGAAGGTTGCCCGAAACGGAAATGACGGTGAAGCCCCTTATCCAGAGGGTTTTTTCCATCTGGAGACCGTGATTTCCGGCTTTTTCAGGCTTCTTGAAAGGCGGTTGTGGCGAAAGAAGCTTTCAAACGGACAGCTTTTTACTAAGTCCTTTAAAAATAAGAGTTTGTAAATAGTCTTTTTGTCTTGAAAGGAAGAAGGCCCTCTGTATAATCTCGCTCCCTTATTGTAAAGTTTTGCCGAAAATAGGCTAGCGTAGCTCAACGGTAGAGTTCCGGTTTTGTAAACCGGGGGTTGTGGGTTCGATTCCCACCGCTAGCTCATGAAACGGTTGACCGCTTTTAGGTTTGTCTTTCAGGAAATGTGGGATATTTTCCCGGTCCTGGGGGGCTATTGCTGGTGTGAGGGCAGGTGCCCGAGTGGCCAAAGGGAACGGACTGTAACTCCGTCGGCTTTAGCCTTCAGTGGTTCGAATCCACTCCTGCCCACCATATTCATTCCCCGCTGGGGGGGAAACCGGTAATCGTGAGAGCGGAGTTTAAAAAGTTTTGTTTTAGATGGATCCTAGGGAGCTTGAGCGGGTGTAGCTTAGTGGTAAAGCTCCAGCCTTCCAAGCTGATTACGAGGGTTCGATTCCCTTCACCCGCTCCATTTTTTTGCTTCTAACGCCCGTTCCTGTCGATTTTGGAGGATTTTGGTTTTAAAGGAGTTGTGCCGATATAAACAGGAATGAACCAGGCTCTGATCTAGTTCTAAGAAGAGTTTAGGATGCCGCTGTAGCTCAGTCGGTAGAGCGCTTCCTTGGTAAGGAAGAGGTTCACGGGTTCGATTCCCGTCAGCGGCTCCATTTTTGATAGAAGACAAAAAGGCCTGGGATAAATAGAATTCTGAGTCGGGAGTTTGACTCCCCCTGATTAATGAATGTTGTTTTGAGGTAAAGTGCTTCGGAACTTAGTAATTTGAATTTGAACTGCAGGATAAAAGTTAACGGAGGATGGCGTCCGGAGTGAGGTCGCCTGAACCGTCAGCAGGATTGAAGGAGCCTAAAAGAGATGGCGAAAGACGTATTTGAAAGGACAAAGCCCCACGTTAACGTTGGAACGATCGGCCACGTTGACCACGGCAAGACAACTTTAACCGCGGCGATCACCCAGACCCTTGCTGGCAAGGGGTTGGCTTCTGAGCGTTCTTTTGATTCCATCGATAACGCCCCGGAAGAGCGTGAGCGTGGAATTACGATCAACACGTCGCATGTCGAGTACGAGACGGAAAATCGTCACTACGCGCATGTCGATTGCCCCGGTCACGCCGACTATGTGAAGAACATGGTTACCGGTGCCGCCCAGATGGATGGAGCCATCCTGGTGGTGAGCGCTTCCGACGGGCCCATGCCCCAGACTCGTGAGCACATCCTGCTTGCACGCCAGGTGCAGGTGCCGAGCATCGTGGTGTTCATGAACAAGGTTGACCAGGTCGATGACGATGAGCTTCTCGAGCTTGTCGAGATGGAGATTCGTGAACTGCTCAACGAATACGATTTCCCCGGAGATGACACTCCGATCATCCAGGGCTCTGCCCTCAAGGCTCTTGAGAGTCCCGAGGATGAGGCCGCCACGAAGTGCATCCTCGAACTGATGGAGCAGGTCGACAGCTATATCCCCGAGCCTGAGCGGGATGTCGACCAGCCCTTCCTGATGCCGGTTGAAGACGTTTTCAGCATCAAGGGCCGTGGCACTGTCGGTACCGGCAAGATTGAAACCGGAAAGGTCCACACTGGCGATGAGATTGAGATCGTCGGGCTGAAAGAGACCTCCAAGACGACCGTGACCGGAGTCGAGATGTTCAACAAGACCCTCGATGATGGCCAGGCCGGCGACAACGTGGGTTGCCTGCTGCGCGGCGTGGATAAGGAGGAGCTCGTTCGCGGGCAGGTACTCGCGGCTCCCGGCAGCATCCATCCTCACAAGAAGTTTGTTGGTGAGGTCTACGTCCTTAAGAAGGACGAAGGCGGTCGCCACACTCCATTCTTCACCGGTTATCGTCCCCAGTTCTACTTCAGGACCACGGATGTGACCGGTACCGCAACCTTGCAGGGAGCGGAGATGTGCATGCCTGGCGACAACATCACGATGGACATCGAGCTGATCCAGCCGATTGCCATGAAGGAAGGTCTTCGGTTCGCTATCCGCGAGGGTGGGCGAACGGTAGGCTCGGGTGTTGTTGCGGCTATTTCTGAGGAGGAGGAGGAGTAATCAACGTATTTTTGCAGGAGAGTCCGGGCGGGAAGCCGCCACTCTTTCCTGAGTCAGTAATCTTGCAGGCCAGTAGTTCAATTGGCAGAGCGTCGGATTCCAAATCCGAAAGTTGGGGGTTCAAGTCCCTCCTGGCCTGCCAGATCCTGGCTTAAATGAATGACGGCCTGATTTTTTTCGGGCCGAGTTTGCTAACTAGGCAAGTTGAAAGCGCGCTATGGGAGCTATCTACAAGGAAGACCAGGGAAAGGTCGCCAGGATTATCCTGGTTACCGTGATCATGCTGGGAGCGGTATTCGCCCTCCAGCAACTACACGGCTATATGCCGAAGATTCCTGATTGGAAACTTCTTGGCCTGATCGATGACAAAGGGCTGTGCTTGAAGATCCTGGACTGGCGCTACATGGTACATGGGCCGCTGATCGTTCTGGCTATCATGTTCGCCTATCGCCAATTTAACAGACCAAAGACAGCCGACTTCCTCATTGAGACTGAAAATGAGCTGAAGAATAAGGTGACCTGGCCTTCCCGCAAGGAAGAGACGAGCGCCTCGATCGTGGTTGTTGTGACAGTTCTTATCCTGAGTGTTTTTATTTTCGGGGTCGACTACTTCATGAAGCTGTTCAGCGAGGGGCTTTTTTACCCAGGCTGATGGCCGCAAATCGGTTTTTGAGCTTCAAGGATGAATCGAGGGCAAAGGGCTTTTCGGTCTCTTTGAGACGCGCACAATTTAGAGAGGGAAGCCTAAATGGCTAAAGAATGGTACGTGCTCCGAGTTGCCAGTGGGCGAGAGTCGACTCTCCGCAATGGTCTTATGAAGAAGATCCAGCTGGCGGGACTTGAGGAGCAGATCCCCACCGTGCTTGTTCCCACCGAGAGAGTCTCGGAGATCAAGGGCGGTAAAAAGCGTTTCAAGGAGAGGAAGCTATATCCCGGCTATATCATTGTCGAGATGGAACTCAGCGATGAGGTCTGGTATCTCATCAAGGACACGCACGGCATTGGCGATTTTGTAGGTTCCTACGAAAATCCCCAGCCGCTGTCGGCCGCTGAGGTCGAGAAGATACTGAATACCGTTCAGGGCAAAGAGGAAACGCCCGAGGTTAAGATCGATCTCGCTACCGGCGATGGCGTGAAGATCAAGGAAGGTCCATTCGAGAACTTCGATGGTACCGTCGACGAGGTCTTCCCGGCCAAGGGGCAGGTGCGCGTCATTGTTACTATCTTCGGGAGGCCGACTCCCTGTGACCTGGAATACTGGCAGGTCGAAAAAATTTGAATCGATGCCCGCAGGGCGCGGGCCGTAATAGAAAGAGTTTGAGACATGCCTCCCAAGAAGGAATACAAAGCCAAGGTGAAGCTCCAGATCGCAGGCGGCCAGGCAACTCCCGCGCCTCCGGTGGGGCCGGCCCTGGGTCAGCATGGCGTGCCGATCGGCGAGTTCGTGCAGAGGTTCAACGAAGCGACCAAGGAGCAGGCCGGGACGATCGTCCCCGTCGAGCTCTATGTCTATGCCGACCGGAGCTTTGACTTTATTGTCAAGTCGCCTCCCGCGGCGGTGCTTGTTCGCAAGGAAGTTGGCCTTGCCAAGGGAGCGCAGCTTCCCGGGACCGAGGTCGTCGGCGAGATCAATCGTGCTCAGCTCGAGAAAATCGCCCAGATCAAGATGGAAGACCTGAATGCGAGCGACATGGATGCCGCGGTGAAGATGATCGAGGGAACCTGTCGGAGCATGGGAGTCAATGTCGTGGAGACTGGGGGGGGGCCGATTTCTGTCGAACCTGCTGACGCTGACGCCGACGCTGACGCCGACGCTGGCGCCGACGCCTCCGCCGACGACAGCGCTGCAGCCGATGACGGCGGGAGCGAGTCAGCTGAAGCACCCACTGAGGGTGATGCGGCCGAAGAATAATACAGTAAGTAGAACAAACAAGAGTTTATTGGTTTTGATCAACTCTCCGCCGGGAGGGCAGGTAATTACCACGGTGTTTCCCTTTGAGTCCTCGCGGCTTATTTTGCAGGGGAGGCTAACTGTGGGAGAGAGCCAGAAAGGTTTTCGATAATGGCAAGTAAGAGTAAGAAGAATCGCCGCAACCAGGAAAAAGTTCCTGACGGAGCGGTGGGTATCTCCCAAGCGGTTGGATCCCTTAAACAGTTTGATGGCGCCAAGTTTGACGAGACTGTTGAGCTGGCCCTGAAGCTCGGGATTGATCCGAAGAATTCAACCCAGATCGTTCGGGGCGCTGTCTCTCTTCCGCATGGTATCGGCAAGGAAATTACCGTGATCGCGTTCTGCGAGGGCGAGCTGGCTGAGGCTGCTAAAGAGGCTGGAGCTCTCGAGGCTGGGGGAGAGGAGCTTGCTCAGAAGATCCTGGATGGTTGGCTCGGTTTTGATGTAGCCATCGCCCATCCTTCGATGATGCGTTATGTCGGAAAGCTTGGCCGTGTGCTTGGACCTCATTCGAAGATGCCGTCTCCCAAGTCCGGAACCGTTACCGATGACGTAGTCGGAACGGTTAAGGATTTCAGGGCCGGCAAGGTAGAGTTTCGCAACGACGACCATGGAAATGTTCATGCGATCATGGGCAAGAAATCCTTCAGCGTTGAGCAACTTACCGAGAATGTCGAAGCCTTCATCGAACATATCAACAGCCTCAGGCCCACGTCGACCAAGGGGAATTACCTTCGGAAAGCGGTGATTTCAGCGACGATGAGCCCGGGAATCGCTCTTGATGTGGTCTAATCTTCAAAATATTCGGGTTTTTTCGTAACTTCTAGTGGGTTTTGGAATAGAGACCGTTGACTGAGGTCTGATCTTTCGTTAAAACCGGTCCTTTTCGTACCCATCCACAGGTAAATCCATGTCCAGGGAACTTAACGATATCATCACGAAAGACATCGAGACCCGTTTTGCGGGGCTGGATGGCTGTGTTGTATTCGATTATCAGGGTCTGTCTGCCGGAGACACGTTTGAGCTGCGCAGAAGATTACGGCAGGACGGGGTTCTGATGAATGTGGTGCAAAACCGCTTGAGCAAGCGTGTTTTTTCTGAGCGCGAGGACATCCCAGGTGAGTTCACGGATCTTTTCCGGGGGCCAACAGCCTTGCTGACAAGTGAGGAGGGGGCTCTCAGGGCGAGTAAGAGTATCGCCAATTGGCTCAAGGAAAATAAGGACTCAGTAGAGATCAAGGGCGGCCTCTTTGAGGGCAAGGTGCTCACCAAGGAGGAAGTCAATGCAATGGCCAAGATTCCCGACAAGGAGACGCTGCTCGCGCAGACGGTCGGGCTGTTCCTTTCTCCAGTCCAGTTTTTGCCTTCGGCAGCCAAGAGCCTGGTGTCTCACCTGGCCGGTTGCGCCAAGGCCCGTCACGAAGAACTTTCAGATTCTTAGATATTCATTTACGGCTCCTCATTCAGGAGCTTGATTCAGGAGGATTGCGAAATGGCAGACGAAGACGCCAAAACCGAAGAAGCCGAAGCCCCGGAGGCCCCAGCGGCTCCCGAAGAAGCTGAGGCTGCGACTGCTACAGCGGAAGAAGCTGTGGAAGACAAGTCCTACGGAGAAAAGGTCACCCAGATTGTCGACCTGTTTACCGGGTTGACCGTCATGGAGGTTCTTGAGCTCCAGGAGGCCCTTAAGGATAAAGGCATTGAGCCTGCTGCGGCTGCCGCTGTTGTTGCCGGTTCTGCCGGTGGCGGCGAGGCTGCTGCGGAAGAGAAGTCGACCTTCGATGTCATCCTCAAGAGTCCCGGCGCCAAGAAGATCCAGGTTATTAAGGAGGTCCGCGGGATCACCAGCCTGGGGCTGAAGGAAGCCAAGGCCCTTGTGGACGATGCGCCCCAGCCTGTGAAGGAAGGCGTAACGAAGGACGAAGCTGAGCAGTTGAAGGAACAGCTGGAAGCCGCCGGTGCGGAAGTCGAGCTGGCCTGAGGCTGTTGGATTTCTTCTATGCGGATCAGCCGGGTTTTTCCCGGCTGGGCCGATGACGATGTGACTATGAGCATAGTGCTCAACTGAGCGGGGAGCGGCGATTCTGGGTCCGTTCCCTGGCCTTCCTTCCCAGTCGGGAGCTAGAAGCGGCAAGTCGTTTGTTCCCGGAGACGTTTACGCTCTACGTCTTCGAGACGATTCTGCGCGCGATGTGCTACCTGGCTGATGTCGGTGGAGAGAGCGGATTATTCAAGCCTCTGGCATGAAAGATAGCCAAGGTGGTTTGCGGGTCGGTCGGATCCTTGTGGGTCTCCCCGGCGGCGGATCGTCTTTCTTTTATGTCGATGTGATTTAGGCCCCTTCCTGGGAGTTTTATTGGGATGACCTTATTACCTGCGAAGACCTTTGGCAGTAGGCGGGATGCAATTGACGTCCCTGACCTCATGGAGCTGCAAGTCAACGCTTACCGCAAGTTCCTGCAGGCAGGAAAGCACTACACCGACAGGGACAACTTCGGCCTCGAAGCGATCCTGCGAGAGATATTTCCGATTCCCAGCTACGATGGGAGCCTGTCGCTCGAGTATGTCGGCTACGAGCTTGGCAGGCCGCGTTACGAGGAATCCGAGTGCAGGGATCTTCGCCTGACCTTCGGGCTCCCTTTCAAGATTCGCCTTCGCCTCGAAAAGGAAGAACCCATCGAGGAAGAGGTCTACCTCGGCGAGATTCCAAAGATGATCGGTGGGGGAGAGTTTATCGTCAATGGCGCCGAGCGTGTCATTGTCAGTCAGCTCCATCGCTCGCCAGGCGTCGATTTCTCTGAAGAGATTCATGCTGGCGAGAAGCGTCTTCATTCCTGTCGGGTGATCCCCGAGCGCGGCAGTTGGATCGAGCTGAACGTCAGCAAGAAAGATGCCCTGACCGTCAGGATCGACCAGAGCGGCAAGTTTTCCTCGACCTGTCTGCTTCGCGCTATGGCCGAGGAGTATTCAACTGACCGCCAGATTCTGGAGCTCTTCTACAAGGTCAAGAAGATCAGGCTTGTTGGCGAGAAGTGGGTGGAGAAGGTCATCGGGAGCGTATGCGCTGAGGACATTGTAGAGGAATCAACCGGCACGGTTATCGTTAACGCCTGTGAAGAGATCACCGAGACGATCGCCGAATCTCTCCTCAACGATAAGGAGAAGCGTGAGGTCGGTGGCAAGCCCCGCTCCATCAGCATCATCGCCGATGTTCAGGACCCGCTGATTCTCAACAGTCTTCGCGATGATCTCGCCAAGAACCATGAGGACGCCCTGATCCGTATCTATCAGCGCCTGCGTCCAGGCAACCCGGCCCAGTTGACCAAGGCCAAGGAGCTCTTCCACGACAAGTTCTTCAACTCCCAGAAGTATCGCCTGGGCCGCGTTGGACGTTTTCGGATCAACAGGAAGTTCAAACAGAAGGTTCCCGAGACCGAGATGACCCTCAAGCAGGAGGACCTCATCAACTCGATCCAGTACATCCTCACCCTGAGGTCCGGAGGCGGGCTGATCGATGATATCGATCACCTCGGCAACCGTCGTGTGCGGACCATCGGCGAGCTTGCCGGCGAAGAGTTCAGGAAGGGATTCCTGAAGCTCAAGCGCACCGTCCAGGAGCGCATGAGCATGATGGAGACAGACGCTCTGACGCCCCGCAGCCTGATCAATTCAAAGACGATCTCCAGCGCGATCGATTTCTTCTTCGGCCGCGGTGAACTTTCGCAGGTAGTTGACCAGACCAACCCTCTCTCCCAGCTTACCCACGAGAGACGTCTCAGTGCTCTGGGGCCCGGGGGGCTGAACCGGAAGCGCGCCGGCTTCGAGGTGAGGGACGTTCACATCTCTCACTACGGAAGAATTTGTCCGATCGAGACGCCTGAGGGAACCAACATCGGGTTGATCTCTTCCCTGAGCGTCTACTCGAAAATGGATGAGTACGGTTTCCTGACGACGCCCTACCTCAAGGTCAGCAAGGGGAAGGTGTCGGATAAGAGCGCCGTCTATCTTCGCGCGGACCAGGAGGAGGACCGCTGGCTGGCTCCCGCCGACGCCGAGGTCGACTCCTCCGGCAAGCTTGTAGGAGATATGGCCCTGGCCCGCCGTAACGGTGAATTCAAACTCATCAGCGTCAACGATGTAGAGTTTATCGATGTTTCTCCCCGGCAGATGGTGGGGGTTTCGGCATCGCTGATTCCCTTCCTTGAGAATGACGATGCCAACCGTGCGCTCATGGGTTCGAACATGATGCGCCAGGCTGTTCCCCTGCTGAAGGTCCAGGCTCCCCTGGTGGGGACCGGGATGGAGAGCGAGGTGGCCAGGTTCTCCGGCATGGTCGTCCGGGCTCCGAAGACAGGTACCGTCAAGCAGGTCGATGCCACGCAGATCACTATCGGAGACTCTGATCCTGTTCAGCTGAGAAAATTCCAGGGACTCAATGAGAGAACCTGTCTCAACCAACGTCCCGTAGTCCATGTCGGCGACAAGGTCAAGGCAGGCGATGTCATCGCCGACGGCGCGGCGACCCAGGAGGGTGAGCTCGCCCTTGGCGCCAACGTGCTGGTCGGTTTCATGACCTGGGACGGCTACAACTTTGAGGATGCGGTTCTCATCAGCGAGAAGCTGGTCACGGATGACGTCTACACTTCGATTCACCTTGACGAGTTCGAGATTGAGATCCGTGAGACCAAGCTTGGTCGCGAGGAGTTTACCCGGGAGATCCCGAATGTTTCCGAACGGGCCCTCAGGAATCTCGACGAGGATGGCATTGTGCGGATTGGAACGCATGTCAGGCAGGGCGATATCCTGGTCGGCAAGGTTGTCCCAAAATCCAAGAGTGAGCTTTCGCCCGAGGAGAAGCTCCTTCACGCGATCTTCGGTCGTGCCGGTGAGGATGTGAAAAACGATTCGCTCGAGGTCACCTCGGGTGTAGAGGGCGTGGTGATCGGCGCCAAGCGTTTCCAACGCAAGTCCCTGACAAGCGATGAGAATCGCAAGCAGGACAGGGATGACGCGAAGGCTGCCGAGGCGGAGGCCAGGGAGCTTCTGATCGCGGAGGTGAGCAGTTGCCTGGAAGCGCTGCATGAGATTCTCGGAAAGAAGCCGGTTGGCGATGACAGGAAGATCCTGAACGCCGAGGACCTGGTGGATCTCGACAGCGTTGCTTCCGTCAAGATGATTCTAAGGCTTGAGAACTTCACCAAGGGTAGGACTCCTGAGAAAATCAACGCTCTCAAGGAATGTCTCCAGGAGCATTTTGCCCGCATGGAGGTGATCGAGGACCGCAAGAGTCGCCTGGTGAATAAGTTCACCAGGGGAGATGAGCTGTCCCCGGGTGTTCTCGAGATGGTGAAGATCTTCGTTGCAACCAAGAGGAACATGTCGGTTGGCGACAAGGTTGCCGGGCGGCATGGAAACAAGGGTGTGATCGCCAAGATCCTTCCCGAGGAGGATATGCCCTACCTCGAGGATGGAACCACTGTCAGCATGCTGCTGAACCCGCTGGGCGTCCCCTCTCGTATGAACCTGGGCCAGATTCTTGAGACCCACCTCGGTCTTGCGGCCAGCAAGTTGGGCTTCAGGGCGAAGACTCCGGTCTTCGATGGATGCACCGAGGAGGAGATCAAGCAGAACCTCAAGGAGGCCGGGTATTCGGAGACTGGCAAGCTGACCCTCTATGATGGCCGTACGGGTGAGCCGCTTGAGCAGCAGGTTACGGTTGGTTACCTCTACATGCTGAAGCTGCACCACCTCGTGGATGATAAGATCCACGCGCGTGCCACCGGGCCCTACTCGCTTATCACCCAGCAGCCGCTGGGTGGAAAGGCGAGGTTCGGCGGTCAGCGTTTCGGCGAGATGGAGGTCTGGGCGCTCGAGGCCTATGGCGCGGCCAACATTCTCCAGGAGCTTCTGACGGTGAAATCTGACGATGTGGATGGCCGGGCGAAGATCTATGAATCCATGGTCAAGGGTGAGAACACCCTCGAGCCGGGAACGCCTGTGTCTTTCAATGTATTAACCCATGAGATCAAGGGGCTGGGGTTCTGCCTGGAGCTTCACAAGAGACGGGACGGAGCTCCCTCACCCGCGGCCATGCCGAATGAGAACTAGGCAGGTAGCCGTCCGGGCGCGTATCGTTTACAGAGACAAGAAAACCTTTAACGAATAAAAACAGGAGATCTTCGAAAGTGGATTCAATCTACGAGAAGGTTAATGACTACGGCTCGGTATCTATCCGACTCGCTTCACCCAACGACATCCTGTCCTGGTCCTATGGTGAGGTGAAGAAGCCCGAAACGATCAACTATCGCACCTATCGTCCCGAGAAGGACGGTCTGTTCTGCGAGAGGATTTTCGGGCCGGAGCGTGACTGGGAGTGCTTCTGCGGGAAGTACAAAGGGATCAAGCATCGCGGCATTATCTGCGACCGTTGTGGAATCAAGATCACTCACTCCAGGGTCCGCCGCGAGAGGATGGGGCATATCAATCTTGCCGCTCCCTGTGTGCATATCTGGTTCTTCAAGGCCACTCCTTCGCGCCTTGGAAATCTCCTGGCTATGAAGACAGCCTCGATGGAGAGGATCATCTACTACCAGGATTACGTTGTTATCGATCCGGGAGATGCTCAGCTCAAGCGCAACCAGCTTCTCACCGAAGAGGAGTATACCTATTGCCGAGAGAAGTACGGAGACTCCTTCGAGGCCGATACCGGCGCCGAGGCCGTGCGAAAGCTCGTTCTCGCCATCGATCTCGAGAAGCTCACTGAGGAGCTCAAGGCCGAACTGAGAACCACCAAGAGCAAGCAAAAGACGAAGGATCTCATCAAGCGGCTCAAGATCGTCAAGTCCATCCTCGATTCCGGCAACAAGGCGGAGTGGATGGTGCTGGATGTCGTGCCGGTCATTCCGCCTGATCTGCGTCCCCTGGTCCTGCTGGAGAGCGGCAACTTCGCGACCTCTGATCTGAACGACCTCTACAGGCGCCTGATCAACAGGAATAACCGCCTCAAGAAGCTTCTCGATCTGAACGCGCCTGATGTAATTATTCGTAACGAGAAGCGCATGCTGCAGCATTCCGTCGACGCCCTCTTCGATAACAATCGGTGTCGGCGTCCGGT
>Ga0315318_10000981_pt1 | contig 12258 bp, 10 predicted proteins | sample M1200m3416metaG_FD_203703 | JGI IMG/M metagenome (GOLD analysis project Ga0315318, IMG submission 203703) | Ammonia-oxidizing marine archaeal communities from Monterey Bay, California, United States - M1 200m 3416 | ecosystem: Environmental > Aquatic > Marine > Coastal | place: USA: California... | reverse complement strand
CCTCTTGGGCAATCCGTCCGAGCCCATCTCGGCCTCTGCTGAGGCGAAGGTGGTGCCGTGACGCTCATTGAGCATCGCAGCGAGAGCCGCCCAGAGATTGTCCACCCCTGCATCTGCAAACTGGCTAGCTATCGTCGGGTAGACCGGCATAGAATCGGGCGGAGAATCGAACAACTCGTGGTTGCGCTGGTACTGCTTGCGGATGTCCCTTAGCGCATCAGCGGCACCCGGACGATCAGCCTTGTTGAGGCACACGATGTCGGCTATGTCGAGTGCAGCCAGCTTCTCCAATTGAGATGGTGCTCCGTATTCCTTTGTAGTCACATAGACGCTGACGTCGCTCACAGACGCAACGCCAGAATCCCTCTGTCCGATACCGGAAGTCTCGACGATGACTAGGTCGAAACCTACCGCCTTGCAGACTCCTATGGCGCGCTCCACGCACTCAGCGATCTCACTGCCACTAGAGCGAGATGCGAAGGAGCGCATGTAAAGATTCGAATTGGTCAACGAATTCATACGAATACGATCCCCAAGCAGCGCCCCGCCAGTTTTCTCTCTAGTCGGGTCTGTTGCTAGGAGAGCCACCTTGGCCCCAAGGTTGTCTCTCTGGATTCGGAGCATGATCTCGTCGATCAGCGAACTCTTTCCTGCACCGCCCGTTCCTGTGATTCCAACTACTGGGCACTCTTCACCTTCGTCCCTCGAGCGAGCATTAGAGAGTGCGGTTGTCAGAGCTGACTTATCCCCGTTCTCGGCCAGTGTGAGGAGACGGCCCACGGACCCGTGGTCCACGGCGGTCACCGGTCCGTCAAAGTGGAAACGCGACTCGTCCATCAGGTCTGCTTTGTAGGAGTACTCAATGGCGTCCTTTACCATCCCCACCAGCCCCATCTCTCGACCATCGTCGGGAGTGTAGACACGTGCTATTCCTCGATCACGGAGATCACGAACTTCCTCGGGCAATATGGTTCCTCCACCTCCAGCCACTATTGAGACGTCGTGGTACCCATGCTCGTCGAGAACGTCCCTTACGTGTTGGAACTGACCGACGGCCCCGCCTTGGTAGGATGTGATCGCGATCGCGTGAGCATCCTCCTGAATAGCCGCCATAGCGAACTCTTCAGAACCGCGATTATGCCCTAAGTGGATTACCTCCGCCCCTTCTGCCTGCATGACGCGCCTCATGATTCCAATAGCAGCATCGTGACCGTCACATACGGAGGTGCCCGTGATGATGCGCAGGGGAATCCCACCTCCCGAAGCACCGCTACCCATGCTAATTGCGACCATAGGGGGTCACAAAAAAGAGCCGCATGCCGACCGCATGCCGAAAACGGCTGTTTTCAGCCTCGCTTGGTCTGGATCTCTTCTGGGTACAGGGACTTGAGGTGGCAGTCCTCGCACAGGTAGTATTGCACCTTGCCGCGGTCCTTGTGAATCGACTTCATCCCGCAGAACAGCCGTTCTTTGACAGCCACCTCATTCACGATGGCTTTGCATCCTTTGCCGGGGTACTCGGTGAATCTGACTAGGCTCATGTCCACGCCTCGGCGATGCTAGAGTAAACCACTCCGATTTTTTGTGGTGGCCTTGACTTAATGTGGTTTTCCAAAGGCGATTCAGAGCTGTTCTCCCTCATTGACCAGGATTGCATCGACCGCCATGCCAGTCCTCGCCAGTCCGGCGCTGCAGTGCACTAGGACGGGTTTCACCAGCCTCTCGAACGCGGCTACTGATTCCCTTACCCCCTCCCCACTAAGTGGAGGACTCTTGTAGTCGTCTTCGGGGATGTGGGCAACTTCCAGATCTGCATCCCTGTAGTACTGAATCAGTCCAGACGGCAGATTCGAGTAGAACGCGAGCTGGTGGTCGGAGAGGAAGCAGATGACCGATCTGACCCCCATGGCCCTGACGTTCTCGATCCACTCGTCGACCACCTCCTTGCTGATGCCCTCCCTCCCCGGGTAGCCGGGCCGTGGGGATTTCGCGAGAAGTTCCGGAAGGACCCATTCTGGCGGGTAACCGCTCATGCAGCCTCCCTCCTGTCCTGATAGTCCCTCATCACTTCCCAGACGCGCCCAAGCGCGTCGAGGTAATCCGGGTCCTCGTTGCACCTTGGATGATCAGTAAGCCCCCACCTGCAGCAGCCTTCCTTGAAGTTCGGGTATCCGAGTTTCAACATGGAGCTCATTTCTGCCATCATCCGCACCATCACTTCCTGCCAGGAGGGCACCAACACCCTGTACCTGTAGTCAGCATCTTCCATACGAATGAGGGGGAACTCGTGGAATCTGCGTTCGAGGACATCCGGAGTCCTCGATCTCACGAGATAGCAGTCATCGATGTCTCTGTGCTTGACGATGCTGAGCATCCCGTCTACGGTGAAGAACCACATCACTGCCACCTCTCTACGAACAGAAGGTGCCACTCCTCGGCAGATTCGGCTTTGTCAAGCATGCGCTGGCACGCAGTCGGATTGCCGCAGTCGTGGCTCCGGTCGCTTCCGCGGTGGTAGTTGCAGGCCTTCGACCAAAAGCGGCGAGCTGCCTCGTTCTGGTAGGGGCACACTCAGGCCACCTCCACGCCAGGCCCACCATCGTCTTCATCAGGAGGGCTCCCGTTGTCCTCCGGGGGGTCGAATGGTCGGATTACCGTATACGGGTCGAGCTGCAGGTCTATGCCTGCGGTCTCGAAACCGACCGCTATCATCGCTAGGGTTCGATAGCAATACGGATGGTCCACGACCGTCACACATCTGACGGTCTCTTCGGATACAACCTGCAGTTCAACACCGTAGTCATCCATGCGGTGTATGGACCCCACAGAGAGATTTTCAACCATGTCTTGGGCCCAGCCAGTATATTTCCGGGCCAAGGCCGAATCCTCTTCATCGAGGTTAGGTAGCCTACAGCCTACGTTTTCGTTCATTGTTACGTCTTCTTTCCTTTCATTAAATTCACTCATTCTATCGTTCTCCTTTCCCCATGTAATCCCCATTTTTCGGACAAAGGGCTCCGCCCTTACCATGGTTTGCCACCTTTATTTAATCAGGCAATGTTCCTCTATTTGCCACCTTTTTCTCATAATATACCGATCCCGTCTAAGAAACAATAATTATTCGTCTGCTAACTAGCAATATCTCGTGGCTTCACTATCAGGTCCGCTTTACCCATACGGGTCTTACTTTGAGAGGAACTATCGCGAGGGAGAGCGCATAGAGGTCCGTGATCTCCCAGACTGGGACTGGGACGACGACTGGGGGGACAATGAAAGAATAGACAAACTCACAGTTAAGGGCTTGAGAAAAGAATTGAAGCAGTTGGACCTCGCTACCTCCGGAAAGAAGGCAGAATTGGTTACACGCCTCCGGGACGCCAAGAGAAAAAAACGCATAGATAACACTCCCAAACGGGTGCGGGTGCCTAGCGATTGGATTTCTTGGAAGAACCACCGCCTCAAGAAACGCGGATTCTACGACTCAGAAAATAACCGGCATCACGATGTCGATAAAGCGCCCCCGAGAATTGTACTTAGAGAGGAGTCGTACTCCTCGAAGCTCAATATCCCGCTAAAAAAGCCGGAGCCCGACTTCCCGAGCTCCGGTCACCTTGAGTTCAAGACATGGTTGCAGCATAAGGTCGAGCAAGTCGCACAGGGCCGTGCCTCTCCGAAGTTCCTCCACACTCAGGGGAGGGCAGATGAGGAGCAGCAGGCCAGAGATAAGTGGGATGAACTGACAGAGATGATTAGGGGCATCCTGAATGAAGACCTCCTAAAACCGCAGCAACCTGGACAGTCTTTGAGCGACGAGGTAAATCACATCCTCCTCATGCTCAAGATCATCGGGAGGAAAGCCGGTGTATTCACACACACAAAGACAGAGACAGACCCCAATTTCATTCAATCCTTAGATGCATACCACATGAGGAAGGAACTCCCTCGCAAATTAACGCCAGAACAATATATTCGGTTTCAGTTAGTACAAAGGCAACCCAACTTCTTGGACAGTATTTGCCGACAAATCGTCAAGGTGCTCATCGCTGAATCCAAGACCACCTCCCCATCTGGCGGAAGGTCCGCAAGTAATCGCAATAATCGCAAGATATACCGTTGGCTGAGTCTATCTCTTCACGGTACGAAGGAATTCCTTCGCCACGCAAAGAAGAATGGTATCGATGTCACCGATGATGAAGTCAAGGCAGAAATTGAGAGCAATCCCGAATTTTTCTCGAAGAAGGAAAAATTCGACAATAATCGATTCATTGGATGGCTCGAGCGAAAAAACAAGAACCATAAATTGCATTCTGAAAAAGTCGTGCAACTGAAGGAACTCCTGAAGGGCAGAGGTCTGAAGACTACCGGTAATAAGGTCGTGCTACTATCGCGGCTTTTCGTTGCCGAACACTTGGATCATACTAGGTTTGAACTAACCATACAAGGGCTTGAGTTGAAACAAATCGACCCCCCGGATGATTGGCAGTACGCAGAAGTAGAAACAGCGGCGGTAATATTTGTTGAGATATTGAGCAAGGAGGTTGAGAGAGTAATCTTGGAATCTATCGAGGAGGTCGAAAAGATAGTGATGAACCCGAAAGATCCGTGCAAAATCAGGGACAAAAAGGTCGGTCTTACAGACAGTGAAAAAAAGGAACTCGAAAGCCTACTAGGCTTGAAGTGGGACGCTAACAAAAATCAGTATGGCCCTGTGAAGGGAGAGGGAGGATGCTTTGGAAATTGGAATTTCAATAAAGGAAAGAGGTGGTCTTCCGAGGATGCCAGTCGTCAAAATATAAAGAAGACAATCAACAGCATCATCGTTAACCTACAGGAACGAGAACTGATCAAATTCGAAGGCATGAACAAAGAAGAGTACCAGCAGCACTTTACCAGTTCCAATAAGAAGAATCACCCATCCAGAGGGCTGAAGGCCGATGCGCATGTGATTCACTTCACTAAGAAACTCTTCGGCATAATCGGCAAGTCGGAATACACGGACTTCAAGGCCAAGAAAGAGCATGCCATCTACCGTTTTCTTAGAGGGGCTAGAGACCGCTGGATGTACTCTCCTCCTCAAAGTCACAAGAGAATCCTGCAAGGCCTATGCGCGCATTGCCTCAACTGCAACAAGAACAAGAAGGACTGCAAGTGCGAGGAGCACGACTACGACCGATGCAAAATCCATGTGATGAATCATCATGACGGACTCTGGCCGACATGGCGAACTACGGAATCCCACGAGTACGACGGGATTACCAGAGACGACAAAGGCCAGTGGAAGGGAGGCGGGTTCCTCGTCGAGCAACTTAGGAGCATTACGAACCGAAGGCACAGTCCCTTCGATGAACTCGGAACTCCCCGGGTCGTAGCAAACGAGGAGGCAATAGACGCTTTGAACACACTTCAGGAGACTCAGTGGGAAATCAATCTTCACCTCCTTGATGCGCTCTTCGAAACCAAGCATGAGATGGGCCAGACAGCAGGACTGATTGCTAATGTCCGCCCGAAACAGATATTCAGATCTGCGTTCTATGGCAAGGAGGATGACTTCTCCTATGCGGTCGATTATGAAGAGTTCAAGCGGAGCAGGGCAGAGATCTTGAACTGGATTAAGAAAATCATAAATCACAACGCCAATGTGTTCTGGCATGCATGGGAATTAGATTTCAGAGGGAGACTCTACCCAAAATGCACAACTCTATCACCCGTAACCAGCGATCTCAGCAGGGCCATGATACGATTCAAGCACTGGAAGCCACTGGGAAATAAACCGGAAGATCGTACCGGCATCGATTGGATCCACATACATGTACACAACATGATGGAGGGCGTTGATGATGCCGATGGCGACTCGCTATGGAAGAGAGACGAAAAGGCGATGAAGAAACAGACTTTCAAGACCAGGATAAAGTGGGTGGAGGAAAACCTCGATCAGCTAAGGCAGATGGCCAAGTTCCCCAAAATCCACAGAGAGACGCTCCGCCTCGATAAACGCAGACCCGGGAAGGATGAAATCTACCAGAGGCTAGCAGCCCTGCTCGAACTCGACCGCGCCTACACAGAGTATGAGGCGAATGGGGAAGACTGGTCCGAGGTTTACAGCGGGCAACCCGTATACCTCGATGCGACATGCAACGGCTACCAACACGCATCCACTGTCTTGAGAAACCGCAAACTTGCTGAACTCGTGAACGTCGTCGGCGATAGTGGACAGAGGCCCAATGACCTCTACGCAGTGGTGGCCAAGACCGCCAAGGACAAGTCGGCCGGAGGTACGAAAAAGAAGACAGTCGCCCAACTCAAGGCACTCGCGAAAAAGCACGAACTGCCCCGCTACTCCAAACTGAAGAGAGCGGAGTTGGTTGATGCCTTGTACGATGCCATACCTCTAATGAGGTCGGCAGAAATGGTCCGAGTCGAACTAGAGAGCTTCCTTGACGAAGATCAGGTGGATATCGCCATCAAGCGGATTTTCAACAGGAATGTCGCCAAGCAGCCGACGATGATAAGCGCGTACGGCGCAACCAAGAGCGGCCTCAGGAAATGCTTCCATGGAAGGGGGCAGGATGGTCCCGCTGCGTTCTGGGAGTCAAAGAAAACCTCGAAGGAGCGCGAAGCAGACGAGAAGAGTTTGAAGGGATTGGAGAAGAAGAAAAAAATTCCCGAAAAATACCGCGAAGTCTGTCGTAGAATGAATGACTCTTCAATGGACTCGTATCAGAGCCGGCGTTTGAATCGTCAACTGCTCGCCATGAAGAAAGATAAGAATTTGAGCGATACCCAGTACAAAAATTACAATAAATTCCTCAAGGAGACCAAATCCCTAGAGGTATGGAACGAGGGATCTTCTCTCCGACTGGCAATACTCGAGAAGGACGACGAACTCCACGGCAGCCAACCCACATCCACAAAGAGGGAAGGATTCAACATCGATCTCAAGAGGCACATCAGGCCAAAGCAGCCCCTCAAACCCAAGTTGTCAAAATTCTTGGATATAAGAGCTCGTCGCCAGAACAAACTCACTACACTAGTCTGTGAGGCATATTATGATGCGATTGAGGAGGTAACCGGTCGGGCCTTTGATACCTTGGGGCAGGACCTCACGAGCGTAGCCAATGACGGTATCGGCTACACGAACCTCCTGGAGGTTACCGATGCCATGAACTTCGACCGAGAATCGAATGGGGGGCCACCTTTGACGACCGAACAAGAGGAGGGCGCAGCCGCGATTTTCAAGAAACACGATGTTGATGAAGACAATTTTCTGTATATCGACGAACTCGCATCTTTCTTCACCTCCCTCAAGGAGGCCAAATCCCTGAGTGGAATGGCGGAGACGATCAAGCGATGGGAGGAAACTCTCAACGAGTACAACGATGAAAGAATAGACAAACTCACAGTTAAGGGCTTGAGAAAAGAATTGAAGCAGTTGGACCTCGCTACCTCCGGAAAGAAGGCAGAATTGGTTACACGCCTCCGGGACGCGAAACCATTTCGGTTCACAATTGACAAGGATAATCCCTCAATTGGCAAGAAAAAGGCACCCAAGGCGACCCAGTCCAAAGGAGACGGCCTGTGGCCCGGGGTCCAATGGCACCTCCCTCAGGACGAGAAGAAGGGATTCCAGGTGAATAACTATTACATGAAATCCCGCGATCCCAGCACTACCAGAGAGAAGAATCCCTTTAGGCCGGAATCCGTATTCAGCGCACTCTTACCTAAATGGTATACAGCTACAAACAGTCCGTTCAAGGGGGAGAAAACGGACAAAAGGTCTCTTCCGAGAGTCAAGCAAAGTCTGGAGGATGAGTGGGGAAGTATCCCGGAGGTCAGACAGAAGCTCGACGAGATGGAGTCATTATCTCGGAAAAAACTCCAACCGATTCTCGAAATTATCTCTCAGCAAGGAAAAAACAAACAGTCCAATAAGAAAAGACTCAATGAGATAATGAAGATACTCGACCACAAGAATATCTCCACCACTAACTACGAGGACGAGGAGTGGCGTCGGATTGAACATTCAACAGCTCCGAAGGGAATGGAGGGCCACAATAATGACTTCATCGAAGATTTTGTCGGAAATGTCCGTGCTGATGCCGAGGAACCGTGGACCAAAGACGACAACAAAGAAGCAGAGAAGAAGGCGAAGGAAGAATATCGAAAGGGCCAACTCCCGGGAAGCCTGAAGGACTGGATAACCAATCACCACATTCTCCACAGAAAACTCCTCCCCAATTTCATTCAATCCTTAGATGCATACCATATGAGGAAGACCATCAATCAATGTAAGGATAAGATCGAAGACCTGAGCTTCTGGGCGGTGCATGACGCGTTCGGAACCCATGCCTGCGACGTCGGAACTATGGTGGGAATCGTTAGGAGCAACTTCTACGATATCCACGACAGTCTGAAGTTCGGAGGATGGCACGAACCCATGTCCGAGAGCCTCGAACTCAAGGATATAAAAAACTCTGAATACCTCATCAACTGACCCTTCATGTAAGGTGGCAAAGGCTCGCAGTAGCACGGTTTTTGAAGGTGGCAAACATAGGTTAAGCAGAGCACGACATGGGGGCCGTGTGGGTGTTGACCAGGAGATGACATAATGGAAGAAGAAGAGAATATTGAAGAAACTAGCATGCAAGAGAACGAAGCGGTTGACTACGCCGCTGCGATGGAGGAAAAGATAGCCATCGCGAAGTCGCTGAAGGAAGAGCGCGAAGAGAAAAGCGGGCGCAAGGATCCGAACGCCCCACTGACTCTCGGGCGGCTTGGTTACGAATCAGTTTGGCACCAGCAGATGCAGCCGTGGGCATGGGACCACGCGCACCCTCTCGGCGATGTGCCAAAGGGCTACGTCAACCCCATCCCTTGGCCCGGTGTCGTGAAGCCAGCTGATTGGGACCGGATGAAGGACAACCCCGATTCAGTAGACGGCAAGCCACCCGTGCCGGTCAACGAGATGCGAATTAGGCACCCTAACGCGGTATTCATGGCCCCAAGGCGCCTGCAGATGTACAAGGACATCGTCCTCGTTGCGGCAGATCCACAGTACCTCGTGCTATGGGCAATCAACATTGGCGGAGAGCGCTGGCTCGAGGCTGAAGACCTGATGGTCCAAGACCTGTACTGGTGGAAGGTATACCAGGATGAGTTCGGATTTTCCGGCAAGGGAGCTGCCGATGCAATCCGAATCGAGGGCCATGGCGGACCTGGCGAGTCTTCTGGTACCGGAATGGCCGCTGCCTAGGGATGTAATCAGATGGTAATAACATACCCAATGGCCTACAAGCACTGGACTCCCGACCTGGACAAGGAACTGATCGCACTATGCTCGTCTGGCATGCCTTCAGCCACAATCGCCCTTACAATGGGGCGTTCTCAGATGGCAATCTGTCGAAGGACCATGCTCCTATATGATCGGGGCGAACTCGTGATGTTGCCTAGCGGCAGCATCTGAACCGCAACCGGTCAGAAGCGATCCTCAGACCGTCTGAGGAAAGGTGGCAAACGGTGTCTGTTTTCAGAGCCACAGACACCAGCACCCCTCCGGTTAGGAGACGGGACCTCCCAGCAATGGGGGGGCGGATCTCTAAGATCCCCGCCTGGGTGCGGCGGCCCAACTCCTAGATCTCAACACCCCCTCTACTCCATCACGCGTACACGTACACGTACACGTAGGCGTGAGCGAGAGAGCCCGCCCCTCGAGGTGGCAAGTCCTCCAAGAAAAACTTGCCAACAAACCCAAACAAGGAGAAAATATCATGACAAACGAAACAGCTGAATCGAAGAATGGAAGACACCAACGAACGCAGACTATCTTTGACGACATCGCGGAGACGCAGAGACTGAATCTAGTGGGAATAGAGTTCCTAAGGGGAATCATCGAGGACCATTCTGATAGAGTCTACCACGGCGTCCTCGAGAGGCCACGCTCGAATCTTATCATTCGAGGGGATCTCGCGAACTACTGCATCCCCCTCGAACGCATCATCCAGGCATTCGCCAACCCGTTCGCCGACTCCCAAAGGGGCATACCGCCCGTCCAGGTCCATCCCATGGGCAAGTGGGTTCGCAACCCCGACCGCGCTTGCATCCAGCCCAATGGCCACTCGGATATCCCCGGCACCGACTCTCTCGGAATCCTCGTTGCCGCATTGATCTCCGATCGCGACCTATTCGCAGACCCGTCTCAAGGTCCTTTCCGCAATGCCCTCATGGGCACGTACGGGATGATTCATAGTCCGGTCTCGGACCTCTACGCTGACTTCCTAGAGAAGCAGTACGGAGCAACCATAGACTACGATGCCGGGGAGATCTCAATCAAGGGTACGCACGGCTTCACATGGCACCTCGGTGGCCTGAAAGACCCCGAAGTAAGCAGCTACTCCCTGTCGAGCAGCGTTCGCGGAGGCCCTCAAAGGAGGCACACTGAGGACACCATGTACTGCATGCACATGTGCAAGGAACTTCGATACCTTATGCCTGCCCTCAGCAATGCGCCACAGATCTTCCTCGAACAAGAGGACGACGACCTAGCCGAATCGAAGGAGATTATATCTTCTGTAGCCAAGCATTGGGCGCCCCTTCGCAGGGCAATCGAGTCAGGCCAGATAGACTTGCCATCGCTTGACTGGGGTGATGACGAATGAACGAGTTCAGTTACAGCAATCTCAAGGACGAGTGGAAGCGAATCGACCAGGCACTAATCCCTCCCGATCTCTTCGTCTCCATGCCCCAGCCAGAGTGCAAGGGCCTGACACTGCTTACAGATGTCATGATCAACGCGACGGTGTGCAAACTGGGTCCACGTGTCGGTCTGATCACAGCACCTTACTCCGACGACATCGAGATAGTACTCGATGTCGCTGAGACGATAGAGCGCCGATTGTCAGCCCCCTGGAACGGCTTCTGGAACAACGAATGGGACAGGAATAGAGGATTGGAGGGTGACCGCCATCTGGAAACATGGGTGCGTAACTCCAAGACGGGAGCGATCACCAGGGTTTGTATCACTGCAACAGGAGAAGGGTACGTCCCAGCGATAGACGACTGTGTCTCATTCGTCCTATGGGCGGAGGCCGGCTTCCCCCACCCGCCATCCACTCTGGACGATAGGATATCGTTCATTCGCGACCCCGAACACTACGAGACCGAGAAGACAGAACGCAGACTGGCTCGAGAGGAGGCCCAACGAGCTGAGTTGCAACGACAGGACGTCGTCAAAGGGAAGTCACTTGCCCATCACAAGGCTCTTTTGGAACTCGAACTGGAGTGCCGACGAGTCCGCAACCTGAGTTGGCACGAACTGATTGCCGAGCACGAGTCTGCCGACCCGCCGACCGATGCCATCTCCAGCGCTTTATACGACCTGCGAGTCTCTCTCCTTTCAATGCCCGCGCCCGGGCATCCAATAGGGCAGCACTAGAACGCCGTGAACCAAATGGAGGAAAGCAATATGGATACTGTAACAACAACCACAGTTGAGATTGCCGGACCAAATGGGCACGATGCCCTCGAGCTAACGCAAAGCCAGACTATGGCTGTCGTGGAGGCCGGGGACAACTGGATTTTTGCCTCCGGGCAAATGATGCAGCCCTCGCAGTTGGCTGAGGCCGACTGGGAGACTGTAGGCACAGTTCGCATCGTTCCTGGCTTGGTCGGTGGTCTCTACTGAGGTCACAACCACACCCGCCCGCAAGACGGGCCCGGACTTACGAAAACCCTCCCAGCTGCTTAGACGGCTGGGGGGGCCCAACAGCATGACTGACGAGGTCTCAATGACCGAAACTACGCGAGTAGTCTTATGCACACAAACGAAAACAATAGCGACATCAACGCAACACAGCCAACATACACCTACAAGGTCAACGACTACGAGATAGCCGTCATCGGCGCCGGAGGAATCGGATCGCACCTCGTCTCGGCACTGGTTCCTGCCCTACATCGCGGAGACCTACTCGTGTCGACAGAGAGAATCACGATTCGAATGTACGACTCCGACATGGTCTCTGAGGAGAACCTAGCCCACCAACGATTCACGCCGGACGACGTGGGTAAGCACAAAGTCACGGCCATAGCCGAGAGCATGGCTCCCTTCACGAGTGAACGACTGCGATTGGTTGCCTGCCCCTGGGATGTGCGCGAAGCTTCAGACATGAAGCCCGCCGACCTCACCGTGGTAGCAGTCGATTCGGCTGTGGCTCGTCAAGTGGTCCACTCCAGCGACACCATCTTCCTAGACCTAAGGTGTCTCGG
>Ga0315318_10000980_pt1 | contig 12267 bp, 14 predicted proteins | sample M1200m3416metaG_FD_203703 | JGI IMG/M metagenome (GOLD analysis project Ga0315318, IMG submission 203703) | Ammonia-oxidizing marine archaeal communities from Monterey Bay, California, United States - M1 200m 3416 | ecosystem: Environmental > Aquatic > Marine > Coastal | place: USA: California... | reverse complement strand
ATTTTTCATCAAATTTTATGTTACAGTCAGAACGAGATGTAATGAAGCAAGTTGATGCAGAAATTCTTAATGCATCACCTGAGTTCTTGAAAATGATCCAAACCTATGACTTGGAGAATCAGTTAACTGGAAATACAATATATGATATTTACACAACAATTTTAAAGAAACAACGTGATCAAAAGAAAATTATTCCAAAAACCAAATAAATTATTATTTTTTTTGGTTTAAATGAGGGTTATAGAAAATCATCATGAATTAAGTCATGGTAAAAAAACCCGTTAAAACAAAAACCGTATGTGTATCACATGAAGAAGATGCAGACGGTATTAGTTCTGCGGCATTAATAAAGCAGGCATTTAGTGGCGAAACAATACTTGTGGATTATCCTGGAATGATGGATTCCATGGAGCCATTACGAAGTGATGAAAAACTCAAGCAACTTTTCATTTGTGATGTTGGACTAAATAAAAAAAATGAATCAGAATTTGTTGAACTTTTGTTAGTGCTAAGAAAAAGAAAAGTCAAAGTGACATATATCGATCATCATGATCTTGATAAAAAAATTATAAATCAGTTAGAAAAAAATAATGTGAAAGTCATTCATGATGTTAATGAATGTGCAACAGTACAGGTTTACAATGCATTTAAAAATAAATTAAATGATCATGCAGCATTTGTTGCTGCATGTGCAGCAATTACTGATTATATGGAAGATAGACCATTAGGTTCAAAATTATTGCAGATTTTTGATCGACAATTTGCATTGATCAGTGCTACAGTGCTTACATACAATATAGTTGGTCATCAAAAGGATCCTGATTATTTATTATATCTTGTAGATGCATTAAGTGAATCAAAGTATCCACATGATATTCCAAATATGTATGAATTTGCACAGTTACAAGTTGGAAAACTTGCAGAGATAATATCCAAAGTTAAAAAATCATTGAAAGTGAAAAAAAACCTTGGATATATGGAAATTCTTGATTCAGGTGCAAGTGGGGCAGTAAATTTTGTTTTAGGCTTATCAGGAAAAAATGTAGGTGTTGCTTACAAAGAACGTGTTGATTATGGAATTTATGCTGTTTCAGTGAGAGGTTCAAAAACTTGTAATGTTCATCTAGGAAAACTAGTTAATAGATTATCAACCGAGTTCGGCGGATCAGGTGGAGGACATGATAAGGCATGTGGTGCTTCAATTCCTAAACCAGTAATAACTAAATTCATTAATGCTCTCAATAAAGAGTTAGAAAAATAATTTGTCCACAACATCATTACGTAGTGATCATAAACTTATAGAAAAGGTATTGAATGCACTTGATACTACAATTGTATTACTAGAAGAGGGTAAAAATATACCTCCAGAAATTTTATTACCCACCATCGATTTCACACAGAACTTCACAGGCATATGTCATCATGGAAAAGAAGAAGATGTGTTATTCCCTGCATTGGAAAAGGCAGGATTACCAACTAAGATGGGTCCAATACGTAGAATGTTACAAGAACATGAAATTACAAAACAGTTAGCAGAAAAAATTACAGTTGCAGTAAATTCGTATCTTGTATCTAGAAGCTCGAATGAATTAATTAACTCACTAAAAATGTATAACGAGCACGTAAAAGAGCATTTGTGGAAAGAAAATAATCGTTTGTTTATGATGGCCGATGCAAGGTTAAATTATGTTGCATCTGATGTTGATACTAAATTAAAACATGTTGAAGATTCAAAATTGAATCAAATCGGAAAAACTCGTAATGAGTATGAAAAATTAGTAGATGATTTAGAAAAATCTGTTTCACAGATTTAACTAGACACCTCTACAATCATGTCAATTTCTACAGTGGAATTTAGTGGTAGACTTGATACACCAACTGCAATTCTTGAATGTTTTCCAGCCTCACCAAAAATTTCAAAAAGTAAATCTGATGCGGCATTAATGATTTTTGGCTGTTCGATGAAACTAGGATTTGAATTCACAAATCCTGAAATTTTTACAATTTTTGTAATATTATCTAAAGTGCCTAAATATGCATTCAAATGGGCTAGTGCATTAATTATACATAATTTTGCAGCGTTTTGAGCAGTTTCGATTGATTGTTCATCTGGAACTTTTCCTGTAAACTTAAGATCACCATCTTTAATTGGAATTTGACCTGATACAAACGCAAGATTACCTGTTAACACTACTGGAATGTATGATCCAGCAGGGTTTGGCGGAACAGGCAGAATGATGTTATTTTCTTTTAATTTATTCATTATCATAACAATAGTTTTTATAATTTACATTTATTTTTTCCTAAATACTAAATCAATTTTGATCGTCCACTCTATTTTTTGGATGTTTCAGTCTAATGTTATCTCATTTTGATCCACATATATTGAAAATATCACTTAATACAACACAATCAGTAACTCTAGAGAAAGTCAAGCGCGTTAGATCAATTATCGAAAAAAGCATCGATGATGAGCATAAATTTAAAAATCTGGAACATGAAGAATTAAACGACTTTCATAAGATCCTCCAAATATGTGAATTTGTTCTAGAAAAATATGAGAACAAAAAAGCATTAAGACAAAACTTACAGAAGTTTGTAACCACTATAGAATCAACATTAATTAGTTTGGAATCACTTGACGATGAAATCAACGAATTGGTTGTATCAGCTGACTTTTCTATAAATAAGATGAAGGAGTTTGAATCAAATTTATTCGAATCTAAGATAGACTCACATCAGCACCATGTCAATAATTGTCTATTTTAGGCGTAAAAGGAAAAATACTGTTGAATAAATTTCACCTAGTTTACGATAGCAATTTACTCACGTGAATACCTACTAAAATCTGCAGACATGATATAGTGAAATAATATGAGTATGGCACCACAAGAATTAGAGAATAGCGCTAGTAAATATGCAGAAGACGCAATAAAGGCAGATTCACAGGGAGCCGTAGGCATGGCAATATCTGGATATCAAAATGCATCTGACACACTTATGAAGTTAATGAGATTATATCCTGACAGTAAGTTAAATCTAGTTTATACTGAAAAAATAAGAGCATATCAAGGACGAATAAAGGATCTTAGAAACACTCGTGCTGGAAATGTTGAACCTGTTGTAGATCCAAATGCAAGTCCCGAAGAACAAAAAAAGGCACTTGCCAGAGTACAACCAAATAATAACTCTGATGATGATTTAGAAGATTTAATTCTAAAAGAAAAACCAAATGTAAAATGGATTGAAGTCATTGGTTTGGATGATGCTAAAAATGCATTACGAGAATCTATTGTTTATCCAAGTAAGAGACCTGATTTATTTCCATTAGGATGGCCTAGGGGAATGTTACTCTATGGACCACCAGGAACTGGAAAAACAATGCTTGCAGCTGCAACTGCAAATGAGCTAGATGGATATTTTATTAATGTAGATGCAGCATCTATGATGAGTAAATGGCTTGGTGAAGCAGAAAAAAATGTTTCAAAACTTTTTACAATGGCACGTGGATATTGCGAAAAAGAGGGCAAACCTGTAATTCTTTTCATTGATGAGGTTGATTCGCTGCTTGGAGATAGAAACAGTGAGGTAGGTGGCGAGATTAGAGCTAAAAATCAGTTCTTATCTGAGATGGATGGTGTAAACGGTAAAGGAAAAGAACTGATGATGTATGTAATTGGCGCCACAAATAAACCATGGAGTCTTGATAGCCCATTTCTTAGAAGATTTCAAAAACGGATCTACGTGTCACTACCATCAACTCAAGCAAGAGAGAATTTATTTGATCTTTATACATCCCCATTAAGAAAAAGTACAAGAATTAATTCATTGACTCTTGCAAAACACTTTGATGGTTACAGTGCGAGTGACATTAAGGATGTATGCCAAGGTGCGCAATTACAAGTTGTGAATGAATTATTTAAATCACCTAGTTTTTCAGAGCCAGTTGAAGGTCAAGCAGCCTCTCAACCAAGAGAAATCACTATGACTGACTTTCGTGATATAAAACAAAAAAGAAAACCAAGCGTTTCAGTAGAAATGGTTCGTGCATATCACAAGTGGCGTGACCAATTTGGTGCATTATAGAATATTTTTGCGATCATTTCAATAAATTTAAATTCAGAATTAAGATGACACAACGTGGGTCACAATTTCCGTAAAAAAATCAAAACATGCTGGCAAAAATGCTAAACTGATCCTTTCTGATGGCACAGTTTTTGATGGAATTGGGTTTGGTTTTTCTACCACATCCATTGGCGAAATTGTCTTCAATACAGGGATGGTAGGTTATACAGAGACTCTTACAGATCCATCTTATAGTGGTCAAATTCTCACTTTAACATACCCACTAGTAGGAAATTATGGCGTACCAGATCCAGAACAAAAAAATGATGATGGTATACCAAATCATTTTGAATCCGAAAGAATTCAGGCTAGGGGATTAATTGTTCATGAATTATCCACCACCGCCAGTCACTGGAATCTTTCTATGACACTTGATGAATGGATGAATAATGAGAACGTTCCTGGTATCTCTGGCATAGATACAAGGCATCTAACTAAGATATTACGTCAATCTGGAGTTATGATGGGTGCATTAGTTGTTTCTGAAAATGAAATAGATGAGGATAAAGTAAAAGAACAATTGAATTCTGCAATTAATTATAACGATGAAAAATTTATGGATCAAGTATCAACCAAAGAAATTCAAATATTTGGTAAAGATAAGAAAAATGTTGTTCTTGTTGATACTGGTGCAAAAAATGCAATAATACGTAATATTAGGGAGTTAGGCTATAATGCAATCAAAGTACCATGGAACACATCTATTGAAAAAATTGAATCGTTAGATCCACAAGGTGTTATAATTAGTAACGGTCCAGGTAATCCAGAATTTTGTCAGGAAACAATTAAGACTGCGAAAACTTTAATTGAAAAAAACATTCCCATGTTGGGAATATGTCTAGGTGCACAGATTATAGGAATTGCAGGAGGAGCAGAAACCTATAAGCTAAAGTATGGTCATAGAGGTCAAAACAAACCTTGTATCAATATAGAGGATAATCAGGTGTATGTGACAAGCCAGAATCATGGTTATTGTATAAATCCTGATTCACTGGAGAATTCAGAATTTGATTTATGGTTTACAAATACCGATGATAAGACAGTTGAAGGAATAAAACATAAAAATAAAAAATGTATAGCAGTTCAGTTTCATCCAGAAGCATCACCAGGACCTTATGATTGTAAATTTATTTTTGATAAATTAAAAAAATTGATGGAGGAATAAGTGTTGGTCAAGAATGAATCATTAAAAAAAATTCTTGTACTTGGAAGTGGTGCAATAAAAATCGGGGAAGCTGGAGAATTTGATTATTCCGGAAGTCAATGTCTAAAGGCAATTCATGAGGATGGACTAGAAAGTGTCTTGATTAATCCTAATATTGCAACAATTCAAACTGATACAAGGTTTGCAAATAAAGTCTATCTTCTTCCGGTTAATCCACAGTATGTAGAATCTATCATTGAAAAAGAAAGACCTGATGGAATAATGTTAGGTTTTGGTGGTCAGACAGCACTAAACTGTGGTGTAAAACTAGACGAGATGAATATCTTACAAAAATATGGAGTCAAAGTTTTGGGAACACAGATTCCAGGAATAATGTCAACAGAGGATAGGCAACGTTTCAAAGATTCAATGAAACAGTGTAATGTTCCCGTCTTAAAGAGTAAAACAGTTCAAAAATTTGAAGATGCAAAAAAAGTGGCTGAAGAGTTAGGATATCCTGTGATTGTTCGTGTTGCATATACACTTGGAGGAAAAGGTGGTGGTGTAGCCCACAATGAAATTGAATTATATGAAATTGTAGGAAGAGGGTTAGCAGCAAGTCTTGTGGGTCAAATACTAGTTGAGGAGTATGTGGGTCATTGGAAGCAGATTGAATATGAGGTTATGCAGGATTACTCTGGTAATAACGTAATAGTTTGTAATATGGAAAATGTACTGGCAATGAAAGTACACACAGGTGATAACATTGTCGTAGCCCCATCACAAACAATTGATAACCATGAATATCATATGTTAAGGACTGCAGCATTACGCGCAACAAAACACGTTGGAATAATAGGGGAGTGTAACATTCAGTATGCTTTGGATGTGAATTCCGATAAATATGCAGCTATAGAGATTAACCCTAGACTTTCTCGTTCATCTGCACTTGCCAGTAAGGCAACAGGATATCCATTGGCTTACATGTCTGCAAAAATTGGATTAGGATACTCACTTCCTGAATTAGTTAACAGTATTACAAAGGTTACAACTGCATGCTTTGAACCATCATTAGACTATATTGTTTGTAAACATCCACGTTGGGACTTTGAAAAATTTGAATTGGTGAATAGAAATCTTGGTCCAACTATGAAATCAGTTGGCGAAGTAATGGGTATTGGCAGATGTTTTGAAGAATCATTACAAAAATCAATTAGAATGTTAGACATAGGCAAAGACGGTTTAGTACTAAATCGTAGTAATGGAAAAACATTTGATGTTGAAGATATTGAGCAGCATTTACAATCACCAGATGATTATATTTTGTATTATGTTGCAGCTGCACTCAAGAAAGGAATTTCAGTTGAAAAAATTTATCAATTGTCTGCAATTGATCCTTGGTTTATTGAAAAAATCAATAATATTGTAAAGATGGAAGAAAATCTAGTAAAAAATGATTTAGATAATAAATTACTATTACATGCAAAGAAGATTGGATTCTCTGATTCACAAATTGGACGTGCAAAAAATAAAACATTTAATGAGATACGTGAAATGCGTAAAGGTTTTGGTATAGAACCAGTTGTTAAACAGATTGATACACTCGCTGCTGAATGGCCAGCCAAAACAAATTACCTCTATATGACATATGGAGGAGCAGAACATGATATTTCAATTGAGAAAGAAGATCAGGGAATTATGGTTTTGGGTGCTGGACCATATAGGATTGGCAGTAGTGTAGAATTTGATTGGGGAACTGTGAATATGGTTTGGGGTCTACAAGAAAATGGTGAGAAAAATGTTACAGTTGTTAACTGTAATCCAGAAACAGTTTCTACTGATTATGATATTTGTAATAGACTATTTTTTGAAGAATTAACTCTAGAGAGAATTTTAGATATTTATGAATTCGAAAACTCTAAAGGAATTGTGACATCTGTTGGTGGTCAAACTGCAAATAATCTAACTCCTATTCTTGCAGATAATGGTGTTACATTGATTGGTACAAGTGCACAAAATATTGATCGTGCAGAAAATAGATCTCGATTTAGTGAGATATTAGACAAATTACATATCAAACAGCCACTATGGCAAGCGTTTACAAATTTAAACGAAGCAAAAAACTTTGCATTACAAGTTGAATATCCAGTAATAGTCAGACCATCATACGTCCTTAGTGGTGCAGCAATGAAAGTGGTTTGGTCACAAGAGGAGCTTAAGGAATTTGTGAACAATGCGGCCGTTGTCTCACCAGACCATCCGGTTGTAATTTCTAAATTTATGCTGAATTCACTAGAAGTAGATGTGGATGGCGTATCTAATGGAGACAGTGTTGTGATAGGAGCGATAGTTGAACATATTGATAGTGCAGGTGTTCATTCTGGCGATGCTATGATGTGTATACCACCATGGAGGCTAAGTAATAAAATCATTGAAAACATAACTGACTCTACTGTACGAATAGCCAAAGAATTCCAAATCAAAGGACCATTCAACTTACAATTTTTAATTCATAATGATCAGGAGTATGTGATAGAGTTGAATATCCGCGCATCACGTTCAATGCCATTTGTTTCTAAATTAGTAAAAACCAATCTTATATCGATTGCATCAAAAGCGGTACTTGGTAAAAAACTACCAGAAATACCTCATAACGAATGGTTAAAGATTAAAAATCATGGAATTAAAGTTCCACAATTTTCATTCATGCAATTAGACGGTGCAGATATAGTTCTAGGTGTAGAAATGCAGTCAACTGGTGAGGCTGCATGCTTCGGTGATAGTTTCTATGATGCTCTAGCAAAAGGTTTGACATCTGTTGGATTTACTCTCCCAAAAAGTGGAACCGCGTTGGTAACAATAGGAGGTACTGAAAATAGGGAAAAATTATTACCAACACTTGCGTTATTGAAAAAACTTGGTTTCACAATTTTGGCTACAGAGCACACTGCAGAATTTCTAGAAGAAAAGATCGGAGATGTTGGTACTGTTTTTAAGATTAGTGAACCAGAAAGAAAACCAAATATTGCAGATTTATTATATGAACGAACGATTGATTTTATCATTAATATTCCAAGTACATCAACTTTAGAGAAATATGTTGGTATGCTATATGATGAATATCAGATTAGGAGGAAATCACTAGAGCTTGGCATACCTGTACTTACAACTCCTGAATTATCTGAGTCATTTGTCAAAACTTTAGAATGGCTTCAATCTAACCAAACTACCAAACACTCACTAGATCCATACACAAAATTAAACTAAATCTTGTAATTCACTCTCATTCGCAATTATTGTTCCATCAAGAGTAATAATTTTTGCAACTGAATCATTCTTGATTCTTTCTATTATTGGAGATATTGATTTTTTATAGTGCCGTTTTTGTGTTGCATAAAAATATGGATTAAATGATGGAATTACTGTAATTTCAATTTCATTTATTTTAGAAGGAAAGATCAAGTCCTTTCTTGATTTTAATGAAATCCATACACGTTGACCATTAACAAGTGAGTTTTCTTGAAAAAATACTGGATGTATGTGACCCATTATTATTCTATTTACACTAGAAAAATTTTCTGATGGTGTTGAGTGACCATGAGTAAGTAATACATCATCGATTACAAGTCCTTTTGAACTAATCATGGAGACTCCACTTGGAACAAGTTTTTCTATATTTGAATCATGATTCCCTGGAACTAATATTACATCAGATTCCTTTTTTATTTCGTCAAAAAAATATGGTACTTCATCCCATTCATTTTTGGTAATGTGCTGTATACTTGATTTTATGTCACCAAGTAAAATCACAGAATCAATATTCTCATTTCGAATAATGTTTTTAAGATTAGTGGTAATTTGTTTTACTGAGGAATTACTTCCTAAGAAAATTTTATTTGATGATAATATATGTTCAAAACCAAGATGTAAATCAGCAACCACTAAATGTTTTTCTTCTTTTTCTTGTAAAATCAATGCAGGTTCTGATTCAACAATTCTTGTTTTAACCATCAACATTATACCAATGTGTATAGATTAAATCATTATGAATCAAAAATCAGACAAAATAAAATCAATACTCTCTGAAAAACGAGTTAAATTACACCATTTTCTCCCTAGTAATAGAAAAATTTGGACAATCGTTGGTAAAGAGAAGGAACACTGGTTAGATCCTGATCTTCAATTTTGTTCTTGTGCTGGGTTTTATTTTGGAATGTTAAAAAGTAAAAAATCATGTTATCATATAGAGTCTATCAAAATGGTAAAAAAAAATACTCAGTATGAAAACATCGAGTTTTCTGATGAAGAATTTGAGAGTTTCATGTCTGGATTGATAAACGATTTGTAGTTTATTCTAATTTTATCTCAGAAATATCATCTTTGGATACTCCTTTCCATACTCCTATCATTCCCTCTGGTTCACATGGTTCGACTTTGGTAATTTTTTGGATTTTAATATGATCTGGATTTGGTGGCATCCAAAGCATCGCCATATAGTCATCCACATCTCCTGCCTTTGCCGGATTCGCTAAGATAATATTCTCTTTTGAAAAACCGGTTGATTCAAGAATATTAATTGACTTTTCTTGTAAATCCATTCTACCATGTGTAAACAGGTAAACTTTTTTTGTGGTATCAATTTCTGTCATACCAATTATAATTTTACATACCAAATAAATTTTTGATTATTTTTATTATTAGATATTTATACTAGTTCAGATTTCGAAGACATGTATGGCTGGAGTTGATAAATTTGGTGCAGCTTTTGCAATTGGCTTTATGGTTTTAATGCTAGCATTTATGGGTGGTTTAACTCCTGATGGAGAATCACCAGAATCATCATCTCCACCACCAGTTCAATACACTCCCCCAGAAACTATTACAACATCATCTGATCGTGAATCACTTACTGGCTTTTTGAAATATACCATTCGAGGTGGTGCAGTAGATTCTATTACTAACAATATAGATGAAAATTCTGTTACAGTTTTGTTGGATAGTAATGTAGATGGTCAATTAACAATTACAATGACTAAAGATGCCATTACATCATTTGATGATGGTACTTATTTTGTTACAATTGACAGTGAAGAAAACCATGACTTTGTTCAAGTTGGACAAAGGCTAACAATTGACTTTTTGGCAGGCTCTGAGGAGATTATGATTTTTGGCATAACTGATAGTTATGTAGAAGCAGCCGCAGCTGAAGCAGCAGCAGACAAAGCAGCAGCAGAACATGAAGCCATGATGGCTGACAAAGCAGCAGCAGAACATGAAGCCATGATGGCTGACAAAGCAGCAGCAGAACATGAAGCCATGATGGCTGACAAAGCAGCAGCAGACAAAGCAGCAGCAGACAAAGCAGCAGCAGACAAAGCAGCAGCAGACAAAGCAGCAGCAGACAAAGCAGCAGCAGACAAAGCAGCAGCAGATGCAGCAGCTAAAGCTGCAGCAGCATCAATGAGCGCTGAAGTTGTACCAGTAGCAGGTTCTGCAACACCCGGCTGTGAACCAGAATGCTATGATCCAAGTACAGTTACAATTAGTGCAGGTGGCACCGTGACTTTTGTAAACTCTGATACTGCTCCACACACTGTAACAAGTGGAACCGCAACTGATGGTCCAGATGGTGTATGGGACAGTAGTCTAATTATGATTGATATGAGTTATTCTGTTACACTTGATAATCCAGGAACATATGATTACTTTTGTATGGTTCATCCATGGATGCAAGGAACGGTTATTGTAGAATAATTTTTTTTACAAATATTTTATTCTTCCAAAAGTAAGTCACAGTTCTTAATACAAATAAATGCAATTTCAGTAGTCTGTTCCATACCAAAACGATTAGGAACAATTCCTACTCTGTATACCATTTCCTCATCATATGGAATATCAAATTGTGTTGTAACTGTAACTGCTTTATTTTGTTCAAGTTTTACCTCAGATAATTCAGGATCACCATAGCCAACAAATGATGCAGCCCATTTTTTATCATCAATGTCATATAGGTAGAATTCACCTCCAGTAAACTCAATAATTTCATCTTCCATATTTTCGGCAGTAATTTGTATCTGGAAAAAGACTCCATCTGGTTTTTCTTTTGTGGGATCCATAATTCCAAATTCTTCTATTTGCCTCTGTTCCCATTCTTTAACTGCTTTTGTTTTTTCTAGAAAATCAAAATTTGCCACGTACTGAACATCAAAATTTATTGGGCCAACCATAATTGGCTCACCCCATGAAGACACTTTTACCTCTCTAAATGATTCTTCACCATAAAATAAAAATGCTATGCCAATTGATATAATAATTCCAGCAATTACAATTATTCCACCAATTTTGATCATTATTCTATTTCCCCCAATAATATTTTATAATTAAATGTGTCAGTTTGATTTACTACATCCACATTTAGTATAAATCACTTTGAACACTCCATTTATTTTTACATTATGTGACATTGGTTTTTGGCAATACCTACACTCGGTGAATCCATGGTATTCTTCAATTTGGTTCTTTTTTGTAACCCATTTTTTACTCTCTTCATTCCATTCAATAGAATCAATCTCCTTTGGTACATCCATATCTAATGTAATTAATTACTCCTTTTGAGTTTTTTCTGAAACGGTTAAATTGCCAAACTAAAATAATTGTGAAAGTAGTAACTGTTGGTAGTAGAGTATTTGTGACGAGTTTTCAATTAGCAGGTGTTCAAGGAAAAATTGCTGGATCACCAGAATCAGCATTAGATGAGATCAAAAAATGTTATGACGATAATGATGTGGGGCTTGTTCTAGTTAGTGATGATCTTACAGAATCTATAGATGATCAACTTACTACACTACGTGCACAAAAATCAACACCATTAGTTTTTGCATTACCTGCTTCAGGCAGTGAAAAATCTGATGTTGACTATCGAGTAATGTTAAAGAAGATTCTAGGCGTATAATCTATTATAGCTAACCAATTTTGAATATTTTATGAAGGCAGCAGTA
>Ga0315318_10000973_pt1 | contig 12299 bp, 19 predicted proteins | sample M1200m3416metaG_FD_203703 | JGI IMG/M metagenome (GOLD analysis project Ga0315318, IMG submission 203703) | Ammonia-oxidizing marine archaeal communities from Monterey Bay, California, United States - M1 200m 3416 | ecosystem: Environmental > Aquatic > Marine > Coastal | place: USA: California... | reverse complement strand
GACAAGACGCTGAACGATACACAGCAACTAACACTTACCGAATCTCGGAGATGGCTAGCTAACGCCCCGCTGATGATGGATGACAACGGCAGTATAACCGTCAGCGGAATACGAGCCAAAGCTAGGAAGCAGGCGAGGAAGGGTTTGGGAATGATAATAATAGACTACGCCCAACTCATTCGCCCCGAAGACCCAAGGGTGCCACGCGAACAGCAGGTCGCTACGGTGTCCAAGGCAATCAAGGCATTAGCCAAGGAACTCAAGGTGCCGATTATCATGCTCGCCCAACTCAGAAGATCCGCTGACGAGGCAAACCGTATGCCGAGACTCTCAGACCTGCGCGAGTCCGGCTCGTTGGAGCAGGACGCCGACATCGTAATGATGATCTGGAGAAAAGACGATGACCCCGCAAAGACACGAGTTTCCATAGCCAAGCAACGGCAAGGGCGATGCGGAACCGTCGAGGTGGAATTTAAGCCTTCTATACAAAAATTCATGCCGGCAAAACTGCTGTCATGACGACTACAAACCAATAAGAACAAAGATCATGAGTCTAGGAATAGCAAAAACCATACTGGTCGGGCGCCTCACGCGCGATCCAGAAACTAAAAACGTAGGTGACACCACCCTTGCCAGTTTCGGCATCGCGGTAAACCGCAGAACAAAGCAAGGCGACGTCGCAGATTTCTTCGACGTTGATGCGTGGAGAAAGCTCGGAGAGTTCATCGGGGAGAAGGCAAAGAAGGGTGACATGGTTTACCTTGAGTGCTCGACTCGCCAAGATTCGTTCGAGGACAAGCAAGGGCAACGCCGCACGAAAACTAAATTCGATGCAAACGAGTTCAGGTTTCTACCGAGCGGGCGCGCCCAAGTCGATGGGAGCTCCACAGGTGGCGTAGCCACCTCCGCTAAAACTGCAGAACCATTCTAAGTAACCTAATATATTAAGTCATGGCTGAAGACACAGAAGAATCGCAAGACGAGAAGATCGTCGAAATGGAAACGCCCGAAGGGGGACAACAGGAGGAATTGACCACAGATCAGAAGATCGACGCTATTATCCAGCAGGCAGCATCGGTTCAAGCGTTGCACAATCTCGGTTCGGGATTGGGTAAGCAGATCGAGAATCTTGCACTCCGCATGGAGAGGTTAGAGGCGAAGGAGATGGACTACTCCCAGCAATTCATAAATCGGATCGTAGAGGGGACTATATCCAGAATGAAAGAGGAACTGGAGAAGAAGTCCGAGGAGTCCGAGGAGTCCGAGGAGTCCGAGGAGTCCGAGTAATTTGCTAGTGCGGTAATTAGCAGTGAGGAGGAGGGGGCGAGGGTCACTAGCCTGAGCCCCCTCCATCATTATGGATCTAGGAGAATTCGCATGGTCATCCAAAAAGCTCATAGGCTTGGGCGAGGACGTTGAGGCGGGATGCCAACGGTTCTGGTCTAAGAACCAGCTTGCGGGATACGACAAGGACGGAAACCCAATACGGACCAAAATGGCAAGGGAAAGACCAACGGGGAAGGATATTTTCCATGACTGGAATACAACATCTGGAGGCGGAGAGGTATTTAGTAACAAGCCTAAGAAACCCGGACAATATTCATCTGGTGGATATGGAGGAGTTTGATGGCTACGGAGAGTGCTCATGCGAGTACTGGACATTCAATTTGGGTCCTAAACTGAAGGTGGGAAAACAGCCCATGAAGAGGTGTAGGCACATACGAGCAGTTATGAATCATGTTAGAGAGAGTAAGGAGACACTACGGGATGGAACTTGAAAGAATGAGAATACCCAAGTTGATTGGGTTAACGGGGCCAAAGGGGGTAGGGAAGAGCACCTATGCCTGCAAGCTGACTGGTTTTTGGGGGGAAGTAATGAGTTTTGCGGAACCTTTGCGCCAAATGGCAGAGCAGATAGTTCCTCGTGACTACCTAACGAACAAAAAGGAAGAGGTTGTTCCTTGGCTGGGGGTTACCGGGAGGCAGATTTTACAGACCTTGGGTACGGAATGGGGACGCGCCCTCGACTCTCAGATATGGGTGAAAATTGCGGAATCCGATTTGGCTAAGAACGACAGCAGTCCGATCATATTCGACGACGTACGGTTTCCCAACGAGGCGGAAATGATAAGGAGGAGGGGTGGGCAGGTTTGGCGCCTCACGCGCGCGGGCGTAGTATCAGATGATACTCACTCTTCGGAAAACGGCATTCCCGATGAATTGGTGGACAGGACTATAAACATAGAAGAGGTATGAAGTATTACATTCAGTACATGATATACGGTGGGTTGTTCCTGCTAGCGGTTATGACGTGGATGTACATGGCATTTTGCATATTCGTGGCAATAATGCAGGGGGGCGCCCGTTAGTATAGTTCTGATAAACCTCTCCCCGGAGGAGTGCGAGTTATCGGAAATCTTGGGGAAGGGGAGAAGGAGGATCGGCAATGCGACCGGTGACTTCGACTTGCTCGTGGACAAGGACAGGTTTATGCAACACGAGATACAGGGTGTTGCGGCCGAAGTGGCATTCGCCAAGTATTACAATCTTTATCCGCCGATGGATATTGGGATGAAGCCTGGAAGTGCTGATTTCATAGTCGGCGGAAGGTCAATCGACGTAAAGCAGAGCAAGTATGGGGACGCTCGGCTTATAGTCCCGCCATACAAACTGGAAAGCAATAGAAGTTGCGATAGTTATGTGCTGGTGACGGGAGAAATGCCCTCCATGCGAATGATGGGGTACGCAAGGAAGGAAGACTTGTGTAACCCAAAAAATCTGGTAACTTTGCGAAGTTTGGTGTATGCTCTTAGTATTGAACAGTTAAGACCAATGCCAAAACCAGCAAAGCAATGAGCGCAATAACACTAGAAGTGGACTTGGAAGAACCCATCTCCATGCAGGATGAATTGCTTCAATTGCGAGCATGGGAGGAATCCAAAGCTCGCGAAGCCTTACTCGCCAATGTAGCACATCTGCAGGCGCAGGCAAGGCTGAATGAAGCGGTAAGAAGCATGACGCTTTCATTCTGCGAGGACGACGAGTTGTAATCAGTCCAGATAGCCTTCGTGGCGAGCCCATTTGGGATACTCGTGTATCCTTATGTGGCACACTCGGCACACAGCCATCCACGTATCCACGTCCAGATAGTATTTTCCCCTACCTTTTTTATGGTGAACGTCTTCGCTGAAAGCCCCTCGGCAACATTGACAGGTCTGCTGTTCGTCCAAGAACTTTCTTCTTTCCGACGAGTAGAGCGCACCTTCTTTTCTCCTTCGAGCGCTCACTCTTCTTAATGGACTTTTTCTTCTTAGACTTTTTTTTCTTCTTAGCGGGGTACGCTTCATTGTTGTTTATGATTACGTGGAAGGAGTCGACTGGACCGGAGTTTATCCGAATGATGGTTTCTAAATCCCACATGGCACTTTCTCAAAAAGGGTGTATGACCTTAAGTGGGGCATTGCGGCAAAAGCGAACGACGGGCCGTAGTCCTCGAAAAACAGAAAGGTTTTCCAGTGGAACCTCGGTCCTTTGGCTATGACAATGATGCCGCCTTTTTCCGTCTCGAGTATATGCTTGTGGTACCCCTCTTCTTGGAGTCCCACTCCTTCTTGTGCCAGTCGTTCCATTCCTTACACAATAGCACGCAATCCTCATGGTTGTCAGCTTCCAAGCCTATGTTGGGCAAACTTCCCTTTGATAATCGACAACCAACAGGCGCATCTCCCATCAACTCGCTGTAAAACCGCACAAACCATGTATTTTGTACCTTTTTTGGCACAAATTCCTGCAAATAGTCAGATTCCATCTCTGAATAGTTCGACTTCGGGGATGTCCCTATAAATGCGTTCCGTCTGTTCCTTGCTGAAATAGTGCCACCACGGCTTGCGTTCCTTGGTGGATTCATGGGGATTTCTCCCAAGAGCAGGGATTGGCTTAACGCCAACCCTGTGCAAAAGATCGTACAATTGCGGTTCCAACTGCTCGTACCGTAGCTTGAAGTCAACGTAGTCGTGCTCAAACTGCTTTGGGCGAACGCAGTAAAATCTTACGTACCTTTCCACTAGTTCGGCCTTCGAGGGGGAGTCCTTGATGACCTTGCCTACGTAAGCCAGACGAGCAATCTGGCTCGCGATTATCTCTCTTGGGTCGCGAATTACCGCGAACCTAACATATCCACGTGCGGGTAACTGACCATTGGCGATGCCTTCCTCATGGGTCATGTGGTGTTTGCCCACACTCTCAGACCCCTCGATGGTTTCCAGCATTCTGGAGCAGGCTCGGGATGCGGTGTGAGGCTCCGCAAAGAACATGAATTTGTGCGTACGGTTGATAATCATAGGTTCAGTCCGTCTTGCTTGAGCTTGGTTTCGTCTCGCCGCGTGTCCAAACTGCTCCTTGCGGCGATTACCGCCGACTCAAGATCATGGTAATCCCCCAACTCGCTTACGAACCCGGACAATTCCGCATTCGGCTTTATTTCTATTTCACGAGTGCCGTTTGTAGCCAGCACCGTGATGCCGCGGCTTATCAAATGAACTCCATCCAAAGATGCCTCCATATTCATATCTCCCCCAACATTGATCGTTTACTATATTTGAAAATGGTACGTAGCACCCACAGCCCAGATTGCTTTCCCTGAAAGGTCTGCATTGTCTGGTCTTCTTATTGAACATCGGGCATCTCATGCATGCCGCATATCGGCGTTGCCACTCGCGAACATGCTCGGGTTTGCGAAGAAACCAAAACGGCAATACGGAAAAAACGCCTCGAATAATGTCCCACCATGACGACAGTCCAGGTCGCTCAAGTTGAACAACATTTGCGAACTCCCGGATTCGCTTCACGCAAAGAGCAGTCCGGGGTCTTTGAATGCGTCGATCAGGTTGCCTTGGCTCAGACGCTCCTCGAGCACCTCGTCAAGAGCCAGCTTCATTGTGTCTTTCTTCTCCCCTGCGCCGTGGTAGCCGGGAATTACGGTCTTCTTCAAGTCGGTGAACCACTTTTCGCCCTTGGCGGTAGTGTCGCGATCCGATGCCGAGGAAATGCCCTGACCCTCAGATACGCTTATGCCCGGGCGAAGACTAAGCTCGTGAGCCAAGGCCTGTTGCCCAAATTCGTCCGAAAAGCTCGAGCGACCCGTAGGGGATGTCAAATCATACCCATTACTCGTACGGGTTGCGGTACCGCCGTTGTATTTACCGGAACCTTGACCGCTGTTGAGGATCATTGGGTTGCCCCCAACTCCACCAGTGCCATAGCCGGGACTTCCGCGATCCAGTCCTACCGTGCGCTTCGACCCTCCCGTGGATGTCTGCTTAGAAGACTTCTTCTTGCTACCTCCGCCTCCGCCTCCACCACCACTGGCGCTTCCGCCGATGTTTATCTGAAAATCCTTTAACAGGTGACCTAAGGCACCGGTTACTCCCCCAGCCGCATTCACGCCCACACCCGCTAGGTTCGTGAGCGTATCAAGAACTCCCGCACCGCCCTGACGAGCATTTTCCTTCGCGGCGTCAAAATTTCCAGTCAAGCCTTGAAACCCGGACTTTATTAACTGAGCAGGATCCTTTATTAGACTGTTTCCAATTCGCCCGCCGAACCGATTGATCGAGTTGCCCATCCCGGCAATGCCTCCACCCAAAGAATCTAAGGCCTTGTCCACGCGAGGTCCAATGCCCGGTACCCATTCCACCAAGTCCCCCGCGGTATCCAATACCTGCTCCGCTCCTTTGCCAAGCCATCTGAAGGGTGTAGTTGCCGCGCGACCCGCTCTATTCAGCCAAGAACCCGCAACTTGCGCACCCTTTGGTGTCCCCACCTGATTGCTGAATGGCGAATTTATGTCTATGTGATCTACGAATTGATCGTACTTTCCAATTGCGTTATTTCCGGTGTCCGCCCAGCCCGTCGTGTCGCGGTAATTGTAATTCTCCTGACCCACTCCACCATAAGCCTGCGGGGAAGTGTACTGGTTTACTTTCCCGAGGTACTTGCTCGGACTGTCGCGGAACCATAGACCATCTTGCCCAAGCAACTCCGCGGAGCCTTCGGTTGCGGGATTGCCCTCGAGGTCAAATAATTGCCCTTGGAGACTATTGGGGTCCAGAGTCCCGCCAAAGTACGCACTCGCCGAAGGATTCCCATATTTGCCCCATGAATCGTTCTTGGTCAGTAAATCGGCATAGAAATTATTCTTAGCTGAAGGATCAAGCGTTACCGTGTTACCCAAGTCCGGTGCCACACCCTCGCCCATGGCTTTTAAATAAGTGTCCCAGTTGCCTTCAGGTATGCTATATAGCGTATCTCCTCCCAATGAGTTGGCGTCGAACTGTAACGGTTCGTCTGTGACCTTTAGGTCTACTCCCATATAGTCCGCAAGCTGTACCTTGTCCTTGATGTCGTTTACCACCCCAAGCAATGCCGCTCTTGACTCATGCGAATCGGCCATCTCGTACGGCAAGTCGCTACCCGCCGTCTCATTAGCCGCGCCAAAATCTCCAGACTTTACCAAGCTATTGTAGTCACCTTTGTCCAAGGCAGTCTCTACCTCGGTTGCCATGGTCAGTAAGTCCGCGCCATTTTCTGCCTGCCGACCAAGAATGTTTTCAATGGTAGTTAGGTCGGACGCAGAAATTCCAACATCCTGCTGCACACCGCCATTATCCGCCAACAAGTATTTTGCCGCCGGACTACCCGAACCTGCCGCAGTCCGCAGTTCCGAAATATCAAAGGGGTTGCGTTGCGTCAAATCGTTGATCGGTTCTATGTGACCACCGGTCTGCAATGCCGCGCGCATATTGGCAGTGTTCGTATTTTGGATGTAGTCACGGGCGAGACTTCCGGCTGTATTCGCCAAGTTGTTTATTCCGGTAGGGCTGTATATCTCGTGACTTATCGTCTGTGGCTTCGCGTAATCCCGCATCGTGTCCGTAAACAACGAGGACGCGTTGCCCGAGTTTATCATGCGCTGCTCGGCTAAGTGATTGCTGACGATTGCGTTCGGGTTTCCGCCGCCGCCTAAAAGACCTCCTAAAAAACTCATAGTTACCTAACATATTAGGTAAATAGCCTCTGGTCAAGGCTAACGACTTACCCCCCTTAGAGGTTCCGCAAGGAGCTTGTAGCCCCGTATATGGGCGTTTGTGGGGCTGTTTGGGGCGTTTGCAGACTCTGGAAAGTTGAGACGGGGTGTATTTCATTACCCAGACAGCAAAAGCAATTCCCCCCAATGCCCCCCGTGTTACCTAATGCCCGTTAGGTAACACGGTTTGCGTAAATCCCTTATAGGCAACGAGAAAAGATTTGGCGAGTCTGTGAAGTTACATTTTATGAATCAACGAAAGGAAAAGACATAGGCAATCAACTCACATCTACGCCAATCTTGTTACTAGGATTTGAGTGACTCGCAAGGCGTAGAATATGCACTCAGCATTAGATTGCCAAACCATAATAAACTAAGTTCACACCCAGTCGGCTAGCAATCCGAACTACACACCAAGGCTAAACGAAACCAGAGTGGGCGCCCGTACGGCGAGCGACACAGACGGCGGTAGGACTGGAAACAGTAAGTCAAGTGCCTCCCAAGTGGATGGTTGGAATAAATGCGAATAGCACGCGATGATATGAGCGAGCAATGCACACGAGAGTGACAGTCGCACCACAAGGAATCCTTACGCCAAAACCAAGGGTTTAGTTGATAATCAACAAGTAGAGCGGGGACTCAGTCATGCGAAAAGACTATAAAATATGGAAGGGTGTGCCTTTAGGGGCAGTCACTCGAAGTGCACTTGGCACGCATGTTAAAACCGGAGACTGTATGTAGGTAGACGGCGAAAACCTAGGTAGTGTCGAGTAAAGCGGGGTTGCTCCTGCGCACGATGAGGTGACAACTAGGAATAGCCTAGTCACCGCCAAATACTGCAGTAACCTACTGAACAACGATGCGGTCATCACACCGCGACGGTAACAACGCTTTAGGCGGTTGCTCCTCAAGGCACACCCTCGGTCGTTTGCGTGTCACTCTTTATGGAAGAACCAAGGGGTGAAACCCAAACTGAGGAACCCTCGACGCCAGAAGTCGAGGACGACACGAACGCAGACAAAGAGGAACCCGAGGTCATTGAGACTGAGGAGACTTCCGAGTCTACCGAACTTAGCCACGAAGTCAGCACTGTTGACGGTGTAGTTAACGTTCAATTGCCGACTGATACCAGCGACATCTCCGCCAACAACGCTATTGTAAAGTGTGTTGTCGATGATACTGGAACGGTGACGGTGACGGGCAAAGCGTCCATCACCGAGAAGCGTCCCAAGAAGCTGGAGAAGGCTATCGCCAAGCTCCACAAGAAGTTGTCGAAGGCAATTGACGACAACAAGCACAGTCGCATTGTCATGCTTGAGGCGAGGCTCGCAGACCTGGACAAGTACAAGCTAACTGACGATTTCATCGGTAGCGTCTTGGACAATGGCGCGATACTCAATGCCGAAGGCGTAGTCACTGGTTACCACAGTCCCATCATGCGGGCGAAGGGCATCCGGTGCGAGACTGCTGTGGGCGAATCAATTCCGGTGGTATCCTGCGACGGAAGCGTTGCAAGTTGGATAGTGCCGAATGACGCCCTCAAGAACGGACTCAAGGACTTGGTGGAACAGCGACGGGAAACCGTACGTAATTCACCTGCCATTCAGAGCACGCTCAAAGCAGTATATGGCAATGAGAATGTTGTTCATGCGGACTTGCCTAAGAAGTTCAAGTGGGACAGCAAGGACGGAGCCATGTCGGCAAGCTGGACGCAAGAGCACAGTTGCGAGGACATGGAGACGCTCTACCTTGAGCTTGAGGAGCAGGGCAAACTATCGCCAGCGGGAATGCTAGCGCTTGGCGGCTAAGTAGCACTGCCCACCGTAGTAATAGCTAGGGGGCATCTACCTTTTATGGCACGCAAACGAAGTTCACATCGGAAAAGGAAACGGAATAGGCGAGGGCGTCCGAATCCTAAGATGCAACCCGAACACGAACGTCCGAAGCCGATGACTGTTGGCGACTGGTGGCGTAGCCACTGGATAATGAGCCAGCAATATAGGCATAAGCCGAAGTCTTCACAGGCTCTGGCTTTCCGTGTAGGATACTTGGGCGCTTGCCAAAGTAATGGCTATCGGCAGACTAAGGTCGTTCGAGGCGGGTTCATCCGTAGACACCATGCCCCAAGGGGCAAGGTCGTTGCGAAAGCAAGGGCAGGTGTTAGCCTACCGGTTCGCACAAGGAATCGTGAGGCTCAGTATGGTACGTTTGGTAGGGGCAGGAAGTCTGGCGAGCGGGGACGCTTGTCTGGACTGGAGAATGTCAACTGCGAGACGATAGAACATCTGACTAGGCAGGCATTATTTGCCAAGTCCAAGTCGGCAAGGTCAACCTTACGGAACTTTAACCACTCTACCAAGGTAGTACGGCAAGAGTTTCGTTGCAACCGATACGCAAGCGATCGAGGGAATTGGAGTAGGGGTCAGTCAGGTGGTGCTATATTGCATCCCAAGACTAGGCAACCGCTCAAATAAAGAAAGCCGTCCGAAAGGGCGGTTTTTTTGTGCCACCTTTTGAGGCACTTGTCCTATCACGGCTCTAGCGTCCCGTATGGAGTGTATTGCTCTATAGGGGATGATGCTATTAGCCGCAGCGCAAGTGCTATGACTTTATTCCTTGGTGGGAGGCTACCAAGGACGGCTTAGGCAATGAGTCGTAAGGCTAAAACACCCAGTAGAGGGTAGTGGCTACAGAGCGCCATAGAGGAATGGGGTCGAGCCCAATCTGTACTAGGTTGTTTCGACTGTAGCTTGCTATTGCGGGAGGGGCGTGAAGCGAAATCATGAGCGCATCACGTGACCCTTCATCTTTTATGAACTAAGAATAGCCAGCACCACGGCTCGAAGTGGGCAACCAACGATCATGGGTAACGTAGAGTCGACCCATGAACTATTTATGATAATAACAACAGCAACAATCATCCCTCCCAACTGGAGGGATACCGCCAGCCCAAGCGCTGGTGCAAATCGGACGGGCAAGACACAGATTGCGGGGACGTTTGAAGACGGCACGAGGAAGTTCGTGCTAGGGTTCTACGACGACGAACTCCGATTCCGCAAAGAGGAGGTCATAGGCTTAACACAGGAAGAGGTCGATGACCTATTCCTCCGCAAGGATAAGGCGTATCTACAGTCATGACGATCGAAAGATATGGGCGCCATTGGGGCGTTTATAACGCACGCGGCGAGCTAATCGTGGTGTGCCTCTACAAGAAGGGCGCGCAGCAGGTCGTTGATACGATCCTCGGATTGTGCGACTTCATAGACCCGGAGGTCAGAATGGCTAATGGCATATGAGGTTTCACACGGTCAACGCAGCCCGCTTGCGAACGGCGGGACTGTCGGTCAGGTCGGAAAGAATTGCCGGTAAGACCACGCTTGCTGTCCATCTGGATGGCAAGTGGAGATGGTCGAAGGTGCCTAATGAGCGCATCTGGAGCACACGTGATGTGTCTCATGCGCGCTTATTAAGCGCACTGGGTGTATCTGTGCGGGAGGTGCATCTGGGTTTGTAGTCATGTGGTAATTTGGGCAGCAGGCGAGTCGCTTGTCTTACATTGTAATACAAGGTACACGGTGGGACTCGATGCTAGGGTAGCAGGTAGGAGGCTATTCTATACCTTTGGGAGGATTCGGACTGCTATGTATACGCAATCCTTAAAAGCCGGTAATCGAGCAGGGAATGCCGGCATCCCACCAATTTGGTAACTGACTATGCTGAACGAAGTCCTGAGAAGTCAGTTAATTATTCCAGGAAACCAGACTATTAATAGATTTGCTGGTCACTCAGTTCAGATGATTAAAAAAGCCAAAGGAGGAGGGGTAGGACCTCGAGGTAAATGCGCAACAATCCTCCTCTCCTCCACATTTTATGGTTGCAAGTTACCTAATCATTTAGGTTACTCATCAACCAGTTGAGCGGTAGAACAATTAACCCAAGGGTTAAGATGAAATAAGTCCTTAACAATAAGGGAGTTGGGCACTCCCGCCATTTTCACATCACAAACAAATAATAAACTATGAAAAAAATCAGTTACAAGCAGCAGAACATTCTTCTTCGCAAGAGGAAGAAACGTGAAAAAGACATTCGCCGGCGGCACCGGTTGGCTAAAGCCAAGCGACAAGCGGATGAAAAGCGCAGGCGTTTACAGAGTTTACAGACCACGTTCATGAGCACTCGCAAACCCAATATCCTACGCTCGGCAGCAGATACCGATGCGTTGCTGTCATGAGTGTACATAGTGCAGGCATCGTCTTAGTCGACGAATCAATGAACACCGTGATTGTACAGAATCATGGTAAGTACTGGGGTTTCCCTAAGGGGAGACTTACTGAGGAAGAAGTACTGTTTCCTCAGTCTGAGGAGTTCTATCTTGATTCGTGCACGGCAGCCCAACGAGAGTTCCGTGAGGAGACGGGGTATAATGTCCCGTTCGTGCCTCACCATGCGCCAATGGAGGAACGCAAGAAGCACTACGAACTACACTGTGAGGACAAGCCTTACATTCAATTCGTAAAGACGGCGGGAAAGGATTGTATTTACGATCCGCAACCACGGCGGATGATCCGGATTTCCTATCGCAGGTCATGCCTGCACGACAAGTCCGTGAGGAAGTACATCACTATGTACCTTTGCGTTGCGAAGGACATCCACAAACTGGACTTCAGTGGGGACAGGGACAAGGACATCACGGACGTCCGTATTGTCCCACTGGAGGACACCCGGCCGAGCAAGCACACCGCTTCGGCATACCCTCAAGTCTATGACGTAATGGACTATAAGGCGGCAACGATGCTCGCCACCATGTCGATGGTGGATCGTCTGTCAGACTTAGAGGACGAGGAGGTCGCGGATACACTGGGCCTTCAATGCCGGGTTGCAAAGGAGGTGCGCCATAATCTTCAGGCGCTTGCCGACGACTGGCCGGGTGCAGGGCAAATCAAGGAATTAACTAATGGAGATAAATATTATGAGAAGAATCTCGTTGCAGGAGCAAAGTAACCCAATGATACAGGTTACACAAGACCCACTCGGAGGGTGGTGCGTTGTCAATTGCCTCGATGGCAAGATGGCAACCGTGCTCCAAGGACGGATTTCGTCCTATCACGCCGCCACCCGCTGGTTGAGCGACTTCAGGCAAGGCAAAGTGGAGGCTAGTTGGTCATGATGCTGGTACAAGGTTTATGCTTTAAGCCCAAGAAGCATCTGGAGCTGG
>Ga0315318_10000972_pt1 | contig 12308 bp, 2 predicted proteins | sample M1200m3416metaG_FD_203703 | JGI IMG/M metagenome (GOLD analysis project Ga0315318, IMG submission 203703) | Ammonia-oxidizing marine archaeal communities from Monterey Bay, California, United States - M1 200m 3416 | ecosystem: Environmental > Aquatic > Marine > Coastal | place: USA: California... | reverse complement strand
CCAGAAGCTTGGGCTGAGGTTCTGCGTCCATTGGGTACAGATCACGTCAAAGAACATCTGAGTGATGCTCCTTGGATTGTTGTTGTTTTCAGGCAGAGCAAGCGGCAAAGAGACAGTGGCGATTGGGGGCCGACTTACTATGCTCAGGAATCATGTGGAATTGCTGCAGGGCTGTTTATCGCTGCGATTCACAATATGGGATTGACAACGCTTACTCACACTCCTTCTCCAATGGGATTCCTTCGAGATATTCTCAATCGACCAGAGCATGAACATGCGATGTTGGTAATGCCGGTGGGGTATCCGGATGAGGGTGCTAAGGTTCCGAATTTAGATCGAAAATCTCTAGAAAATATCTCAGAATTTTTCGAAAAATAATTCCATTAAATTAATCTGACGAATAGTTAATATCTTACTGCGATGTATGAATTGACACATGGTTCAGAAGCCACTCCAATATCCAAATTCGGATTGCGCTGAAATGGCAATTAGATTACACAAATTCGAATCTACAAAAGTGGCTGGACCTGGTTCATCTCGAAGAAAAATTACTGATATACTTTGGACAATAACTGAAGCTATTGAAGCGATGTCGGTTTCTGAAGAAGAAATTCTCACCTTCGAAGGTTTACTCAAGTCATTGGCCGATCAAAATCATTTGATGAAAATTCCAGAGTTCAAAGATGGCGAGGACGGATATGTTTCCAGGACTGCAGAGACTCTACGAATAATTGGGCACACATACGAATATTGGCGTAAAGGACGCCCTGGCGTAGATGCAATTCGCTGGGAAATCGTACCCAAGAAAATACCTCGAAGAGACATATCGCCAGAGGATTTTATCCTCCGACTAACCGACGAAATTTCGAATAAATTAGGCGTAAATCAATCAGAGAGTAAGTTTGGACTTGCAATTTCTGAGGTGATAAAAGGCATAGTTAAGCACTTTAGAGAAGTGGATAAAATACCCTCTCCAAAATTCTCAGAATTTCAATACATAGCAACAAGAGATGGGTTATTTGATGCTCTGGGGTATGGAGGAAAAGGGACTATTCTTGTTGCTGGAGTTGGGTCTGGAAAAACACTAGCGTTTATGTTAGCCCCGTTAATTTTAGCAAAGAAGGACATAATTGAGGGTACTCGTGATTATGGGGCTCACCTATTCTTGTATCCCAGAAAAGCACTGGCTCTGGACCAGTTCACAAAGTCATTGAAACCATATGCTCATGCCGTAGGAATTCCAGTGCAACAAGTTCACTCTGAAATGAGGAAACATTACCAATCGCTCGGACATTCTGTATACAAGGGAATAAGGAATATTCATGGCGGAACAACTCTTCGGCCCAGATTAATTGTAAGCTCTTTAGAGACTATTAAAAATCGAATTTCTCACCCTACTATTGTCGGAAATCTGTTTTCTCGTTTGCAGACAGTTACTATCGATGAGGTCCACCTTCAGAGTGGAGTTTCAGGGGCGCAAGTAGCGATGCTAATGCGACGAATTAGACAACTAGCGAAAGAAGAAACTACTTGGATTGGTGCTTCAGCTACAATTGCAACACCTGAGGAACATCTGGGTAGATTAATGGGCATAGATTCATCGAAAGTTAAGCTGATTGAACCGGCTGAAGAAGAGATGGAAATTGATGGTGTGGTCCACCATTCATTTATGCGACCAAGTGGTTTGATCTCCCAAGCGGGTGTACTAACAAACGCAACAAGCCTGATGGTCCACCATCGCCGGGACGATTTGAGTAAAAGGCCAGGACCAGAACAAAGCAAAAAGGCACCCAAAGTAATCACATTTGCCGACAACCTTGAGGTGTTGGGGGCATGGAATGATGACTTTAGAGAGAACGAGAGAACAGATGAATATGACATTGGAAGAGGCCAAATGAGATGGCATCCAAATTCGGATAATCTGTACGATGATAACGAGTGGAACCCGTTGCAACGTGAACTCCCTTATGCCAGAAGATTTCAAGATACACTGGAACGAAGAATTGAGAATCACGGAGGGATTATCCCTCAAGGTAATGATAATGAGGGAGGGCAAGCACTTGCACCTGTATTTGAAGAATGGAGGGGGAAGAATGTATGTCAACGATGCAAGGACGGCGAGAGATTCGAAATTGGTCATGCAGATTTGGAGACCATGATTGAATTATCGAAACTCGTTCACCGAGCTCCATTCAAAGTCGATGACCCTGTGACTCCCTTCCGTATTCATAATGAAATCTTTTTCGAAGAAGGGATTGTTGGAACAATGGATATGTGTCCCTATCTTCAATCCGCCACATGTACTTCGTTTTCCTCTCATCCTGTTGAAGAGGTGAAAAGAATAGGCGATACAACTGGCAGAGTAAAATATGATTTTGCAGCCAGAGCAACAAGTCGGATTCAATCAAGTAAAAGTGAAGATTACTCCGAAGGAGTTGAGGATTTGTCCCTTGCGGTATTCAGAGCTCCTAATGAGATTCTTCACAGCGTATTTGGTGCAAAGGGAGAGGATTTTGTCGATGTGGTGATGGCATCTCCGTCCCTAGAAGTTGGTGTTGACTTACCAAATCTTACTGAAAGTGTGATGACGAAAGCGGTACGAAATTTAGCCTCATACAGGCAGAAGGCTGGACGTGTTGGACGCGAATCGATGTCCGAGGCACTGAATCTAACCATGGCAACAGATCATTCCAATGATTTGCATTATTATCGTCAGCCAAGAAAACTGATTGACAGGGGAAGGTTGGAGCCAGTGCCTCTGAAAGAGAAGAATGATGCGGTTGCAAAATCTACCGCATACCTTGCAGTTTGGGATTGTTTAGTTAAGCGGGGAGAGATTCCCGAGGCCTTACTCGAAGGCACTAGTAGAACTGCTCATGCAATGATTAGTAACTCCTTTGATTATGTCAATGATTCACAAAATAGGACTGAGATGCACACACATATCCATAGTGTTCTGGACGATGAAAGGTATCCCGTTGGCACTGATTGGTTTGACAGTGCTATTGAACAAGTTAAGGAGGAGTTGGCCCTTCTTCTAAAGCCAATTAGTGGGTACAGATTTGATCCTGAATTACCCGAACCAAAAACTGTAATCGCGGGAATTAGACATCATAGAGGTACAGGAAGAGCGAGAAATGCTGCAATCCCCATAGGCAATGCCAATGAACTGATTGATGACTTTGAGGGAACACTGGATGCTTGCCAAAATCGTAGACGCGGCCTCGGATTCCTGAGTGAAGCGGACTCACCTCTCCTTGAGAGAATTGATGCAATTCTTCGAGACCCTTCTCCTGAATGTGATAAAATTAGGGAACTAATCAAGGAACTCAAGGACAAGGAATCTGGAGAATATGCAGATGATTCTGTGAAAAAAAGGAAAATTTACAAATTTCGTGAATCTTTTGATGACTTTGAGGAAGCCACATACAAACTCCAGTCTTCTGATATCGATTTGTATGCATTCCGAGCCATTGAACAATATCAGAATCTGACCAAGAATAGCAATGAAGACAGTTGGAAATCATATTATTTCTCTGCAACAATGCGTACCTTGGATGTATTCAAACACGTTCGAAAAAATCCATGGTTTATCTCGCCAGATGCATTGTATATTCATCCTCACATGAAACAGGTTAGATTGACCGACCCAGAATCAACAGATAGATCTGAACGACATAAACATCTTAATTTGAGAAATGATCAGGCACTAATCCCTCTATCCGAAGCATTGCATAGTTTCCTTCCAGGTATGTGGACAAGGAGGCTGCCTCAAACGACATTCAAGGTACTTGCAAGAGAAACTGAAGCAATGGGTGGGGGTTTCACGCTAAGGGCTAGTGTAACTTTAATGGAAGAGCAGGGGCTAAAATACGAAATTGTTGGCAAGTCATTACCTGCACCTCCAGGTCTAGGTGAAGGGGAAATTCAGGTGATATCTCCTACTGAAATTCCTATTCGCCCTCTAATTAACAAGAGGACAATTCAGGTTGCTGAATTAGGGCCAGAGGTATTAGATGGGGACGAGGGTAATCCTAGGGGTCATGCTAACCCACGACGGCCAAGAATACCTAAGTCGTTTTCACAAAGCTGGTTGCACATTGAGCTGGACGAGGGGGCATCAGTCAATCCATACATAGATTTGGGCGAGGATGAACGCTTGGTAATTTTAGACCATGTGGAAGGATCTTATGAAGAAATACAGCCAGAAAGAATAATCCATCCTTTAGCTGAATCTGCATTTAGTAGCGTTGAATGGCACGATGACACCAAAGTAACTGAATACGTGTATGGCCTTCAGAGGACTTTGAGAGGTGGTGATTATGATGGTAGCGATGTGTTCTATGCGAATCAGCGTGGTGCGTACACTTCCTTTGGTCAGAAAATAAACACTGAAGGTATTGCTTTCACATTAAATTCTGAAAGCATTGGGCAGATTAAACAAGATGCTGCTGCTGCTATACTCGAAGGAAAACCCGAATGGTCTCCAACAATGATTCGAAGTTTCAGGGCATTCCTTCGTACGCTTGGAGCTAACCCCCTGAGTAATTTCGTTCTAGACGATATTGTAGGTATTTTGATTGCCTATTGGAAAAATAATGACTGCCCTGCCCTGTCTTTGGAGAAAATTGTTGAGTTCTCAAACGAGTTAACTGAGAATATTGATCTTCTTGAAAACTTGATTGAAATTCGAGTAGATGCAAGGTTGAGAACTCCTGATGATGAAACACAAATAACCCGCGAAGATGTTGATGTAAGACTCAATCGAATTAGTAATATGATAGAAACAGTAAGTGGCAACCTCAATCGGTTTTTGGAACATCAGAGCGAATTTGTTCGATACCTGTCTTTGTGGCTCCATCGAACAATACTAATGTCATTTGGAGTAAGTGCTGTTAGTGCTACTCAAAGAATAGCTGGAGGTGATGATAAAGAAATTGGATTCGGTCTAACTGATGAATCATGGGACGGAGAGGAAACTACCGTTGTTGTCTATGACCGAGCTGAATGCGGAAATGGAAATGTTTCCGTAGCTCGAACTTTCTTGCACATTCCAAATCTCTCCAGGAGTGCAAAAGGAAGAAGAGGAGGTTTTCTTCCATCTATGGATTTCATGTCAAGTTTGGAGGAAATACTGTTGCCTTGTGCCCAGCAACATTGTGATATTCTGGGTCTTGAGTATCAAAGAACGGCGGGTGAAGAATCTGTTTTACATCGAAGTATGGTTGATTACACGCAATTTGGAGAAGAGATATATTACGTAGGCAATAAGGTCTGGTCTTCACTTGGAATTAACGGACCGGTTGATGGTTGGAAATTGCCATTATTCCATTACATCAGAAGAGAAATCGCTGAAGAGATTGAGCCTGAACAGGATGATGTGACGAGGGCTACCAGAGTTTGTTGGAACGGTTGCCCTGAATGCATTGAAAGAATTGATGTTGTTCAGGGGGGCTTTGCGGGGCTAGATTATTTGGATAAATCAGTGATCGATTATTGGTTCAGAGGCCTTCGAGGTAGGTCAGAGGAGTATATCGATATCGAACCTGATTCACTGATTGATGGATCTTCAGGCCTACAATTGGGAGATTTACACAGGATTGCGCTTGAGCTTGATAATCAGCGCCGACCGATAATTAGATCACTAATGCTTCCATGGACAATTGGAGTTGATTTGAATAAATCAAATCTTGAAGAAGGTATTAGGCTAATTATTCGACAATCTGATTTGGTAGGGCATCGACAATCGGAACCAAACGAAGGGATTGCGATGGGTATGCCCTCCTTTGCATTCAAGAGGCTTTTGTGGTTTGATTTGCTAATGACTGCGTACCTCGATTTACGAGGTGCATTCTCACCAGAAGATAAGAAAATCAAATTGGTATATTACGATGCTAGAGACATTACCTTCGATGATGTTGGGCTTGCTCCACAACTGTTAGAAGCTCTCAGAGCTCAAGCGAAAATTGATCAAGTTGGACATCTCGAGACATTCTCTGATATGCTAATTTGGTTGGCAATTAGAGGATTTAACATTCAGATGTGTGTTGATAAAAGAGTCAGGGAGAGGGAGGAAAATGCCGACGTTAGAAATTTCATAAATAGGCTGAGAACTGAAAAAGCTCAGGGCAGAATTGAATTGTTTGAGCGTTCAGTAGCCGATGATGCAGAGTGGACTGCCTCAATGCACAAGAAGACCATGATTACTCCGATATTCGTTCTAAAAGGAACTGCAAACATGACGCGTTCTGGAGCAGGAAGGAACGAAGAGGATGTCGATCATGTGATGGTTGGGAATCCACAATATGAGAGTATGAAGTCAAGCTGTGTTGATACAATTTACAGAGCTAGAAGACTAAACTAATTCTTAATTAGATTTGCAAGGTACTGGGTTAATGCATCTCGGAATTGAGTTGCATGGACTCCTGACCATGTAATTCCATCTGGCCACTTGCGTTCTGTTGCCCGGTCATTTCCATCGCCTTTGATTTTCTCGAATGTTCTAACTTTGAGATTGATATCCCCTTGCGCATCGAGTACCGTTTTAACGTAATTTTTGGCTGTATTACCTGATGGATTTTTCTTGATTTCCCCTACCACCTTATCTATCTCAGGGAACCAAAGTAAATTCTGATTTCTACTCCTATTGTAAAGATAAAAATGATTAGGGCAAAGATAGAGATAATTTCCAGGGTGCTCTTTGATATCTTCTGAATAATATCTTCCTCCACGCTCTCGGAAAAGCGATACTACACTTTCTTGAGCCCCCCCGCTTCTATCTGAAGGGGTAATTTGTCCACAAATCTGACATTGCCCATATAGTGCTGAAAGATCCTTCGAGGCAGTGGCTTTTCTCGCAGGATGTAGCATACCTTCTTCCATTCTTTGATGCTCCCAAGTTTCTTGCCCAAGAATGGAATTGATATCTTTCCATCGAGATTCCGGATACTTCACAAGCTTACCTGTTATCTCTGGATTTGCTCCCAAATACTTCTCCAAATCTAAAACTAGGTCGTTGTCGTCAAGATCTAATTCGTTGATATTGATTGTGAATGTAATAATTTTCTTTTCATAATCTACCTCAGTAAGTATAGTTCTGGAACTAGAGCTATCTTTCCAATACACCTCAGCAGCGCCACTGCTCAAAGATACAATTAATTTCGACTTAATCGCCTCTCTTGTTTGATATACGCAGTCAATTTTGAATCCTGGTAATTCTAATTCAAGGAATCCGTTTTTGTGAAGTATGTTGAGAGCCTTCACGACATTTTTCATTGAACTGGTCAGAGCAGGCCACAAGCTGCGTTTCAAATTCTGTTCCGAACCCTTCGGTTGGGCACGAGCCTTCTGGCCTAGAAATTGTCCAGGTACCTTATCCGTCAAAATTTGGTATAATTTTTCCATTATTTCTCCGTCTCTAGGCAACCATAACAATGGAAGTTTATTTTTTGCCATTCGAACAATTTCGTCCTCTGTATCTTTTCTCTCTGGAATGAGTGCTGTCGGGTCGTGGCGGATATTGATGTCACAAAATCCAAATCCACTTGTGCTGAAATACAACCAGTTAGAAGAATAAGATTCGAACAATCGATCTCGGTTAGACATGGCAATCATTAACCAATATCTCTGGATATTCAATGGACTAAAATCATCTTCTTCTTTCATTAGTTGGATTTGTTGCTTTAACTCTTCACGGGTGATTCCATCAGACAAATCAATTACGCGAAATTTCTCTTTGAGAAGCGCGCGGAATCGGTCATCTTCATCGATGGTTTGAATATTAGAAAATTCTTCATTAGCGAACCACTCTTGTTGATCTTCGGCGATTATCATTATTTCATTCAGAGAGAAAAACTCTCTATCGATAGGAAACAATAAGTCCCCATAATCCGAGCTCGCAGGAAAGTCTTCTTCTATGAGATTTTGAAATACATTCCAATAGGAAGTTACCGTCTGCAAATCTCTTTCTCGACCAGAGCAGTACTCACTGAATCTATCAATTAACGCACCTAATTCTGGTCCGTTTGTATCGGGTAAAATCCACTTTTCGACCATTTCTAGGCCTTTTTTTGAAATGCCTAACTCATTTTTACCAACGATATTTTGTTCAGGATATATTTTCCGTAAGTCGCCTATTATTGATTCATCAATTAACCAACTATCTTCTTTCCATTCCTTAGTTTGAGAATTTGGAAGGCGACTTTTTCTTTCTGAAGTAATATTTATTTCTGGGTCTCTAACATATGACTTTCTGAGTTCTTCAAGGACATAATTACCAAGCATTCCTGGCCACATTGAAGCAGGAGAAACCAAAGCGTTGTGGATGTTCTTCGTATTCTTATGATCATTTACTATTCCCAGGTCTCTCGCTCTATTTTTTACTGTAGAATCATTGCAGTTGCAATTTGTCTCTAGATACCAGGGGTGTTTTTTACCAAACAACTCAATCATTTCAGTAGTTGGAAGTATACAATTTTCAAATATCTCGAATTCGCCATCGGTTCGCGCAACCCAAGGTATTCTACCAAGATTTTCAATAACCCATTCTGTCTCGCTCTGTAACATCATATCAATGATTTTTGTTCTAACTTCTACACTCTGGCCCTTGAGAGATTCAATCATCTCAGTTATGTCTGCTTCATCGATTCGATGGGTTACTCCTAATCCACAGCCACCAGAAACACCTACCGCATTAGTGATAACTTTGATTCCAAGTATCTCTTTGTGTAATTGATAGACCGCGGTCTTCTGGAATAATGTGCTCAAATCAGGGTCTAAATCGTAACATAGATCGCTTAGTGTAGACCACTTTCCATCTTTATTTTTCAAGAGATGAAGTGAGTGTACGTGGCCTCTATTGTCCCCCCCCCATCCAGTAACCATCCCTCGATGGGTTTTCCTACTTGCTGCTGAAGCAAGAAGTTTCAACAAAGATTCCAAAATTTCGTCTCTAAGCTTCTTACTCAATTTCTCTTCTAGCCAATCGTCTATTCCCCAATCATTGCCCTTTTTATCGAATACAGATCTGGGTTTGGTTAAGTCAAGACCTGGTAACGTCTGGGCAAATATTAGTGAACGTATGATATTCACGCCAGGTTCGGCCGAGACTGCAAGATGGATGGATAACTTATCGCAAATTTTCGCTCTTTCGTTCTCGGCAGATGGATGTAATTCCAACCAAATTAGATTGTTGTGGATTTTGGGGTGCAACTCTAATGTACTTCGGTTTTCTGCTGAATCGCCGAGTATCATTTCTCGTCTGTAGAAATTATCCCTAACAGATTTGAATGTATCAATTGGCCAAACATGGTCTTCAATCCTACTCATTCCACGAGTTATGATTTTTCCTTTGTGTAAGCATGGAATGAATTTGAAATCTCTCATTTCCTGTGTTATATTAGTTACAATAATTGCTAATGCCTTGGAGACCTGTTTGTGTATTTGATTATGTTCGGCTAAATTGTTGAATACTTCCGGTCTACTCTCCGCTGCCTCATTAATCAATTCTGCCAGATGCTCTGCGCTTGGATTATTGAATTTAAAATTCGAAGCGATTTGGGCAAATTTTTCGTTGATTCGACGATTCGAAGGGAGCAAATCTGGGAATTTCTCCGATGCTAGAAAGAATATGTCATTTCCGTTTTCATCCGTTAGTGGGCGGAGGGCACCATCTGCAGCAGGTATACATGGAATACGATCGAGGTTCACATCACCATCCCATTCCGAAGGCGGATTAACGTGGATTAAATCAATTAATTTCCGAACAATTTTCTCATCTAATATATCCAGATTGAGTTTTTCTGTGAATTCTGAAATCTTGATCCGCAGATGATTTGCTTCAGAAATCTCATACATCTGTTTGAGAGGATTGTTTTCTCCCCAATCACCCACATCCAAAGAAGAAAGAATCTCTTTCTGTTCAGAGGATATTACATTACCTCCTAATGCTTTGAAAATTTCCTCCAGAGTTCTGGCTTTTTCATCTTCCTGCAATTCAATTCTAATTATTTCCTGAGTTGGGACTAAGTTACCACTTTGGTTTCTAAAAATAGAGGTGTTGGCAATATTTTCCGTATATTCATACCAGGATGAATCTAATTGTTCCCATGCTTTTTTTATGCGTTCATTGAGTAAATAATCATCTTGATCTGAAATACGTTGGAGTGAAGGCATACCCATCCTTCTACCCTCGGAAAACCATTTGTCGGGCACTTGTTTGGGGAGCAAATCAAGTACCGTGTTAATGTCATTTTGATATTTATCAAGAGTGTAATCAAAGATACGTGGCAGTAGTAAATCTGTAAACGAATTAATCGCTAAAGCGCCCCATAATTGCTTGTGCTTTTTGACCCCATCAATCTTTATTTTCGTTCTACTATCATCTGGCGGAAGATAGGCAATAGGCCCAAATCTGTTACCGGAATCCCCTGCAAGCGCGATAGGAGTGTAGGCGGGTAAGTTCTCCTTCGGAATTATGGGGAGAAGAATATGACAAAATGGAAGCAATTGTGCTTTTTCAGCATCTTCATTTATTGATTGATTGATTGTTGAAAATAATTGGTATTGCTCGGTTTCCAACAACCTAAGGTCGTTCTCAATGTCCACCATTAGGCCTGTGTTCAAGGCATCGATTTTTCCTTGATATGAAAATAGGTTAACTGAATTTGTAGAGTTGTTTTCCTCGAATTCGCGATGGTTAAAATCTCGAATCCATGCATGTCGCGACTTATTTTTCCCAACATTAACGTCTAGGACTACTTCTCTTAGCCATGAGCAACCGAGTAAGATTCTTGGAATCTCTTGAACATATAACTCACCAACTCTCTGTATTTTATTATCATTCCATGTCAGTTCCTCCCATTCTGAAGGATCTACGGAACCAGGTGCTATTTTTCTCCTCCAAGGAAGTCGAATGAAGATTCCATCTCTTGGTAGATTGGTGTTTAGGTGTGTTCGTTTTGGTCTCTTCTTGTCATCTCTAACTGAGAACTGTATAGCTTCACCCTTTTCGTCGAGAGTTTTGTTGTAAGCGTTAGAAATGCCGAAGTAATTTCCACCTGGATTTTCACTCCAGAGGACTGCTTTCCTATCCCCAAATTCATCCAATTCATCTATCTCAATCAAATTAGTGGTTGGTCCATGGACCTCGATAAAGTGGCTGATAGCGTGCGCTGACCTAAGTCCCGTCCCAAAATTACCCGCCTTATCTCGGTCTCTCTTTTTTGATGCCATACTGATTCCAGTAATCATACGACAAGTTCCTGCAATTGGTTCTAGATTTCGATTAAATTCAACAGTTAATCGGTTCCCATCATTAAGAAAATACAATGCATCCTTGTCAATTCTAATGTAGAATCTGTCTGCAGCCTCATCGTCACAATTTTGGAAGACTTCTCTCAATGGTCGGATTGAGATATCTTCTCCGGAGCTCATGCCCTTACGAATTGATTCTAGAATTTTTTCTTCTATATTCTCTGCTACATGGCCCCATTTTACTTGATTCGGGTTATCCATGATATCGCCCAACTCTCATTTATTTTTTACACAATTCGTGATGTTTGATTCGTTAATATTCCAATTCCCAAGAAGGAGGGCACCCGCTGTTATCTGGGAGATGATGTCCTGACCGGAGGTAATGGAGATTTCCCCGTCATCAATAATTTGCCACCTATCATGATTATCTTTTGAACCAATAAGTTTCATTTGGTCCGAATCGTCCGATGAATCATTCATTCCTTCAATTGACCAAAGTATACTTTCACATGCTGCAATGAATGGATCTAAGGGCCCCATAGTTGCATGTCTTCCCCGCATTTTCAGAACAACAAACCCTTTGTCGTCAACACGCTCGAAAGCGGCTCTAACTCTTCCATCACCCCAAGGTATGAATGTCTTTGAATTCAGTATAGCTCTTCTCAAATCCTCTGACATTTCAACTTGAATTTCGCCAGATTCCTCATCCCAATTTGTTTGAGCCCCTATTCTTTGTAGAGCATTTTGAATTATCAAATGAAGTCTTGAATGGACTGGATGTAATTCTCTCTGTCTTTCCCCAATCTGTCCGTCCAAAGCAGAGTCCATAACTCGCAATATTACATTACTTTCAGCCAGTTTATCCGTATCTCTAGATTCCAATAATGAGGCTATTTCTCCCTCTTGAGAATCTATTGTGGCCTCTTTATCATTTGTAGTAAGTATAGCCTCGTATTCTCCAACCATCTCCCCAAACACATTCATTCTAGCTGAGAGAACATCTACTTGTCGAATCTCATGAGTGCCCTCAAGAACTAGGTTGTAAACTTCGATAA
>Ga0315318_10000962_pt1 | contig 12356 bp, 8 predicted proteins | sample M1200m3416metaG_FD_203703 | JGI IMG/M metagenome (GOLD analysis project Ga0315318, IMG submission 203703) | Ammonia-oxidizing marine archaeal communities from Monterey Bay, California, United States - M1 200m 3416 | ecosystem: Environmental > Aquatic > Marine > Coastal | place: USA: California... | reverse complement strand
GTCATTGCTGAACTTGAGAGATGGGGATTGGTTCTGCGCCGCAGAGAGGGAGGGCTGCCTCATACCTCAGAGGCACCGGGCCACAGCAGGGCTCGTCTGACAGGTTGTGGGGACAGCACAGCCAGAGAGGTGACCCGTATTCTCGAAGAGCAGGCCATCAAGAGGGGCATCCCTCGCCGCTCGGACATAGTCCCCCTTTCTCTGGTGATGGACAATCAGCAGGTTCGTGGTGTTGTAATGCTGGAACTATTGACTGGAGAGATATCCTCTATTCAATCAAAAGCAATCATTCTGGCCACAGAAGGCCACCAGGGAATATGGTCCTCTCCTTCGAATGGAGCGGGTATTGGGGCCGCCCTTGCTGTCTCTGCAGGCGTAGGTCTGTCAGGCATGGCAAACTCTCCTCGGCACCCACTCACAATCCGTGGCACGGATATGCACCTCCCCCTAGATTTGCTGGGTGCTGGAGGTAGATTGCGCAAGGAGAGCGGAGAGGACGTCGAGCCCGAGACAATCCTCAACGGTGAAGGATGTGTCCTCGACCTCCGATCACTCGATGCAGCAGCATCTCCGTGGTTCGCTCAGACCACTAGAAGGGTGAAGGAGAGGACGGGCTTGGACATTACCACCGAAGTCATCCCCCTGATGCCAAGCGTCGCCGCAACTACTGGAGGCGCTCCTGTGGATGAAAATGGCAGAGTAACCTTCGACGATGGTAATATGTGGTTCACAGGTCTTTATGCGGCCGGGCGCTCAGCCAATACTGGAATGCACGGAGCGGGTATGCTGCCCGGGAACCAGTTGCTCGAGGATCTAGTGAGTGGAAACAGTGCTGGAGAGCACGCTGGAGTTTGGGCCCCGGACACATCGTTCGCTTCTTCCTCTCTGGTGGAGGAATCGATTCAGGCCGAGCGAGCCAGAGTGACGTCTCTGATGGGAACCGCTGGCGAGTCAGTAGGACGAATCTCAACCACCATGTCGTCAATCATGGGCAATCTCAACGGTAGTCGCGACGAGAAAGTCCTCGAAACAGCCGCAACCGGCCTCGCTGGGTTGCGAGAGACGGGAATCAGAGTCACAGATTCTTCCATAGTGATGAATACCGAATTGGTCACCGCGATACACCTCCAGGGCATGATCGCTCTGGCTGAGGCGATAACCGGCTCAGAGGGATAGCATGGCCGAACCCGATCCGAGTATTTTCACACTCATTATTCAAGGAAACATTCCCTGCCATAAGGTGTACGAAGACGAGCACGTATTCGCCTTCCTTGACATCAATCCATGCAGCATCGGGCACACCCTAGTTGTCCCCAAGGAGCAGAGCCCCACATTGGACGGACTATCGGAAGAGGCATCTGCTGCAGTCGGAAGAGTCCTTCCAAGAATATCCAGAGCCGTCCTTGCAGCCTCGGGAGCCAGTGATTTCAACGTCCTGCAGAACAATGGCGAGGCCGCTTTCCAATCAGTCTTCCACGTTCACTTCCACATCATTCCCAAACACGATGACGGCAGCGGTCTTACCTGGCCATTCACCACCACACAACTCGACCCCGATGAGGGTGCAACACTCGCTGAGCACATCCGTAGCCATCTGAAATGACCCGGTGCGTTCTCAACCACCTACCTCGTGGGTATGCCATGGCTGATTCCGAGAATGCACCCGATGAGCTCCCTAGCCTGTCAAGCAGCGCTACTAGAATCAATGTCAGTAAACTCGAGAATCTACCTTGGAATCACACAGGAAAACATCCCGGAAATCGAACTTTCTGGCATGTCATGCGTCGGGCCGTTGACATAGCCTGGTCTTACATCATCAGACACTCGGAGATGGACAGACCACCCGAGGTGGATGGCGGCTCAGTGTATGCTTCCACGCACATCAACGGCCTCATCGACCCGCTGGCTATCATGCAATCACAGGATAGGCGTATCATCGCCATAGGTAGGCACGACCTCATGACCATGCCTGTGATAGGCTGGATTACGCGCCGAATTGGCTCGCAGCCAGTAATCAGAAGAGCCGAACTGGAGAGAGGAGTTAGTGACCCTGAGTTCGCAAAGAAGATCAACAAGAGGAGTATGCTGACCATGGCCAACTGCATCGCCTCAGGACACGCGGCGATTGTGATGCCTGAAGGCAAATCACACCAAGACACCAAGATGCATGCTCTCAGGACCGGCGCTCTCCGGTTCGCCCTCAGTGCCGCCAGCATCGCGCATGCGAGAGAATTACCTCAACCTGTGATTCAGCCTGTAGGTCTGCATTTCAGATGCCATTTCTGGTTCCGCACCGACATCTTCGTAGAATTCGGAGAACCAATCACCATACCTCTGCTCGAAGACCCCCAACATCACACAAGCCTCGCCGAGGGCGAGTGGCTTGAGCCACCTGCAGAACAAGTCATCCCCCTCCGCGATGAATTGTACGAAAGTCTGACCCACATCACCCCAAATGCACCAGATTGGGAGACATACAGGGCGTGGCACCTACTGGGCCACTTGAGGGCGAATTCATCCAATTCTCCTCTCGGCTCGCTGAAGCAGGAGGTACTAGCAGCGCGCGACATCAGAGAACAACTTACTTTGATTGAGAACAATGACTCTCTTGTCGAAGACGCCAAGGAGGCCGCAGACATACTGCACTCCGTGGGCCTGGACGCCCGTACGCTGGATGTGAAGGGTCGAATCAAGAGTGAATCCAGACTGGAAAGAGGGGCACTGGGGGTTCTGGCCATGCTTCTGACTGCTCCCATCACCATCCCGACGACCGGCCTGCAGGCATTCATCGGGTGGTACGCGGGTGACCACACGGACGAGGGAATTGACTCTAGGACTACACACCATATGATCGGGGCACTCTTCTCTCCTCTGTTCTTATGGCCACTAATCTCCCTCGCGTTTTTCTACTCTCTTTGCGGCGTTACCCCCCTGCTCCCAGTTTATCTCGCAGTATCTCTCCCTATCATCCACATGTCGAACCTAATTTTCCTTTGGGGCTATGATATGTTGACTGATTTCAACGACTCTCGAACAAGAAGGAGACTGGCTTCCTCAGCAACCGGTGGTCGCTTGGAGGAACTTGTAGACCAACTGGTTCCCCGACTCGGCGTTCTCAAATAGGACGGGCACCCCAATCCCCTCATGAACTCCCGTGAGGCCGGTGATAGGGTGCGCGAGTGGCTGCAGAGCGAGAGCCTCGAAGCTAGAGACGTAGCCGATCAGCAGGCCATGATCCACTTGCATGTCCGTTACCCTCCAACGAAGCAGGGTCATGTGTTCAACGTCGTCATCCCGAAGAACCGCAATCTGGTTCTGATATACTCAGTCACCAGGGTCGACGACGGCCAGCAGAGCGAAATGACGGAGCACTCCGAGAATGATACCGGAGATTGGGAGAAGTGGCTCCACGACACTAGGATTCATCTCACTCAGGCAGATCTCGACTGGGTGCTTCACGTGGGTAAGAAGAAGCATGGTGTGCCCGGCCCTCTGCAGGCGTTCAATCTCTCTCGACCGATTTGGTTCGATGGTTTGTCACAGAACGAGTTCATGCACACGATGCGTCATCTTTGGCTCACCAAACTCGCTCTGATTCATAAGATCAAGTTCGCATACGGGCCCGGCGTGGGCAAGCCCGGACCGGTTGACGACTGGATTGCCAAGAAGGCCCAGAGTAGGAGTAGCCAACCTGAAGTGCATTCAGAGGTGAGTGAGATAGACACTGATGAGACAGGTGGCTTTGGTCGCGACTTCGATCCCTCAGAATGGGCCTGAAACCCCATCCGCACTCGTGCACCCTCTCGCGTGCAGGTGACGGCAAAGGGTCGAGGTTAAGTATCGCTGGAAGGCAAACTAGGACGATACACAGCTATGCTGGAGGTTTGGAAATGGAAACTGCAAAAATGAGAAACAGTGTAACAATGGTTCTTCTGATGATGATGAGCACTTTCGCGGTAATCGAATTCCCGCAGGCTGAGGCTAGTGAAGTGGTCTTGACTGACGCGATTCAGATTGTCAATGGGGGCGCAGCGAACGATAAGATGGTGGCTACCGATGCCGACTCGATGGGCAACGTGCACTTTGTTTGGAGTCGCAACACCCAGCACTTGTGGTACCAGATGCACAATCCCAGAGGCGACATACTGATTCTTGAGACCCAGATATCTAACCCCGGTGCACACCGGGCTTGGCACCCCGACATTAGCGTTGACAGTAATGACAACGTGCATATCACCTGGACCGATAAAGCCGCTCAGTGGACTATCCTCTACACCATGCTTGATCCATCTCAGGATGATCAGAGTGGTGACTCGGCTATCGATAACGTGATTTCACTCATCGACGACTTCGAAGTCTCGGTTCACACACAGAACCGCGACTGGCCAGCCATAGACACCGATTCTGAGAACAATGCCCACATCGTCTGGGAAGACTCGTTTGAGCCGCTTGACAAGTTCTACCAACAACCTCAGATTTACTACTCCATGATAGAACCCGACCTGCAGTCCCGTGAGGCTGTAGTAGCTGTTGGCGAGACCCTGCTTACTCCAGTCATCGGACACAAGGGGCACCCTGATGTTGCTGTCGATGCCGATGACTTCGTTCAGATTGTATGGGATGACACTCGTGGAGGCAAAGTCGAGATGGTTGCTCCGATAGACACCTCCGGCTCGATGAACACCGAGTGGGCCGACATGTGTGTGGTTTTCTATGGTGGCTACTTCGCCAGCGGTGGTTACTTCGAGGGACTAAAGCCGATGCTCTTGCGAGCTAACATGACGGTCTACGAGACCCTGTATGCCCTCAGCGGTAACTGGCCGAGTGCGGCTACCAGCGGTAATTGCGCCGCTGCATACCAGACCGGTGGGTCGGGTAGCCAAGGTCCAAGAGGAACTGCTCTAGGCCTGGTCCCAGGAGATGACTCAGGTGGTATCAGAGAGCTCACCGAGGTTGTTTACAACAACGGCGCAGTCAACTTGCCGCAGGATGGAGGATACTACAGTGAATTTTGGGGCCCTGGCTCCACTTGGGCTTGCTTGTCTTGGCGAGATTCCGGTGGCAACGTCCCCGGCAATCCTCCTACTCAGTTGGACCATCACTGGAACCCTAACGCGACTAAGATTGTCATTCCAATCTCGGATGAGGGCCCCTATGGTGGGGACCCCGCTCAGCAGTCCGATGACACACAGAGCATCAATGAGGCTCACGACGCTTGCGTCATTGCCGGAATCATCCCGGTGCCCTTGCTTGCAGCCGGCTTTGGTTCCGGCTCCACTCCCGTCGGATCACACATGATGGACCTCGCCCAGTGCCCAAACGGCTTCGTTAGTCTGAACACAAGAACCTGCCCAGGTTCAAACACCCGCCTGACTAATGCGGAGGGTCTGATGTACAGTTTCCCGACTTCAGCCGCCAATTCAGCCGAATTACAGCTAATGGTTGAGGCCATGGTCTACCTATCCACAAATAATTCACGTGAGATCTACATGACCATACTCGATCCTCTGTCATTGCTGGAGAACCCACCTCCGACTTGGCAGAAGGGAGATTCAGGGACCTTTGTCGACACCACAGCTGATAGGTACATCGAGGATCTCGGGCCCTCTATCGACGGCCTAGGATACGGCAACCTCGTCGTGGTCAACGACACCAGAATCACACTCAACGACGCATACAGCCTACATCCTGCAATCTCCGTAGACACCTCCGGTAACACCCATCTAGCTTGGATGGATGGTCGCGCCTATGGATTCGACATCGATGTCAACTACGAGATCTACTACACCAGACTACGACTCAGAGGGGCGGGCGAGTGGGACGGAGCCCCTGACGGATTACCTTCCTACGGAATCAAGCAGATTGTCGACTCAGCCGTCTCAGAAGTCGAAGGTATCGAAGGAATTCCGACTGATCGGCCCTTCGGCGCCAATTCGCACATGCCAGCCATCCTCACAGATTCATTCGATAACGTTCACCTAACATGGTTGGAGAACTCCAACGCAACCCAAGGCGAGACCGTCGTTTACACTAGACTGAATCACACCAACGACGACTATCCTGAAGGCTTCCCTCTCAATTCGCTCGCTGTAGGGGTCGTCGACCCGTGGGAAGTCATCCCGATTACTGAGTGGCAGTCCGACAAACTCGGCCCGAACTCACCCGCAGTCCCCGATTTGGGTCAGCCACCGGCATTTGCCAATGATCTCGGAAGCGGGGCCCACATTGCTTGGTCTGACACTAACAAGTGCAGCGACGTCAGCAATGGCGGATCCTACACGCTGTGCTATGTTCACGTCTTGACTGGGCTAGTCGAGGTAGCACTTACAGAGACTGAGACCTACTACCACACCATTGAGCCCGGTGAGCAGACCTCCTACAACATGACAATCTCGAACCCCACACCCGGACCCGCCGAGCTCGTGGCCGACACATTCACCGTAACTATGGAAGGCGTTCCCAACAATTGGACGGCCACACTCTTCTTCACCACTAACCACACACCAATATTCGACTCGACACCGGTATTCCTGCGCGGCGGTGATGTGGTTTCGATGTACATGCGCGTCCGCGCCCCTTCGATATATCAGGCCCATTCAGACGAATTGGCCTCGATTACTGTGACTGCAATATCCCACAAGGACCCAGCTATCAGAGACGACAGGATTACTCTGACGCTGATGGATGTCGTCCATGGGATTAACTTGGACACCAGTCACTTCCAGGTGGATGTCGAACAGGGTGAATCGGCATTCTTTTCGATAACGGTTACCAATACGGGCAACGTATACGATACGTTCGCGTTTTACGACCCATCCACCTTAGAGGGACAGGTCGAATGGGCCCTGCCATTCGGATGGGGTCTCACATTCCCAACGTCGCTATCATTGGATCCCGGCCAGTCGGTGACTAGGAACCTGCAGGTCAGCGTACCGACCTCACAGGATCCCGGGACCTTTGTGATCTACCTGAAAGGTTGGTCCACCGGTGAGCCAGTGCTCTCTATCGATCAAGGTACCTTCGATGTTCTTGAACTCTGGATAAACGTCTCAATCAAGAGCACGGGTAACATCGTTTTCAATCTCGGAGACACGACGCAGTATGTCTTGCCCGGCGAATGCTCCGAGTTCGATATCGAGGTCACCAAGCACTTCACACCCGGTCATCTGATATTTACTACTCCAGGAGGTCCCGAAGAGAGGCCTCCTGAGATTTCCGAGCAGACATGGAGGTTCGACCACTGGACGGTGGATTTGGATTTCTCTGAAGCACCGGGAGGGAATGGGATTTCAGATAACGCCCCGCGCTACTGGTCGATTATTGACACCCCATACACTGTCACTACCATCATGTGCGCACCGTACAATGCTACTGCCGGCCTAGGTGATTCTGTCACCGTCAAGGCTCATTTGGAGGGCGCGCAGCGTGTCAGAGACTCCGTGGTACTTCTAACAAACGTCATTCAAGAGTACGATTTGGAAGCCAGTGTTCCTGAAACCATTCTATCCCTACATCCAGGACAGACGTACCAGTTGGATACTACAATCTCCAACGAAGGGAACGGTGCTGACAGATTCGACATAGCAGTGCACTCGATTGAAGACACATTCGGTGCATCGCACGTCTGGGACATCGAGATCCCCCGAATACTGTTCACTGAGTTGGACCGTGACGAGTCGCAGACCGTACCTATCCTTCTCAACGTGCCAGAGAGGACCCACGCCGGCCAGTACACCGTAGTCCTGCATGTGCTAAGTGAGGATTCCTACGAGGGAACCAGAGTGAGGGATTACATTGAGTTACAGATTGAGATTGTTGAGTTTCATGACATGCGGATAGAGGTCGATCCTATGGTCGAGAGCCGAATCAAGACCACGGCTCCTGGCAGGATTGTCAGATTCACCATGAACATCACCAACCACGGCAATGTGGACGACCAGCCGACAATCCACAACCACACTCTCTATGACAGCGATGACCGTTACTCGTGGCAGACGACCCCTACGATGGGCCCCCTTCTGGGTAATTGGGCAATCAGCTACGCATTGCTCGAGGACTTCGATACCGAGTATCCGATCGAGAGGCCATGTATCGGGCAAATTCTGGGTGAAGATCCACCTGCCGAGGGCTGCTACCTGTCCGCCCAGACCAATGCAATCACCATGCCGGTGATGGAGGCTTACTCGACTCTACAGATTGTCATTATCATCCAGATCGACCCAGCCGCTACACTAAACAATCGAGAGATTGGAATCAAGGTCGTATCGGAATCCGGCTCCTCGGAAGCAGGCGGCGACCACGATGAGACTGCGGTGTGGGATGACTCCTGCACCCTCGACGCGAATGGAGACGGTTTGCCGGATAACTACCGGCCCAATTGTGACACCAACGAACAAGTCATTGAACTGAGACTCAGGGCACCAGACCTCTTCATCCTCGATGTCTTCGCTGCGGCCCACACAGGGGAGGTCGGAGAGATGCTCTCCGTCAACGTACAAATCCTCAACAAGGGTAACTCCCACGCTACTGATGTCAACATCATCCTGTGCGTAGACCAGACTAAATCTGACATCAAGAAGAACGGGTGCGATGAGGAGAACATCGTTTACCGGCAAATAGTCCAGGCGATAATGCCCTGTGACAACCCTAGTTCTGGCTGTGCTAACGAGGACCCACCCACAATTGCTCTACTGTATATGGTCGAGGCTGGAAACCACGACGTCGTCGTAGTCATAGATCCGGATAACATAATTGTCGAGACCGATGAGACCAACAATATCCAAGCGGTCTCGAAGAAGATGGGCTCAAATTTAGGAATTCTCGATGTTGGAATCGAGATTATCGCCCAATATACAGTGCCGACCATAATCCTCGGCGCGACGTTCGCTCTAGTAGGGGTGGTCGCAGTGGTCATGTGGGGACGCAGGGAGGAGGCAAAGATTCGCTACGCCGAGAAGTCTAGTATGATTTCGAACCTTGACGATGAGGACATTGTCTTCTGATTAACGTGCTAGCCACCATGGCAACGGCGTCCCTTCGCGCGCCGCGACGAGGCGGCCGCGGCTAGCTGCGAAATCACGCATCAGACGTTCACGCAGAGCATCCATCATCTCCTCTGCGTCCATCGACTGGATTCTCAGTCCCTGCGAGAAGGCATCCAAATCGAGTGGCCTGCGGGGTTGGTTCATGATAGCGTGGGCCAACTGCCTCTCTTCATAGGATCCAGATTGCTCAGAGATGCTGGGGGAGACTTTTCTCATCACCTGTTGATGGAGTGCTATCACAGCGTCACGATGCTCGTCTATACGCTCGAGAGCGGAGTCCAACTCCGAGAGCACCCCCATAGCCTCCACCATCGGGAGTTTGCGACGGGTACCCAGCCTGTCGACCACCCCATTCAATTCCGTCGGCAATCTGTTGGAGAGGCGCATCGGTCCTCCAGCCGGTATCTTTCTGTGCTCTGCGCGGAATAAATCAGGTCCGAGGTCGAGACGCAGGGAGAAGGACTGGTTGACCTTGTACATCTTCTTCGGAGGACCTCCCTTCTCCGAGGGTACACGTTCGGAATCCACGAACCCTGATTCCTCTAGGACCTTGAGGTGCTTGACCACCGCTTGCTGACTTACATTCAGTAATTCGGAGAGTTGCAGAGGGTAGTGAGGTTCCTTGACCAATTTTCTGAGAATCTGACGTCTAGTAGGGTTTTCTAGTATCGAGAGCGCCTCGTCGAAACCAACCACTTACTTCCCAACCTGAGGTTGGGTAGTGAAGGTCTTCTAAAAACCCAACTTGAGCATAGGATAATATCTGACGAACTAGTAAAACTGTTATGGGAACCGGGAAGACGGTAATAGTCACAGTACTAGTCATTGCAGGATTGCTAATGCTGGCTTTGTCTTTTGTTGCTTCAATAGTAGTCGATGTCATTGATCAGAGGATTGCAGATGAATGCGAAGACGAGGCAGGTACCATTGGAGAAATTATCGGTGCTGATGAGGGGCAGTGTCAAGACGGCCGCGACATGAGAGACAGAGTTGATTCCATTGGCCAGATAATTGGTTATCTAGGCGCGACGGTTCTTGTGATATCCGTAATCATGGTTGCAATTCGAAAGAGACAGTAATCAACCCTCGTCCCAGCCTTGCCAATCTCGATCTCCCCCGGCCTGCTGGGATTCCTCATCAACTTTCGTCTGGCCCGGGAAGGGATCCGCTACCGGTTTCTCATCCTCTACTTCCGGGAGGCCGCGGTACTGTCTGTACAACTCGTCGGTGGTTGGCAGCCTACCCTCTTTTGACATGACCACGGGTTCTCCGGCTTTCTTACTCTGCCCCCGTCCCGCGATAACCAGTATGAGTGCGACGACGCCTAGTGGTATTCCGAGGCAGCACCCGAAGAACATCACCACGAACCAACCGTTACCGAACAGTGCTTTCTGTGCAGATACATCATCCACGAACCATAGGGTGGTGTTTCCGTCATTATGCAGTGTGTAATCACCGGCCTGAGCCGACCTGAAGACCCTCACAGGGACATACAAAGTTCCGTCCTCACCAGGTCTCTCGAGATCTAGGCGCGTGGGTGCCGAACCACTTTCTTCAGACCCTGTTGTATCAATCAACCTGAGTTCAGCAGACTGAGAATCATCTCCGGTGACTCGTAGAGCAACATATTCGCCTAATTGATCTAAATTGACTTCCCCACTCTCCCCGGGTTCCAACTCGAGAAGATGCCGCTGGGACGGATCCAACTCATCGAACATTGCTGGCATGGCGTTGTAGTAAGATACTACCCCAATCAGCACTAATAGTAGTGAGGCTCCTGAGAGCCTTTTGGTCCAGGGGGTAACATCCGCCACAGCCCAAGGTGATGGCTCCGTCCTATCAGACTTCTCAATCAGTAGGCGAGACCAACATCCGGGTGAGCCAACTTCTCAGGGAGATAGGTATCTGTCACGAAATCCAGTCCGTACTTGGCTAGGGACTGCTGCTCGGCCTTCTTCCCGAGCTCCTGCATCAACTCAATCTGCTGTTGCCACCACCCTGTGGAGAATCTAGGGTCAGACAATTCGGCCTGGAGAGCGCCCAGGTCTTGTTTTGAGAGATCGTCGCTAGGTAGATCATAAGCGAGAATATCGTCTGCAGTAATCCCGAGATAGATTGCCCCCTTGCTCGCTAGATACTCTGAGATGTGAGCGGTCTTGATGGCCCCATATGCAATACTAGCAAAGATTCTGAACGACCATGGGTCGCAGTCAGCGAATACCACGATTGGCTTTTTCCACTCGTCACTCATTCGTCGCATTATTCGACGAGTGGAGCGTGCAGGTTGCCCCTTGAGGTGGACCAACGCGCACCGTGCCTCCTCATCAAAACCGTTCTCAATCAGTCGATCAAACATCCCACCGGTCTCTATTGCCATGACGAAATCTATGTCTTCATCAATGAGTCTGAGTTTCTCTGACTCGACGTTGTAAGGAACTCCGTATCCAGAGTCGCCGACGTCGTCGCGACAGTTTATCCTCATCCAGTCACCACGTCGATTGCGCTCTTCAAAAGTCACGTTCCCAATAATTCTCGCCCCATCCTCCTCTGGCCTCAGACGGAAATCCTCGCGTAGACACTTGGTGACAATCTCAAGGTCCTCAGCTAGGTTATTGCTCTCGTTCTGTGAGTGGAACTTGCCGTTGCCCCAGCCTTCAGAAATGTAGTACATCTCTCTCAGGGTTGAGGACTTGCCGCTGTTGATCATCTCCTCGATGAACTCGGTGACGTGTAGTGAGCGCAGCAACTGTTTGGCGGAACCGAGATTGGTCGCGTCGCGCACTGTCCTTTTCTTGCCATATTTGTAGACTCCCAACCGCTGGTCGAAGCCGATGTTGCTCTTAGAGCGGACAGGCAGTGTCATCGTCGGAGGATTGCCCTTGGACATCTTGTCATGCATCTCTGAAGCCACATTATGGAGGGCTTGAATCACCTCGTCCTTGGATTTCTCTCTGCTTATGCTCATTCATCTACCCCCTGATCCGGAGTCAATGACCCCATGTCGATTATGCTCTCGTCATTTGGGACTCGTAACACCTCTTCGGCTCTTTCACCAAGATTCTCAATCACAGGATCTTCCTTGCTGCGAACCTCTTCCACCGCGGCATCAAGAGCCTCCTTGTTCCTCATCTCATCGAGTAGATTCTCGTCAATTTTGGTGGCTCCGATGATGTCGCCATTGCCTCTGAAAAAGATCTCCATGTCCGACCAATCACCCTTGTTGAGGCCGGAGACAGTGAACGAGATAACCGCCGAGGAACCAGGGTCCAGCGTGTCCAATCGCCAAGCCCACAGGCCGTGAGTCTCTTTACG
>Ga0315318_10000957_pt1 | contig 12368 bp, 7 predicted proteins | sample M1200m3416metaG_FD_203703 | JGI IMG/M metagenome (GOLD analysis project Ga0315318, IMG submission 203703) | Ammonia-oxidizing marine archaeal communities from Monterey Bay, California, United States - M1 200m 3416 | ecosystem: Environmental > Aquatic > Marine > Coastal | place: USA: California... | reverse complement strand
GCACCGTTAGCAGTGAAAGATTGAACTTTTGATCCATCTTCATTTTGGATGCGAATTATATCTCCACCCTCTATCAAATCAATAATTTCCTCTTGAACATTAGTCCCAGAAGCATCAAATGCGCTTACTAAAAGAAAATTTTGTCCATTATCTGGGTTAGGCGGATAGGTAGTACCATCATAAAAATTTGCGAATAAATGTAAAGTGCCCGCATCTACATCTACGTTTGGTATTTGACTTAGGCTATCATAAACAAAATCATATTCCGCTGGTGGGCTGCCGACCGGTGGAATATTGTACCACCACTGCGTTGCCCAATAGCCACCTCCCACAAACTCGATCTCGGTCATGATAAGTGTATCTTTTTTTCCTGGCCTAAATAATTTATCGTCTGCTTCAAAAACTCTGGTGGCACTTTGACGAGCAACTTCAGCTGAATTACTTGGCGGAAAAATAATGGTTGAAACTGTATCAAGTATTGTATTACCATCATCATCTTCAAAGATGTCTTCACTACAACCGCCATAATTTATCGCATTTCCATTCTGATCAATCGCATCAAAGGTAATATTGACCTCACCCGTGAATGTAGGACCAGGATTGCAATAGTTACTCATAGTCATGACCCCATTTGTATGTACCTTACCTTCTAACTGATCTCCACTACCAAAATTCACAACTCCTGTATTTCCGGGCCCAATCGGTTCTTCCTTATGTGTGAAATACATAAATTCTTCAAAACCCTGGGGGACCATAGTCGCATAGACCCTTCTCTCAATGGAAACATCTGTTCCACTTGGTGTTGTGTATTCCGCAACCCCAGTAGCATAGGCAATATATTCTTTTCTTGTTGAATTAATTTGCAACCTGGTGGAGCAGGCAATATCTTTATATATACCTACAGGCTGATTATTTTCATCTTTTCCATAATCAACACCATCTTGAATTAATAAAGTATCAGATGTGATTTGAGGTAAAATGATAATACCAACATCATTTAATCCAGCTTCAGCTGAATAAAGAGCTCTCCACTCTGCATATCTATATTTTTCCATGGCAGACTGACTAAATGAATTCTTTAAGTAAGCAGCTGTAAATGACATACTGACAAGAGTAAACAGCAACGCTAACGGAGCAACACTTCCTCGATTAAACTGTCTATGCATTATCTTCATCCATTGCATTTGTAACTTTTGTCTGTATGTAAGCGGTACCAAGAAAAACAGTTCTATGATATGTATGCTCTTCTATTATGTCTTGTGTAACCTCATCCATTACATCTGATTTCATTGCAAGATTAAGCGTTAAATGAATATATGAATTTTTAAATACAGATAAACTCGGACTGCCTGCGGTCTCGTATTGCACTACAAAATCATCCACATATATTTCACGTCGGCCTCGGCCTCGAAAAGCACCTTCACTAGGGAAATTTAAAACACCATCTACCGGATCATCGTCATTAAACCTAATACCATGTTTGTTATGGCACGATATTGTAAGATCTGGAGAAATATCAGTAAACTTTTCGTACAACTTTATTCGCGAAAAACCATTCTGGCCATCAATCTCAATTTTCTGAGCAAGGTTTAACTCACGAGTAATTTCTCGCATAACATTATTGCCATACTGTCGAAGGTCTTGCCTTACGGTATCAGCCTGATAATGTAGCATCACTGCTTGAGCCCCACTGGTCATTCCAAGTGCGATTATGCTTACGACTACTATGGATGCAGAAAGCTCAAGTAAGGTCATCCCTTTTGATGTATAGTTAAAAAATTTCACCATTAAATCTCAAACTCTGTCATTACTGTTGATAGCCTTCTCTCTTGGACAACATCACCCGCATAGGATCCTGGAGGCGTTATAAAACGGTCATTCCACCTTATCCAGCATTCTAACTCATAACGAGTAAAATCTGTTGACCCAAAGTCATTAAACCTATCTAACCTATCTAAATCATAATATAATTTTGCTTGAATAGAATTCTTTCTTCCCAAAGCTCCAACAAGGTAGACATCATCACCATCAGGATCACCAGCTCGTTCCGATGGAGAAAGGTTTCCATCTGCCACCCTACCTTTCCAATATTCCATATAATTTAACAATTCTTCTGTGGCACGCTCTTTGACCTGCAAAGAATGCAACTCACTCCTGGCATGCACTACGCCCATTAATAGGCCAATACAAGCAATTGAGATTATAACCGTAGCAGTCATTACCTCAATAAAAGTGACGCCTTGACTAGTTTGCTTAAAATTCATGGCTTATAATACGTTTTGGGCAAATAGTTTTGGATTTTCAGCAATTCCTTTAGCCATTTTTCTTTCAATCTCTCCTTTTGATACAAGGCGCTGTAGGTCCTGGTCTAAAGATTGCATACCTTCTACACCACCGGACTGAATTATGGATGGTATTTGGTATATTCTATCTTCGCGAATAAGGTTTCTGATAGCTGTATTCGCGATCATAACTTCACAGGCAGGTATTCTACTTTTTCCATCTTTAGTTTTTAATAGTTTTTGAGCGATCACAGCTTCTAAACTTTCGGAAAGCATAGACCTTATTTGACCCTTTTGGCTCGAAGGAAAGATATCAATAATACGGTCAATAGTCTTTACGGCACTTGAAGTATGTAGTGTAGATAAAACCAAGTGACCAGTCTCTGCTGCTGTTAATGCTAATGAAATAGTTTCAAGGTCACGCATCTCTCCGACAAGAATAACATCAGGGTCTTCACGCAAAGCTGAACGCATAGCATTTGCAAAACTATGCGTGTTAGCGCCAAGTTCTCGCTGATTGATTAAACATTCCTTTGTGTGATGATAATACTCTACTGGGTCTTCAATCGTTATAATATGAGATTTCCTCTGAGTATTGATATGATCTACCATAGCGGCTAGAGTCGTACTTTTACCAGACCCTGTTGGACCAGTTAGAAGTACAAGTCCACGGTCTAATAATGCTAGATTTTTTAATACAGGCGGAATACCTAAATCATCGAAGTCTTTTACCACCTCTGGAATGGTTCTAAAAACGCCTGCAAGTCCTTTAATCTGACTAAAAAAGTTTACACGAAAGCGACCTTTACCTTCCAGACTCGCCGAAAAATCAATTTCTTTTCGCTCTTTAAAAAGCTTTAGCTGATCCTGATCCATGACTTGAGGAAGAATAGATTCCATATCTTCATTTCTAAGAGGATCCATGTTTAGTGGTTGCATAGTCCCATTTATACGAACCATGGGAATGGACCCTACGCTCAAATGGAGATCCGATGCACCACTATCAACGGAATAAGCGAGAAGTTTATTTAAATCCATAAAGAACTATTCTCCTTCAGGGGACCCGTATCCTGTAAATTTCCCATTGTCTGCATCATAAACTACTTGGTGACCTGCGCCACCCGACATTTCCTCAGTGCTTGTAGCTGTTATCCGGCCACCTTGATCGCTTAATTGAATATCAAATGTCCATTTGAGTTTTGTTGACCGACTTACATCGAGTTGCCCTGCCTGCTCTAACTGGTCTGTCTCCGTTGGCCACTCACCTCGCGTCTGGTAATACATTTTAGATGCATTATTGATATTAGACATCACCGTCCGGGCTTCTGATGCATAGGAACTTTTTACATAGTCTAAATAGGTAGGCAATGCAATCACTGCAAGAATCGCAACAATTACAACCACAACCATGATTTCAATCATAGTAAAACCTGATTGTGTTTTTCGTTTAAGGTTCATGACTTTTCGTCTCCTTATTTCAATTAAATTAGCGAGGTAGAATTATTTAGGCATCTCCGCACGGATGATGCACCTCTCCCAACTCAATTAAAAAACGAAAAAAAGTGTGATTTTACTCACACTTTAAATAGGTTATTTCAGGTAGAGAATCTTTTGGGTATCAAGAAAGGATAATGATGTGAGTTTAATAAAATAAATTCCTGTAGAAACACCCGCGCCATTTTCATCTTTAGCATCCCAAATCACACTATAAAACCCACGCCGGGCTTCACCATTTTTCAGTGTTTTTATCAACCTGCCAGTCAAGTCATAAATAGCCAAATGAATTTGGCCAGTTTTAGCAATATTATATGAAATGGATGTACTCGGATTAAAAGGATTTGGATAAGGAGAGTTTAATGAAAATTTTGAAGGGAATTGTTCATCTGAATTCAAGTCTAATAAATCAGTAAGCAAATATACAATGCCATTGAATTCAATTTCTTCAAATTCATAAAGATGATCGATACCGTCACGATTGGGATATAAATCAATAATCTGTGAAGACGAATCCGATGTTACAAATGGAGGCAGAATAGCATAATAATTGTAATCTCCGCGGTAAACAGCCCTGTCCACGCCCGATCCTCCTATGAATATGTCATCTCCACCATATCCAATAAAAGTATTATTCCCATTTGTACCACTAATTTGATTGGTAAAATCATTTCCGTAAAAATCGATGGATTGATCTCCTGATGTTTCGATATTTTTTAAATATTGGGAGCGATATGTATAATCCAGCTCATCTTGATTTTTCATGAAAAAGTGTGAATTAAAGCCCTGAGGTAAAACAGCCGTGTACTCCCAGGCTTCTCCAAAAAATCCATTAATAATTGCATATAATGCAGAATCACCTATCGCCATAGCTTCTCGAGTAATAAAAGCATATTCCTGATCACCGCAAAATCCGTCGCCATTCGGATCATGGGCCCAAAGACCAAAATAACATTCTAATCCCATAGCTAGGTATTCTTCGTCAAAATCATCTTCAGGTAAATCACTCAATGGATTATAGACATCATTATTGATGGCATTTAGCGTTGCTGATTCGATAGCATTTTGCATAGCAGGCAAGGCCAACTGAATCCCGAATCCATGCATAAAGTGCAAAACTTCTTCGTAGGTTGCATCCCGTTGGGTACTATTCATGTATTCCGAGGAACCTTCGGGAAAAACTTCTATAGCAAGGAGATCCTGTCCATTCACTCCGGAATCAAAAATATCCCAGATATACGGATTTTCATATTCATTCTCATCATTCAATAGAAACATAATTGCATTGCTCGCAGCCATAGCAATGGCAATATTTGATTTGTCACTGCCCCACTCTGTATCTGGAATATCAGTGAGATATGATTCAAGCACGCGGCGAGTATGTAATATTTGCGGAACGGTGAAATCATCCTGAATCAAAAATTTAATCAAATCGCCATTGGGTGCCACAATATGAGTATACCTGGATGCCACATTGCTGAACAGAGAGTCCACGTCATCCGGTAAATTCACAATTCCATTTTCTGATAATGATATATCAATATTTGGGAGAATAGGCGTTGAGTTATCTCCAGTTATAAAAAGATTTACGCCAATACTCACAGACTCTACATTTGGAGCAGTAAAATTGATATTTGCAGAATAATAACCCGCATCCATTCCGTTTGTCACAACCTGAACATAAATTTCGGTTGATTCACCTCCGGAAAGCACGCCGGATAAATCACCTGCTTCCGCTGACAAAATGAGCCAGGAATTTTCATCATCAGCTTCAGCTGCGGCCCAACTGAATTCACTTGAAATAAATGCTTCATTTGCGACAATTTGAGTCCCCATACTGCCATCATTATTCTGGAAGCCAATAGTACCGGAATTCAGGACACCATCCATATTTCGGTAATTTGTAGCAAAGGTGCCATCAGAGTACAAGACGATTTGAAAATCAAATTGTCCCCAATCATCAGGATTCCAGCGAACCACATTGTTAAACCAGATGACAGCACGTTCTTGATTAACGTGATAATATATATCTCCGGATGAATTAGCATTACCCCCTTCATTATTTGGATTGAGATCATCCCAAAAACCAAATATGGCAGGTCGTGGTGCACTTGGAGATGGAAGATCGCTATTCAACCATGTATTTTCATTCTGACTATTCCAACCAACCCAACCGTTTGCATTCACTTCAACAAAAGTATATGCTTCACCAAAAAAATCAAATTCGAACGGTAAGGATATAGGATTATCTGCAAAAAGATCATTATGGGAAAAATTAAGTTGAATGGCATGATTTTCGATATCGATCCATTCATATTCCATTCCCAATTCTTCAGCAGCTGATGTCCAATAATAATTGCCCCCATCGGGGCCGCCTTGGGGATTCGAAAAAGGAATATCACCTATGGAATTTACTGAATAATTCAATTGGGTTTCTACCTCTCCAACATTTGACAAGGTTACAGTCTGACTTCCAAGATCTCCCGAAGTTACATTGAAATTGAGTTCGTCAGGATTAACTTCAATTTCCGGTACACCGAATGATACAGTAAATGAAATGGTTTCTTCAGCGCTGGTTACATTTAACAGGCTTAGCCCACCATCTCCCCCATTTCCATCGTTATAGAGGAAACAAGAAGGGTCTGTACCATCATTTAAGAATGTATGTCCATAGTCTGAACTATAAGGTGATAATGCAAAATCACCATTGTAAACTAATGTTCCACCAGGTCGATAACAGTAAATTTCGTCTGGTGGTCCCTGAGCATTTCCATTACCAGCTAAAGTGTTAATTCTGTAAATAACAAGGCCATTTCGATTTCCCGGTGTATTAATGTCATAAAGGCCATCTTTTCTTCTGTATTCAACAACAAAATATTCAGTTTCTGAATTTGGAGAAGCTATTTTATAAATTGCATTTTCCCGGTGCTGCAACGGATTAATGGTATATGTACCGCTTTCGGTTATTTCGGGAAGATCCGCTAACCAATCACCATATTTCCATTTCATAAAAGCACTAGGGTATTGAGGCGGATTGGTATTGGCTTCCATAATATCCCAACCCCCAACAGCTGACGGTGCTCCACCACCATCATAGTGGTAAAGATCCGGTGCACCCAATACATGAAAAAATTCGTGACAAAGAACACCAACATTGAAATACCAGGATTCTGATAACATGAAGAGATAGTCCGATACCTGCGCCTCGTTTATCAGGACCGTTTCAGTATAAAGTGCCCAGCGGTGCGGCCATAGCAGATCTGCCCAATCTCCCGGACCGCCATAGACTACAAATGAAACAGCGTCAACGATTCCATCATCGTTAGCGTCAATATTTATGAAAGGTGATACTTGACTGGCGATGGAATTAAGTGCATTTGCTAACAATGTATGTTCACGCTGAGTACGTTCATCATTATTCTGGTACCCATTTGTATTTACATTTGAATAAGGTTGATAATAGCTTCTGGGGTGAGAATCCTGATAAGACGTATTAACATTATTTGATGTATCAGGATAATGGTGTGTATTCACCAATAATGTATTGTATGAAACTTCCCAATAGTAATGACGTAAAGAAGGTGCATATTCATCAGTTTGAAAGACTTCATCATAATAGGATCTTGGTTGAATAAATTCTGGATCATCAGAAAATCGAATAAATACATTTATTTGTGCAATTTCTCCAGATGTTGGAGCATCCCTAGATTCTCGAGTGGATTGAGTATTATGATAAAATGATTTATTCCGTTGATATAATTCATCGCTGATAGCTAATCCTGGAATAATCCCATAAGCATCTGGGTTTCCATTCCCTACAATTAGTCCAGACGGGATTAAATCACCATTAATATCTATATTGGCGTAATAATAATAACCATCTTCCTTGTTCATGATTATAGTAAAATCATTGGTATCGTGAAGTCTTCTTCCATATTGGTCCCCAGTTACAAAACAATCAATGACTTCGCCATTTGGCTGAGTAATTGTTCTCGGAATATCATTGAACCAGGTTGCAAAAACGATAGAAATAGATGCAAAGATAGGTAAAGAGTTTTTAAATATTTTCATTAGATATTAAAAGTATTACGTTAAAAAAGGAACGATACTTACTTAAGAAGTACCATTTTTTGGGATTGGGTATAGCCATCAATCAATAAACGATAGATATAGGTACCTCCACTCATCGAAAGTCCAGCCTGATCATTGCCATCCCATTGGAAGGAAGTCAATCCGGGACTTATAAATCCATTGTGCAATGTTTTTACTACTTGTCCATTGACATTATAAATAACAAGGGTCCCGCTAGTTCCTTTATCTAATTCCACCGAAATAGTTGTGGATGGATTAAAGGGATTTGGGAAATTTTGGTTCAATGAAATTTTATCTGGAAGGATTTCATCTAATTTGAGGGAATTCATCGTCACAATAATTTCATGGTGGGTTTCACCATTTTCAGTTCGATATTCGGCCTTAAAGGTATCATAATTCCATTCCACAATATCATATATGAATTCTTCAAAACCAATGGTACCAATAGGAGTGATCCATCTCCTTAAGAGTATGAGTTGATTCGTTAATTTATCAATACCAATATAATGATAGGCCCAACTGAGGTCTTGGTCATAAATAAAATCCGACGATGATGTATAGATTAAAAAGTTTTCTCTGTCTCCACCTTGAGAAATTTGAATAGAAATACTTTTATTTTCGTAGAAAGTTGTGGGACTATGCAAATTTTCAACACCTGTCCAATCCCCGACGAAATCAGTCAAAATTTGGGCATGAAGACCCCAACCTGTAAGAGATACAGCGACGAGTACAGATTTTATATAAGGATATATCTTCATGATACACACTACGGCGTCAGCAAATATACAACACATTCGACCAAGAAAGGAATCTTGATTATATCAATGATTATATAGTATAACTATTTTAACAACAGCATTTTTTTTCTCAGAGAACCTTCAGCAGTTTCTAATTGATATAAATACAATCCAGATGGCACTTTATGTCCAAGGAGATTTTTTGCATCCCATATTGCAAAATACTCTTTTCCCTTTTGGCCTTTTTCAGATTTTAATCTGTTGATCAATTGTCCATTAATATTAAAAATATTTAGCGTGTAAAAACCATCCTTTTCTAAGGTGTAATGAATTTTCGTAATAGGGTTAAACGGATTGGGATAATTTTGTGTCAATCCAAATTTCAAAGGAAGAATATCTTTTTGAATGGATACCGTTCCGCTACAAGTTGAGTCAAAAGCACCTATAACCTCACCATTCTCAGATGCGGTCCGGCAAATAGAGTTTTCATTAAGTCCATAATTAAAAATATTCGGATCACAAAATTGTGGATCTTCATCCATAATCCCATTCCCAATGGTAAAAGTAAAATTTGGAAAATTTTCCAATATATTCTCTCCACCTTCTAAAACTGAATAACTAATCTCCAACAAGGTCAAATCACTTGTTTCAGATGAATAAAACTGATCTCCAATATTATTCCATAGAATGGAGTTAACAAATACGACTGCCCCACCATGACAAGCTATGACCGACCCCGTGCCTGATACATTCCCTTCAAACGTGGTTTGATCCAGGTTTATGGTTGCTTCATGAGCTACAACCCCAGCACCAAAATCGTATCCCAGGTTTTGTTCAAAAGATGTCCATTCAATTTGACCAACTCCACCTAATTGATATAATCCACCTCCTTCAATAAAGGCTTCATTATTCCTTATCTGACTATTCAGGATAGTAGGTTCAGCATTTTCTGAATAAATCCCCGCACCCCAGTAAGAGATATTTCCCTGAATCAACATTTTATCAAAAGTAGGGGCTCCATCAGTGATATAAATGCCACCACCCATATTTGATCCATTGTTTTGGATAATGGTATTCAAAAAATATGCATTTGATCCGGAAAGAAAAACCCCACCACCAATTTCAGCTGTATTATCTTCTATAATAACATCAATAAAAGTGGGTGAGCAATTTTGAAGGACAACACCACCTCCACTAGTAACAATCCCTCCACGAAAGGATATACCCCGGATTGTAGCACCATCGTTGGATGGCCCATCTAAAATAAAACATGAACCACCTAATGGGCCAGGTGCAAAGAAAGTTTCTTGGATTATGCTTAACATTCCCAGTTCATAGGCTCTTGATTCCAGTACAACTTCTTTATTGTTAAAGTCTATTTCTTCAAAATATACATTGGGAGTTAATCTAATTGTATCACCATCTGTTGAAACATTGATCGCTCTTTGAATGGTTGCAAAGGGTGTTTCCAGACCACCATCATTGCCATCATGTCCATTCTGATCTACATACCAAATTGGTCCGAGATTCACAGGACCACACGCCGATTCGAAACAACCTATGAGTGTCCCATCTGATCCACCATTAATGCAGGGAGAATTTTCTCTTAAATAATAATTCCCTATTGGTTCATTGCAAAAATAGGGATCGCCTTCAAGATTTCCTTCTTCCCAATTAACATCTCCATTATCATTATCAATAATGCCATCTTCCCCATTTTGAACTAAACTGTAATTCACAGTGAATTCTACATCATCTCCAGTCGATCTGAAATAGACCTGAGATTCATTATTTCCAAAAAGAATAGAATTATTCAATGAAACATCTGCGCCATCACGCAAATAGATACCGCCGCCATAGGTAGCGGCCACATTGTTCGCAATGGTCGCATTGTTGATTTGAACAGTAGATGAATTCCGTACATAAATGCCTCCGCCTGAACTAGAAATATTGTCAGCTACTAACAAATTTTCAATTTGAGAATCAGCATTGTTAATATAAAGTCCACCTCCCAGTCCATCTGCAGTATTATCAAATAAATAAAGATGGGTTGCATTTAAATTTGCATCATTCTTTAAAATAATACCGCCGCCGGAATTGTTGGCAGAATTTGCTGAAAATACAACATTGTCCATGATGGGTGATGATTCACTTCTCAAATAACACCCTGCCCCAAATTCCGCTACATTGCCCGAAAAAGAACAATTATAAAATTCGGGACTGGAAGCAGTTTTTGCATATAATCCCCCACCTACATCATCTGTTTCATTTTCTTTGATAATGCACCCAAAGAATTTGGGAGAGGCATTATAGCAAAAAACGCCACCGCCACCGCCACCATCAGATACATTATTCTGGATAATACAATCCTTAATAATTGGATCGCTGTTTTCACAATAAATGCCGCCACCATAATTATAATATGTACCATTTCCATCTGGATCTTCATTATTCCCTGTGCCATTTTGAATTGTAAATCCTTGTAAAATAGACTCATTTGATTCCCCACTGGCAAAAGAAACAACACTACCATTCTCACCAGCATCTAAAACGGTTGAATCAATAAGTGAAGAATCATTCGCAATGAAATAAAGAGATGAAACAACGATTTCCTTTCCATCAAAATCTAAGGTTTCCTCATAGAGCCCAGGCCACACTAAAATCGAATCCGTATTGGATGCAGCATTTATAGCGTTCTGAATTGATGAAAAATCTTCTGGTACGTGAAATGTTTCAGCTCTGAGAATTGATAATATAATAAATAGAACGAGATAAAGTTTAAATTGCATTTTTTCATTCATTGTTTGGGTACCATACTCAAGCAGTTTATCTTATAATTTCGGGATGGAAATATGGGATTCCTATATTAATATTCATCCCCCTTTTCAGTCACTTTAATAAAAAAACGTTTATGATTGTAGCAATACCTAAAGAAATAAATGCGATAGAGCCACGTGTTGCCGCCACACCTTCCACCGTCAAAGATTTGATAAAATCTGGTTTGCAAGTTCAGGTAGAAACATTAGCAGGAAATGAATCTTTTTTCTCTGACCAAGAGTATGTTAATGCTGGCGCCGAAATCGTGTCATCATCAAGTGATTTGCTATCCTCTGCTGATATTATTCTAAAGGTTTTACCCCCTACTCAGGGTGAGACGTCACAATTGAAGTCCAGTGCCACATTCATTTCTTTTTTTCAAACAACCCGAGAAATTAAAACCGTACAAGCATTAACTGAAAAATATATTACTGGTTTTTCCATGCACCTGATTCCCAGAACAACCCTAGCGCAAAAAATGGACGCCTTATCTTCACAAGCAAATATCGCAGGATACAAATCAGTTTTGATTGCTGCATCTCGACTAGGTGTTTATATGCCACTATTGATGACAGCCGCCGGTACCATTCGACCTGCAAAAGTATTGATTCTAGGTGCTGGCGTTGCAGGGCTCCAAGCCATTGCCACTGCGAAAAGATTGGGAGCGCAGGTTGAAGCCTTTGATGTCCGTCCGGTTGTTAAAGAACAAGTTGAATCCTTGGGTGCAAAATTTATTGAAGTGGAATCAGATTCTGATGATGGTGTGGGTGATGGTGGCTATGCCAAGGAAACATCGGACGATTATAAACGCCGGCAACAGGAATTGATTCATGAACATATGAGTATTGCTGACGTGGTCATTACTACAGCATTAATTCCTGGGCGGCCTGCCCCCCTGCTTATACCAACCACCATGGTAGATTCTATGAAACCTGGATCCATCATT
>Ga0315318_10000956_pt1 | contig 12375 bp, 8 predicted proteins | sample M1200m3416metaG_FD_203703 | JGI IMG/M metagenome (GOLD analysis project Ga0315318, IMG submission 203703) | Ammonia-oxidizing marine archaeal communities from Monterey Bay, California, United States - M1 200m 3416 | ecosystem: Environmental > Aquatic > Marine > Coastal | place: USA: California... | reverse complement strand
GACTTCTACCGCATGCAGGCGTTCTTCTCGACGGTGCAACTTCCACCTCCTGAGCGCGGCGACGGCTTCCAGATTGGCGGTCCGATGCCGGCCGGTTTTTATCGGTCGAACGAGTCGTCACTCATCGAGTCCACGCGCAAAACACTGGCGAGCGAAGTCGGCGAAGCGAAGCAGCAGTTGGCCGAACTGACGCGACAGCTCGAGTCGCGCATCGGCAAACTCAACGCTGGTTTCGGTCTGCAGGCGTACGGTGGTGGCCTGGACAACGACTACGTTTTCGACACGGCAAATGTCAGCGACGGCAAACTACACTTCACGGTGGCGACGGCGAACGGCCGAGAGTGGTCGTTCTTCACCGATGGCAAGCCGGCCAGGGAGTTGAACAAGAAAAGCGGCGGCAACAAAGGCAAATGGTACGCCGACATCCCGAAGCCGGAGTACATCAGCATCGGCGACTACACCGAGGGCACCGGCCAGCCCAGGGACGCGGGCCACAAGGGCGCGTTTACTGAGGTGCTGATTTACGATCGTCCCCTGGACAGGGGCGAAATCGCTGCACTCTCCGCCTACGTCAAGACCAAGTACAGCGGCCGGGGGAGCACGTCCGCGCCGCCGACCGATGGGCTGCGCTTCTGGCTCGACGCTGCAGATCTCGACGCCAACGCCGAGACCCCGAATCCTGGCGATGGCTCCCGCGTCGGTGCCTGGGTCGATAAAGTGACGAAGACTACGCTTGGCCAGGCGGAAGTCAGTCGCCAGCCTAGGCTCTTGCGCCTTGGCCAAGCGCCGGCGTTGATGTTTGACAAGAGTTTCCTCAAGGCCGGCATCGCGCGGGGTGGGTCGGCGAGATTCCTCGACGACCAGGCCGGCTCGATCGTCGTGATTTTCTCTGCCGAGCATACCGGCGAAGGATACGGTTTCGAGGTTGGTGGCGGCGGTGCGATGCTCGGAACATTCATCAACCCCGCCGCGGCGAGCGGTCACAAACTGCGCGACACCATTTACGACCACACCAATGATCTGTTCACCAAGAACGAGCGTGATCTGTTTTACCGGCTGGAAAACCGCGAGCGCTTCGTGAAGCAGCACCTCAAGCGGCTCAAGCCAGTCGCCATGTCGTTGCGCCACTCGTTTGGGCCACCGTATGAACCGGGTGTGCCGGTCACCACTGTCAAGTTACGCGGCGAATACGACAACCACGGCCCAGTGGTGAAGGCCGGTTTCCCGAGTATCGTCACCGGCCACAAGAAACCGGCGGCCATCCGGCTCGACCCGTTCAAGCGCTGGCCGACTCGCAGCCGGCGAATGTCGCTGGCCAAGTGGATCGCCAGCCGGGACAACCCGCTCACCGCGCGCGTGATGATGAATCGCCTGTGGTACCGCCACTTCGGCCGTGGCATCGTCAAGACGCCGAGCGATTTCGGCAAACTCAGCGGTGGCCCGACGCATCCCCGGCTGCTTGACTGGCTGGCAGGGCGCTTTGTCGACAGTGGCTGGAGCCTCAAGGCGATGCACCGGCTGCTCGTCACCTCCAGCACCTATCGCCAGTCGTCATTGGTGGAAAATGTAGCGGCCGAGATGGTCGATCCGCTGAACGATTTGTGGTGGCGCTATGAACAACGGCGGCTCGACGCCGAGGCGATCCGCGACAGCGTGCTGGCGGTGAGCGGCCGGTTGAACCCGGAGCTATACGGCCTGCCGATCTTCCCTCCGTTGCCGGGCGACATTGCCGAGACGGTGAAATATTCAGAGAACAAGTGGGACACGCAGCTAGACCAGACCGGCCGTAAGCGCAGCATCTACATCTACCAGCAGCGCACGCTGAATATGCCGTTCATGCAGGCGTTCGACTCGACCGTGTGCGACGAGTCGCGGCCGCGCCGTCGCACCTCCGTCACGCCGCTGCAGGCGTTGTCACTGTTCAACGGCGACTTCGTGAACGAGGAAGCTGACGCCCTGGCCAAGCGTATTCGACGCGAGGCCGGCGGGGGGATAGGGGAGCAGGTTCGCTTGGCCTGCCGCCTGGCCTTTGGGCGTCCACCAAGCCAAGACGAAGCCAAGCGTTTCACGGATTTTCTTGGGCAAGCGCAAAATAAGGACGACGCACTGACCGGCTTCTGCCGGGTTCTCCTCAACGCCAACGAATTCGTCTACATCGACTGAAACAACAGTAAATTCTGGCCTCGATGTTTTCCCGGAAATCCGGAATAAAAAACAAGAAATTCTAATTAAATTGCCTCTATAAGGTACAAATACCCTTATCCGAGACTCCCAGAAACTTCCAGTAATTATCAGCAAAAACACAGGCAGCGGTTGACCCCCAAAGCGTGCCCCACAGTAGCCACTTTATGGACTTGCAAAATCAAATGCAGGCGATAATCTTCGCGGCGATGAAGGCTCTAATTACATTTATAGCAATTGCGGCGGTTTCGGTTACGGGTGCGGGATTCTACTACGTCAGTAGCAACTCGGCCAAAGCCGAATCCGAATGTTCAGCTTCCAAAGAGGAGTGTTCAGCTTCCAAAGAGGAGTGCGACGAGAAAGCCACTTGCGATGAAGGTGCAAAACCCGACTGTGGTGCTAAGGAGTGCACCGACCAAAAGAAGGCTGAAGACCAGAATCCGACTTGATTAACGCTTTCGCCGTTAAAGGCAAAAAAACAAGGCCCACAGTTGATCCCTGTGGGCTTTTTGTTTCTTTCAAGGGGTAGGAGTGCGGGGCAAAATCGGCCTTGTGATGGGCAAGGAGGCATTCAACAAAATCGTTAGACGTGGGGCTGGTCATCTAGCAGATAAGGCCAGGCGGGAGGAATACGAGCGGCTGATGCGGCAGAAGAAGAAAACCCCGCCAGCCAACGAGGCCGACGAGGTTCCAACTATGAAAAATGAACTGCTCGTTGGAATCTGACAGCCGTTGCCCTTCCAAGTTCAAAAAAAAAACCCGCACCAGCCGGAGCCAGTGAGGGCTGAAGTAAATTGACATCAGAATCAACGCCGGGGGGGGTGAAAGTGGCTTGACTTCGGCGGGTTTAATGCCGAAACTCCCGTCGGTTTTAACCAAGGAAGAGTATCATGGCATTTGTAGTAACAGGAGCATGCGTTGATTGTGTTTACACTAGTTGCGTGGATGTGTGCCCGGTGGAGGCCTTCCACGAGGCGCCGGATCGCTTGTTGATCAATCCCGACACTTGCATTGATTGCGATGCCTGCGTCCCTGAGTGCCCGGTGGAAGCCATTTACTCCGAGGACAATGTACCGGACGACCAGCAGGAGTGGATCGACCTCAACAAGGAAGCCGAGAACCACCCGGTCATCCCCAACGCCAAGGAAGCGCTCAAGGGGCCGAAGTGCGTCAACCCCAACGCCGCCTGAGTCCGCCCTTTTCCCTCCCCAACTCACCCCGCTGACTTCAGGGGAGCGAGCCCCGTGGTTTCCATTATTATCCCTCGCATTTGCGCGGTTGGGTGCTAGGTTCTCGGCGTTCGGATGAATTTGAGCTCTTGGCAAAATCGCAGGGAGTTCCTGTCCCGTGCCTGGAATGGCATCGGCGCCATGGCGCTAGGAGGCGTCCTGATCGACGACCTCCGTGCCGGTGTTGGTGAGGCGAGTCCATTTGCAGCCCAGCAGACGCATTTCGCGCGCAAGGCCAAGAACTGCATCTTCCTGTTCATGCAGGGTGGGGTGAGTCAGATGGACTCGTTCGAGTACAAGCCGCGGCTGCGAGAACTGCACGGTAAACCGCTCTCCCATATCCCCGAGATTTCTGGCGAACTGCAGGGGCGCCTCTCGTTCCCGCACGTTACCATCGGCAGCCCGTTTGAGTTCGCGCAGCACGGCCAGAGTGGCCGCTGGATGTCGGACCGCTTCCCGCACCTGGCCGGGCAAGCTGACGACCTGGCGTTCATCCACGGCATCAAGACCGACAACCAGAACCACGGGCCATCGACGCTGCACGTGAACACCGGCAGCCAGTTCCCCGGCAGCCCGTCGGTCGGTTCGTGGGTGAGCTATGGCCTGGGCAGCGGCAACCGCAATATGCCCGGCTACGTGGTGATACAGGATCCGCGCGGCGCACCGGTCAACGGCGCGGCGATCTGGAGCAACGGCTATCTGCCGGCGACGTACCAGGGTACACTGCTGCGGCCAAGCGGCACGCCGATTTTAAACCTTGATTCGCCCAAGGGCATCGGGCGCATCCGGCAGCGCCGCGAGATGGACGCTCTGCAGTGGCTCAATCGCCGCCACTTGGCTGAGCGCGGCGGCGATAGCGAACTCGAGGCGCGCATCAGCGCGTACGAACTGGCGTTTCGGATGCAGACCGAGGCACCGGATCTCATGAACATCAGCAGCGAGCCGCAGCACATTCGCGACCTTTACGGGTTGGACAACGGCACCACTGCCGGGTTTGGCCGCCAATGCCTGCTGGCGCGGCGCATGGTTGAGAGTGGTGTGCGCCACACTCTGCTCGTGCACGGTGTGCAGATTACCAACATGAGCTGGGATGACCATGGCGACGTGAAGGGTGGCATGATCCGACACTGTTCCGAGGTGGATCGTCCGGTCGCCGGCTTGCTGGCCGATCTCAAGCAGCGGGGGCTTCTCGACGAGACGCTGGTCGTATGGGCCTCCGAGATGGGCCGCACACCGTTCAGGAACGGCGGCATGTCAGGGAGCCCCGGCCGCGAGCACAACTCGTGGGCGCTGACCATGTGGATGGCCGGTGGCGATGTGAAAGGCGGCACCACCGTCGGCGCAACGGACGAGTTTAGCCTGCGCGGCATCGGCGACACTATCCATGTTCGAGACGTGCACGCGACGATCCTCGACCTCATGGGGCTCGACCAGGAGGCGGTCAACTACCAGTACGCCGGCCGCATCCGCAAGTTGACCGACATCGGTGGCCGGGTCCTCAAGGAGATCGTCGGCTGAAGCGACGCGGCTGTCCAGGGAAGACCGGTGTTCTCTCATCTCAAAAACCGGTCTCCGACTCTTCCTCCCCTTTTTTTCACGCGATCCAACTACACGAGTACGTCATCTGGCGAACGATCATTTGAGCCATGATATCAACAGGCCTCCATTGGGGGCATTTCACGATACTAGTGGAGTGGGAACGTTTTGCGCCTAACTGAAAAATATCGCTGAAGGAGAAGGCAGGCTTGGTTTTGGCCAATTTTACCTTCGCAGACCAGAACCCGGTTCAGTGAACCATAATTTCATTGTTCATAATTATAATTGCCTAGTTATTGAAACGATGCTAGTATCACTGAAAGCAGTTGTTATTTGTAGAAATGAAAGCAAACAAATCAATCATAGTGGGGTTGGCGCTTAGCTTGTCAGTGGCCGCCGCCACGGCACAGACCAAGTTGTTTTCCGAGTTGGTTGGGCCGGGTTCGGTGGGCTCGGTGAAGGCTGGAGGAGCATTGCAAGTCCCGTTCATTATTTGGGGCGGCGACATGGCGACGTTCCATGCGAACGGTGGGCTTCAAACCAAATCAGGCACTATTTTCCAGAAACAGGGTTTGAATCTGAATCTGACTCCCGGCGACGATTTCGTTCAGCAAGTGCGCGATTATCGCTCCGGCAAGTCAGCGTTCTTGCGCGGCACCTTCCGTATGATGGGGCAGGCGTCGGAGGTGATCGGTTCCGATCCTCGCACCAAGGGCGTGATAATCATGCAGATGACCTGGTCGGCCGGCGATCACATGATCTCGCGTGAAGCCATCAAAACAGTTACAGATTTAAAGGGCAAAACTGTGGCGGTGCAGCAAGGCGGGCCGCACATCGGAATGCTTGATGATGTGCTCAAGACAGCCCAGTTAGGCTGGGATGATATTACTGTGAAATTTTACGATGCACTCACAGGGCCGGGCTCGCCGCCAGCGGCGTTCAAGGATGACCCGAGCATCTCAGCCTGTTTCGCGATAACGCCTGACATGTTCGGCCTTTGCACCGACCTGAACAGCGTGGGTACCGGAGCGGAGGGGACTGTGAAGGGTGCGCACGTATTGGTATCCACGGCAGAGTTGTCGCGTTCGATTGCTGACGTGTATGTTTGTCGAAAGGATTTTTATGACGCCAACCGTCCGCTAGTGAGGAAGTTTGTCGCCGGGTATTTAAAGGCGGCGGAAGAACTGGTGGACAAGCGGGCAGCACACGATGCCGGCACACGGGATCAGAGCTACATTAATTTGCTCAACCAGACGGTACAGATTTACACCGAGGAAGTCATCCCGAATGCCGATGAAGCGCACGGCCTGCTGCTCGACTGCACGTTCGCTGGTTATCCGGGCAACGTGAGTTTTTTCGAGAAGCAGGGCAACCTACACGGCTTTGAGGCGTTTCAGACTGCGGCGTTGGAACTGGCGACCAGCCGCGGGTACGCGAAACAAAAGATGGGACTGTTCCCCTCCGGCTTGAATTACAAGGACGACGATTTCCTGAAGTACCTGAATAAAACCGAAGCGAATCAGGGCGAGCGTTTCCGGGCCGAGGCGGTGCTGTCAGAGATTGAGGAACTCAGCTCCGGTGGACTGCTGGATGACCGGACTATTTTGTCGTTCACCATCAATTTCAATCCCAACCAGACCGATTTCAGCGCGGTGCGCTATGCCGCTGAGTTTACCCGTGTGATCGAGATGGCGGACAAGTTCGGCAACGCCGTGGTCGCCATCCGGGGGCATTCGGACCCGAGCAAGACGCTCATCGACCTGATCAAGGCCGGTAATGCCAAGGGGACGCTGCGGCGCAGTGGCACCCAGGGCAACTACCGCTACTCGCTCAATGGCCGGGTACTTGACCTGAACGACACCAGCCAGCTGGTCGATGCCATCGCGGCCGGTGACTTCGACGGGGTGGAGAACTACAACCCTCGCCGGACGATGCAGGCGGCACTCAACCTCTCGCGCAATCGCGCCGGGGCAGTGAAAAAATCAGTCGCGGAATACGCAAAGGCTCAGGGCATCTCGATGGACTTGTCGCAGATTCAACCGCAGGGAGTCGGGATCGCCGAGCCGTTCATAGCCAAGCCGCGCTCGATGGATGAGGCGAAGCAAAACATGCGGGTGGAGTTCCGGCTGCTTCGCGTGTCAGCCGAGGTGACGCAGGAATCGGACTTTGACTTTTGACGCGTAATGAGGGGCCACGCTATGAGACATAACTTAAATCAATTGGGTGCCTGGCTAGGCGCGGTGTCGGCCTCTCTATGGGCTATGCCGCTTGGTCAAGCGCAGGTACAGGTGACCGACAACGTCGTGGTGGTGGTGGATGCCTCCGGCTCCATGGGCGCGAACATGGCCGGCACAGGGCGTGACCGTATGTCCGTAGCCAAGGACGCGCTTAAGCAGGTGCTTGACCAGATCCCTGACACGACCCATGTCGGGATCCTGGTATTCCCACGGGGCGACTGGGTTTATCCGCTTGGCCCACGCAAGGACAGCATGTTGGCTGGGGCGATCGACAGCATCCAGTCCGGAGGTGGGACGCCGCTGGGGGATTATATGAAACGGGGCGCAGATGTGCTGCTGGACGCGCGCAGGAAACAGTTTGGCTACGGCACCTACCGCCTGCTCGTCGTGACCGACGGCGAAGCCGGCGATGCGCGACAGGTCGAGGCCTACACGCCGGACATCATATCGCGCGGCATCACAATTGACTGTATCGGGGTGGAGATGGCATCGCGCCACACTCTGGCCACGAAGGTGCATTCCTACCGCAATGCCAACGATCCTGAGTCGCTCAAGCAGGCGATCTCGGAGGTGTTCGCCGAGGTGGCCTCGGGAGATGCCGCTCAGACAGGGGAGGATGCCTTTGAGCTGATCGCCGACCTACCGGAAGCCACCGCCTCGGCCATGCTGAAGTCGCTTTCCACCTCGGGGAACCAGCCGATCGGCGAGTCGCCGAGCATGCGCTCTGTCGAGTCGCCATCGCCCAGTCCATCGCCATCCTATTCGGGTGGGACGACAAGTTCACAGTCAACTTCAGGAGCGGAGGATAGCCTGCTTGTGCTTATATGTGGTGCTCTTTGCGTGTTGGGTGTTCCCGGCCTAGTAATTTTCGCCATTGTCAAAGGTAAGAAGAAGTAATGTCAGAGGGTAACGGTTCCAAGGGATGCATCATTGCCGTGGTGTGGCTGGTCATACTGGCTGTTCTCGCCGGGGCCGTCTGGTTTTTCTACACGAAGCCAAAGAGCGAGCAACTCAACCAGGCCACCGGTTCCTCCAGCCAATACACCCACGAGGTCACCATTGCCGCCGATTTGTTCAGCGGCTACGCCGTGCTGCGTTCCGCGCAGATGCGAGACAACCTGAAGTCGGAGGGCATTCGGTTGACGATGGTGGACGACGGCGCCGACTACGGCGCCCGGCTCGAGGCACTGGAGGAGGGCGACGTGCAAATGGCGGTGTACACGATTGATTCATTGTTGATGGCCGGGGCCAAGGCCGGCGGTTTTCCGGCGTCGATCGTGATGGTGATCGACGAAACCAAGGGGGCGGACGCAGTGCTGGTCTACAAGAGTGCCGTTGCCTCGCTTCAGGATCTGGATGATCCCAACGCCCGTTTCGTGCTGACACCCAATTCGCCGAGCGAATTTTTGGCCCGCGTCGTGAAGTCTCACTTCAAGCTACCCAACCTGTCCAGCGACTGGATGATCGAGGCCGACGGTGCCGCCGATGTGCTCAAAAAAATGAAAGACGCCAAGCAGTCCGACAAGACCGCGTATGTCCTGTGGGAGCCGCAGGTTTCCCAGGCCAAGAAGTTGCCCGGCGTTGATGTGATTCTGGACAGTTCCAGGATCAAGGGCCTGATTGTCGATGTGCTCGTGGCGCGCCGCGAGTATCTGCGCGATCATCCGGACAAGGTTCGCGCCGTGGTTGAGGCCTATTCCCGTGCCGCGCACCATTACCGGAGCCAGCCTGGCGGCTTTACCAAACTGGTCAAGTCGGACGACCCGAACCTGTCCGACACCGAGGCCAAGAGTCTGGTGGCCGGCATTCAGTGGAAAAACACCCTCGAAAACTACGCACACTTTGGCTTGGTGCGAGGCGTGGCAGCGGGCGGCCAGCCCAACCTCGAGGACATAATTGCCAATGTCACCGATGTCCTCATCAAGACCAGCGCGATCGGGAGCGACCCGCTCGGTGGCCGGCATTCATCGCTCTACTTCGACCAGATCCTGACTGACTTGAAGGCCGACAATTTCCATCCTGGCAACCGGATGAATCTCATCGAGGGGCTTGGCCAGGGGACGGGCGATCTACAGGGCGTGCGCACCAATGCCAACCTCGGGGCACTCAGCGATAACCAGTGGGAAACGCTCCAGTCGGTCGGCGACCTCGACGTGCCGTCGATCGGTTTCCGGCGTGGCTCGGCCGCCATCTCGCTCTCCGGCGAGCATGAGTTGAAACGACTCAAAAAGATGCTGGACAGTTTCCCGAGCTTTTACCTCCGCGTCGTAGGCCAGGCGCGCGCCGTGGGAGATCCCGAGGCCAACCGCCTCTTGGCCCGGTCGCGCGCCGAGTCTGTCGTCAGTTTCCTCAATACCGAGGGGGTCAATGCGGATCGAATCCGCACCGAGGCCGCGCCGGCCGCCTCCCGGTCCGGATCGGCCCAGAGCGTTCGTTTTGAACTGGGCCAGGTGCCGTATTAAGGGAGCGCTGCAAACCCCGGCCAAGCCGCTTGGCCAAGCGCAGCGTTGACGCCCCAGCCATTTCTGCCGACCTTTTCCTGTCCCCACTGCGGGGCAGTGCATTGCGGTGAGCGAGAACAAAAACATAGCCAAGCGTGTGATGAAGGACATTCTCGGCAGTCCGCTCGTGCTGATGCCGTTCATGGTCGGCTCGGCGGCGTTCGCGTCGTTCTTCGCGCTGGGCCTGAAAGGCTCGGCTGCGGTAGGCGCGGTGCTCGTCGGCTTCGCCGGCACGCTCGCCTCGGCCGGCACGTTTTTGACCAAGTTTATCCTTGGCAAGGACGATCGCGTCAAGCAGCTCGTCGAGGCATCACGCAGCAAGGCTAAACTCGACAAACGGAAGGCGCTCGACCATTTCCACCACCGCCTCACGATGGATGGCGACGAACGCACCGAGACTGCGATGCAGGATCTGCGATCCCTGCGGCAGGCGTTCCGGCAACTCGACAAGATCGCACCCGACCTGAACCGGGCGATGATCGAGGATATACAGCAGCGCTCAGAGGAATTGTTTCAGCAGTGCGTGAGTTCACTCGAGAAAACGTTGCAACTGTGGAAAACCGCCGAGAGTCTGGCCTCCGAAACGGCCCGCAAACCGATCCTCGAACAGCGCGAAAAACTGGTTGACGACGTGGTCCAGACCGTCGAGCACATGAGCCGGACTCTGGCCTCCGTGCAGGGCATCACCAACAGGAGCGATGGAGACATCCGTTTGCAACGGCTTAGGGGTGAATTAGACCAAAGTATGGAGGTGGCAAAAAAGGTTGAACAAAGGGTCGATTCACTGTTAACTGGCGTGCGAGTACACAATCTATCTGGAATTAATAAACCCTGAGGAAAATGAACCCTTTAGCAGCAATTTGGAGATACGTTAAGTCTTTCCTCTACCTGATCACTGGTCAGATCGACAAGTCACGCCGTGTTCTGGATTCGAACCCAAATGTGATGAAGGCCAAGTTCGATGACATTATCAAGAGCAAGGTCGATCAGATCCACACCTACAAGCAGGCCGTGGCCACGCTCATAGCGCAGCAGGAGAAAAAGATGGCCAAGGTCAAGTCATTGACCGAGGAGGTGCAGAAGCTGGAAAATCTCAAGGCAGGCGCCCTGGCTATGGCCAAGCAGACCGTGGCCAAGCTCCAGGGTGAGGGCAAAACCAAGGAGGAAGTCCACGCCGCCGCCGACTATAAGAAATGCCTCACTGCCTACAATGACTTCTCCGCTACGCTGACCGAGAAGCAGGATCACATCAAGGACCTCGAGAATGATATTGGTGAGTACGACGGCAGCATCGCTAACCACAAGATAAACCTGCAACAGTTGCAGCGCGACATCGAGAAACTCAAGAGCGAGGCCGCCGACGCCGTGGCAGATGTGATCACCGCCAAGGAGGAGCGCGACTTGTCTGACATGCTCAACGGCATCTCAAAGGATGGTATGGCGAAGGAATTGCAGGATATGCGTGACTTGCGACATGAGATGCGGGCCGAGGCGCGGGTTTCCCGGGAGATGGCTGGAACCGACAGTAAGCAACAGGAGGCACAGTTCTTGGAATACGCCCGCAGCAACACCGCCTCCGATGAGTTCGACTCGTTGCTGAACATGGCCGAGGGAACAGAGGGCGCGGAAACTTCGGCAAGCGAGCCGGAAGAAGTCGAAAAAACAGGTAGTGACGGAATCCTGCCGGAATAATTTACACAAGGCTCCCTAATGTTTTGGGGGGCTTTTTTTTTGGCCTTTGTATTATTAATATAACAATGAAAAATATACAACTAAAAACTAGCTGGGCGGTCGTTTTGGGTTGCGCCGTGTTAATCACTTTGAGCGGTTGCAGTGGCAATCAGGAATCTACTTCCTCCGAGGCTGCCGACACAAAAACAGTTCCAAGCTTCTCGCTGGCTTGGAGCGAGTATCCCTCGTGGAGTGTGTTCGGTGTTGCTGATGTGACCGGCATCATAAACGGCAAGAAGGGAGAGCTTGGTCCGGTGGAGAAAAAGTGGGGGGTCGACATCGAGTTGAAGGAGGCCGAGTACGATCCTTGTCTTGCCATGTATGGTGCCGGTCAATGCGATGCAGTTTGCATCACCAACATGGACATACTCAGCCCGGCAACTGGTCGACCGGGCGTGATGGTGCTGCCAACCTCGACCAGTGATGGTGCTGATGCTTGTTTGGTCACTGCTGATATCAAGTCGGTTGAGGATCTAAAGGGCAAAAAGGTTTTTGGGCTGGAGAAGTCCGTATCGGAGTATTGTTTTGTCCGGAATCTGGAGTTGCTAGGCCAGAAGGAAGGGGACTACGAATTTGCGAACATGGATCCCGGGGCGGCTGCGCTTGCCATGCAGCAAAAGCAGGCGACACATCAGGCGATCGTTGTCTGGAATCCATTCGTGATGGAAACGCTGGGTAAACGCAACGATGTCCGTGTCTTGTTTGATTCAACCAAGATCCCAAACGAGATCATCGACTCTGTGGTGGTGGCCAAGGCGAGTTTGGAGAAGGAAGGCGGCGAGGCATTTGCCTGTGCCGTGATTGAGGCCTACTACGAGGTTAACAAGGCATTGGCCGATTCCGCCAAGCGTAACGACACGCTGATTGCCATCGGCGAAAAGTTCTCGAACCTTGGCCTGGAACAGATGGAGAAGGTGGTTCAGCAAACCAAGTTCTACGGCACTCCGGACGAGGGTCTGG
>Ga0315318_10000953_pt1 | contig 12390 bp, 26 predicted proteins | sample M1200m3416metaG_FD_203703 | JGI IMG/M metagenome (GOLD analysis project Ga0315318, IMG submission 203703) | Ammonia-oxidizing marine archaeal communities from Monterey Bay, California, United States - M1 200m 3416 | ecosystem: Environmental > Aquatic > Marine > Coastal | place: USA: California... | reverse complement strand
GAACCTCTGGTGAGGGAACCTCTGGTGAGGGAACCTCTGGTGAGGGAACCTCTGGCAATGGCACTTCTGGAGAAAACGATGCTCCAAACGAAAATGCAAACGAGCCAAATAAAGATGATGCGGGAACTTCTGGTGCTGGAGAAACCTCTGACCAAGGAGAATGGACTTCTGGAGGCACTTCTGGAAACCATTAAAACATCTCCCCCCAACCAACTAAAAACTAATTTTTAATTAAATGGCGGGAAACCTCTCTAAAGAAGAAAAAAAATTCCTGTCGCTTATTAAAGAGAGAGAGGAACTATCTTATCAAGTCGAAGTTTCCGAGAAGGCAATCAACTTTTGGGAGGGGCAGATGAGCGGCCTTTTCGATGATATGGATGAAAACGATGAAAACAGTTGGCATCCAAATTATCAACATAGAGCAGAAGAACTAGAAACCATAATGAAAGGGTTGATAGCTAGAGGCAAGATGGAGACAGATACAATCAACAAAATCGAACAAAAATGTAACGATTTGGATGACAAAGTAACAGACTTCATACAAGACTTCAAAAATTTAGAAAAAGTCAAAAGCATTCTCAAAAAACACATAAAAAAGAAGAACTAAAAAAGTTTTCATTTTTCTTCTTGACTTCGTTCCCCGCCCGTTATAGTCTGTCTCTGGTATGATTACTAGAAAGAACCAGACGAGCTTGGAACAGTCGCAAGATTTCAAATCCTATTCCTTTGGAATCAAAAAAGAAGGCATCTCCCATATATTTAATGTCCTTCGTAACCAGTTATACTCTGACAAGATACTCGCAGTAATTCGGGAGTATTCTTGTAATGCGGTAGATGCCCATACAGAGATAGGTAAAAACGAAACCCCTATTGTAGTAACCCTCCCCACTAACCTATCACTAGAATTAAAAGTGCGAGACTTTGGGCGCGGATTAACCGAAACAGAGATTGGTGAAATCTATGCCATGTATGGTGAATCTACCAAGCGCGGTACAAACGAGCAAATCGGTCAATTAGGATTAGGTTGTAAATCAGCATTTGCTTACGGTGATAACTTTATTATCAACTCTTATGTAAATGGAAAGAGAGTTTCTTACAACGCCTTCATTGACCCTTCTCAAGTAGGTAGGATTTCTAAACTTTCAGAAGAAGAAAGCAAAGCAAAAAGCGGCATTGAAATCGTAATTCCAGTTAAGCTAGACGATGTTGACGAGTTTTACCATAAAGCAGTAGGACTTTTTAAGTATTTCAAAGTTACCCCCACTATCAAAGGTGCTTCTGGAAGAAATCTTGATATTGACTTGAATGATGAGACAGTAATTTTTACAAACGATGACGAAAGCTGGAAACTGGTTCAAGGGCAATCAGTTGCTATCATGGGTAACATTGCTTATGAAATTTCTTCCGAGGCATTAAACTTGAGTTGGTCTAACAGGCATGACACACAAGAAGGAGGACTTTACGAATTAGTAAATGCAGGGATTAGGCTAACATTTGAAATCGGTGATTTGGATATTGCGGCAAGCCGAGAAGCACTACAATATAATGACAGAACAAAGAGTATCATCCTTAAAAGGCTTAAAAGTTGTTTGAAGGAGATTCCTGTCGTGCTAGGAAAGAGATTTGAAGATTGTTCTACCCTTTGGGACGCTAAACTATTATTCGATACAGCATTTTCTCATGGAGGATTTGGGCATCACATTAGAAAGGTTGTAGAAAAGAAAGGAATTAAATGGGTAAACTCAAGCGGCAAAACAATTACAGTTAATGACAGTCAATTCGATTTAACTCAATGGAAAAACGACGAAGCAACTGTTTACAATTTCTGTAAAACCCGCCGAGGATACGGCACAACAAAAAGAGTTAAAGGTGAAGAAATGAACCATATAGTTGTTAAGGATAAAACCCTTGTTATCATTGATGACAGACCTTCTCACCAAGGCAGACTTAACTCCATTGCCCCATTAGTAGAAGAATACGAAGGCAGGGACGAAAATGTTCCTTTGTATGACTTTGTTTACCTTTTGAAATTTGGTTCTCCAAAAGACAGAAAAGACTTCGTTGACAAAACAGGGTTTGATTTCCCTGCTATAAACTTGAGCGCATACCCGAAAGTAAAGTTACGGGATATTTACCCAAGCAATCAAACCGCAAAAGGTTCATCAACTGTTAAACCAGAAAAACATCAGACAAAAGAATTTGTGTTTGATAAGGATTGCGACAAAAACAAGTGGCATCAATGCAGAAGTGACTTCTTTAACAGTTGTGCGGTTGACATAGACAATGAAGAAGGTATTTACCTCAAGATAGACGGTTTTTGGATTGGCGAAAACCAAGGCACTCATCCATCGTCAATCACTAAAGAGATTAAAGCTATTGAGGCGTTTGGCATAAAGGTTCCAGATGTTTACGGTTTTAAGCGGGGGATTGATGATAAGAAATGGACTAAACTTGCTAGAAATGATAACTGGAAGTTATTCCATGTATGGGCCAAAGAAAAGATTCTCGAAAAACTAAAGAAAGATGACTCAAAGCAACAAATTCTTGACAGGCATACAGTATTGCAGCACCAAAGAAAAAGCGATAACACACACGGTGTTGAAATCTTGCACCTAGACGGTAGAGGTAAAAATGACGAATCGGAAATCAAAGTTAGCGAACATATCGTGGACGAAAAATCACCTTTCCTGACTTACTTCTTAAACTGCAATGAGATGGCCAACAAAAGAAAAGGAGATAAGTATGACAAGATTATCGGATTATTTCAGCGCATGAATATATTGGACAATTTGATAGAAGAATATACCCCTACTTACGACCTAGACACAAGTGTAAGTATGTTAAAAGAAAGATACCCGATGCTTACTCTTGTGGATTGGCATGAGTTTGGTTGGCCTTGGAAAAAAGAGTATTCATTAACATTCTTTAACTATGTAAACATTATTGATATTACTCACCATTCCAGCAAAAGAAAAGCAGATAATATATTTGAAGAAACAGACAAAAAAAAAGAATCAAAACCAAAAGCCAAAAAAACTCTTGACCTATTAACCCGCACGAAGTAAAATATACACCAGATATGATACCTTATATTCTTACAGATAATAGCCTGACCGTTGTAGCAAACGGGAAGTCCTTGACGATGGACAAAACAAACCCTGCTTTTGGCGAGGCAAAAAAAGCCTTGTTAAATGAGGAATGGGACAGAGTAGAAAACTTGTTTGACACAAGCAAAGCAGTAGAGGATTTCGCCCAAGGCAATATAAGAGTTACAGAAGGAGAGGTTTTCTATAAAGATCGACCTGTCCACAATCATGTTGTTGGGAGGATTCTTGATTTTATGTCCAACGGTGAACCATATAAACCTCTCTTGCGGTTCTTGGAGAAGTTGATGCTTAATCCTTCCCGTAGGGCAGTTAATGAGTTGTATGCGTTTTTAGAGCATAAGAGTATGCCTCTCACGCCTGACGGCAACTTTATCGCATACAAGGGAGTAAGGGATGATTATACAGATTGGCATAGCGGCAAATTCTCCAACAATATCGGAGATGTAAACGAGATGCCCCGAAATAGCGTGTGCGACGATGCTAATGTGGGTTGTTCTTCTGGTTTTCATGCCGGTAGCTACGAATATGCCCAAGGCTATGGCAATGGAGGTCATTTGATGATTGTGGAAATCGACCCATCAGATGTTGTTTCTGTTCCTTTAGATTGTGATTGTCAAAAACTCCGAACAACCAAGTATAAGGTTATTGCCCACTCCGAAAAGAAACTGGAGAAACCTTTATGCGACGAGTATGGTGATTACCAAGATTACGAAAACGATGAATACACCGATTCGTATGACGAAGGCTATAATGCTGGCTACGAGCAAGCAAAAAAACATCTTGGTACTAAAGGGCAACCTAATACCAAAATAGGACTAAACTAATCCTCGCTGATTAGTAGTCATACCAGTTGTCCAAGCATTTAAGTTTTCGTAGTAGTTTTCTTAATGTAAGTCTTGGGCAACCTTTTTGAAACAATCATTAAGCCGATAACTTTTAATTCATATTTAGTTGAGAGATGGAAACTTCAGCCGTTGAAAATTTTTTTAAGTCTATAAAGGAAAAAGATGTTCTAACCTACAACGAGTATTGGTCAGAATTGAAACCGCAAACAGAAACCGCCGCTTTTAAGCGTTATCTGTTTGCTTTTATGTCTGTTCATACTACTTGGAAGAATAACTGTAAGGGGTATAATGCAATCAAACGATTCAAGCAATGGACACTCGAAAAAGGCGACCAACTCCAACTTTGGAACTACGACTCTGACAAATTGTGCAAAAAAATCGTGGATACCAGAGTGGGTATGCAAAACAATCGAACTGATTATATCGGCCTTTTTAATGATACTTTTTGGAACTCTCCTAGTGACTATCTCTCTCGTAATTCTGATGAAGATTGGCGTGAGTGGCGTAATAGGCTTGCCAAGAAAACTCTTGGTTTGGGTAAGGCGAAAACTTCCTTCGCAATAGAGATGCTTTACCCACTAGAAGCACAAGTTGTTTGCATGGATACACATTTGCTACAAGTATATGGCATCAAAATCAAACAGGCACTAAAGTATTACGAAGAAGCCGAAAACGATTGGCTTGCAAGATGCAAGGAAAAAAGCATAGCACCGTATGTTGCTCGTTGCATATATTGGGACAAAAAACAAAACCGTAAGAATTCACGGTATTGGAGCAAAGTATTAGAAGCATGAAGAAAGAGAAAAAGAAAGATACTAAAAAAGATAAACCTCTTGACCTTTCCAAGCATCCAGAATACAAGTCACAACAAGACCAGTATTATTCATCCTCTATACAAAGGCATCCCTAATGAAAATCCTTGGGCCTAACAAATTCTCGAAAGAAGATATTGATGCAATGCGCGAAACCTTGCATGAGTCAGAATGGGAAGCATTAAGGGACAGGGATTTGAGAGAAATGACTTGGGAAGGTTGTGTCGGCTGGAAAAACATTCCCGATGAAGAAGTAGTCGAGCATTATCAAAACATTTACGGTGAGAGCAGTAACTATCAAATTATACAAGGTGAAATTACTGCGAAGTTTAATGACATAAAATGAAACAGTCAGAAACTTGTGACAGTTGCGGATGTGTGTGGATACATGAAACTGGCGTTGACATAAACGACCATTGGCACAAGATGGAAATTAAAATTGCTAATATCAAGCAGAGTATGTGGATTTGCCCCCAATGTTTTATTGACCAAAGCGAAAGCGACTTTGCACAATCGTTAAGGGAAACCGATAACGGCCATCAACCGTCTTGACAAAATTGGTTGACTTTTAACCCCGAATGAATTATGATTGAGCTTGGCATGAAAAAGTTTGAGGGAAGCAAGAGCATCAAGCCTTATTTGACTTTGAAGTCATTTCATAAACTGCCTGACGGTTTTCGTTTGAAGCAGTTACTTGACTCGCCCAAGGGAGAAAAGAAGAAAAGGGCAATGGTGAGAGAGTGCGTAGGCAAAAAACGATACGCGACCTTGAAAGAAGCATTGAAGGTTGCTAAAAAGTTTGGCCAAAGGGTTAGAAAGTGCTATCATTGTAGCGGAGGTTTTCATTGCACCTCAAAAGAGGAATTGAAAACAACTGCTGATTTCGTTAAGAATAGAAAACAAAGACGAAAACGATGACGCTTGAAGGACTTGTGGTAAACCGTTATCCGACTAGGAGAACAGTAATGGCATTTGGAACATTAAAAAATTGGGTATGGTGCGAGGACTGTCTTGAATGGAAAGACGCTGGCAACGATGTTAGCTTTGATAGCATAGCAGAAGATACTTTCGGAAAAGATGTAATGACTTTTATTTGCGACAAGTGCGAGAACACAAACAAAAGTGTTATTATGGAATCAGTAACCAAACCTAGAGGACAATGAAAATTAAACTATTGCCAGCAATCTTTAGTATCATTCTAACAGGATGCGTGACAGAAAGGGAAGTGGTTTACAAAACAATCTACTTTGCAGACACAAATGGGGTTAATACAACCATTTACTACCCCAAAAAAATGGAACAGGATTTAAGAACCCCACATAATGATGAAAGATGGAAATATGTCGCCGCTAAAAGCGTTCCCGATAATGGAGCAGCGAAAGAGATGAAGTTGCTGCCATCAGATTTAAGCATGGACAACCCCCATCCATATATCTTGAACCAGCAACAATGGTCAGACAAATACCACAAACAACATCCCGAATGCAGTTTCGGCTATCATCGTTAAACAATGGCAAAGAAAGCAACTAGCGGCAAGATTACATTTGGAGCAAAGAGCAAGGGACGCAAGGGAGTCCATTCTAAAAACAAAAGCTCATGGAACAAAAACAGCAAAAATTATGTCAAAGTATACAAAGGCCAAGGTAGGTAGCTCATTGTGGGCAATGTTAATGAGCCTATTGCTCATCATGTTATGCGGTTGCACACATACATGGAACTACGAAAGCGACGATATAGCTTATCGCTATTATGTTATAGATGCCCATGCAGATGTTCCCGATGCTAATTTTAAGACATTCGGTGAAGCGGCAATATACAAAAAAGAATATGCAGAGCATCACGACTATGTTATCGTAAAGATAGATGAAAGATATAATGTTTACAATATGGAGCTTAATGGTTCACTTGAAACTTTCGTAGAAAAAAATGAAAATTAAAAGAAGTCTAAAATTCGGTTCCTTTAGTTGGAATGACGATACGAAGATGTTCACCATTGAATACAAAGGGAACTCAATAGAGCTAAACAAGGTATATGCTTTTTCGTTTCTACGGTTTGCGTTCAGTATCGCACAACGCAACTGGTTCCGCAAACTAGAGAAACCAAAGAAGAAAGAGGCAGTTGTCTGCGAGGGCAATCAACCGCTAAATCCAGTTACAAAAGACGGCGAACAGTTTCCCTTGTTCAAGGATATACCAGTAAAGGCAGAGCCAAAACGAGAATCTTGCGAGGAAAGATTAAAGACAAGATATTCACTTGATAAATTCTAATTATGTATATTAAATTAACAGCACTACCAGATAAAAGTGGCGAATACTATAATGTATTAGTGAATACAGATAGAGTAATCGGAATGAAAGAAGGAATCACAAAAGACTTCTTTGACAAAGTTAAAAAGGATGAGCTTGGTTATCCCGAAACATATACAGAGGTAATCACTAGGGGAGCATCATTCTTTGTTACTCAAACGATAGACGAAATTCAAAATCTAATAAATGGCACATCTAATAACGGTAACTAATTCAGAAACCAAAGAAGATATGCTGTTCAATCTTGATACGGTTGTTTCAATAGAAAGCGATGGTCGAGATGGGATAACAGGGCAATCACATACTATCATTACTACCCGATGGGGTAGAACAATAGTCAGGCAATCCCTCAATGAAATTAGGGAACTGGCAGCAAGGGAGGAAAAACTTGACATTTCTCCCCCATCGTATTAAAATGTTTGAAGTTGTTGGGTTAGTGTTATGTTGGATTGTTGCTGTTATAGCAGCAATTTGCTTTGTGAAACACTTTTCGTCCGACTAACTAAAAACGAATTAAAAATTATGCCAAACTGGTGCTACAACAAATTGCAAGTTACCCCAAGATCGAATTGGGCCGAATCAGAAGTCAATGAATTAGAAGATATGATGAGAGACGGTTTCTCTTTAGAAAAGATAACCCCAACCCCCAAAGAATTAGTAGACAAACCCGCGCCCCAAGTGTCTAAACCGTCAGAGGTAGCCTTACCAGCTTGGTATAGCTGGAGAGTTAAAAATTGGGGAACTAAATGGGATGTTCTTCATACTTCGTTGGATTCCGAAAAAGATGTTCTATTTGAGTATGCTGGTTGCCCACATGGGTTTGACGAGATACAGACAGAATTTCAAACAGCATGGAGTCCTCCAATAGCGGCCTTGAAAACATTGTCAACCAAATTAACGAATCTGATATTCAAACTTGAATACATCGACGAGTTAATGAACTTCAAAGGTAGGGCAGTTATTCAAGACGGTGAGGTAAGTGATATTCACAAAGAGATTCCCGTCGAGGAAAACATACAAGAGCAATTTCTTAAAGATGCAGAAAAAAACAATGACTAACTTCAATGCAATTAGTAAAGTAGTGTGGGAGTCTAATGGACTCGTTAAAAGAAATCCCAACATTAACAGGGAAAACATTATTCCTAAAAGCTCAACTAGCGATTTCCCTTGTGACAAGATTACTGTTAGGTATCACAATCAAAGAAGCAAGCTAGTTACTGCTTACTTCCAAGGCGAAATGAAAACAAGGACTTGGGGCAATGGTTCAAACTATACTTATCCAGATGGGGTATTAAGAGTTACCCTTCCGTTTAACTCAAACAGATTCGGTAATTCTAGTCTTTATTCCTTCCAAGGAGAACTACCCTCAAACTACAAATTAGAAGATATGACAGAAGCATTAAAATACATTAGAGAAGAAGTGGAGGAAATGGCTTAATGTCAGCGGAGTGGATACAATTATCAAGCGACCCTTTTGAGGAAAACGGTTCTAGGCAGTTAAGAACCTATGCCGTCCATATTAAAGTGGACATTCCTTACCCCTGCCCCAAAAACGCAACGCCTAGAATGATTGGCGATGAGTTTGTATGGGAGCGTCTGCTTCAAACCAAAGGTCGAGCAGAGGCAGTTATACAAGCAGGGTTATGGTTTGCAAATGTGAAGAAAAAAGATTATGCCAAGGCGTTAAAAAACAAGGCAGCGCATGAATGCGTAATCGTTGATGACAAAGCTAAAGAAAGTAAATTTGGTTCAGACTTCAAACCATCTAAAAGTGTGAATCGGTTGCTAGACGAAGAAACTATTGCAAGACTATTAGAAGAATCTAAAGGATTGTTAAAAATTTGCGATAGATCATACGAAAAAAACAAGTTTAACCCCTATCCCTCGCTTGATTGGGTAGATGAAAGCAAAAGGATAAACAAAGACCCCATCAAAACAGGAATAATGGCTATCTCCGATCCCAAAGAAGGGATGAAAGAACAACTGGAGAAAGCAGTAGAAAGGGAGAAAGCAAGAAAAAAGAAGGGAACGAGTTGGTTTCGTATGAATCATCTGGCCGAAAGTCGCGAAATGATAAGGAGAATGCGTGAAAAAGGCAAAATCGAACATACTTCAAAAATCTTAAAAAGAATTGCTTCCAGCAAAAAAGCCAAAGAAGCCAGAGGAAAACTAAAAGAAGTAAAAAAATGATAGAAGGAGTTTTTGCTTTAGTTTTGATGGGCCTAGTGACAGCATGGTCATTAGATTATCTTGATTAACATGAACAAAAAAGAGGTTATTGAAGAAATCAAGGAAAGATTTGGTTGTGACGAACAAACCGCCAAACAGATATTGAGGTTTGGAGTATCTAAAGGGCATATCAAGAGATTTGTTAAGATGGATGTTTTAATATCGTATTTTGTTTTGTTTGCGGTATTTGTTTCGGCTATATGGGCTTTAGTTAGGGTTCTATAATGACCAAAAAGAAAATCAAAGAATTAAAAAGTAAACTAAACGAACATCAGCAACTAATGTATAGATGCTGGCAAAAGAACATTCTCCATGAAGATTCGGTAATCAACATGGGGGGCAAAGAACTTGAAGCTATCATACAACACGAAGGGAGCAAGAAGAACAAATGGTTGAACAATACTGGAAGCAAGCAAGTGGGGAAGTAATTGCGGTTGGAGACATGAGCGAGAACTATACTAAAAGTGTTTTGCGAACGATGATTAAGAAATGCAGACAAAGAGGGCAAGATGTTTTGGTGATGCGAGACAAGATTAGCCAAATTAGTAATGCGCTAGATGATATTAAAAGAGATTTACTATGACAACATGGGAAGGATTAAACATTGCTCAAACTGCTGCTCGCCACTACGCAAATATGCTGGAGGCAGAATCAAAGAAAAGAGTATGCAAAAAAAGAACCAAACGAGACAAAGCAAGGATGAAAACCAAAGCCGAAGAATATGATAAGGCAGCATCTATCTTGTTGGATGTAGTAAACAATTGGGACGATGTTCACAATGATTGACCAGCATGGGACTTAAAACAAGACACATAGAACAAAATATAACCCAAATTAAAAAGTATATCAGCGACATGGATACCGACAAAATGGGACTAACAAAGAGAGAGCAAGTAGCGGAGCTAAACGAAAATGCGCTATTTGCAGATGGTTTTGACCATGCTATTGTTGGTTACGATGCTAATGGTTTTTGTGCTGTTTACGACTATGATAAATGCCTCAAGGTTTTGATGGAGAGGGATGACATGACCTATCCAGAGGCGCATGAGTATATGGAATTCAATGTTGTAAGTGCGTATGTTGGTGATTCCACTCCAATCTTTATACATACCGTTAGTTAAAATGTTTGACCAAGCAAAACTAGAATACGAACTAGCAGCAAGCGGCAAGTCTTTGATGAACATAGAAGAAATTCGTAAATATGTGCTATCGTCTTTGTCGGAAACAAACGACCATGTTAGAATCACTAGATGTTTTGAGGCTTTAACAGGCTATTCAACTTCGTCATCTCCCGATAAAAACGATAAATGGATTCATAAAACAGCATGAGTGGACTTAAAGAAAAAATAACTCAAGCCAAGACAAGTAAAGAAATTAACGGTTTACTCGAAAGAAGTAAATCGTTTACCTATGCCTCTAAATCAACCAGAGCTAGATGGCAGAGAGAAGCAGACAAGAGATTAAAAGAGTTGGGACTATCCACGACTTCTAAAAAGAAACAAAGGAAGAAAACTAAAAATGAATAATAAGTTATATGATGCAGCAATGGCAAGGGCAATGGCAGACAAGGAAACTGCTATGTCTACTTTAGAGATTTACTTTAACAAACCCGTTGCTATCGGTGAACATCCCGATTTTGCTACCGAAATTGACAAGTATGTTGACTTGTTAGCAGGTGCTATCGACAGGATAAATGCGTTAAATCACTACAACAAGGAGATTTCTCTTGACTCCTGACCCCGATGGGAGTAGGTTAGGGGGATGGACTTAAATCCGAACGACAAACTACTATTGAAAAAAATCGTGACCCAACTAGCCAGAAGTGTCAGGGACATTCAGCAACGCCTTTATCAACAAGGCATGGCATCCCGTGACGGTGTTTGGCTAATTGGAGATTTGAAAAGGACTATTGAGGTAGACATTCTCAAGAATCCTTCTTTGCCAGACTTGATAGACAAGGTTAAAACTGGCGATCAACCTCTTGAAAACCTCACCTCAACCGAGAAATATGCCAAAAACCTCTCTGACATGGTTACTCCCGTCAAAGAAGAACGACAACGCCGCCGCCGAAAAACCACAAACGGTGATCCAGAAGCAGTAGCCGTTGACAAGGAACTTCGCGAATACTTTGGCATTAAATTGCCCATGCACGAACACATGGTCAAAGTCAGAGAGCATTGGAGCAAGGCCAAGTCAGAAGATTGGGCATACCGATACCGTTGGGTATATGCAGGGTTATACAAACTGCTACCAAAATGGAAAAGGGATGTAGTGGACAAAGAACCAGAGGACAGGATTAGCAACGAGCTTGCCAGAGAAGTGGCTTCGACGGCTCAAGACTTCGACCTATACGATAAGCTAGTCCAAACATTGCCAGACGATTCAGAGATCAAAGCTGAATTAAGCAACCAGTTGCTTTCAACCAGTTACGAAAGGATGAAGAAATGACGAGTAAACATTTGTGGGACGAGAGGATGCGGCACTTGGTCAAAATATGCGGCCAACATCACTACTCCAAGAACAGGGCAACCCCGCCCCAAAAACACTTTTTAAGCGACTTTCGGGTTCGCAGAGACAAGCGAGTCAAGACGCTTGCCTTCACGACCAAGAGAGGGCAGCAAACGCTTGTAACATACAATTTGGAATGGCTCAAGAGGGCAGTCAATGACGAAGGCACTTTTGCGCCGGTTGATAATGTTGATGAAATATGTGAAATGATTGCGGCAAAAGCAGAACGCCGCTAACTTTGTTTTTAATATATCAAAAACCTTATTTGTAATATATGAAATCGTAATTAGTAACTTATTATAGCGTTATGGGAGAACTTGTGCTAGGACTTCTTTTCGTTTGGGTTATTTGGATGTTTCTTGTCCAGACGAACCAAGGAGGAGATTGATACCTTGAATTAACAAAACACTCAATGAATTAACATTTTAATACATTAGAGAGTATAAGCAGGGAATACATTAAATTGTATTCCTTTTTTTTATTGATATGAGATGTAATGGTTGTGGCGAAAATTTATTTATTCAAATATACCTATTACATTTAACTTCATCCCAAACCAAACCAAACCAACCCAATACATAC
>Ga0315318_10000952_pt1 | contig 12397 bp, 10 predicted proteins | sample M1200m3416metaG_FD_203703 | JGI IMG/M metagenome (GOLD analysis project Ga0315318, IMG submission 203703) | Ammonia-oxidizing marine archaeal communities from Monterey Bay, California, United States - M1 200m 3416 | ecosystem: Environmental > Aquatic > Marine > Coastal | place: USA: California... | reverse complement strand
CGAATACGATTTAAAGAGTGGTCGACGGTAGTAGCTAGCGCTACGGAACTGGTGCCTGACCCTGTTGAATTAGAGCGCAGACGTGTTGTAACTGAGGAAATGGTGGCCTATCTCGGAGAGATTATTGATAGACGGTCAAGTAATCCGGAAGATGATTTGATTTCTGCGATTGTGAATGATCAGGATGAGATGGGCGACAAGCTCGCGCGAGACGAGGCTATATCGTTCACGATATTATTGCTCGTCGCGGGTAACGAAACCACCACAAATCTCATTGGAAATGGCATGCTCGCTCTGCTGAATCACCGTGACGTACTTGATCAGGTCGCAACAAATTCTGATATTATCCCGCCCGTAATTGAGGAAACTCTTCGTTACGATAGTCCCGTTCAGGGTCTCGTACGGGTGGTAACCAGGGATACGAAGATACTGGGAACCCCGATCGCCAAAGGTGATGCGTTGATGTGTATGTTGGGAGCTGCGAACCGTGACCCAGCAGCCTATTCCGATCCCGACACATTTATCTTTGATCGGAAGGAAAATCGACATTTGTCGTTTGGACATGGCATTCATTTTTGTCTTGGAGCCCCACTTGCGAGAGTTGAGGCCGGCACGGCATTCAAAAGACTGTTCGAAGAATTCAGTTCTTTCGCTCCGGTAAAAGGTGGACTTACCAGAGGTGGTACGCTGCTTCTGCGGGGTGTGGATGAACTCATCATCTCGGCAGAGAAGCGGACATAGTACACGAGGGCAAAGATGTCGATCAATGAACAATTGAACGCACCGTATGATCAGAACAACGTATTTGCAAAGATATTAGCCGGTGAGATTCCAAATAACACCGTCTATGAGGACGAGGTATTTCTCGCATTTCACGACATAGCACCGGCGGCACCTGTCCATATTGTGATCATTCCCAAAGTATCAGGACTTCGGTCACCACGGGACCTCGAAAACAATCCGGAATTAGCCGGGCAGTTAGTATCTGTTGCGGCCAAGATAGCCTCCCAGGAGAACCTTGACTCCGGATACCGACTCATTATGAATTGTGGCGAACATGCTGGGCAATCAGCCCCGCATGTACATATGCATATTCTTGGTGGTGGTACTCTCGGCCCGTTGGGTTAATATTTTCTGGTACCTATCGGAGATAGCGATGTCTGCTCGTATATGTGTATTCGGTGGAATCAATATTGATTTTTTTGCGACCACGGAACGGATGCCCCTTCCGGGCCAAACCGTGGTTGGTGACAGCTTTCTTGAGACCGGCGGAGGTAAAGGCGCGAACCAGGCGTTTGCGACCGCCAGACTCGGTGCTCAGACCCACATGATTGGAGCTGTTGGTGCGGATGCATTTGGCGAACGACTCATTGCTGATCTAGGCGGGGTAGGGGTTGATACGTCAGGTATTGTCAGTGTTCCTGATATGCATACCGGCGTGGCACTGATTTTACTCGATGCTGATAAACAAAACTATATTGTGCAGATACCTGGTGCCAACCACTCGGCCGGTTTAGGCGATATAACCCATTCGCTGGAAGCCTTGAGGAATTCGGATGTGTTAATGCTGCAACGGGAAGTGTCACAGGATGTTTCATTGCAGCTTGCCCAGGAGGCCCGGAAGAACGACGTCAAGGTCATATGGGATCCGGCTCCGGCACCACAATCCCGTGACGAGACGTTACTGGAATTGATGAAGCTTGCTGATGTGGTCACACCCAACGAAACCGAAGCGGAGGCACTGACCGGGATTCCTGTTGTGGATTTTGCATCAGCGGAAGCTGCAGCTGCACAAATGATGAAACTCGGCGCTCAGTCGGTGGTTGTAACTATGGGCGCACAGGGCGGCCTGTTGCTGGAATCCGATGCTGAAGAAGTGTTTATTTTTAGTCCTCTTCAGGTCAACACCGTAGATACAGTGGCTGCTGGAGACGCATTTGCGGCTGGACTGGCGGTCGCACTTGCCGAAGGTCAGACACTCAGGGAATCAGTCGTATTTGGCCGCGTGAGTGGCGGCCTTGCCGTTACAGCAAAAGGTGCAATGATTTCTATGCCCGATCGAGATCAGGTGGAAAAACGATTGTCCGAGTTACTGGATTAGTTTTTTTCGTAGAAGTTCACTTTTGGTTAGATATATTGTGGTGATTTTATGAAAAAGCCGCCCCGTTTACATTGGGTGGCACGAATGTTAACTACTTACGTACGGTCAGGCTCGCGCCTGTCAAGAAGACACCGCAAAAACCTGTAAGAATAATCATTTCTGTTAGAAAGTCCTGCAGATCATGGCCGTACAGCATTATTCCTGTCAAAATATCAACCGCATATCTGAGAGGTAGAACTACGGAAATTTTTTCCAGCACCAAAGGCATATCCTCGACGGGAACAATTACACCAGTAAGAAAAACCTGAGGCAGAATAATTACAGGTATAAACTGAACCACTTGGAATTCATTATCGGCGAACGTCGATACCAGAATTCCAAGACTGACTGCGACGACCGTGAGCAGTATTAGTACTAGGAACACCTGCCAAATATCGCCCTGATAGGAGATCGGAAGAACTAGGACTGTGTACCCCAGAATAATTGTGGACTGCAACATGGCAAACAGTAGAAACCCACACAAATAACCAATAAGTATATCTGCTCTAGAAACTGGAGTGATTTGTAACCGCTCTAAAGTGAAGCCCGTCACTGGTCAGGCTTATATTGGGACACCCGATTCTACGAACTAAGGGCTAATCGTCATGCCAAATACCATGACAGTTTGTGACTACATTTCCTGTTATTGTTTGTATTGTTGGGGAAGAGATTTAGCATGGTGGGGGCTCTGGGATTCGAACCCAGGCTCGCCGGTTTATGAGACCGGAGCTTTAGGCCACTAAGCTAAGCCCCCAATCACGCTGTATAAGATGATAGACGCTTAAGTAGGGCAGGATAAAGTGCTTCCCTCGATTGATTTTTTAGAAGATAGTATTCGCCGCTATTCTGCCCGTGAGATACCTCTCGACGGAATGAGAGAAAGTGCTGTTTTAATACTCATTTGTGAATCTGAGTCCGAGTTATATGTTGCTCTTCAGGTTCGTACGAACACAGTGGCCCATCACAAAGGTGAGATATCCTTTCCAGGCGGTAGGCGTGACGTGAAAGACTTAGATTTATCTGTAACTGCACTCAGAGAAACTAATGAAGAAATGGGTGTCGAATCCGATAAAATTGCACTGATCGGCCGTCTAGACGACACCTGTACAATTGTCTCGAATTATCGAATCAGTCCCTTTGTTGGGTTGCTCCGTGGGGTTGACTTGGACGGACTCTTCTCCAAAGCAGACGCAGAGGTACGCGATGTGTTGGTGGTGAAATTGGCTACCTTGATGTCGGCCGAGTCACGCGTCTGGCATATGGTTGAACAGAGCGGATTGCCAAAGGCTACACGTGCTTATTCATTCGTCATGGATGAAGTCGAGTATCTTGTTTGGGGAGCAACCGCTCGGATATTAACCAATTTGTTCCATATATTGGACTTAGCAACCGATGAGATCATAGATGAAGAAGGTGTGCAGCAAATGAATGATTTTTTTGAATTGTTTGAGGAGAATTAATCGTGACGGTTATTTTGGTAAGACATGGTGAGTCGGAAGGGAATGCGGCGGGCATTATTCAAGGCTGGCTTGATACTGAACTCACGCTTAAGGGACAAGAGCAGGCTAGGGCAGCGAGAACTCAACTCGCTGAGATGCCAATACAAGCTGTTTATGCCAGCCCACTTAAGCGTGCATATCACACGGGGCTAGCTATAGCGCAGGCGCACGATCTTGAAATTATTGCCGAACCAGACTTACGAGAGCAGAGATGGGGCCTCGCCGAGGGCAAAACCTGGGCGGAAGCCACTGCCAAATGGAATCTCAAGCCTGGGACGGACTGGGCAAGCTTGATTCCAGAAATGGAGCCCAACGCAGTATTGCGTATGCGCTCATACGAATGTTTTAAGAGGATTGCCGATCGCCATGTAGATGAGTTGGTAGTTTGTGCCACCCATGGCGGAGTAATTATTCAATTGCTCGCTGAGATTCTTGAACTTGATGAGACTGAGTGGCCGCGAGTGAGAGTTTTAAATGGTGGGTTGACTACGGTAACTGGAAATTCTAAGGCCTTTAAACTTGAAGGGATTAATGTGGCTGCGATTTAAGATGTCAGCTACTGAGTGCTACTACTCAGTTTTAAAACTAACTACAGTAACTCCGTCCCCACCTTGATTATTTGGCGCAGAACTGAAATTAGTTATCGATGGATGAGAAACTAAAAACTCTCTAACGGCCGTTTTTAGTGCACCGGTTCCTTTTCCGTGGATAATTCTAACCGTTTGCATATTTCCCTCAGTTGCTTGGTCGAGATATTTTTCAAGCAGTGGTAAGGCTTCATCGATTCTGGTTCCACGAATATCCAATTCAGAGTTCACCTGAACACGTCTTTGCGAAAATATTCTGTCTTTGACTTGTGGTGCCGGATCATGGATCTCTAGGATGGAAGATATCTCAATTCTGGAAGTTAGGTTTCCAAAAATAACTACGAGTGAGTTGTCATCATCTGCCCAGTTTTTTATCTCTCCTCGTACATCAAATCCTTTGACAGTTACTTGCATTCCTGGTGCTAACCGGCTTGTGTCAATTTCCTCAAAATAATCGTCGAGATCCCATCGTTTGGACTGCTCGATACTGGCGTTCACGGCAGAGGCAACCTCGTCCGTGACCTCTTGAATTTCATTTTCTACTTTGCGGAGTTTGACTGCTTCGACCTCGCGTTTGGCTCTAGTGAGAGACTGCATAAGCCGTGCACTTTCTCGTCTTAACATATCTAGCTCGTGACGGGTGTCAGTCTGAACCTTTTCGAGAGTTTCTCGCAGTTCACGTTCAGTTTTATTGCGAAATATAGTGATTTCTGATTTCTTATTTTCGGTGTCACGAACATTTTCTTCGGCAGCTTGCAAGGCATTTTTTAATTCAGTAAGCATTGAAGATAAATCTCTTTCTTTGGCACCGAGTTCCAGTCGAGCCGCATCGATGATTGAGCGAGGAAGACCAAGCCGTGATGCGATTGCAATTGCATTTGATTCTCCCGGGATTCCCAGAAGAAGCCGGTAGGTGGGCTGGAGTGTGTCAGTATTAAATTCAGTAGATGCATTGGCGATTTTGGGATTGGTATGTGCGTATATCTTCAGTTCAGCATGATGTGTAGTACAGACCACTGCAACTTGCTTTTGAAGAAGTTCTCCAATTAACGCTATTCCAAGAGCGGCACCTTCTCGGGGATCGGTACCGGCACCGATTTCATCGATGAGAATCAGAGACCCGGGCGTTGAAATCGATAGAATGTTATTGATTGTCGCTACATGAGCAGAAAAGGTAGAAAGCGAATGCTCAATGGATTGCTCATCTCCAATATCCGCCAGAATGTTTTGAAAGACTGGCATTTGGGTTCCGATGGATGCTGGCACGGGTAATCCGGCTTGGCTCATCAGTGCTAACAGCCCACAGGTTTTGAGTGAGACTGTTTTTCCGCCGGTGTTTGGTCCGGTAATAAGTAAGACCATGGGATCGGAATCGCTCTGCTCATCCGCAGTAACACCCAGGGAAATAGGGACTACGTCGCCATCGATCAGAGGATGCCGGGCTTCTACTAGTGACAGCGGTCTGTTCGAAGGCATAATCCAACTACTGGGAGACGATTCTAGATAAAGTTCCAGAGCATCTAAATCGGTTGCTAAGAGACCTTTTGCCTGTATGAGATCAATTTCTGCAAGTTGAGTGACTAAATACTCTAATGCCTCGAATTTTTGCCCGACCGCGTTGGATAAGTTTCTCAGTATCTTCTCTAACTCTCGCTCTTCCTGGGCCTGAGTCTCTTTATATATATTGCCGAGACCTATCGCTGAGCTGGGCTGAATGAAGACGGTTGAACCCGAGGCTGAGGAGTCATGGACAATACCGGGTACGTTCGATTGGAAACCAGCCTTGACAGGTAAGACATACCGTCCTTCCCGCATAACAACGATGGATTCTTGAAGGGCATGACTTAATCCCGCTGACTTGGCCATTCCGTTCATTTTTTTCAGTAACTGGTCATGCGCGGATCTTCTTCGTACTCTAATTTCAGCAAGTTCAGGTGAGGCGTTATCTTTAATTGTCCCGCTGTCATCGACAGCCGAATGTATTATTGTTACAGTCGAACTCAGGTTTTCAGCACCGCTGATTTTGGACCAGGTAAATGGGGCGATCTCACGATATTGACCTAGATTGCTTCGACATTGGTTACCAACACGACAAGCGAGGCTAACTTCGAGCAATTCAAAAGTTGTTAATAGCCCACCTCGCTGGGCTTCGTAGATCTTCGGACGTATATCGGGGAAGGTATCGGATAGTATTTGAACGCTCTGTGACAATAGCTTGACTGCCTCGGATGTTTCTTGCTGTTTGCGAAGTACCTCCGCGTGACTCGAGCTCGGTCGAAGTGATTTGGCGAGGTTATGCCCGGCATCAGATCGCGTAAAACTCAAGAGACGGTCTAGAATTACAGAGTATTCAAGTTTTTCTAGGTCGTATTGGTGGGTCATAGTTTGTTCAGTTTACTAAGTTCCAGCAACGCAGACATTTATTAATTTTTATTATGATAAAAAATATAGCCCTTAGTTTGCTTATATTTCTGATTGCAGCAGCATGCTCACCTTTTTCCGATGATGAAGATTTAGTAGAAATAGTGAGCTTGAGCTCACAGATTGATAGTGACTTGTCGGGATTGAAATTTCCTACTGTTACTCCCACGGTCACCCAGGTGGCATTAGAAGAGGAAGGCACAGAAGATGAGGAAGTCATCACGGTATTAGCTAAATTTGACGTGATTGGCTCTGGTTGGAGCTCCAAGAATACGAACGCGTACTGGGTTGATTTGTTATTTGAGGGTAACTCACGTCTGCCGAATGAAAGCTATCTGTTGTTTACCCTTCAGGCTTTTGAACCACGCAAAGGTACTGTCAATATTTCGCTTTTAGAGCAGGTATCGTGTCAGGAAGTGAGCTGCTCGACCACACTTTATTTTGAGGTAGAGAGAGGATTCGTTCCGATCAGATTATTACATTCAGATGGCAGAACATGGTCGATCGACGCTCCTGAGCGCGCCGATCTTAAGACTCCCACCCCGAGCGCCACTAGTATTTCTCCTGCGAATCCTTCGCCCACTGCAACTCAGTCACCTGTTACACCGACTGCAACCCAGTCACCCATTACACCGATTACTACTGCGACCGCCTCTGCCACATCTGCATCGGTTGAATAGTAATAAGCTATGTCATGCTTTTGGAAATTTTTTCAAGCGTGTTCACGACTTGGATGTCTTGCTCAATTAGCACTGTACGCGGATCGAGCTGTAGCATACCATCCTGAAGTTTAGAGATAATCGGGAGATCAGAGGCACGCAGTTTTTTGCTAATTAGCTCTAATTTTTGCTGGGGCAGACTAATTGCACACAGCCTGGTTGTGAGCGTTTGTCCAGGTAGACTGCCACCCCCCACGGTTGACTGGCCGGTAACGACTTGTGCACTAGCTCCCCAAGCTTCGACAAATCGCTGCGCCCTCTGCTGGAGAATTGACTCACCCATAGAGATCATTTGCCAGATAGGTATTTTTTCAATAGCTTCCTCTAGGGCATAATGTTTCAGAGTCGCAGCAATTCCCGCTATCGTCGCTTTGTCCGGTCGGAGAGCTCGTGTGAGCGGATGCTTCCTGATCATATCAATGAGTGTTGATTTCCCTATTATTAGACCCGCCTGTGGCCCACCGATTAGCTTGTCGCCTGACGCGAGCACTAGATCTGCGCCATCATCAATACATTCGCTAAGCAAAGGTTCAGATTTCAACCCATATGGCCTTAAGTCAAGTAACGCTCCAGAACCGATATCATCGATCACTGGCAGGTTATGTTCATGACCAACTTTCACAATTTCTCGTAATGACGTTTCCTCAGTAAAGCCAGAAACAAGAAAATTTGATGGATGTACACGCATCAGAGCCTTGGTTTTATTCGATATGCCATTCTCATAGTCAGCGGCACGCGTCCGGTTTGTAGTACCTACTTCTTTCAGTTCCGCACCAGACTGACTCATCACGTCGGGAATCCTAAAACCGCCTCCTATTTCCACCAGTTGACCTCTGGACACGATCACCTCACCCCCCCTGCAAATCGCGGCGAGGGCTGTGAGAACCGCACCCGCATTATTGTTGAGGACTATTGAATCTTCCGCGCCTGTCAGGCGCTGGATAATCGATTGAAGATGACTAAATCGTGAACCTCTGCTTCCAGTGGTTACGTCGTATTCCAAATTCGAGTACCCACCTGTTACATTTGCCATCGCGGCTTGAGTGTCTTTAGAAAGTGGAGCGCGCCCGAGATTCGTGTGTAAAATCACTCCCGTGGCATTGATTACGGGTCGAAGAGTATCACCAAGTTTTTTTGCTTTTGATTCAACTATCGTTATGATGGCGTCCAGGCTGGTCTGGCTGCCCTCCATGGTTCGTAAATTATCTCTAATCACCTGCAAGGTTTCACGCGTAAGGTCGCTGATCGTCCTCTGGCCATGTTTCTCAATGAGAGTCTGAGTTCTTTCAGACTCTAGTACTTTCGAGGTCGAGGGGAGTCCGCTTAAGGGATTATTGGTGCCTTGACGATTTGTATCCATGTCTATAATTCTAGGTTGTTAGGACGTCCTATAGTGTGACCTGTCGAACGCGACTAATTCCTGTTAAATCAGAGATTTTCAACGCCTCGGATTGGTCAAGTGGGCGACTTATTCCAATTACCATTAAGGCGGTATCGTCCATGGTGATGCCTGGTGCCACTGCCATGGACGATATGTTGACGCCAAGATCTCCCATAACCTGCCCGACACGTCCGACTTCGCCAGGTTGATCCAAGTTTTCAACTAGCAATAGTATCTTGGAGACTGGTCTGAAGTTTATATTCCACTCGCCAATGCTAACTATTTCAACTCCAGCGCTGGTACTGGTTGTCGATACTTTTTCAGATATTTGATCAGTGTTTACAGTTACTTGAACGAGATTTTCATAAGGATCTATTGAGTCAGAGAATTTCTCCTGTACCGTTAAGCCCGTAGATTCAGCAATATTCAAGGCGTTAACTATATTGACTGGAATACTGGTGGCTGGGCCCAGAATGCCGATGATAGCTGAAGACCGCAGAGGGTGAGTTTCAAGGCCTGTGAAATGTCCAAAATAGTTGATATGAGCACTTTGAACGTTTCCTGAGGTACTTCTACCTAGGGCTAGCTGCGACGCAATACTACCCGCCAAGCGACTAGGTTCAAGAAATGGGGCCAGCGTAAGCATGGTGTCAGTATCCACAGTGTCAATATTTACAGGAAATTCGGGGACAGATCCTTGAAGAATTTGATTGACCTGTTCAGCTACATTTACGGCGGCTCGGATTTGTGCTTCAGATGTCGAGGCAGCAAGATGCGGAGTAACGGTGATATCTTGATGCTGGGTAAGAGGGTTTCCCACAGCTGGTTCACTGGAAAAAACATCCAGTCCTGCCTGGTTGACCGAACCTCGATTTATTGCCTCTAGCAGCGCACTCTCATCAATCAAACCACCTCGTGCGGCATTAATAAGTCTAAGTCCAGGCTTTGCATGGGAAAGAACCTCCGCATTGATCAGATGTTTTGTGTTTTCGTTAAGTGTTGTATGGAGTGTGACGAAGTCAGATATTTCAAACAGATTTATTAATTCATGGATTTCAATTCCCATACTTTCGGCTTTATCTTTTGATATGAATGGGTCATACGCGACTACGTTCATTTGAAATGATTGAGCTCTTTTTGCGACTTCAGATCCGATTCTCCCTAGGCCCACAATGCCTAGTGTTTTGTGAGCAAGCTCAACACCAGAGTACTCGCTTCGTTCCCATTTTCCGGATTTCATTGAGGCATCAGCTGGTGCCACGTTTCGGGCAGTCGCAAGCAGCAAGGCAAAGGCATGCTCGGCAGTGGAAATTGTGTTTGCCAGGGGTGCATTCACTACGATAACGCCACACTCGGTCGCGGCATCCACATCGACATTATCGACTCCTACTCCTGCTCGAGCGATGGCTTTTAATTGGGTTCCAGCCTCGATTATCGATCTAGTAACATGTGTTTGGCTGCGTACAATTAGTGCATCATAGTCAACGATGGCTATTATCAATTCTTCTTCAGTCTTGCCGGTCAAAACAGTTACTTCATGATCTTTTCTCAAGAGATCTAGGCCCTGTTGGGCGATTTCGTCAGAAACTAAGACTTTTGCCATATAAGGCTCCTTGACTAGAACAGAAAGGTCTAAGCTTTGAAATTGAGATCGGCTAGTGTATTTCGTAAAGCATCAAGCGCAGAGTCTAGATCTGAGTCCGGCATATACCCAAGGTGTCCGAAACGAATAATTTGTCCCTTAAGAGAAGCTTGGCCTCCCGCGAACACCGTGGAGTACCGCTCCCGAGCGATTTTCAATATTTCGAGCCCGTCTAATTCTGAAGGAACCGTAATTGAAGTAACCGTATTTGATTCAACTCCTTCTTGGGAAAATAGTTTTAATCCCATAGTTCTCACTCCATCCCTAACTCTCTGGCCTGCTCGCGCGTGTCGGTCCCAAATTTCCTCAAGGCCCTCCTCCATCATCATGTCAAGTGCTTTATCCAACGAAAACCAGACTGAAATCGCTGGAGTCCATGGTGTTTGGCCATCGGCCAAAGCTTTTTTGTGTCGCAAGAGATCAAAATAGAATCGCGGCTGTGAATTCTCTTCGAAGCGCTGCCATGCGTTCTCACTGACTGAGATAAATGAAAGACCAGGTGCAGTCATCCAACCCTTTTGCGATCCTGAACACACTACATCAATTTCCCATTCATCTGTCCGAAATTCTACCGATGATAGTGACGATATTGCGTCTACTACCAACAGAGCATCGTGCGCGTGCACAATTTTAGCTAAATCAGGGATGATGGGATTAGTAACCCCGGTTGAAGTTTCGTTGTGAGTTACAAACACAGTTTTGATTTCAGAATTTGCTTCTAACGCGCTCTTGATTTGTTCAATATCGGCCGCTGAACCAAAACTGAATTCTAATACAGTCGCGACACCGCCGTATGCGTTGACCAGTTCTTTAAATCTATTTCCGAACACCCCGATAGTGATGACAAGCGCGTGAGAACCGGGAGGCATGAAGTTTACTACCGCGGCCTCCATGGCCCCAGTACCCGACGCAGTGAGAGTCAGTACATCGTTTTTAGTCAGGTAAACTTGTTTAATTTTTTCAGTTGTTCCGTGAATTAATGAAGCGAATTCAGGACCACGATGGTTGATCATCGGGGCGGCCCCTGCTTGAGCGACTGGTTCTGGCACTGGGATAGGCCCAGGTAGTCTCAAGTTCACGTCTTGCTCCTTGTTTGATAGAAGATTTTGTTCATTCTAAATCATAGTCATGCGACTCCGACTTAGAGTCAACGCTTGTTCCGGTAATAATTGCCATAAATATGTTCGAGTGGTCATAGAGAACACGATAAGCGAGAGCTTTGAAGCGTAATTAGTTCACACGCCCCGTAAGCGGGTAAAACACCATACCTGTTCCGAGTTTTGGGTAGTAGTAGGTAGTTTTTTGGGGTAGTACCTCCCCGGCGGCGGCAACGGCTTGTACTTGCTCTATTGTCGCGGGATTAGCTAAAAACGCAACTTTCGCATCCCCACTTTTTATAGCATTTTCCACCATATGAATGCTTTCCTCGAAACCAACTTGGGTGCCAGCTGCCAGAACGGCACTATCGATGTTGAATAAAGGTCGAAGAATAGTGGATGTAAGGATAAGGATATCCACATCCCTGGCATCAGCTCCTAATTGGCTGGGCATTGCTGAACGGATTTGGTTCGTATCTTTGGCTGTTAGTAAGTGAATTGAATAGTCTTTACCTTGTTCCGTTAGACCTAATGCAACGAAACTTACCGGCCCGGTCGCATTCCTTCTAACGGTTTTCCAAGCAGAGTCGAGTGAGTGTGATTCATTGATTTGGTACAGCCCTGAAAGCCTGTCAAGGATATCTTCCGGCGCCGAATCCTCAAGGAGAATCCTATGTGTCGGCAGAATTAATAGACTTTTGTCTTGATCAGATGCCAGTCCCATTAGAGCAAAACGCTCAGCCGCGTGGAGTGGTAGTTTTTTGGTCGAGCCAGCTTCGTCTAGATAAGCCAGTGCCGTCATGGTTCGATGGTGACCATCTGCAATCGTCGCGGGGAGATCGTGAACAACTTTCCGAAACTTAGCGATCTGAGTACCTTCAGATATCTTCCACAGTCTATGTTCGACTCCT
>Ga0315318_10000948_pt1 | contig 12423 bp, 12 predicted proteins | sample M1200m3416metaG_FD_203703 | JGI IMG/M metagenome (GOLD analysis project Ga0315318, IMG submission 203703) | Ammonia-oxidizing marine archaeal communities from Monterey Bay, California, United States - M1 200m 3416 | ecosystem: Environmental > Aquatic > Marine > Coastal | place: USA: California... | reverse complement strand
GAGCCTTCTTGGCCGGCGCCTTCTTGGCCGGAGCCTTCTTGGCCGGAGCCTTCTTGGCCGGAGCCTTCTTGGCCGGAGCCTTCTTGGCCGGAGCCTTCTTGGCCGGAGCCTTCTTGGCCGGAGCCTTCTTGTCAGCCATGACCATCATCTCCCAGCTGTCATCTCATCGGCGGCTCGCAGGTCGAACCAGGTCCAATGGGCGACGCAGCGTACCGGGCCACCGTTGCGGCCGGTGCGATCTGTAACTGTCCCGGCAATTGGTGTCAGGAGCCGTCGTCCGCAAAGAATGCTTCGAGGTCCCCCTCGTCACCACCGACCGCACCTCCCGAGGCCGTCATCCCGGTGTTCCCAGGCCGAATAGGTCGAACAACCTCGGTGGCCTGAACCTCTACAGCCCAGTCGGGTTCGGGTAGCGATGACTCGAAGGATGCCCGCTCGGTCACAGCGTCGCTGCGGGATTTTGTATCCGGGCTGGCGGTGGGACGAAGAGCAGCGGCGGCCTGCATCCCGGCCTCCGATGTAGCAGCGTTAGATACTTCGCTGGACCTGACACCCTCGGGACGATCCTTAATCCCGTCAACCAGGGCCGACAGGTCAGCCAACGCCCGTTGCAACCGTGTTCTGTGTGCTCCTAGGTGGGCGGCGGTCACCTCGATCTGCTCAAGCACATCGTCCCGACAATGTTCCAGTTCGGAGATCTCGGCCATCATCTGATTTCTGGCGTCCTCGGCCGCCCGACGGATTTCGACCTCAGCGGCATCGCGAAGGTCCGTGGCCTCCAGACGGGCGGCGGCCACGATGCCTGCCGCCTCGGCAGTCGCCGTCGCAACACCGGCTTCAGCGGTAGCGCGGGCCGCCCGAGCCGCCTCAAGTTCCTCCTCCAGTTGGCGCTCAGCCAACGTGGCTCGCTCCTCGGCGCGTCGCTCGGCCGAGGCCAACGTCTCGATGGTCTGTCGGGCCCGATCTAGAAGAGCATCGACCTCTGACGGGTCGTAGCCCCGCATCTTCGTCGGGAACTGGGCTTCGTCGAGTTCGTGGACAAGGCCGCTGACGCGTTCCCTGCCGATTCCTCGGGCATCCATCCCATCAGGCTACCGCCGCGCCACCGCTCGCTCTGGGCACCTCAGGCGCTATCAGATCTAACCCGACAGTACCGGGAACCTCATGGACGGTCGGATCAGCAGCCCAGGAGGCCCATCAATATCGAAAGCCCGAAGAAGGCCACGATGGGCGACAGATCAAGGGCCATATGACCCATGCGGACCGCCGGCAGGAGTCGCCTCAGTGGCAGCAGAACCGGATCGGTAACCGTGTAGAGCACCCCGGCCACCGTCGCCATAGGGCCGTCACGGGAGATCGGAAACCAACTCATCAAAACCCGAACCACGAGGATAAGCAGGTACAACTGTAGGAGCGTGCAGATCATGGCAACGGTCAGTCACCGAAGTGGCGGCGGTCCTCATCAGAGACCTCCACGTCGGACGGGGTGAGCAAGTACACCTGATGGGTTATGCGTTCCATCTGGCCTGCACCGCCGTAACAAACCCCGCTGGCGAAGTCGATGATCCGCCGAGATAACTCGGCATCCACACCCTGCAGGTTCACAATCACAGGCTGTTTTCCCTTGAACCGGTCAGCCATCTCCTGGACGTCGTTGAACGACCTCGGAGTCACCGTCGACGGCTTGGCGGTGACCGCCGGCTGAAGGGGTCGGACGGTGCCCGTCGACTCCGGCGGAAGGGTGCGGACGGTGTTCGACACCGGCATCCGGGTGTGCAGTGGACTAACTGTGCCGCCAGTCTCAGCGGCGATCCGGGCCTCGGCAAACTCGGTGGACGACAATGGGCCGCGAAGGACTGGCTCATCAGAGAGGTCTTCATAGGCATCGTCGGGGCCAAGTCCCAGCCACAGCATGAACTTCTTCATCGAGAACCGATGGTACCGGCCCACCCGGCGCGGTCCCGGCACCCCGGGCGAAACCGCGCCGGCTAGTGAGGCCTCTCGCCGAACAACGCTCGCCCGACGCGTACCATGGTTGAGCCGTGCTCCACCGCCAGCTCAATGTCGTCAGACATACCCATTGAACGCTCGGCTAGTTGAAGGCCGTCGGCCAGTCGCGAGACCGTCCGGAACGCCGCACCGGTGGCGTCTCGGTCTCCCATCACTCCGACCGTCATCAGGCCAACCACCTCCAAGCCACCGTCCACCGCACGGGTCACGAGGCCCTCGACGTCGGCCGGGAGGCAACCCCCCTTACCGGGTGTACCGGCCGGGTCGACCTGGATCAGGATTCTGGCGCTCGGTGCCCGGCGAATCATCTCATCGACCAACTCCAAGCGATCCACGGTCTGCCAGAGGCTCACGATCCCGACCAGGCGTTGGACTTTGTTGCGTTGAACGCCACCAATCATGTGCCATCGAATCGGGGATGGGCCGCCCTCATTCCCCGGCTCCTCAAGCAACTCACCGTTCTTGCTTATTAGCTCCTGGGCGTAGTTCTCCCCGACATCGGTCATTCCGGCAGCCAGCACCGCACGAACTGCTTCAGCCCCGAAAGCCTTCGTCACCGGCAGTAACGCTGTCCGACCACCGCTCAGCCTGTCGAGCCAGTCGACGAGATCCCCTAAACGCGAAGCAACCTCGGCCCGTGACGGAAGACCACCCTTCTCTCCCGCCACGGTCAGGCCTCCTCGAGCCAGACGACCATCGCCTGTCGTTTGGCAGTAGACGTGGCACGGAAAGACCAATATCGGTCGTCACACGAAGTGCACGCTTCGTCAAACGCCACCGGAACTTCAGCCCGCTCCAGGACCGATGTGACAGCCGCCGAGAGATCCAGAGCCGAGCGGCCATCCATCGTTCTGGACCGGACGCCAGAACCAAATCGGCTCACTAGGCCGACAAGGTCGTCCTCTCCGAACTCGTAGCAGCAGGGCCCGATATGGGGTCCGATCACGGCGGACACCGGAGCAGTGCCGTCCATCATGGTCAGGGCCTCGATGGTCCGCTCAAGCACGCCAGCTCGGAGGCCGCGCCACCCGGCATGGGCCAGACCCACCGAGTGATCACCCAACAGGGCCACGGGTACGCAATCAGCCACCTGGATGACCAATGACGCTCCGACCACGTCAGTCACCGCGGCATCGGCCACCGATCCTGTCTTAGCGCCAGGGGCATCCACTAGGGCCACATCGGCACCATGCACCTGGCACAACTTGGTCGCGGACAACGCCGTGATCGGGTAGCCCGTAAGAAAGTCCTCCGAGACACCGATGGCAGCGCCGTCAGCGGCGTCGCCATCGGTGGTCTCGGACATGACGACCCAGACGATCCGCCCCGACGGGAGACTCCGTCGAGCCAGTTCCCGGGCCATCGGCCCCTACCTGAGGAAGCTCGGCACGTCGAGATCGTCGCCATCGGCGAACACGTCGGCGATAACGTCGTCACCGGTCAGCGGCGCTCTTGGAGCGACCGATGGACGGTCACTATCCCAGCGGTCGAAGCCAGCGGCGATGACCGTAACCCTCACGTCGTCGCCCATCTCATCATCGACCACGGTGCCGAAGATGATGTTGGCCTCCGGATGGGCCACGCCATGGACCACCTCTGCAGCCTCATTGACTTCGAAAAGGCCCAGATCGCGGGGGCCTGAGATGTTCAACAGGACACCTCGAGCACCCTCGATGGAGGCCTCCAACATCGGGCTCGAAATGGCCTTCCGGGCCGCGTTTAGGGCCCGGCCGTCGCCGGTGGCCTGGCCCACGCCCATCAGTGCTGAACCGGCATCAGCCATAACGGTCCGCACGTCAGCGAAGTCGGTATTGATGAGGCCTGGGGTCGTAATCAGCGTGGTGATCCCTTGCACTCCCTGGAGGAGGACCTCGTCAGCGGTGTCGAAAGCGTTCAGGAGAGCGGTGTTCTCGTCGGAGACATCCAGCAGGCGGTCATTGGGAATGACGATCTGGGTGTCCACCTTCTCCTTCAGTTGGACGATCCCCTGCTCGGCCTGAACCGACCGACGACGACCCTCGAACGTGAACGGTCGGGTGACTACGCCGATGGTCAGTGCTCCGGCAGCCCGGGCAGCCTCGGCGATGATAGGCGCACCACCGGTGCCAGTCCCACCACCTTCACCTGCGGTAATGAACACCATGTCGGAGCCCTCGAGCGCTTCCTCGATCTCGGTTCGGTGGTCCTCCGCCGCCTGACGACCGATTTCGGGATCGCTACCAGCTCCGAGGCCACGAGTCAGATCTCGGCCGATGTCCAACTTGACGTCAGCATCGCTCATGAGCAGGGCCTGAGCGTCGGTGTTCACAGCAATGAACTCAACGCCCTTGAGACCAGCGTCGATCATCCTGTTCACGGCATTGACGCCGGCACCGCCGACGCCCACCACCTTGATCACGGCCAGGTAGTTCTGGGGGCTTCCCACCATCGGTTTTTCCTGTTCCTTTTCTGGTTTCTTTTAGATCTCGTATATTCCGACACCGACCCTGACGGGTGGCAAACGTCTACTCGGATCGACTGGAGCGTCATCGACGCCCACAGCTAACCTTCAACTAAAGGTTGAGAGTTTGGCTAGTTTGACCCCGATTAGTGGTCGTGAGACTACGGCGCGTGGTAACAAAACGTCAACCCGAAAATGCACTCAAGCGCCCAGTAACTGCCCTGGCAGAATCCCACCCTCCAGTAGCTCGGCCCTAGAAACCCAATAGCTCAGCCCTAGGAACAACGTAGGTAATCTCGACGGACTACGGGAATGTCGTGGACCGACACATCGATACCCACGATGCACGGGAGCTCAACCCGGTGCAAGATGGTCGCCAGCGCCCGCATCTCATCCCGATAACTGTTGCCCATCCCCAGCTCCACCTCCACCCCGCCAACGAGTTCAGCCCGCACACCTGCCCCCGTAGGCACAAGGGCCACAATCCACGCGGCCAGGTCGTCGGTAACGGCATCGGCGGCGTCCAGTAAAGGCCGGAGGCCGGACAGTCGAACACCAGGTCTCCCGACGTCGTCCACCCTGATGGTCGGAAGGTCCGGTTCAGGAACCGAGATGTGCTTGATCACCATGCCATCGGCGTCGAGCAGCGCCAGACGCCCGTCAAGTGCCGAGGCATTGACCACGGGGACACGCTCCAAGACCCACACCACCACCGAACTCGGCCAATCACGCTCCAACTCGACACGAGCCACGAACGCAAGGGCGGCCACCCGGCGCCTGGCTGCGTCTAGGTCGATACCGGTCATGGGTGATCCCTCGGGGACCGCCAGAGCCTCCAAGACCATCTTCTGGCCCAGATCTGAAGAGACGCCGACTAAGCGAACCTCGTCGACGTCCAGCAACTCGGTACGGGTAACGGAGAAGGCCCCCACGCCCACGACAACAAGGCCGAGCGCAACCCAAGCCAGCACCAATCCGCGGCGTCTCAGCCGAGGTTCCCGTCCCGTCAGCTCCGACCCAGCTTTCCCTGGATCAGCCCCCTCCGAGTCGACTTCCATCAAAAGCCCACGAGTACTGTCTCTGGCTCCAATCGAACTCCGTGAACCTCCTCCACTAGGCGGACGACCTCAGCCATAAGACGGGCCACGTCCTTAGCCGACCCACCTTCGTCTGCCTGGATGAAGTTCGCGTGCCTGACCGACACCTCGGCGGACCCGATCCGCAGACCGCGGCCACCAGCCGCTTCTACAAGGCGTCCTGCAGAATCGCCGGGCGGGTTGACGAACACAGAGCCGGCGTTGTGCCCACCCGGCTGGTTGGCCCGGCGCCATCGGACCACCTCGGTCAATTTTTCCTCACCCCGGCTCCGTTCGCCCACGACCAGTCGGAGTTCGGCCGCAACGACTACCTCGGCTGGGGTCACCGCGGACGTCCGGTAACCCAACGCTAGATCTTCGACACTTCGGGCACTGGTCGCTCCGGTCTGGAGGTCCACGGTGGTGGCCGACACGAGCACGGCCGCCATGTCCGATCCGTGGCCACCGGCGTTCATCCGAACGGCACCACCGATCGACCCGGGGACGCCAACAGCCCACTCGAACCCCTCCAGACCCTCGGCTACCGTGAGGCGAGCCGCCACCGGGAGACTGGCCGCGCCACCGGCCAGCACCACATCACCGTCGATAGCAATCTTCTCAAAGCCCATTCCGAGTTGGATGACCAAGCCGCCGAAGCCCCGGTCAGCTACCAGCAGGTTCGATCCCCTCCCAACGACCAGCACCGGTAGGACCCTTCCCACATCAACGACTGTGGCGACGGCTAGGGCCACCCGTTCTAGTTCAGTAATGTCCACCGGCCGGACAAAGCGGGCCGCCGGGCCGCCTACCCGGTAGGTCGTCAAATCACCAACCGGGTAGTCGACCCGGACGCCATCGACCAGGTCGGTATCCCGGAGTGCGTCGTCGAACACAGCCAACCCGGGTTCAGGCATGCTCGGCCCCTTTACGGGTCTCCTCATCGGCCAGTCGAGTCCGAAGATCACTGGGAACCGACGTGAGATCACCGGCACCCATGGTCAAGCAGAGGTCACCGGGTCTCAATTCGTCCATCAGGGCATCCAGAAGTTCGCCACGGCGAGCCACGTACCGGACGTCCAAGTGCGGGAGGTCACGCTGGACCGCCTCCACCACCAGGTGCCCGCTGACGCCTGGACGAGGCGCCTCGCCTGACGGATAGACGTCGGTCACGAACAGGACGTCAACCCCTTCAAAGGACGATCCGAACGAAGACCAAAGGGCCTCGGTTCGACTGAAACGGTGAGGCTGGAAGACAGCCACTAGACGGTCGAAGCTTCCGCTCCTCGCAGCCCGCACGGTTGCTACTACCTCCGCCGGCAGATGCGCATAGTCATCGACCAAAGCCACCCCTGCCACCCGCCCGCGGTGCTCGAAACGACGGGCGACCCCACCGAAGCGGGCTAGCGCCTCGGTGACCGAGTCTGGATCAGCACCGACTAAGAGAGCCAAGACAGCAGCCGACGCCGCATTCCTTGCGTTATGGAGCCCTGGTACAGGCAAGGTGACCGATAACCGGGAGTCCGATACGGCGGTATGCCCCGTCAGGACGAAACTGACCCCCTCCCATGATTCCCTGAGTTCCCCGATCGACCAGTCGGCATCAACCGCGGTTCCTACCGTCCTGACGTCTACGCCAGCACGACGGGCTCGATCGGCCAGAGCCGCTCCCTCGACGTCGTCGATGCCGACGACCACCGGGCCATCCACACCACCGGCGAAACGATCAAAGGACGCCCGCAGAGCCTCAAAACTTCCGTGGTGCTCAAGGTGATCAGGATCCACGTTGTTGACCACGGCCAGGCGGGGCGCCAACTCCAGGAACGAACCGTCGCTCTCGTCGGCCTCCACCACGAAGAGATCGCCATCGTCCCATGCCGCACCCGTCCCGATCTCGTTCACATCGCCACCGATCACAAACGATGGTCTGAGGTCTGCTCCACGGAGAGCAAGGGCCAACATCGACGCCGTGGTGGTTTTGCCGTGCGTTCCGGCAACTGCCACCGTCCGACGAAACCGCGTGATCGCACCCAGCACCTGAGCACGACTCAGCAACGGTCGCCCCTCCTCTAGGGCTCTAACGCACTCCGGATTGCTATCGGGGATCGCTGTCGAACGTGTCACGTACTCGGCTCCGCCCACCTGGGCGGCATCATGGCCGACGTACACCTCCACCCCTAGGGCCCGGAGACGTTCCAAGCCTGTCGAGGCCTTGAGATCGGAGCCCGAGATCCGATGACCCATGGTGTTGAGTACCTCAGCAATTGCGCTCATCCCCGCGCCCCCGATGCCGATCACGTGAACTTGGGTCGGAACGGACAGGTCTGGGAATCCGACGAGATCACCCCTCGCTTTGTCCCCCCCGATGACGTTCACGACAGTTGAGACCCGAAGCTGTCGCCGACCACCGACGTAATCAAGGCGACCACCCGATCCGCAGCATCCGGCCTCCCAACGGAGCGGGCTCCGTTAGCCATCGCCTCCAACCTCCCGGCATCGGCCAGGAGAGCTTCCATCTCCACCCCCAACCGATCACCGTCCAACTCTGGGTCGGAAACCAGCAGCGCTCCACCTGCGTCCTCAAGGTAGCGAGCGTTGGCCATCTGGTGGTCGCCCGGTGCCCCAGGAAGCGGGACCAGGATCGACGGCACGCCGAGGGCTGATAGTTCGGCGACGCTCGTCGCCCCCGCACGACAAACCACGAGGTCGGCAGCACGTAGCACGGACGGCATGTCCGCCTCGTACTTGACCGCCCGGTACTCGACGCCGGGCGCCGCTGCGACCGTGCGTTCGGGTGCATCATCGGCTGATACCCCACCAGCAAGCCCCTCCATCCAGCCGCGTGGCCCCACCACGTGCTCGACGACCACCGGACCACCCGTCCAGTCTTCCACCGCCCGGACCAGGGCCTGGTTGATACGGCGAGCACCGAGGGACCCACCGAACACCACCACGAAGGGACACGCCTTGATACCCAGGGCCTCACGCGCTTCGGTCCGATCGCGGATCCGGTCCCCGGACTCAGCCAATTCACGCACTGCCTGTCGAACCGGATTTCCGGTCACCGTAGAACGCGGTAGATCTGTTCCGGCGTACGACACGGCGCACGCCCGAGCGAACCGACCGGCCAGGCGGTTGGCCGCACCAGGTACGGCGTTCTGTTCGGCCACCACCACCGGTACCCGCAACACCACTGCGGCCAAGGCACACGGGACACTGGCGTAGCCACCAAGAGACACGACGACGGCCGGTCGGCGACGAATCAGCAAGATAAGGGCCCGTACGAAACCACAAAACAGGCCGATCCCGGCCAACAGGTTGACCAGAGTCAACCGACGCTGGATGCCACGGCCGGGCAACACCGTCAGGTCGAACCCCGTCGGTGGCACGAGGTCAACCTCGATCCCTCGTCGGCTACCCACCAAATACACGCTGGACTGGTTCTCCACCATGCCGCTATCTACGATCGCCTCAGCAATGGCTAGCCCCGGCAGCACGTGGCCGGCCGTCCCTCCACCGGCAATCAACACGCCCCGGGGTATCGAAGCGCTCACGGCGTCTGCCGAGCCACGTTCAGCAACACGCCATACGCGCTGAGGGTCAGGACCATTGAGCTGCCCCCATAGGAAACGAAGGGGAGGGGCACACCGGTGATGGGTAGCACGCCAATCACGGCTCCGATGTTCACGTAGGCCTGAATCATGATCCACGTGGTGATCCCGGCCGCCAAGAGCTGTCCGAAGCGGTCGGGAGCACGGAGAGCCGTGTTCAACCCGACCAGCCCTATGAACAAGTAGACGAGAATCACTCCAGCCACCGCCACGAATCCGAGTTCCTCGGCCACGATGGCGAAGATGAAGTCGGTCTGGGCATACGGAAGAAACCCCCACTTGGCTCTACTTGCGCCCAGTCCCAGTCCCCAAAGGCCGCCGTTGGACATAGCGACACCTGCCTGGATGGCCTGCCACCCAGTGATCAGCGGATCGCTCCATGGATCCAACACTGACAGGAGGCGTTCACGTCTATAACCGGCCGTCATGGTCAGGGCACCCATCGTTGCGACGCCCAAGGCTCCGGTGGCCCCCATGACTGCCCACCGCAACCCGGCAAAGAAAAGTAACGAGGCGGCGATGGCGCCCAGGATCAACGCTGTACCAAGGTCAGGCTCGGCATAGATGAGCGCACCCACCCCGCCTAGCACGACGGCCAGCGGCAACATGGTCCGGCGAAGGTCGTTCACCGGATGGCTCGAGAGCAATACCGATCCGTAGAGGATCACGGCCAACTTGGCTAGCTCTGAAGGTTGGAAGGTTGCGGCACCGGCCCTAATCCATCGAGAAGACCCATTAGCCCGGACCCCAATCCCCGGTATGAAGACCGCTACCAGCAGGATCAGTGATGCCACCAGCAACCAGATCGCCATAGGTCGGAGCCTCCGGTAGTCCAACCGAGTCGTGGTCACCAGCCCGGCCAGCCCCACCATCACCCAGATCAGCTGTCGCCGCTGGTGGTACCAGGCGTTGCCGTGAATCCGAAGATCTTGGACTGAAGCAGCCGAAAGCACCATCACAATCCCCAGTAGCACCATCAGCATGGCTAGGACGGCCAATGCCACAAACCGGGCCGGTCGCCGACTCGTACGACCCGTCAGCACCGATCTCCCGCTTGACCGATCCCCGGCCGTCACCGTGCTCACTCCCCCGGCCGAAACCCCGAGCCAACGAGCCCGTGCACGATCCGCACGAAGTCGAGACCACGCTCGACGTACGACCCGTACCAGTCGAACGAGGAGCAGCCGGGTGACAGCAGTACGGAACCCGCCGATCCGACGACGCGCTTTGCCAACGCCACCGCCTCATCCATAGAGGTCGCAGAGTGGACCGGGCAGAGGCCGGCAAACGCATCAGCCACCTCATCGGAGGCTTCACCGATGGCCACCACGGCGCTGGGCCGGGCGGCCCCCAGCACCGAGAGGTCCACGCCCTTACTACGCCCGCCCGCTATCAGAACCGCTCCTGGTAGTCCAGCCATGGCAGTCAGAGTGGCGTGTGGTGTGGTCGCCTTGCTGTCATCCACATAGCGAACCCCGTCCACCTCAGCCACCAACGCCATGCGGTGAGCCAGTCCCGTGAAGTCGACAAGGGCCTCGGCACAAGCCTCCCGGGCCGCTCCCGCCCGGAGGGCCAGCAAGCACGCCGCCTGGGCGTTGGCCAAATCGTGAGGTAGTGAACGGGCCAACGCAGCAACCTCCAGGAGGGGTTCGTCGTCGACGATCAGCACTGTGGCGTCCCCGACCACGTCGATCCGCGATGGTGTTGCGGCCCCGCCGAACAGGCTGGCCCCGTCAGGAGCGTGTGCCATGACTACCGGGTCAGCGGCGTTGGCCACTACGTCTGACGGCCGGGTCACCCCTTCGAAGACCCTTGCCTTGGCCTCCTCGTAGGCGGCCAGATCGGCATGCACGTCGAGGTGGTCCGGCGCGAAGTTCAACCAGACAGCCGGAGAGGCTCGGAACGTCCCCGCATGGCTTAGTCGAAAGGAGGAGGCCTCGACCACGAACATGGCCGCCTCCACGTCATCGATGGCCCTGACAAGTGGCGTATCAGTATTTCCGGCGGCAAGTGCACGGACACCAGACCGCTCCAGCATTTCGACTACGAGGGTCACCACCGTCGTCTTACCATTGGTCCCAGTCACGGCACAGCGGGGGCGGTCGTCCCATCGGGCGGCAAGGTCCGATTCGTCAATGACGGGCACACTGGCGACCCGGGCCGCGTCGTGGCACGGGTGCGAATCGGGTACCCCCGGCCCCATGGCCACCTCGGTGACCCCGTCTAAGAGTCGCGGCCAGTCGGTCGGGTCGGGAGCCTCCACCAGTGGAACACCTAGCCGATCGGTACACCGTCGCGCGGCGTCACCTGGGGCATCGTCCACAGCCAAGGCCTTGACCCCACGATGGGCCAGTGCCTCCAAGACGGCCTGACCGGCTACGCCTAGGCCCAGAACCAGGGTCGTGGAATCGGTCATCCGCCGATCCCGTCGGCCACTCCGGCCGACAATGACTCGGCATAGAAGATGCCCAGACCGGCTGCCGTGCACAAGCCAGCCATAATCCAGAAACGGATAATGACGGTGGTCTCGGGCCAACCGCAGAGCTCAAAGTGGTGGTGGACGGGGGCCATCCGGAAGACCCGACGGCCGCCTAACAGGCGGAAGCTGGCGATCTGCGCGATTACCGAAACGGTCTCGGCCACGAATAGGCCGGCCACGATGGGAAGCAGTAGGTGTGTCCCCGTAGCCAGAGCCAGTGTTGCCAGACCGGTACCTATGGCCAATGAACCCGTGTCCCCCATGAAGATCTTCGCCGGCGCAGCGTTCCACCAAAGGAAGCCCAGACATCCACCCGCCATAGCAGCGGCCACCACGGCGAGGTCTAGAGCATGGGCTATGTCGTAGGTTTCGGGATACCGAAACTGCCAGAAGGCAATGGCCGTGTAGGCGCCGAAGCAGAACGTGCCCGCTCCAGCAGCCAGCCCGTCTAGCCCATCTGTCAGGTTCACAGCGTTGGCCGACCCGGCGATCAGCGCCACCGCCCAGATGGACCACAACACGGCACCCAACTCGATACCCGGCTGGTCAAAGCGTGTGAACGAAAGCGTGGTGTGAGTCGGTGCGTACTGGAGCATCAACACGGCGAAGGTCACTGCTACCGCTAGGAGTCCGAGCATCTTGGCTCGCTTGTTTAGGCCGAGATTGCGCTCCCGGACCACCTTGATCCAATCGTCCATCAGCCCGACAACCCCACCGCTGACGATGGCCAGCATCACGAAGATCCCCGTCCTGGTGTAGATACCCCGGTAGAGGTCACTCAGGACATAACCAAGGAATGCCCCACCCACG
>Ga0315318_10000947_pt1 | contig 12437 bp, 9 predicted proteins | sample M1200m3416metaG_FD_203703 | JGI IMG/M metagenome (GOLD analysis project Ga0315318, IMG submission 203703) | Ammonia-oxidizing marine archaeal communities from Monterey Bay, California, United States - M1 200m 3416 | ecosystem: Environmental > Aquatic > Marine > Coastal | place: USA: California... | reverse complement strand
GCAGTAATCGTCCGTTTCGCCGTATGACATGCCCGGCTTGATGCCCCCGCCAGCCATCCAGATGGAGAAGCACCGGGGATGGTGGTCCCGGCCAAAGGCCTTCGGGTTCCCCTGGGCGTAAACGGTCCGCCCGAATTCACCGCCCCAGATCACCAGGGTTTCATCCAGCATGCCCCTGTCTTTGAGATCCTTGATGAGCGCCGCCGAACCCTGGTCGGTCTCCTTCGCAAGCGTCGGAAGGTACCTCTTTACATTGCTGTGATGATCCCAGCCGCGATGGAAGACCTGGATAAAGCGGACCCCGCGCTCGGCAAGCCGGCGCGCCAACAGGCAGTTGGCCGCGTGAGAGCCGGGTTTCTTCGCCTCCTCTCCGTAGAGCTTGAAGGTGCTCTCGGGCTCATTCGAAACATCCGCAAGCTCCGGAACGGATGTCTGCATCCGGTAGGCCATCTCGTACTGGGCCAGGCGGGTGGTGATCTCCGGGTCGCCGATCTCCGCTTCCCGCAGGCGGTTGAGCTGCGCCAGCCGATCGAGCATCTTCCTGCGTTCGGCGCTTGCGCCTCCTGCGGGATCATTGAGGTAGAGCACAGGATCTCCCTGGCTTCGAAACTTGACCCCCTGGTGTTTTGACGACAGAAAGCCGCTGCCCCAGAGCCTGTCGTAGAGCGGCTGAGCCTGGTGGAAGGTGTTCTTGCTCAGCAGGACCACGAAAGATGGCAGGTTCTCGGTTTCGCTCCCCAGGCCGTAGCTGAGCCAGGCGCCGATACTTGGCCTCCCGGGCTGCTGGTTTCCGGACTGAAAGAAGGTCACGGCCGGATCGTGGTTAATCGCCTCAGTGTGCATGGACTTGACTACACAGATATCATCTACCACCTCCGCCATGTGCGGCAGCAGGTCACTGATCCAGGTTCCCGATTTGCCATGCCGCCTGAATTTCCATGGAGACTTCACCAGCGGAAAGCTTTTCTGGCCCGAGGTCATCCCGGTGAGCCTCTGCCCATCGCGAATCTTCGCCGGCAGCTGCGTCATGTGGAGCTTCTCGAGAGATGGCTTGTAATCGAGCAGGTCTACCTGGGATGGCGCGCCCGACTGGAGCAGATAGATCACCCGCTTGGCCTTGGGGGCGAAATGCGGAATTCCCGCAAGCCCGCCCAACCTTCCCGGAACGCCCTTCCTGTCCCCGCCGAAGAGCTCCGGACTGAGAAGCGAGGCCAGGGCGGCGGTCCCGATGCCTGTGCTCGAGCGCCCGAAAAACTGGCGGCGGTTCTGAAGAAGTTTCGATTCAAGTACGGGATCAGGCATCAGGTCAACCCTTCGTGATAGCCTCGTTGATATTCAGCAGCAGCCTGGCCACCTCGGCCAGGGCGGCGAGCTCCTTAACGTCAGCCTTCGCCGGGTAGGAAGATTCGCCAACCTTCAGCAGCCTCAAGGCCGCGGCCTCGTCGCCGGCGTAACGCTTCAGGGCAGCCCGGTAGGCGGCCTCCAGAACTGCCAGCTCGGCAGGCTTCGGGCGACGCGCGGTCACCAGGCGGAAACCATGGGATATCTTTTCAGCGAGGGACTTCCCGCCCTCAGCGATCATGCGCTCGCCAAGCTTCCGGGCCGCCTCGACGAACTGCGGACCGTTCAGCAGGACGAGGGCCTGCAGAGGCGTATTCGTTCGCGACCGCCGAATCGTGCAGAACTCCCTCTCCGGCGCATCGAAGGTCTTGAGCATGGGCGAGGGCACCGTTCGCTTCCAGAAGGTATAGATGCTCCTTCGATAGAGGTCAGCTCCGGTGCCCTGCTTGTATTCCCTGGAGTAGCCGGGACGATTGTTGAGCTCCATCCACAAGCCCTTCGGCTGGTAAGGATAGACGCTCTTGCCGCCGAGACCGGAAACGAGCAGGCCGCTGACCGCCAGGCTCGCATCGCGGATCTCCTCGGCATCGAGCCGCATCCTCGGGCCGCGCGCGAGCAGGCGGTTGTCGGGATCCTTCCGGTAGCTGTCGGCGCCGACATGCGAGCCCTGCCGGTAGGTGGCGGAGTTCAGGATCAGGCGCTGGAGCTGCTTCGTGTCCCAGCCGCTCCTGATGAACTCGACCGCCAGCCAGTCAAGAAGCAGGGGGTGGCTCGGAAGCTCGCCCCTGACGCCAAAATCCTCGGAGGTCTTCACCAGGCCGAGACCGAAGATCCTCTGCCAGTGACGATTCACGGCGACGCGGGCCGTCAGGGGATGCTGGGGATCGACCAGCCACTGGGCGAACCCCAGCCGGCTGGACCTGTTCTTCTTCATCCCGGGAAAGATGGCCGGCACCCCGGGCTCAACCTTCTTTCCTGGCTCATTGTATTGCCCCCTGTGAAGAATGTGGGTCGCCCTCGGCCGCGGCAGGTCCTGCATGATCATGGTCTCGGGAAAGCTCGCGGCCTTCTGCTTCTCGATAGAGGCGATCCGATCCCTCAGCTCCTTGCGGGGGTTGTGCTCTGCGAGAAAATACTCACGCAGCCGTGCCGACTCCGCGGCCTTGCGGCTGCCGGCGGCCTTGGCCGCGATCTTGCGGATATCGGCAGGCACGCCCTTCAGCTGCAGCAGGTCCGGGCTGTCCGTGCTCACCGACAGCCGGGGTCTTCCAACCCCATGGTTAGCGAAGCTGGCCTCGTGGCGCAGGCGGAAGTTCAACCTGGACCCGCCCTTGAAGCCAAAGGGGCTCATGGGAATGAAGATCGCCGTGGCCGGCTTCTTTCTCGTGGGCCCATCGACAGCCCAGCCGCTGTTTCCCGCGACCGTCCTGTCAATGGCCTTGGCGACCTCGTAGCCGGCCTGGGAGTAGTCGGCCCTGGCTCGAACAAATTGCACCACCTCCTTGTGGCCAGGCTTCTTCTCCGAGATCACCGTCAACTCAAATTCGCTCAGGACGAAGTTCGAGTTGCTGTGACGGCCGGGGCCTCCTCCCGGAAGGCTTGCATGGGTCAAGGCCTCGAGGCGAACGGCCGTAATGCCAGTGCTGTCGGTGCGCGCCGAGATGTCGTAAATGTTCTTTCGTGGATCCGCTCCGCCAGCGAGAACGCTGTTGTCCTTGAGCCGCCTGAGCGTGCTCCCGCCGGAGGCCTTCATCATCCTTGGGGCGATCACCTCCCAGCCTCCACCAGGAGAACTGGCAACGCTCTTAGCCCAACGCTCGAGCTGCCCCTTAATATCAATCGGCTTGCTCAGCTCAGCTTTCAGCCCGCCCAGCTGCTGCGCAAGCTCCTTCTGCCGAGCCACGGCCAGCGGAGAAGGCAGCCGCTTTTTCGGAGCGAAGCCGTTGGCTCCACGCTCCGGGACCTGGTTAAAAAACGCGTAGACCTGGTAGAATTCCTCCTGGGAGAGCTCATCGAATTTGTGGTCATGACACCGGGCGCAGGCAAGGGTCATACCCAGCCAGACCTCGCTGGTGGTAACGACCCGGTCCATCACATACTCGGTGCGGTACTCCTCATCGATGATACCGCCCTCTATGGTGATCCCGTGGTTACGGTTGAAACCCGTGGCGAGCTTCTGCTGGTCTGTCGCCCCCGGCAGGAGATCTCCAGCCAGTTGCTCTACGGTGAACTGGTCGAAGGGCTTATTCCGGTTGTAGGCGTCGATGACCCAGTCACGCCAGACCCAGTGCTGGCGCTCGGTATCGTACTGGTAGCCGTTGGTATCGGCATAGCGGGCGAGGTCAAGCCAATGCCGGGCCATGTGTTCGCCATAGGCCGGCTTATCGAGGAAACGATCCACCATCCGCGCGTAGGCCTTCGGCGACTTGTCGGAGAGAAAATCATCGACCTCCCCCAGGGTCGGGGGCAGGCCGGTCAGATCAAAGCTGACGCTTCGGACCAGGCTCTCCCGGCTGGCCTCGGGAGCGGGCATGAGCCCTTCGTATTCGAGCCGCGCGAAGACGAACCGATCGATGTCATTGACCACCCTTCCGGTATCTTCGAGAGCTGGAAGAGGCGCCTTCTTCGGCGGCTCGAACGCCCAGTGCTTCCTGTACTCGCCGCCCTGCTCGATCCATTTTTTAAGTGTCGAGACCTGCGCCGGTGACATCACCAGCGCCTGGTCCGCAGGGGGCATTCGGTCATCTTCATCTTCGGCGGTGATCCTGCGGATAAGCTCGCTGGCAAGAGCGTCCCCGGGGACGATGGCCCGACGGCCGGAACGCGCCTTGCCGACAGCCGACTCCTGCTGATCGAGCCTCAGCTTCGCCTTCCTCTTGCCCGCATCCGGTCCATGGCAGGGAAAACAATAGCTCGAGAGAATCGGCAGTACGCTGCGCTGGAATTCGACCTTATCCTCGGCCACGGCAAGGCAGGGCCAGAGAGCGAGAAGCAAAACGAACAGGCTGCTACGGGTTACATCCGGCATGGCGATCTCTCGATGAAGAGCGAGGGGCGCCGCAGAATGCTGCCGCCGGTCTCGCAGGTCCCTGCATCTTAATTCAAGACCCTTACCTCAAGCAAGCAGTGCTCAGTTGAGCGGGGCTCCATCCAGGATCCAACGCTCGATAATATTGAGCGTCTCTTCATCAAGCGCCGGCGCGCCCAGGGGCATCATCTCTCCGCTGCCCCCTACTTCCAGATGGGTCCCGTTGAGCTTGCGCCACAGGTAGCTGTCCGAAGGAGCCCCCCTGGTAATGCGGTACATCCCGGGCAGCTCCGTCGAACGAACATCCACCAGGTTCTCGTAGATAAACTGGGGGTTTCCGTGAAGATCCAGCCCGGCGGCCGGGGGCTCGTTCGGATGGCAGCCCGTGCACTCTTCCATCCTGGGGACGATCGGCACCATGCTGCTGTGACAGGTCGAGCAGCGCTTGAGCACAGGGGCAATCTGCGCGCTGAAGCTGACAGGAGCCTCGCCAGGCTCCGGGCAGGCGGCGGCCAGGGCCGCCCGCGCCGCAGCCAGCTGTCCCTCGAGCTCAGCCACGCGGCCCTCGAGTTCCTCCCTGCAGGTCGCAGGCACCGGCTCTGCTCCCCCGGAGAAGAGCCACTGCAGCAGGTAGATGGCATCGCCGATGTCCCGGCTTCCATCCCCGTTGGTATCTCCGTTCTGAACAGCCGCGGGATTGTCACCCGCGACCGCAACCAGCTGATGGGCGAGGACGCCCAGCAACGCGACGTTCAAGATCAAAGCGGATACGGCTACGCGCTTCATGACGACGCCCTTTCATTATCTTTTGTGGTAATACCGCAAGCCTATAAGAGGCTCCCGGGACAAGCAAGAAAAGGCAGACAGGGAGGGTCTCAGCTCAGGGAGCGAAGCCCTCGCGGTATCTCGCCCTGCACTCGGCGAGGGCCGCCGTGCTGGAGGGTAGCCCGGCGATATTGACCGTCTCGAGGGGGTCCTTCTCGTGGTCGTAGAGCTCAGACGCAACCACATTGCCTGTCTTGAAGTCGCGCCACTCGGTGTAGCGGTAGCGGGCGGTCCGAACCGAGCGGCCCATGACATCGGGGGCACCGGTGAAATAGGCGGGGCGTGGATGCTGAGTGAAGGCTCCCCTCTTAACAATCGCCGACGGATCCTTGAGAATCGGTGCCAGACTCTGGCCCTCGAGCCCCTCGGCCTTCGGCAGCTCGCAGAGCTCGACCAGGGTGGGGTAGAGATCGAGCAGCTCAGCCAGCGAGTCGGTCGCCACCCCCCGGCTCTTCATCCCGGGAGCGGAAATGATCATCGGCACATGAGCATCGAGCTCGAAGTTGGAGGTCTTGGCCCAGAGGGTCTGTTCGCCGAGGTGGAAGCCGTGGTCGGACCAGAAGACAACAACGGTCTTTTCACGCAACCCGAGCCGATCGAGCTCGGCAAGGACCTTCCCGAGCTGGGCATCGAAATAGGTGATGGCCGCGAGGTAACCATGGCGCAACTCCATCACGGCCTTCTTCTTGAGCTTCCTCTGCTTTCCCCCACCGAGGATCTCGCGGCTGTTGTGCCAGGCGATCCTTGGAGCATCCTTTGGCCACTCGGGATTGGGAGGACGCGAAAGCTTTGAGCGATCGTAGAGATCCCAGTACTTGCTCGGCGCATTGAAAGGCGCGTGGGGTTTCCAGAACCCGATGGCGAGAAAGAACGGCTTGGCAGCCTTCTTGCGCTCCCGCAGAGCCTTGATCGCAAGGCTGGCAATCCGGCCGTCAAAGTAGGCCTCATCGGGAACATCCTTGCGAAAGCACTTCGGGTCCTTCGAGATGCTCCTGGGCTTTTCACCATCGACCCGCTCCCTGTCGTGATAGTGGGAAGCGTAGTGCATGACAGCCGGAACACTCCAGGAAGGAGCATCCCCCTTTTCCTTGTCCTGGCGCCAGTTGTGATAGATCTTGCCGATATTCTGGGTGAAATACCCCTGCTTCATGAAATGTTGCGGCAAGGTGACGACATCGGGCAGGCGATGGCGAAAATGTGTCGGCAGGTCCCAGATCTTCAGGGTGTCGGGACGGCGCCCGGTCATTAGCGAGGCCCGGGAGGGATTGCACACCGCCTGCTGGCAGTAGGCCCGGTTAAAGAGACGCCCCCTGGCAGCCAGCGCATCCAGGTTGGGAGTGAGAACCTCCTTATTCCCCATGCACCGCAGATCCGCTCGCAGATCATCGGCTGCGATGAAGAGAACATTGAGCTTTTCGGCGGCCTTCGCCGACGAACCCATGAGAAAAAAACAGATCGCACAGCAATAAAATGAAGGTCTCATACAGACACCATACCCGGGTTGAATTGAACCGTTGCCGTAGCCTATTCGAGCAGCTGGAAACAGGCAAGCGCGCAGGGAGGGCCGCGGATCAAAACGTCCGGACGAACTCAGCCCTGGCCCCCCGGGGGATTTCCTTCACCGAGCCTTCTCTCCACCAGGATAGCCAACGACTCGAGCGTGATATAGGAATACAGCTCCCGCGGCGTGATCTTTCGCGCATCCGGCGCGCTCTTCAGCTCCGGCATCCAGGCACCCAGCCGCTCGATGGCCGAGGCTGAGAGATAGTTCTCGTCGGTCAGGTCATCTTCGAGAAAGTCCGCCCTCAGGAGCTGCTCGAGCCCCTCCCGGCTCAGCTTGATGGCAAATTTCTTTTCGAGCGAGAAGATGAAATCCAGAAAGTCGAGAGAGTCCGCCCCCAGCTGGTCTACCAGGCGGCTGTCCATCCGGATCTTGTCCGGGTCCAGGGCCAGGCTCTCGGCCACGCTGGAGCGCACGGCCTGACAGATTTCCTCTCGGGTAGGCCGTGTCGGGTCGTTCGTCATTCGTTCACTCCCCTCTCACCCAGCGCGTCACCGCCGCTGTTGGTTTCCTGCCCACAGGCTCCGGGTCTTCAGCTGGATAACCTATCGGAACCAGCACGGCGATCCGCCAGGACTCAGGGATGCCCATAATGGACCGGATTTTATCTTCGGCCACCAGGGGCCCGGACATGCAGGACGCCCCAAGATTGATCGAGTGGGCGTACAGCAGCAGGTTCTGGACCGCCATCGCCGTGCTGGCAAGGCCGGACTGGGCCTCCATCTCCACGATCCGCCGGGTGTCTTCCTGCCCGATCTCATCATCGACGAGGTTGGAGAGGACCACCAGCTCCCTGTAGGCCGCGACAAGCACCACCGGGGCAGCCCGGAACCGAACGAAATAGCTTCCATAGGCCTGGAGAATCTCCATGTAATCCGAGGGCACATGCTGAACGATCCGATCCACAGCCTGTTGAACCTCCTCCGCCATTCGGTCGATGATGGACCGCTCATCGGTCACGAAAAACCTCCAGGGCTGCTTGTTGCTCGCCGAAGGCGCCGTCACCGCCATCTCGATCAGCTCCTCGACCTGGCCGGCGCTCAACGCATCCGCCTTGAAACGCCTGACCGAGCGTCTTGTAATCATGGCTTCCTTAAGCTTCATATCGAATACCCTCCATCGGCTTGAAACGTACCCCCCGTAATGAAGGAGGCGTCGTCTGAGAGGAGAAAAAGTACCACCTCCGCTATCTCTTCGGGCCTGCCGAACCTTCGCAGCGGAATGGCTGACCTGACCCGGTCTCCAGCAAGCTGCTGGGTCGATTTCAACATGTCGGTCTCGACCGGTCCCGGCTCCACGCAGTTGACCCGCACGCCCTTTCGACCATATTCCAGTGCAAGGGCCCGCGTCAAGGCCGCGACCGCTCCCTTGGTCGCGGCGTAAACGGCCTGGCCCGGGCCTACCCGGGACTGCGTCACCGAGCCGATATTGACGATCGAACCGGACCGCTGTTTCATCATATGGGGCAGGATGAATCTGCAGGCATAGATGGGTCCGAGAACATTGGTGGCAAGCTGGCGTGAGATCATCTCGTCGGACTGGGTGGGCAGCAGGCCTGGCAGATTGATGCCGGCATTGTTCACCCAGCCCTGCACCTGGTTCCCGTCCTCGATCAACCCCAGGCAGGCCTCTTCGATCGCCTCCGGATCTCCCACGTCAAACTGAAGCGCCAGGGCCTCTCCCTCATACTTTTCCGTCAGCTTCGCCGCCAGCGCCTCGGCCTCATCTCGGGCTGCGATATAATTAAGATAGACCCGGGCTCCCTGCCTCACGCAGGCCTCCGCTATAGCCGCCCCGATACCGCGAGACGCGCCTGTTACAACGATTGTCTTTCCTTCAAACACGGGCACCTCTCCCATTCCCCATCCTGACTACAAGCGACGCGTTCTGACCTCCAAAACCAAAGGAGTTCTTCAGCAGGTACCCGACATCCACCTTCCGGGCGCCTTCGGGAACATAGTCGAGGTCGCAGGCGGGATCTGCTTCATCAAGGTTGATGGTCGGATGGACAAAGCCCTCGCGCGCGCAGACAATCGAGGCGGCAAGTTCCACTGCGCCCGCAGCCGAGATCAGGTGGCCGATCATGGACTTCGTAGAGCTCACGGGAACTCGATCCGCCTGGGCCCCGAACACCCTGCGGATCGCATGGGTCTCGATGGGGTCGTTCTTGGGAGTCGAGGTCCCGTGCGCGTTGATGTAGGAGATGTCTTCCGGTCGAATACCTGAATCATCCAGGGCGCGGCGCATGGACAGGACAGCGCCCTCGCCCTCCGGATGGGGTTCGCTGATGCCATGCGCATCGAATGAGTTGCCGTAGCCGGTGATGTAGGCGTAAATCCGCGCCCCCCTGGCCTCCGCCTCATCCGCCGGCTCGAGACAGAACACGCAGGCCCCCTCCCCAAGCAGGAAACCATCCCGGGCCCGGTCAAACGGACGCGAGGCCTTCGTCGGGTCATCGTTCCGGGTGGTTGTGGCACCGATCTTGCAGAAACCCGCCACCCCCATCGGGTTGATCATGGAATCGCCCCCCCCGGCGAGCATCCAGCCTCTCTCACCGTCGCGGATCATCCTGAAGGCCAGGCCGATCGCGTCCGTGGCGGCGGCGCAGGCCGAGATATGGGTCATCGGCGGCCGCCCGAGTCCATGTTCCCGGCAGATCTGGTGAAGACAAATGTCGGAGGGAGACTGCAGGAACGTCAACCTCTCCTCCTCGGAGCCTTCGGGCTCCTCCCCCGCCTCCATGAGGCGGACCATATCAGGCATGGAAAACAGCTCCAGCCCGATCCCAAGGCTGAGGCCTCCGGAAGCCCCGGGGTAGTGCCCGGAGATAGCCTCCCCCGCCTGCTGCGCATCATTGATCGCGAATCGCGCGGCCTCGGTGGCGAAGGCGATTTTCCGGTCCTTGCTGCGCTCCGACAGGGCCTCCACATCCACCTCCGCGGCAATTCGCGTCGGCAGGCTGGCCGGGTCAAAAGCAGTGATGGGCCCGGCCCCTGAGACGCCATCGAGGAGATTTGAGCTGAGCTCATCGAGGTTGATACCCAGCGGCGAGACCACGCCCATCCCGGTAATTGCGACCCGTCTAGGCATACTCCCTCCAGCAACTGGTAGCTGCAAATCCATCGAAAGTGCTGACCTCGTGAACAATTTCTTCGGCAGTCCCGGCTCCCGATAATTGGCACAGCGAGAGGGGCAACGAGGCGGCCCCATGATATGGTCGGCGCCCGGCCGCGCCGGGACGCCGGTCCGGGGCGATCTTCTCTGAATAAGTCGCCGGCCCGGCGAGAAGATCCGGCGCCTCGTACTCGATGCCAAAAGAAACAAGCTCCAGGCGGGGGTTTCCGCCCCGTCTCCGCGCGCTGTCTTCAAGCTCAAGGCACAGGCAGCCGGCTGAGTCTGGAACAACGGACCAGTCCGTCTCCGAGCCGGCCCCGGAAGAAGAGAGCCTCCGGAGCTGATGCCGGACTAAAAAATTGTCCTGGTCGGCAACCGCTCCAACGAGGGCAAGATCAACCACCCCCCTTCGAAGATCTCCCACGGCGCGCTCCAGAGCCAGGTAGTACTGGCCCACACCGGGATAGGTGATGAAATAGGATCCCTGGATTCCAAAGTTCATCGAGACATGAAAGATCGGCATATTGGGCAGGCAGCGGAAGGTCAGCAGGGGATTTACCTGCTCGAGACCCTCGGAGGAAAACCGCTCCATGCAGAACCGTCCAGCTGCGGTCGAGTCCCGCACCAGCGGCTCCAGGTCCTGCTGCTCGAAGGGAATGTAGCCGACGCAGAGATAGACCCCGGCGCCTTCCAGCCGCGCTCCCTCTTCGATTCCGGCGTCACGCAAGGCCCGGCCTGCGGCGATCACCGCGAGCTGGTCCTGCTTCCCCATGAATTTTTTTGTCTTGGGAGATTTCAGCCAGGGAATGACATCAAGGCCATCGCCGGAATCCGACTCGGCAGACAGATCGATGCCGCCAAGCCCGGAGACGACTAGCTTTCGGTCGTTTCCGCTCTCAGGCGCTCTGTCCATATCTGGTAGAGTTCCTCTCTCTGTTGATGAACTTTTTCGACATCGACCTCCATCAGCACATAGGTCAACTCCGCGCGCGCAACGCGGCTGCCCTGTACAAAGGCCTCCCCCTTGACCCTGGCGGCGCCTTCAAGCGCAGACTCCAGCGTGCAGTGCAGCTCGAGCTGATCCCCCGGCCGACAGGGCTCGTAAAACTTCGCCTTGTCAATCTTGGCAAGCAATGCGCGGCGGGGCTGCTCCCCCTCCGTCTCAAATGCCGATTCAGCCAGGCACCCCCCCAGCTGCGCCATGCTCTCAATAGTGAAGGTGCCGGGAAAGATGGGCAGTCCGGGAAAATGATCCTGCATGAAATCTTCGCTCATCGTGACGTTCTTCACGCCGCGAGCGAATTCGCCTGGACGAATTTCATCAATTCTGTCGATCAAAAGAAAGCGCATAATCGCCTCTGTTAATTACCATTTTTTGCCATTCGGATACGAATCAAGCGTTGGAAGCTCCTCCCTGGAATAGCGGGAGTCCCGTCCGCGATACAGGATGTTGTAGGAACAGGTAGGAATGTTTCCCCCCTCCGGGTCGGGAACGCCAACGCAGCATTGCCGAATCCTGTCGGTGTCGAAGGTCGCGTCATCCATATGGGAGTGAATATAGATGGTCTTGGCGGAGCGCTCGGAGATCCGCTGCTGCGCCCGGTAGTCCAGCGGAGCTGAGGGAAAGAGGCGCTCGAGGAGCCCCTTGATAGCCTTCAGAACGACCTCATCCGTGGCCTTGGGAGTCTCCCGGGCCCAGAGATCCATCACCACATCCTGCAGGACGGTCTCCATCTTGGCGCCCGGCTCGATGTAGAGGTTGTCCGTGAGCAGCTCCCGGATCTGTTCCCTGGACATGAACCGGGAGAAGGGGATGAAGCCTTCCTTTTCGGTCTCGAGCAGGTAGCAGGTCTGGTAGCAGAGCGGGTGGGCACAGGGCGACGGGGTAAAATCGCTCATCCGGATATCGCCCCCGGTTGTCTCTTCGATAAACCGGAGCACATCCGGCGTGGTCAGCCGAGCGCCGGGGTCAAAGCCAATCCCTCCCTGGCCGGTGAAGGTCATCGTGTGAATCTCGAGGCTGCGGATAAATTCCCGCCCGAGAGCCAGCTCAACCAGCTTGCCGACCTCCTCATCGTTGCAGCCCAGGGCGAGGACCGGAATCAGGGTGGTGTCGACATCGTACTTATCAAGAAGATCGAGCACCTGGAGCTTGCTGCGGAGCAGATTGGCTCCGATCATCTTGTCGTTCACATCCTCCTCGAAAGAATTAAAGGAGAGAACGATCCGCGCATCGAGCTCGGCCAGCTCCGCCAGCAGCTCCTCGTGTCGCAGGAAGGTCAAGCCATGGGTGCTGATCGTGGTTCGGTGAATTCCAGCCTCATGACACATGCGAATAATTTGCGTCAGCTCCGGGTGGAGGGTTGGCTCACCGCCGGTGAAGTTGATGATCTTGAGCTCAGGGTCGTCCTGCCGCACGACATCCAGTATGTCGCCGAACTCTTCCAGCGACATATTGTAGGCATCTTCGTTTTTGTTGATGGTATAGCAGATCGGGCAATCGAGGTTGCAGGCGCTGGTGATCGGCACGACCGGCAGGTAGACCTTCTGCTGGTGGCTGGTGCAGGC
>Ga0315318_10000946_pt1 | contig 12438 bp, 13 predicted proteins | sample M1200m3416metaG_FD_203703 | JGI IMG/M metagenome (GOLD analysis project Ga0315318, IMG submission 203703) | Ammonia-oxidizing marine archaeal communities from Monterey Bay, California, United States - M1 200m 3416 | ecosystem: Environmental > Aquatic > Marine > Coastal | place: USA: California... | reverse complement strand
ATGAATGCTTATGACAATAGAATGAATATGGGTAGAGAAGTAATAGCTGATAAGGCAATCTGGACTGCAAAGAAAAGATATATTCTTAATGTACATGATTCAGAAGGAGTAAGATATAAAACTCCTCGTCTTAAATTGATGGGAATTGAAACAGCTAAATCTTCTACTCCAATGTGGTGTAGAAAAAAGTTAGAAGAAGGAATTAAAGTTTTGATGAATAAATCAGAACATGATGTTTGGGAATTTATTACAGATGCTAGAAATGAATTTTCAAAATTACCGATTGAAGAAATATCTTTTCCAAGAGGTTGTCAAAATGTAACTAATTATTCTAATGCTGCGTCAATATATAAGAAAGGAACGCCAATTCATGTAAGAGGTTCTTTATTGTACAATAATTATTTACATAAATATAATATAGACAAGAAGTATCCTGTTATTACAAATGGTGAGAAAGTCAAGTTTTGTTATTTGAAAATGCCCAATGTAATTAACGAAAATGTGATATCTTTTGTCAATGCATTACCTAAAGAGTTTGAATTAGAACCTTATATTGATTATGATACACAATTTAACAAATCTTTTGTAGAACCTTTGGGTGTAATTTTAGATAAGATCGGATGGACAACAGAACCTGTTTCCAATTTAGATGATTTTTTTGGGTAATAATATGAATAAAAAAGCGATTGACAAATCAGCATTTGCTGTTATAATAGATATATGAATACTGAAATAAGTTATATTTTTTTAACACTACACATGGTTACATGGGTGTTATTAATTATAACTTATGTTGAATTACATTCTTTTAAAAAATGGGTTCGACAAATTATAGATTATGAAACTACTCTCAAAAAGAAAAGGAGAGAGTTAAGAAACGGAGATAAATAATGAGTTATTTGAAAAATCTGATCAAAACTACAGGCAATGAGTTCGCTTCTATTGTAGAAGACGGTGTACAAGCAGCAGATGTTAGTGGATACATTGACACTGGTTCGTATATATTTAACGCTCTATTATCTGGATCAATATATGATGGATTACCTAATAACAAGATCACAGCATTAGCAGGTGAATCGGCAACAGGTAAAACATTCTTCGCACTTGGAATGTGTAAACAATTCTTAGATGATAACCCAGATTCAGCGGTTATCTATTTTGAATCAGAAAGTGCAACATCAAAGAAAATGATTGAGGAAAGAGGAATTGATTCTTCTAGAATCGTCATGGTTCCTGTTACAACAGTCCAAGAGTTTAGAACTCAATCAATTAAGATTCTTGACCAATATATTAAAGACAAGTCAGACATGAAGATGTGTTTTGTACTTGATTCACTTGGTATGTTATCAACAACTAAAGAAATTGAAGATACTGCTTCTGGTGCAGAGACTAGGGATATGACTAGAGCGCAATTAGTTAAAGGTGCTTTTCGTGTATTAACACTTAAACTTGGTAAAGCAGGAGTTCCATTAATTGTAACAAATCATACTTACGATCAAATGGGATTGTTTGCGAAAAGAGTTATGGGTGGTGGTAGTGGTTTAAAATACGCCGCATCATCAATCATCTTCTTATCTAAGAAAAAAGAGAAAGATGGAAAAGATATTATTGGTAATATTATTCATTGTAAGAATGAGAAATCAAGACTTACGATTGAGAATAAAATGGTAGATGTCATATTAAGATATGACTCAGGTTTAGATAGATATTACGGATTACTAGAACTAGCAATCAAGTATGGTATCTTTAAACAATCATCTACTAGAGTTGCGTTGCCTGACGGTACAACACAATTCGGTAAAACAATTAATAACAATCCAGAGAAATACTTCACAAAAGAAGTATTAGATCAATTAAACGAAGCAGCAAAACAAGAATTTTTATATGGCAACCAGACTAGAACAGACGATACTCAAGAATCTGATAACGAATGAAGAATATACACGGAAAGTATTACCTTACATAAAATCAGATTTCTTTCAAGAAAGGGACGAGTCGTTCCTATTCAAACAAATTAGAGAATACTTCTTACAGTATAAGTCTACACCAACACCAGAAGCGTTAATCATTGACATTGATGAAAAAGAAAATGTTGATGCTCAATTACTTTCAGAAACAACAAATCTTATTCAAGAAATAAAAGTAGATAATACAAAGTCTCCAGATGAATGGTTGATTGATTCAACAGAGAAGTGGTGTAAAGATAGAGCAGTTTACAATGGAGTAATGAGTTCTATTGAGATTATTCAAGATAAAGAAGGTAGTAAGGGTGAGATACCTGACATTTTAAGAGACGCATTATCTGTATCTTTTGATACAAATATCGGACATGATTTCTTAGATGATTGGGAACCACGATACGATTTTTATCATACAGAAGAAGAACGAGTTCCGTTTGATTTAGATTTTATGAATAAGATTACTAAAGGTGGATTGCCAAACAAGACATTGAATATTTGTATGGCAGGTACAGGTGTTGGTAAATCTTTGTTTATGTGTCATGTCGCAGCGAGTTGTTTAGTTCAAGGTAAGAATGTTTTATACATTACTTTAGAAATGGCTGAAGAAAAGATTGCTGAAAGAATAGACGCGAATCTTTTAGATATATCATTAAATGATCTGAAAAATTTACCGAAGTCAATGTATAAAAAGAAAATTACAAGAGTTCAAGAGAAAACAAAGGGTAAATTAATTGTCAAAGAATATCCAACTGCTTCTGCACATTCCGGACACATTAGACATTTACTACAAGAATTAGATTTAAAGAGAAGTTTTAAACCTGATATAATATTCATAGATTATTTAAACATCTGTGCTTCATTTAGAATTCGACCTGGTAGTAATATGAATACTTACACTTATGTCAAAGCAATTGCAGAAGAAATGAGAGGGTTGGCTGTAGAGTTTAATGTTCCAATAATGTCAGCAACTCAAACAAATAGAACAGGATATGTGTCAACTGATATAGGATTAGAAGATACTGCTGAATCATTTGGTTTACCAGCGACTGCAGACTTTATGTTTGCATTAATATCTACAGAAGAAATGCAAGAACTTGATCAAATTATGGTTAAACAGTTAAAGAATAGATACAATGATCCAACATATCATAGACGATTTGTTTTAGGAGTTGATAGACCAAAAATGAGATTATATGATTGTGAACAAACGGCACAAGATGAATTAGTCGATATTGGTCCAGTTTTTGATAAGACTGCATCAGGTGAGAGAGTAGCAACAGAAAAAACAGAAAATTTTAAGTATTAACTTGACACCGCCGGTACACTTTTGATATAATATATGTAGAATCGAAGTTTTAGAGGTAGTGGACGAGCTAATTAAAACTGAGAGGTTTGAGATTGAATTTAAATATACATCTCTGTAAATGGAATAAAGCCCTTTAAGTGATTGGTCCCACAGCATCCGAGAGTTGAAAATCTTAGAGATTTTACTTGAAGTCTGAAAAGATCGAACTCTGAAAAGTCGCATAGATAAAAACCTATACGGTCTATGGGCATTAGTAAGAGTAGAGTTAAGGGTTGAGAAAACTTAAGGCATACCGGCAAATAGTTGACCAGAAGGCAACGCCTCTAAAATCTAGAGATTGATGAGAGTAAGTTCATCATCGCCGAAAGGTAGAGTCCGATGAAACCGATGTTGATGAACTTACAATTTAAAAGGATACAATATGAGTAAAGTAAGGCAAATATTTTTAGACATGGATGGAGTGTTGGCTGATTTTCAGACAACTTGTTCTGAAATGTTAGGATTAAAAATCTGGAATACAGATGAAGGCCATAAACTCTATGATTTAAATAAACGTGAGTTGACAGCAAAACATATGTTTAGGCGATTGAAACCACTACCAGATGCTTGGAAGTTAGTTGATTATTGTCTAAATTCAGGTATTCATACAGAGATATTAACAGCAGCGGGAACAGTAAATCGAACTCTTGTTATTAAAGATAAGATTGATTGGGTACGAGAACATATACACCCTAGTTGGATAGTTATTCCAACATTTAAAGGTAGTCAGAAAGCAGCATTTGCACACAAGAAAGCAGTATTGATTGACGATTATCAAGAAAACATTGATAGTTGGGTAGAATCTGGTGGAATTGGAATTCTACATAAGACAGCAGACGAAACAATTAAACAATTAAATGAAATCATCAACACAAAATAAAGAAAGCGGGATTATTAAAGAAAAGTCTCTTATGGATCTTCTTCAACGAAAAGTTGAATTAAAGAAGGAACTTATTGTGCTGAAGAAATTACATGAAGACACGGAAAAACAAGAGGAATTGTTAGAGTCAATATCAGAGATTGATCAATTTCTTTCTACACATAGAATTCAAAAATAACATAAATACTGGATATGAAGTCTTTTCGCGAAACAATCCAGGAATTATCAGTTAATGACAAGTTAGATAAACTTGGCCATAATAAACCTTTAAGTGGAATTAGGTTAAAACAATTAACCAGAGATCATTCTGCATATGAAGATATTGATTTAGATCAATGGCAGGGGTACCCACCACCAAGAAATTCATCTCAAGTTACTAAAAACGAAATACATCATTTAATCTCATTAAGTCAGTTTCGCGATCAATCAGAAAAAGATATGGTAATGCATGATAAAAAAGTCATACAGGCCTTTAAAGAATATATTGATAAACATGACTTAGAAGTTGATTTAGACAGAGTTGAGGATTTATTAAAACAATCGAATCCTATAATATTATCACTTAAAAGATTTTATAACAGACCTAGACCACAAGCCATGTCATCAAAATTAGGATTGGATTTAACATTTTTTCCGTTAACAACAGCAGATACGCCATCTTATCCATCAGGACATGCTACTCAAGGTAGATTAGTAGCTAAACTTATCGCAGATGAAATTCCATTAGAACATAGAAGAAATATCCTTGACATTGGAGAGAGAATAGGTTATACTAGACAAATAGCTGGTGCACATTACACATCAGACACAGAATTTGGACATAGACTAGGAGATGAATTGTATAGATTAGCGACAACATCAAGAGAACCAACATTAACTCTAGAAATGACACAAGTAGCATTACAACAAAAAATAGCTGACTTGGATCCTGGCTTAGACATACATTCAACGGCAAAAAGAATAGCTAATACAGGTGATTTATCTAATGCAGAATTTGAAAAAATACTTAAAGACAAATTAGATGCTAAGAGTATAAAAATTATTAATAAAGCTACAGGAAAAAATAAGAGTAGAGCATTTGATATGTTTGAGTTTGAATTTGAAGGTGATGATAAAGTATATGATGTGACATTAGCAGGTAAAGTTGCAGGTAGAAGTTCAAAAGGAACATCGGATAACGAAACATCATTTTTACTTGTTTTAGCCGCTAGACATGCAGGCGCAAAAGATGATCCAGAAGATATAGGGATTAAAATGATAGACCCAAAGGTTTATGGTAAAGTATCTAACGGAAAAGGAATAATAGGAGAAGAACAAGCTAAAAAATTATTAGCTTATGTAGAAAATAATGAAAGTTGGTTTATTTCACATAGATTACAAGTTAATGTATTACTGAAAGCAATAGGTAAAACGATTCCTAGATTATATGTAAAAGATGACAGTACATTAGATGTCAATATACAAGCAGTTGATTTATATAAACAAGATTTTGGCATCAGTATAGCCAGGTCTTTAGATAAATGGAATCCATCTGATGTATGGTTGTATTATGACAAATCAGTTCCTGAACATTCGAGTTTAACAGCTCTGAATATGTATATGTATTATTCAATTAAATCTATACAAGGTGTTATAGGTATATCCCTTAAAAAGGGTTCAGGGAGTTTAGGTTATAAAAATTATCACGAACCTGATAAAATAGATTTAAAGAAAGTAAATTTAAAAATGTCAGCTTTAGGTTCATTATCAGGTACATTAGCATTTGTAGGTGATGGTGTTGATGATATGAGTTTAATATTTAGAATATTTAATGCTAAAGACACAGGTAATATTAGAGGTGAAGGTGATAAGAAAGGGGCCGAAGCTGTTCAAGGTAAAGTAGCATTAGAACTATTAGATACTTTTACAGGTAAAACATGGAAATCAAAAATAACTAGTGCTGGTGGTGAAGGTATATTAGAACAAGATAAAAAAGGTAAATGGAAATTTACAACATTAGGAAAGAAGAAATTTAAACAGGCCAAACTTAATTGGACATTTATTGCCAAACGAAGAAATTTAACATTTGCTAGGGGAGCTAGTAAAAGGAATCATACTAATGCATTTAAAAGTGAAAAGACATTTTTAACATGGTTAGATAAACAAGATAAAAAAGAGAATGCAGCAAAAGCATGGGTCAATTCTAAATTTCAAGTATTAGAATTATTTGTTAATTTAAATAATATGAAAGCTAAAGATGAAAAGAAATTAGCATTCGCTTTATTAAAATACGCAAAGTCTGAATCAGAATGGTCAGCTGCACATTTAAAGTTGGAGTAATCATGGAAAAAATAATAGCAAAAAATTTAGATATAAGTATAGACTTAATAACAGATGAGTCTAATTTTATTAATGATCTTGGTGCAGACTCATTAAGTGTTGTTGAAATCATAATGGAGATTGAAGATGCTTACGAAGTCACGATACCAGATGAAGATGTAGAAGAATTGAATACTGTTGGTGATTTAAAAAATTATATTAAGGACAATACATAGTGGAATTCTTAACAGAAGCTGCAGGAAAGAACTTACATCTAGAACATCTTGAAGATGAGATTCTAAATTTTGGTATTGATGGTGGTCGTAGTTCAATACAATTTCTACAAGCATTACGAGATATGTTCTCAAGTAGCAATAAAAGGGGTCTTAATGTAACAGTCAAATGGGATGGAGCACCAGCTGTATTCGCAGGGCCGCATCCAGAGACAGGGAGATTCTTTGTAGCTACAAAGAGTTTATTCAGAAAACGTAATGCAGACACAGCCTATTATCATACAGATGCTGAGATTGATAATGATAAAAGTGGTGAACTTGCTGCGAAACTTAAAGTATCATTAGCAGAGCTTAGTAAATTGGGTATGAAAGAAATACTACAAGGTGATTTAATGTTCACAGATGATGTCAGTACAACAGATATTGATGGAGAATCACATTATGTATTTACACCTAATACAATTATGTATGCTGTTCCTGTAGATAGTAAAATAGGTGAAGAAATTAATAGAGCTAAAATTGGAATTGTTTGGCATACAACATATAAAGGTGATTCAATAGAAAATTTAAAAGCCACTTTTGGAGCTAAGATACCAGGTAAATCACCTACTGTATGGCAAGATGACGCAACATATAAAGATGTATCAGGAAAGGCGAATTTTACAGCGAAAGAAACAGTTGATGTAACTAAATTATTATCATCAGCTGGAAAACAATTTCAAAGAATCAATTCAGCAAGTTTCAATAAGTTTTTAAAATGGCAAGGTGCGATGCCACCAGGAGTCAGTTTTAAAACTTATCTAAATACATATACTAGAGCAGGAAAGAAGTTACCAGATTCAGGAAAAGTTATACAAATGTATTTTAAACATTTTAACGATTGGTGGATTAAAAACAAAGGTGATGCTGATGTACAGAAAAAGAATTTAAGAAATCATTTAGCAGAAATTAGGAAAGCTACGAGTACATTAAAAAATGTAGTGGATTTTATTAAATACTTAATTGCAGCAAAATTAATGATTGTTAAGAAAATGGATTCAGCTAAGGGATTAGCAAAGACTTTTGTAAAAACAGATAAAGGATTAAAAGTAGTAGCACCAGAAGGATATGTCGCGATAGATCATACAGGTGGTGCTGTTAAAATAGTAGATAAATTAGAGTTTAGTTTTAATAACTTTACAGTAGCAAAGAATTGGGATAAATGATAAATTTAAAAAACATAACAGAAATATCTAAAACAGGAGTTACCTTTACTTTTGGTAGATTTAATCCTCCAACAGTTGGTCATGTTAAATTGGCAGCCAAAATGAAAGAAAAGGCTGGGACTGATGATATATTAATATTTACTTCACACACAACAGATAAGAAAAAGAATCCATTAACAAATGCTCAGATACGAAAGTTTATGAATCCTATGTTACCAAGAGGTATCAATGTAGTAAGTACTGCTTCAAGAACAATATTTGATGTTCTTACTAGTCTTTATGATGATGGGTATAGACAAATACAAATGGTTGTAGGATCAGATAGAGTGATGGAGTTTCAAAAATTATTAAAGAAATATAATGGTATAAAATCTAGACACGGATTATATAATTTTGAATCAATTAAAGTTGTTACTGCAGGAGATAGAGATCCAGATGCAGAGGGTGCAGCAGGTATGTCCGCCTCTAAGATGAGACAGTTTGTTCATGCAGGACAAGAAAAAGAATTTATTAAAGCACTTCCAACTGGATATAGATTGGGTAAACAATTATATAAAGCAGTACAAAAAGGAATGGGCATAACAGAAGATTATCCAGACTTTATGTATGAAATATATAATCCTTCAGTTCATCAATGGGGTACTGAAAAGGGACGAGAGTATGCACAATCAATTACTCCATGTGAACCTGTTGTTAAATGGATAAAGAAATCAGTCAAAGAAACAGAAGAATTACCAAAGAAAGTATTACTATATAAAGAAAAAATGTACAAAGAATTAAAATCAGAAAGAGATGATTTTGTAAAACGATATGGTGACAGAGCAGACGAAGTAATGCATGCAACAGCAATGACAATGGCTAAGAGGAAATATGGATATTCTTAATTATAAAGAAGAAACATTAGTCTTAGATGAAGGGGTTAATGATCCTGGAATTTTTAAAGCTATTATATTAGCTGGTGGGCCTGGTAGTGGTAAGTCTTATGTAGCCGAAAAGTTAGGATTAAAGACATTGGGATTAAAAGTAGTTAATTCAGATAAGTTTTTTACTATGTTAATGAAAAAGAAAGGCCTTTCATTAAAGATGCCAGCTGATGAGTTTGAAGAAAGAGAAGCAGCAAGACTTGCAGCTAAAGGTTTAACAAGTAAACAATTAACTTATGTAATTGATTCTAGATTAGGTGTAATCATTGATTCAACATCAGGAGATCAGAAAAAGACTAAAAAAATAATAAATAAATTGCAACAAGTTGGTTATGATGTTAAAGTAATATTCATTGTTACATCTTTAGAAACAGCACAAAAAAGAAATCAACAGAGATCAAGAACAATTCCACCAGATGTTGTAGAGTTTGCATATAGGGGAGCTTACAAAGTAAGAGCTATTTTAAAAAGATTAGTAGGTCCAAGAAATTTTCACGATATACAAAATGAATTTGATGGTACAGTAGATATATCTCTTGCAGGAAAATTAACGACATGGGCTGCTAGTCTCAATACTACAGCAGTAGAATGGATTGCAGCTATTAAAAGAGGTCATGCATCAGCGCAGACAGACATGAAAGAAGACATAAATAGTAGTATGAATACTTTTAAAGAATTTACAGAAGCTCTAACAGTACAACAAAGAAACAAAATGGGTCGAATTGCAAGAAGAACAGCGAAGAAAAGAGCCCGTACAGCGAAAATTAAAGCTAAGAGAATGAAGTCTGGTAAAGAACTTCAAGCAAAGGCAGCTAAGATGGCCAGAGATAAGGTGGCAAAGAAAATGACTGGTGGCAAATCATTATCAACATTAACAATTCCACAAAAAGTAATGATAGGAAAAAAATTAGATAAAATAAGACCTAAAATACAAAAGTTGGCTAAAAAGATGTTAATAAAAGCAAGACAGGCAGAGAAAGAAAGAATACAAAACGTGAGGAGTAAATCGTAATGCCAACAGCAAGTTCAGGAGCAATATCAGTCGGCAATGCGGCAGGAAGTGATCGTAGTATTAATGAGGAGTTAGGTATAACTCATAATACTGCTAATTCATCTATGACTACTGTAGTGACTGCGGCAGTGACAGGTTCTACTCCTAGAGGTAGTGGAACAGTTACAGAGGCAAGACCACATGCATTTAGTGAATGGCATAGTTATACTCATACTCAAACCTTTGGAACTCCAACATATTATATTCGAAACGCTGCATCAAACCCTGGTGTTGGTGTCCAAGGTGAAATGATCATATTCGCTGATGAATGTCAAGCGGGTGTTGATACAGTTTTCTATATGAAACTTAATGGTACTGTGGTAGAATTTTGGATAAATATGGATCACGATAACACTGGTTATTATCCAATACAACCAAATCAGCAAGTCACATTCTATCGCCCCACTCCATCATACGTCAATACATCTGGCACAGATGTGAATTTTTCAGGGTCTTGGGGTAGTGGTTGGACCGATGTTAAAATTGCTCAATTAGAGACATCTGGAGCTACAACTAGTGAAGTGAGAGCAAGAATTTATGGTTCAGTTACTTCTGATGTTGGTACATGGGCTATAACAGCTCAGAATCCATCAGTTACTTTAGGAAATAGTGCATCGGCACCTAATACTTCTTGGGCCGACACAGGTTGGCGAACACCACATGCTAGTACAAAATATGGAATTGCACCAGCTGCATTCACTATGCCTCAAGCATGTTATGATTACCAAGAGAATGCACCAGAGCATACTATAACTTGTCAAGTTGGAACAGATGATGGCAGTTATGAAACAAAAACATTGAATTTATTTAAGACATTCCAAGAAGTGACAGCAGGTTCAACGGGTTGTGAATAATGGCACATTATAATAATTTAATAGTACAAGATTTCGTTAAAGAAACGAGAACTAGTGGAACAGTTACATCATTAACGATAAAATTAAACGCGTATGATGGAGACAATAATATGACTGAAGTAACAGGTGACGGTGGTTATTTGACACATGATGATGCAACTTTTAGACCTCAAACAGTAAACAGTAAGACATATTACGATTGGGATAATTGTACACCTATAGCATCACAAAGTTTTACTTATACAGTACCAGTATCAGATCAAACAAATTTAACACAAGACTTTGAAGATCATAATGACTCAGAACAAACAGCATATCAAGAAAAAAGAAGAGCATGGTCAGCTGTTTGGAGAAAATCAGAAACTTGTAAGAATGCATTCACTGCTCTATACACAGCCGTTGAAGCATTGTAAAAATATAAAAACATAAATAGAATAAAGAACAGGAGATTTTAAACATGGGACCTTGGAAACCAATCACAACTGAAGCAGCTCTAGGAGTAAACACAGGTGCAGCATCAGCAATAGGTAACAGTCGTTATGTACGATTATTTAATACGGCAGCAGTTGGCACAGAACATTTAGTAACACTAGAACAATCAGGTGGTACTGATATAGGTACTTTCACACTAGATGGACAACAAGAAGCCATCATTCAGAAAGACCCTTCCGATCAACTATTCGCAGCTAACGCAGCTGTAATGGCTGTTGGAGTAGCAATCAACTCAAACTAAAATGGCACAATACAAACATATCTTAACAGATTTTAAAGACTTGCGGAAAGTAATCGGCGAAGTTACTAAATCTCAACCAGCAAAAAGTCGTTATCAACAACAGGTTGAGAAAATGGGTTATCCTCTTCCACTTATTGAAGATAAGGGAATGACACCTGCAGAGATAACTAAATTACGCAAAGCCTATACTGGGATAAAAACAATAAATCCAACAAATCCTGCGGGTAAAAAACTTCTTGCCTTCATGCAGAAGTTAAGTAAAGAACAATTATTAGATTTAGCAGCAGCAGGAATCAATTTCATATCACTATTAGCAGTTAGTAATTTAGTTAAAATGGGCGTTAAGGCCGCTGACATTAAATATACTAAAGCAGAAACAAATGAGGGTATTGTAGACGAAAGTAAAATGGGTGATCTTCTTATTGATATACAATCAGGTGCTACAGCTAAAGAATTGGCTAAATATCATGATATTTCAATACAAACAGCTAAAAACTTTCTTTCAGATTATTATGCTAGTAAAAGATCAAGAACAGCACCAGGTCTAAAGAAAGAATCTGTCAATGAGAGTAATTGGGGATTTGTATTCTACAATAAGAAATCTTTAGACAAGTTCCTTGCAGACCCATATATCAAAAGTGTGACAAAAAATGTTACGATAGACAAAGCAAAATTCAGAGGTGGTAAGAGTGGATTTGATGTTGGTATTGAATCAGATGCAGATTTAGGTCTTAATCCTTTAGCCAAAAAAGTAGATGCAATTAAGAAGAAATACGGAAAGCCTGGAGTTGATTATGCTCATGTTGAACATGACGGTGAATCAATTAGTGAAGGCACATGGGCAGTTCCAGATTCATACAAAAAACTTTACAACTTACAAGTAGGTTTCTTAGCTATGAAAAAGGCTGCTACTGAACTTAATTCAAGAAAACTTTTAGTAGACCTATATAGTATT
>Ga0315318_10000945_pt1 | contig 12439 bp, 10 predicted proteins | sample M1200m3416metaG_FD_203703 | JGI IMG/M metagenome (GOLD analysis project Ga0315318, IMG submission 203703) | Ammonia-oxidizing marine archaeal communities from Monterey Bay, California, United States - M1 200m 3416 | ecosystem: Environmental > Aquatic > Marine > Coastal | place: USA: California... | reverse complement strand
GTTCGACCGTTGGTTAAAAGAGCACAATCCCGTGAGCGGGATCAGGGATTATGCAGCTGTCGAGTCACTGGCCGAGTCCAACGGATTTACTCTGGGCGGTGACCGGTCGATGCCGTCGAACAATCGGTCGATCTGGTGGGTTCGCCAGGCAACGGCACAACAAAACGATCGGTAGAATTACGCCAATCCAAGTAGGACAAACATCCGGAGTCAAGCGTCTCGATGAACAAGCTCGGCATCAATCAAGGGTGAGGCACTGCGTCGTTTCACAGCTTTTGATTGCCTTGATAGTCAGAGATATCAAAAACCGTGAAGAATTGTTGAGTTTCGACTTTTTCAAAATGTTCTTTGATCACCTATCAATTTGTCGACAGCGAACCCGAATGTCATCGAGCGTGTAATGCAGCTTCATCTCCCCGAACCCGGCTATAGCGAGTCGGACCGTGCCCAGGGAAATTTCCGGCTGGCACTCAAGGTGTCACTGTGTTTTGTCCTCCTGCTGTGGGTTATTGCACTTCTGGACTGGGGATTAGGATTCGAGCTAACCCGTTTCGGCGTGCGCCCCCGCTCGTTTTCGGGCTTGCCTGGTGTATTGGTCGCACCACTCCTGCATGGAAACTTTCCCCACCTGATCTCGAACTCACTGCCACTGCTGGTCCTGGGAACCGGGATGCTCTACCTGTACCCGCAATCATCTCTTAAGGTAATTCCGGCAATCTATCTGGGGCCTGGCTTCGCCGTCTGGCTGTTCGGGCGACCATCCCTGCACATCGGCGCCAGCGGATTGATCTATGGACTTGCGATTTACATTCTCATATCAGGAATCATCCGACGGGACACGCGGGCTGTAAGCGCCTCCATGCTCGTTTTTTTCCTCTACGGGACATTACTCTGGGGCTTGTTGCCAGGCCATTCGAATATTTCTTGGGAGACGCACCTGATAGCGGCCCTCATCGGCCTGGCACTTGCCGTACTTTTTCGCCGACTGGATGTTCCGTTGCGAAAACGTTACGACTGGGAGAATGAGTCCCCTGACGACAGCAATCAGCCCCTGAACTGAACTTGTGTAGAACACTCCAACGCTACCTGGAACGATTTCGCTGCAGGTAATCCAATAGCCGAGTATCAAACCCAAAATCCTTGAGGTTGTTGTGCCCTGCACCTTCAAAAAACCAGGCAGTCTTGGGTTCTGGTGCTGCATCAAAGACTCTTTTTCCAAACGATACGTGAATGATGTCATCCTGTTCCCCGTGCATCACCACAACGGGAGAGGTGATACTGTTTATGATGGCAAGTGTGTCGTAACGGTCTCGGACCAACCATCTGACAGGAAGAAACCAGTACTGCCTTTGCGCAACATCGGCAATCGAAGTGTACGGCGCCTCTAGAATGACTGCAGAAAAATGGTGTTCCGACGCTGCCCTCACAGCGATTCCGCAACCCAGGGATTCGCCGTACAGGATCACATTTTCGTGAGGTATTTCCCTGCTGGCCAGGAAATCGAGTGCGGCCCTCGCGTCGGTATGTAAACCCATCTCGGAGGGTTTACCTGGATTTCCACCGTATCCCCGGTACTCAAGAAACAAGAATCCGTAACCCGCCTCCAAGATTCTGCCAAATTTCTCGACCCTGTGCCCGATATGCCCGGCATTCCCGTGAAACAAGAGAAACGTGCGGCCATCACGGGCGGGGTCCGGTCGCATAAACCAGGCTGTCAGCTCGAGCCCGTCTTCAGTCTTGAGTTTTACTTCTTGCAGTCCGATTGCTGCATACTGGGATAAATCAAGCCTTTCATTTGAGGGAAAATACAATAAAGATCTCTGCATAAAAAAGAGAACCAAGATCAACAACGCATACAGAAATATGCCACTAATCAATAAAAAGAATATTGTTCTCATTACGCCACGTTTCAGGTTAATCGACAGGAAGTGCTAACGTTGTCAACTACACTGATAATTCCCCCGCTACCAATGTTACCTCAGGTACTGTTATCGCGAGGGCTTCATGATGTCGTTATGCTGCGTTTGGAATAACGGCCGCCTGCTAATCTGGAGCAGATTAAGCGTCTGGTCTCGGACGTAAAAACGTATTCCTTGTCGCCCTAGTTGTGGTCATTACAGCAACGACTGGTTTACTTTAGCTGCCCTTGCCTATTCGGCCGATAGGTATGGGCTCAATGGCTTTGCGTCTAGTTTCAAGATCAGGATCGGTTCGCGCATAATCCATCTTTGGCGGATCCTCTAATAGTCTATGAGGGTTACCTTGTTCGATAAATCCAAGATACGGTCCGCCAAGATCATAACCAATCAGCCGCTGCAGTTGTTCGGGGTAGTCTTTCGCCAGGTCAGGCGGCGTACTGAGCAAAAGTGCCTCTTCCTGCCTGAGCCAACCTAAGTTGTAGTGGAGTGCCATACCGGTGCGTGGCGAATCGGAGTGATTAGAGGCACTTCCATGCCACACACTGCTGGTGTACAACAATACAGAACCACGTGGCATCACAGCCTGGACCAGTTCATGTGCCAACGGCTCCCGTTCATGCGCCCAGAGGTGGGAACCTGGCGCAACTTGAGTAGCTCCGTTCTCCTCAGTGAAATCCGTGTAGGCCCAAAAGGCTGCCAGCGTCAGCGGTGGGGCCGGATGCCTGACCGGATAAATTCCACCGTCTCGATGCACCGATTGCTGAACTTCACCGGGAAGCAGCTCAATCAGAGCCGTCACGTGAAGTCGGTAATTAACACAGTAGGGCCCTAAAACCAGATCGCACGCACCCATAATCAGAGGATCTATAGCCAGGGTTCGACAGGTCGAGGATTTCGCCGGCAAGTTATTGCGCCGTCTTGAGGTGCGGCCAGCAAATTCAGTGCTCCCAAGCGGGGCATCTTCGAGATAGGGTTGCAGTTCAGCCTGCAAATCATCCATCTGCTCTCGGCTCGCCCGGTGTTTAACGATCACGCAGCCATTGTTCAGCAACTCTTCCGCGACATCTTGGGGCGTTGCGTCAGAATCCAGGCTTGTTACGTATGGCGACATGTTTGTAGTGCTATCCAGGTTATTCGTGCAGAGCCTGTCGGATTTAGGCCGGAAATGGATCGGGTTGATTCGGGTTCGTCGCGAGCCACACCGACTTGGTTTGCATAAAACAGCGCATACCTTCAAAGCCGGCTTCGCGCCCGTAACCCGATTGCTTAAAACCGCCGACCGGCGATTGGGTGGCGGCATTGAAATAGTTGTTGATGTACACCGTACCTGCGTGGATTCGATCAGCCATCCGAATGGCCTTATTTACATCCTGAGTCCAGATTCCCGCTGCCAGACCATAAACGGTGTCGTTAGCCATTCGCACCGCCTCGTCTTCATCCACATACGGGATCATAACGACCACGGGGCCAAAGACTTCCTCCTGCGCCAAGTGCGCATCGTTAGTCACACCACTGAAAATTGTGGGACCGATGTAATAGCCCTGATCTGGGCCCTTACCCCGACCATCAAGCACCAGTTCGGCGCCTGCTGTAAGGGCGTTTTCAATATCCCGATGAACCTTGTCGTAATGCGGACGGTTGGCGATCGGTCCCACCTGCGTGGAAGGGTCCAGGGGATCACCCACCCTCGCGCGTGAAGCCACATCAACCAGGCGTTCCGTGAAGTCTTGGATCTGGCTTTGATGTACTAGAATTCTCGAACCCGAAATACAACTCTGGCCTGTCGCTGGAAAAATCCCGCTTATCACGCCGTTCACGGCAAGATCCATGTCGGCGTCCTGCAAAATTATCTGGGGCGATTTGCCGCCAAGCTCCATCACGACGGGTTTAACCTGCCGGGCAGCGACTTCTGCTACAGCCCGGCCACCCGGTATGCCCCCGGTAAAACTGACCATTCGCACATCGGGATGATCAACGAGCGGTTCGCCAGTGCTCTTTCCATAGCCGGTGACCACATTGAGCAGCCCCGCCGGGAGGTCCGCTTCTTGTAGAACCGACATCAGCTCAAGGGTCGATACTGACGCATGTTCCGAGGGCTTGATCACCACCGCATTACCGGCGGCCAGTGCCGGCGCTAACTTACAGATCAATACCCCGAGAGGCGAATTCCACGCGGTGATTAATGCACAAACGCCAAATGGTTCCCAGCGCAGGTAATTCAGCATGTCCGGGACTTCTGTTGGTAGTAGCGAGCCTTCGAATTTGTCGCACATACCGGCATAATAATACAAACTATCGGTCTGCCAGGATTTCAGAGACGGTGTAATATTCTTGGGCAACTTGCCGTTATCACGGGTTTCCACTTCGCCCAGACGCTCAGCATTTTTTGTAATCACATCACCGATTCGGGTTATCACACGGCCACGCTCAGCCGGCTGCATGCGCCCCCACGGACCCTGGTCATAGCAGCTCTGCGCTGCCTGTACGGCACGGTTGATGTCATCTGGGTTGCAGTCCGGCACTCTCGCCCAAGCCTCACCGAGCGCAGGATTCTCACTGTCGATCCATTGCCCCGAGGCAGGATCATGCCAGTTGCCCCCAGCATAGTATTGGTATGTCTTCACCCCGGTAGATACGCTGCGAGCTCTTTTTCCACACCTTTAGGGTCAGTGGCAAGACCCTGGCTTAAACCAGACGCCATTTCACCCGGATATGATTCTTCGGTTCCTGTTGTAATTGCCTCGAGAACTGCTTGGGCGACCTCTTCAGGCGGCATTTTAGGTGGCGGAAAGTCCTTACTCATATCTGTATCTACCGCACCCGGCATCACAGCAATCACCAAAGTATTTTGTGCGCTGAGTTCAGCTCGGACACCTTCAGTGAGTCTAAGTGCAGCTGCCTTTGACGCGCAGAGCGATCCCATAAGCGGAAGAGCAACCCGGGACAGTATTGACAACAAATTAACAATGCAGCCACCACCGTTCGTCTTAAGCACTGGCGCAAACGCCCGACACATGGACAGCGTACCAAAGTAATTCGTTTCCATCTCTTCACGGGCGCTGTCGAGGTCACTCGCTGCAATCAGGCCACGCGTACGATTAACACCCGCATTATTGATCAACACCTCTACATCGTTACAGCTCAGAGCAGCCTGTGCCACCGAAGATCCATCAGTAGTATCCAGTAAGACACTCTGAACGATGCCAGGATACAGAGACATTAAATCCTCGACCGCGGACGGATCTCTCGCCGATGCATAAACTTTTTTCGCACCCTGATCAACCAGAGCCTTGACCAAACAACGTCCTATGCCACGGTTGGAACCCGTCACTAAAGCCACGCAACCAGAAATATTCATAGCTTTCTCTCTATTGAACTCCGTTGTTTCATTTGTCGTTACATTCAGCCAGTTTTGGTCAACTTCGGGCAACGGGACCGATTGAATCAGAGTACTAGTGTAACGGCGCCTGGGATTTTCGAAAATCCTCTCAGTGCGCCCGGTTTCTATCTGCCGACCATTCAGAAGAACGGTAGCCCTGTCACACACGGTACGCACGACCGAAAGATCATGACTGATAAACACAACCGCAAGACCAAGGTCCCGTCTTAGCTCGTTGAGTAGAAGTAGAATTTGTGCCTGAGTAGAAACGTCGAGACCCGATACGATTTCATCAGCAACAACCAGGGACGGTCTAAGCGAGATAGCCCGTGCAATACACACCCTCTGTTGCTGGCCCCCGCTTAATTCGTGAGGAAAACGTCGCTGCAGCACGGGATCAAGACCCACTGTGTCGAGCAGTTCGGACGCCTTTTCGGTAGCGTTGATGCCCTGAAACGAATGACCGTTTGTTCTTAGGGGCTGCAGCACAGCATCTCTGACTCGTCGACGAGGATTCAAAGAGGCTTGTGGTTCCTGGAATATCATCTGCATGTTGGCACGCATCGGACGCAGATGCTTCTCTTCCAGGGTAGTGATATCCGTCCCATCAAACCGGATCGTGCCAGCCGTGGGCTTGTATAGCCTGACCAATGTTCGGCCAAGCGTTGTCTTGCCTGAGCCTGATTCTCCGACGATTCCAAGACATTCACCCTTCGCGACATCAATATTGAGTCCCTGAAGAATAGTGACTAAGGGTGCCGCAGAGAATGATCTCTTTTCCGCAAGGTTTGGAAGTGCAACGGTTAAGTTTGTTGCTTCAAGCATCAACCGAATCTCTGATTCGTCGATCGTATTCCTTAGCCTCTGATTGCAGACTCGATGTGAGTTCTTTGGGGATTGGTCTAAATTGATGCTTACCCTGATCAACACGTGGCGTTGCCTTTAGTAGTGCTCGAGTGTATTCATGGCCAGGCATGCTGAATATTCTCTTCACAGCATCACTTTCAAGGATTCGACCGCTGTGAATTATGCTGACCCTGTCACAAATTTTGGCGACCACACCAAGGTCGTGAGTGATAAATAGAATAGAGGTGCCAGAACTCACCTGCAACTCCCGAATCAACCGAAGAATTTGCCGTTGCACCGACACATCAAGTGCTGTCGTAGATTCATCGGCAACAATAAGTCTAGGCTTGCAACTAAAGGCAATTGCGATCAAAACTCTCTGACGCATTCCACCAGAAAGTTCATGGGGGTATTGCCTTAACGCTCTCCGGGGATGCTTGATTCTAACTTCCTCTAATAATTCACAGGCTCGATCTAAGGCGTCTTTACGATTGAGTTTCAGATGAAGTACCAAGGTATCTGCAAGTTGTTGTCCAATTCGGCGAACAGGATTCAATGCTGTCATGGGGTCCTGTGGGATAAGCGCAATCTCCGATCCGAGCAGACCCCTTCTCTGAGTTGGTGTCAGTCTCAACAAATTTTGACCATCGAAATCTATAGTGCCACTCTCGATCACTGCAATCCTTGGCAAAATGTCCAGAATCGTTTGACCCAATATACTTTTCCCGGCTCCGGATTCACCAACCAACCCGTGCACCTCACCCGAATCAATAACAAGGCTGATTCCACGTAGTATTCGTTCGCTGATGCCGGCATAGCGAAGACAGAGGCTTAACTGATCTATTTTCAGAATAGCGGTCATCGGCGGGAGACGGGATCAATAACCTGCTTCAGCCCATCGCCCAGGGCATTCAGTCCAACGACTGAAAATATTAAGCAGAAAACAGGCAAACCCAATAACCATGGAACCTGGTGAATGTATTGCCGGCCTTCCTGTATCAGGTTTCCCCAGGATGGGGTATCGGAGGCAACACTGAGCCCAACAAAGCTGAGGATGGTTTCGACAACGATTGCAATGCCCATCTCCATGCTCAATAAAACGATCAATAACGGCACGAGGTTTGGCAATATTTCATTGAGAAGCAGTTGTATTCTGCTTAAACCTATGGTGACCCCAGAGGCAACATAGTCCAACTCTTTTTGGACCATAGTCTCAGCGCGAACGACTCGACAGAAACGAGTCCAATCGATGATTACGATCGCGATGATGACAGCGTGGAGTCCTGCACCGATAACAGCGACTAACACGATCGACAGCAGTACAGCAGGAAAAGACATCCAGATATCAACGACGCGAGAGATAATCAGATCGACCTTGCCGCCAAAAAACCCTGCGCATAGACCTAAGGCAGTACCCAATAGACACGCGAGACTGGCTGCAATTACCGCGACTACCAAAGCTATTCGAGTGCCATAAACCGTTCTAGAAATGATGTCGCGACCAAGATTATCCGTACCCAGCAAATAGCCACCCTCTCCTTGTGGATACCACGTTGGCGGTAAAAATGAATAGAGAAGATCCTGCTCCAGGGGATCATGCGGGGCCAACCAGGGTGCAGTTAATGCGGTCACGGTCAAAACAGACAATACAAAAAGTCCAAATACCGCACGGGGTTCGTGGCAGATACGATACACAAAGGATGGATCTGGCCGTATGTTAGCCATCTCGAAGCCTGGGATTGAGAATCGTGTTGATCAGATCAATCAAAAAATTGACCAAAATAAATATGATGGCAAAGATGATGATGATGCCTTGAATCAAAGGAAGGTCACGATTAATAACTGCGTCGATCGCCATGTTGCCTAATCCTGGATAACCAAAAATTCGTTCTATTAAAACTGTACCCCCGATCAGGAATGTCAACTGTACGCCAGTGAGCGTCACTGCCGGGATAAGAGCATTACGCAGAGCCTCTTTAAGAATGACCTGCAAACGACTAAAACCCTTTGTGTGAGCCAGCGCAGCATAATCTTGCGTCATTTCCACATTCAAAGATGATTTGAGCACTCGGGCGCCTACTGCCATAAGAGGCAACGCCAGTGCCACGCCTGGCAGGATCATGTGCCACAGTACTGACCCCGTTACATCAAATCGACCGCGGAGAGCACTTTCTATAAGATAAAACTCCGTATACGACTGATACTCCAATGCCAGATCCAGTCGACCAAAAATAGGCATTACAGGAATTACCACTCCCAGTATCAGAATGAAAGCTAGCGCCCATAGGAAATCAGGTATTGCAACGATGATGCCAATAACACTGTCAATAATCGCCTCGGGCCAACGAGACCGCCAATAGCTGCCCACTATGGCAAGACATACCCCACAACCGATTGCAATCAACATTGCAAACACGGTGAGTTCTAACGTGACAGGCAACCTCCCCAAGATCAATTCACCCACGTCTTGGCGGAGGCTGATTGACGTTCCCAAGTCGCCCATAGCCAACTGCCCGAGGTAGATAACGAACTGGGCAGATAACGACTGGTCGAGACCATAGTGGGCTCGAAGGTGCTGTATATCCTCTGGAGTCGCTCCTGGCCCTGTCATCATCGCAATGGGGTCTCCAGGTACAACTCTTAAGAGTATGAATACGACCGTGACAACACCAAAAAGGGTGGGCAGCGCCAACAGCAATCGATTCAACAGGTATCGAGTGGTCATTGTGATTTTACTGCCTAATACAGCGAGGAACTGGGCAGAACTACCCAGTGGCTGACTACCGGTCGACTGTTCATATCAGTCGACCGGCATCAAAGTTGGATGAAGAGGTCTGTCAGCCTTTGGGACGTGTGGTGAACGGCAAAACGTAATTTGCCCCGTGTGCTGTAAAGGCCAGGTCAGATTTATATAGAACCGGTTGCACCTGCTGGTAGAGCGGCAAAACGTAGGCGTTCTCAGCAATATAGCGATCAACTTTCTTCCAACCGGAAATACGCTTATCTTCGTCCTTTTCTCCCCAGAGCGGACCGATCATCCCGTCGAGATCATCTGTATCCCAGGTAGAGTGTGGGCTGGGACCAAACATCGCGTGACCCGTTGAGGTACCCGGATCACCGATTGAGTTACCCCAGTTATAGAATGCTGCGGGTGCCAGTGTATCTTGCGCCCTAAGCTCATAGTGCTTGGCAACTTCATAGACCTCGATCTCGGCCTCAATACCTACCTTGCGCCACATGCCCACCACTGCCTGGATGACTTCGTAATCCTTTGGAAGATAGCCGCGCGTTGTCTGGATTGTAAACTTGACCGGGTTGTCCGTGGAGTATCCGGATCTCCCAAGCAATTCCTTTGCCAATTCTGGGTTATGGTCAACAACAATACTAGGATCGTAAGCTGTGTATTCTGGCGCCTGTAACGTGTTCAGTGGAACGCCGTAGCCGCGCAACAGTCGCTTAACAATCGCATCTTTATCAACAGCATGAACCGCAGCTTTTCTAACATTAGGATCTTCCATCGGACCCACATCATTGAAAAATATCATTGCAATATCCGATACCGGCGTCGTCACGCCCGTCAGCCCGGATTTCTGACTCAATCGGTCATATTCTTCAAACGGGACAGCCAGTGTGATATCGGAAGAACCACTTTCGATTTCAGCGATCCGACTTGAAACATCGGTGACAAATTTAAAGATCACATTCTTGAAAGCCGGCTTGCCACCCCAATAGTCATCATAAGCTTCAAGTCGAACGAAAGATCCCCGGACAAATTCTTTGACCTTATATGGCCCTGAGCCTAGAGGATTCTTTTCAAAACCTTCAGCACCGACTTTGTCATAGTAGTGTGGTGGCAGAATGTATCCCGTCAAAAACGACATCCATTTAAAGATATCTGGAACATATTGATTCACATCGCCGGTGACCTCATTACCATTTGCAGACAAGTTGCCGAGCGATGCCCAGACAAACCCTCCTACGGGATTGCCCGTATCGGGGTGACCGGCTCTTTTCAGATTCCAAACGATATCCTCACCAGTGATCGGTTGACCATCCTGCCAGGTAGCACCATCGCGCACGGTCATGTGCACCTTTGTTTTATCGGAATTCCATCCCCATTTTGTCAGGACGCCTGGTTTAAATGTCAGGTCAGGATGTTGATCAATGTATTGATCAAAAACTGACTTCCAGATACTTTGCAATCCTGGGTTTACGGATGACAGCCCGACTGTTGGGTCCCAATTGGGCAAAGACACGTTGTAGGCGATCGTAAGCGTATCGCCAGATGCGCCCAGCGCACCCGGAGACATTAAGATAGCAGGTAACGAACTGGCAGCCGAAACTGCCCCGGAATACTGCAAGAAAGAACGACGGTCAATTTTCATTTTCAAATCCTCCTGACTCAGAACCTTTGATTACCTAATGGTTCGTACAGTAACCAACTGAGTTCAAAACATGGTTGTTGTGTGACATATGACGTACTCGAAAATTGGTTAGATCGGCTCGCCCTCACTACTGGCCCATCTTGGCATCAATTCATTGGATGGAAGCGATTCATCAAGTAGTTTTTGGGTGACCTCAGCACCTGTAACTGGGAGACCATTGGGATCGAGCTTACCAATCTGCACAAGAACAGATGCCTGGTCCCAATAGATATGCTCATGATAGAGCTTATCGCCTCTGAAGCAAACAATTGCAACCACTGGGATCTCTACATACTTTCCAGTGGGCTCAACCCCGGGGAGCATCCAGTCGACCTCACAGGTATGGGTAAAACAGAACACCATTTCGTCCACCACACGATCGGCGCCTATCGTTCTTGAAACCGGAATAAGCTTAGTGTCAGGTGGATTGCTGTTAACAAAATGATACTTATAGAAACGCTTCAGATGATCGTGCCCCACACCACCTGTCAGTGTAGGTATATGGTTGACGTAAGGTTCTGCGACCATTGTCGCCATCGTTGCATCCACATCTCTAGTCGCAAACTCATAGTAACAATGAGCATCCCACAATTCACTGAGGTTGTAATGTGGACCCATCACCCGACGAAATGCGGCAATCGATCTGGAGTGTGCCATCTGTGACGCCGGTTTATCATATGAATCCCGGCCAGGGGTATTGAATGCGTGGTCAGTACCCGGATAAGTGTATATCTCTATGTCAGATCTCTCACTGAACGCTGCCAATACCTGGTCCCGGGCTTCGGCTGGAACGAACTGATCCAGTTCTGCAAAATGCATGACAACAGGACAGGCGATCTTATCCTTAAGGTCGAGATCTTCTTCAATGCCCACCCCGTAATAACAGACCGCCACATCAACACCGCAATGCGCGGCTGTAAGATAACTGAGCTTGCCACCCAGGCAAAATCCTATTGAGCCAATTTTTCCCTTACATTGGTCGAGTTCACGAAGCGCATTGGTCGCCGCCTGCATATCCTCTATAGACTTGGGCACATCAAACTGCTGATAAAAGCCAAATGCCTTTTGAAAGTCTTCTTCGCTATACCCTAGTTCTACCTCCAACTCCATACGCCAGAACAGGTCGGGTGCCAGAACCACATAACCTTCCTCAGCATAATAATCGGCGACATCACGGATATGCCAGTTAATGCCGAAGATTTCCTGCAAAAGTAAAATTCCCGGGCCGGAGCCAGATTCTGGTGTTGCAACGTACCCTCGAAAACTTCCACTACCATCAGAAGCGGTGATATCTATCCAGTGGCTACTCATGGCGTTCCTCCTAGAAACTCTAGATACTGATGCTTTTAAGCACCTCTTTATATTGACATCTTACGGCAATATCCAGTCGTTATTCAATTCGTATGAGGCCACAGGTTGGTTTGGGGGCATCCATGAACTCCTAAATCAGAACACCAGGCCTTGTTAGTCGATTGCTAGCTCGTCCCACCTGATCTAATAGGTGGCATCCGGGTCTCCCAAGACATCATCCGGAAGTGTAATTCCCAGACCCACACCGGATGGCGGAGCGATGCGGGATTTACCCAAACTGACAACACCCTTGAGGTCCCGTTTCCGTACCAATGGCTCACGCAGATCACAACCGGCAATCAACAGGTCCGTCGGAGCGCCGACAGCAAGATGCAAGATTGCTGCTGTCGCAATATCACCACACCATGGACCATCGATGCGCATTTTCATGCTGTTGCTGACACAATAGTCCCGGATGTCACGCGCTACCGTGAGCCCACCAAGAAATGCAGGCTTAATACAAAGTGACGACACCAACTGGTCATCTACAGCCTTTCTTGCCAGACCAGCTTCTTTAACAC
>Ga0315318_10000943_pt1 | contig 12441 bp, 13 predicted proteins | sample M1200m3416metaG_FD_203703 | JGI IMG/M metagenome (GOLD analysis project Ga0315318, IMG submission 203703) | Ammonia-oxidizing marine archaeal communities from Monterey Bay, California, United States - M1 200m 3416 | ecosystem: Environmental > Aquatic > Marine > Coastal | place: USA: California... | reverse complement strand
GTGATTTGTATTGCAATAGTATTTTTTGGGATTGGAGGTATTTCAGAACCATCAGAATCATTAATTGAAAAACAATTGATTGAAGAACCAAAAAGACCAGTACAAGTTACAACTGAAACATTTTTTGATAATGGGTCCCCCATATTAGGCGACCCAAATGCAACAATCACATTAATTGAATTTGGAGATTACCAATGTCATTTTTGTAATGTGCATTATAAAAATACAGAACATGTAATTTATGAAAATTATGTTTTGACAGGAAAAATAAATGTTATTTTTAAAGACTACACCATAATAGGACCAGATTCTACAACTGCTGCACTTGGCGCACATTGTGCAGGAGAACAAGGAAAATTTTGGGAATATCATAATGCATTGTATGACAATTGGGATGGAGAAAATAATGGATGGGCCGGACAAGAAAATATTTTCAGATTTGCGGAACAAATTGAATTAGACATGAACGAGTTCATTGAATGTAATATTGACAAACGATATGAACAAAAAATTTCTAAAAGCAACAATGATGCAAGTACATTAGGATTGACCGGAACACCTGCATTTTATGTTATTTCTATGAACAGTCAGAAAGTTGAATTCATTTCTGGAGCACAGCCGTATGATGTATTTGAAAAAACCTTCAACACCATGCTTAAAAATTAGAAAGTTTGAAATACCATTAATAAGATCGCGATAATTTTTATCACTACGTAAATGATATTAACCTTAGAAATCTTATATACCCACATCATGAGGCATAGCTGATGGCAGCAGGAATCGATGACATTTCAATTTACATTCCACGATTGTTTATGGATGCAGGAGACTTTGCAGCTGCAAGAGGTCTCGACCCACAAAAATTAGTTAAGGGATTAGGCGTTTCAAAAATGGCAATTGTAGATGCTAATCAAGACCCAGCATGTTTGGCAGCTAACGCTTGCTTGAAAATTATGCAAAAAAATAAGCTATCACCAGAACAGATTGGAAGATTGTATGTTGCAACCGAATCATCATTTGATGAATCAAAAGCAATGAATTCTTATGTTATTGGAATGTTGGAGCAAGTTTACGGAGCAGGTTCATTTCAACACTGTGGAGGAATTGAATGTAAATTTGCATGTGTAAGTGGTTCATATGCACTGTATGATAACACAAATTGGATTCGTGCAGGAGAATCAGAAGATAAACATGCGTTAGTTGTAGTTTCAGATATTGCAAAATATGATTTAGGTTCAAGTGGAGAAATGACACAAGGAGGAGGAGCAATTGCAATGCTTCTAAATGAAGAACCAAGACTTTTAGAATTTGATCCCAAGGTTACTTCAACTTCAATTAAAAATGAATATGACTTTTATAGACCATTTGGAAAAGAGACGCCAATAGTTCATGGACAATACTCTAACTTACTATACCTTATTCAAGTAAAAAATGCATTAAATGATTACAAGAAAAAAGCTATCAAAACAGGACTAATAGAAATGAAAGAAGGCGAAAGTATGCTTGATCACATAGATTATCTAAACATGCATTTGCCATACAGCAATATGGGCAAAAAGGCATTAGCATATCTAGTAAGACATGAGTTAAGAGATACCCCAAAATGGAAAGAGATCATTATGGATATCGGTATGGAAGAACCAATACCAAAAGATCCACGAGGAACAATTGAATCAATAATTGCAGATTCTGAATTTATGGCAAAAGATAGCGAATTTACAAAGAGATTCGCGAAAACAAATACATATCTAGAAATTTATGAAAATAAGGTTGCAAGTTCACTTATTGCATCAACAAGTATAGGCAATTTGTATACTGCATCACTCTATCTAGGATTCAGAAGTTGTCTAGAGTATGAGTTCCAAAAAGGAGTTGATTTGGAAGGGAAACGTTTTGGATTTGCATCATATGGAAGTGGCAGTAGCGCAATGGTGTTTAGCGGAGTAATACAACCAGAACATCTAGAAATTGTAAAAGAAATGAATTTGGAAACAGAGATTGGAGAAAGAACAAAATTAAGTTTAGAACAATATGAAGAATTACATGAGAATAAACGTACGCCAGACCAATGTATTTTGCCTGCAAAAAAAGAATTCATTTTAGAACATGAAGAAAGCAAATCCTCAGATAAAAGAGGAGAGCGGAGATATTCATTTGTTGAATAAATCAAATGAGTGAAAATTCACCCATCAAAGATGAACTTTATGCAAAAATAGATTTAATTGGTCAAAACCACATGCATGAACTTCTATCAAACGGAAAATTTATAGAAATATTTGAAAAAATCTATGAACCAGTCATAGACAGCATATGTGACATTGACGAATATGAAAAACATGGAACTTTAGCAGAAAGCCTAACACATTATCTATTTACAGAGATGTTAATTCCTAGTCAACGAAAAATTACTTTTGAAGATATAGAACTAGACATGATAATTCCAAATACCATAGAATTACAAAAAGATAGCCAAAATGCCATAATGATATTTTTTGTTAAAACATCCAATATTCAGCAAATAAAACAAAGAATTCAAGATATAAAGAAAATTCAAAAAGATGATGCAAACATATGGGTCATTTCAAAAAATGATATTAAAATTCCACAATCCACATACGTGACAAAAAAAGAATCTTTCGGTAAATTTTTGAAAGATGCTCAAAATTTTATTAAAACAAAAAAGATGAATAAGCTAAATATTTTCAAGACCAAGATTTGAAATATCTACAAAATTTGAAAAATTTTCAACATATGATTTAATGTGAAAAGACTCCAGATATGGAATAGCGCCAAAAACTTTGTGCCCAGTCAAACCAAGAATTTGATGCTTCAAATTAGATAATTCATACCCATCAAGAACATTTTGGTTTACTACAAATCCCTTTAGATTCAATTTTTTTTGTCGTGCATGCTCATATGTTAACATCAAATGATTCACAGTGCCTATTTTGGAGCCAGATACAATAATTGAACTCAATTGTAAATCAGAAATCAAATTAGAAACAAAATAATTTTTAGATATAGGAGTCATAATTCCACCTATTCCTTCAACAATTACTACATCATGTATTGAAGTAAGTTGTTTGTATGATTCAATTACCTTAGAGATGTCAATCTCAAGATTGAGCTGTTTACACGCATCATATGGAGAAGTGGGAATTTCAAAATAGTATGGATTTACAAGATCAACAGAATCTTTTGCTCCAGAGTATTTCATTAAAATTTCAACATCTCTAGATACAGAATCAAATGTTTCTTTGTGACCAGATGCAAAAGGCTTCATCACCCCCACATCAACACCATCATCACGTAGATGTTTAGCTATTGCAGCACAAACACATGTTTTTCCAACATCAGTATCAGTTCCAGTAACGAAAAAAGATTTCATTTTAATTTCCTAGATAACGATTTGATTGTAGATATAGTTCCATCAATTAAAAAATTAAGATCTTTTTGAGATATTGCTAATGGTGGAACAAGCATTATAATATTCCCAAGCGTTCTGAAATAAATTTGATGTTTTCTACCTTCTTCAAATACTAATTTGTTCACGGATGTTTTAGTAGAAAGAGATTTGTTTGAATTTTTGTTTTGGACAAGTTCAATTCCCATAACCATTCCCTTATGACGAATCTCTCCAACCATGTCTAAAGTAGAAATATCCTTAATTCTATTTTCAAAAACCTTAGATGTTTTTTGGATTTTTTCAATTAGATTGTATTTTTCATATAATTCTAGATTTTTTAGAGATAATGCAGCAGCCGTAGGATTTCCAGTATACGTATGACCATGAAAGAGATGTTTTAATTCAGAAAATTCACCAAGAAAAGAATCATTAATTTTTTTTGTGGTTAAAGTTACAGCAAATGTCTGATATCCTCCAGTAAGCATTTTTCCAAACGAAACAATGTCTGGAATAGAGTTTTGGGATTGGTACTCAACCATAGATCCTAGCCTCCCAAAACCAGTTGCAATTTCATCTAATACAAACAATACATCATTCTTTTTGCATATTTGAGATACCTTTTTTTGAAAAGTTTTAGGGTAGATTATTACCCCGCCAGCCATTTGTGCACCACTTTCCATGATAAATGCCGCAATAGAATTATCTGTTTCAAGTTTAGATTCAATTTTGGATAAACAATATTCTTCATATTCCTCAGAAGATGTGTTTTTGTGAGTTCCAAAAGTCAAAGTTCGTGGGACGGGAAATTGTATAGTTGGGAACAATTTTGAACGGAATTTTGAGAAAAATTCAGGCATATATCCTACAGACATTGCACCGAAGGTATCTCCATGATACCCATTTTCCAAGGTAGCAACGTTTGTTTTTTTGTTTTCCCCGATATTACGCCAATATTGTATTGCAATTTTTATTGCAATTTCCATTGCGGTTGACCCATTATCTGAAAAGAAAACAGATTTCATTTTTGGGTTTAATTTTAATAATTTTTTAGATAATTTTTCGGCTGCAGGATGTGTTAGATTAAACAAAGGAGTATGCTGAATTATTTTTGTTTGTTTAATTATTTCAGACACTAATTCAGGTTTTGAGTGACCCCAGACATTACACCACATACTTGCAACCCCATCAAGCATTTTTCCACCCTTGGAATCATACAACCACATGCCTTTGGCAGATGTTATTTTAGGAAAAGTTGTCCATTCAGACATTTGAGTATTAGGATGCCATACAGAGCTATGTGATTTCATACAAATCATAATTTTTACGACTAATTAATGGTTAACCATAGATTTTATACGGGTTAACGCTTATTTACTGAATTTTATAATTTTGAATATGTATAATCAAACTGAATTAATCTTAGAGTGTAAAAATATAGTACTAACCAAGCAAGATTTAACTGAAGAAATGATAAATGAGCTATTCAACGTAGAAGACAAAGTTTTGAGTCAATTATCAGACGCTGCAAATGAGATTACTAGGACATTTCAAGGATCAAAAATAGACGTTGAACAATTAGCAAATATTAAAAAAAATTATTGTAGTGAAGATTGTACTTTTTGTAGCCAATCGGCATTTTTCGATACAGAAATTAATAAGTACCAGTTAATGTCTGCCGAAGAAGTAGTCAGACAAGCAACAGATGCTAAAAAAGCAGGTGCTCACTCATATTGCTTGGTTGCAGCATGGAGAGAGCCATCTGACAATGATTTTGATAAAGTTTGCCACATAATTGAAAAAGTTAATGAAAAAGTAGGAATTGCGATTGAATGTAGTTTAGGATTTCTAACAATTCAGCAAGCAACAAAATTAAAGGAATTGGGAGTGATCAGGTATAATCATAATTTGGAAACATCTGAATCTAAATTTCCAGAAATTTGTACAACTCATACATATCAAGATAGAATTGACACATTGCATACCGCAAGAAACGCTGGATTAGAGCTTTGTACTGGCGGAATAATAGGAATGGGAGAAACAAGAAAACAAAGAGAAGAATTAGTACATGCCATATCTAAACTCAATCCTGAAGAGGTTACAGTAAACTTACTTGTACCATTTCCAGGCACACCTTTAGAATTACAAACCCCGTTAAGATTAGAAGAAATACTGCGAGTATTTGCAGTTTTGAGGTTTTTACTTCCAAAAAGTATCATAAAAATTTCTGGCGGCAGGGAAGTTAATCTGAATGACGATGGAAAGGAATTACTTTTGAGCGGTGCCAATGGAATTATCAGCGCAGGATATTTAACATTAAATGGAAATTCTATGCAGAAAGATGTTAAAATGATAAAAGAGATTGATCTTGAAGCCTAAATTTGGCACACTTGAAAAAAAATTAAGTGTAATTAAGAAAAATAATCTATTAAGAAATCTTCAAAATAGTAAAGTTGAGAAACAATTCATAAAGCAAAATGGAAAAAAACTACTAAATTTTTCATCAAATGATTATCTTGGAATAAATCCAGGGAAAATAAAACATGTTCAATTTCAATCAAGTTCAAGACTTGTTTCTGGAAATGATACAAGTTTTTTGGTACTTGAAAAAAAACTAGCCAAACATAAATCACAAGAAAAATCAATAATTTTTCCTACAGGGTATATGGCAAATCTTGGAATAATTTCCTCAATTGCAAACAAACAAGATACAATATTCAGTGATGAGCTAAATCATGCAAGTATTGTTGAAGCATGTAAATTATCTGGATCTAAAATTAAAATTTTCAAACATAACGACATGGAAGATTTAGAACGAAAGATACAGAAAACAAGAGGGAAGAAACTTTTGATTACAGAAGGGATATTCAGCATGGATGGGGACTGGTCAAGATTAGACAAAATATCTCAGATATCTGAAAAATATGGAATTATTACAATTCTAGATGATGCACATGGGGATTTTGTATTAGGAAAAGATGGAAAAGGCACTGCTAATTTTTTCAATGTTGAAAAGAAAATTGATCTATACGTCAGTAGCCTCAGTAAAGGATTAGGAAGTTTTGGGGGATATGTTTGTGGAAAAAAGAGTTTAGTTGATTTGTGCATAAATACGTCAAAGACTTTCATATACACATCAGCATTACCTGCATCAATCAATCAATACTCACTTGAAAGATTTAATTCAAACAGAGAAACATATAGAAAAGAATTATGGAATAAAATTAATTTATTTCATAAACGATTGAAAGAGATTCAACTTCAAACCACATCTACAAGTCAGATAATTCCAATAATTATTGGCGATGAAAAAAAAGCAATGAATTTTTCAAAATTTTTAAAAAGTGAAGGAATATTTGCACAGGCAATAAGATATCCAACTGTAAAAAAGAATCAAGCGCGCATAAGAATTTCAATTACAGGATGGCTATCAGAAAAAGAGATAGAATATTCAATAAAAGTTTTAGAAAAAGCAAAAATTAAATTTGATCTGAGATAATTAACGTAACATGTCGAAGCCGCCTAATGCAGGAGACCCCATAATAAATGCAAATGTGACTATGCTGCCCAATGCTGCAATAATGATAAAAAATCTAGAGTTCATATGAAAAACTGAAAAGGCTAGAATAAAAACTCACTGTGTTAATGAATTTATAAAAACATAACATAGTGATTCTATGGCAGAAGTATCAATAGTTATTGCATTTTTAGCAGGGATTGGATCATTTTTTGCACCATGTATTTTACCCATGGTCCCAGCATTTTTAGCATATATTTCAGGCACAACGTTATCAGAGATTAAAACAAAAGATAATGTTATATCGATTAACAAGGCAAATGTATTTTTTAATTCAATATTTTTTGTACTTGGATTCTCAGTAGTGTTTTCAGCATTAGGGGTAGCGATAAACTCAATTTTTTATGAAAATGCAAATCAGATCATATCAGAATTCAATCAAATTGGAGGTATAATCATCATAGGTTTTGGTACATACATGATTCTAAGCCATAAAATTCGCATACTTAATGTTGAAAAGAAAATATTTCCAAGAAATACAGGCGCCAAATTTCCAGTTTCATTTTTGTTTGGAATGGCATTTGCTGCAGGATGGACACCATGTGTAGGTCCAATTTTAGGAACAATAATCACTCTTGCAGCAACTACACCAGGAATTGCTTTCAATTTGCTATTAGCCTATTCAATTGGAATGGGAATTCCATTTGTAATTATGGGGGCACTAGTTTCTAAATCAAGCAAGATGATTTCAAAAATGAGAAGACATCTCAAATATTATACTGTAATTTTCGGAATTGTGATTATAATTTTAGGAGTGTTAGTGTTTTTCAATCAATTAGTTTTAATTGCAAATTTTCCATTGTTGAATGATTTAATATTATTGAGTTAAAATGAAAAAAGAATACAAATATGCATCAATATTTTTTGCAATAATTATAGTAGGCATAATTTCTATTTCATATTTCTATGATGAAGTAGATCTCAAAAGAAATACAACTAATGATACAAACATTGATGATAAAAAATTTCTTAGAACCCCCCCAGAGTTACAAGGAATTTCAGGTTACATCAACACATCATCAGATGAAATTAATCAAGACATAGAAGGTAAAGTAGTAATTTATGATTTTTGGACATACAGCTGTATAAATTGTATCAGAACTTTACCTTACCTTACAGCATGGGATGAAAAATATAGAGATGAAGGATTGGTGATCGTTGGAGTACATACACCAGAATTTGAATTTGAAAAAAAATATGAAAATGTTGTTTTTGCAACCAAAAAATTTGGAATAAAATATCCAGTTGTACAAGATAATGAAAAAGAAATTTGGAATGATTTTCAAAATAGGTATTGGCCAAGAAAATACATTGCAGACCATGAAGGATATATCAGATTTGATCATATTGGAGAAGGAGCATATAAAGAAACAGAAGAAGTGATTCAACTACTTTTAGCAGAACGATCAGAAGTATTGGGTAAAACAATAGAAAAAACAGAGTTGGTGAATCTAGATGAATTCACACATATTGCACTTAAAACCCCCGAGGTATATTTTGGGTTTGATTTTGCAGATGGACGAAATCAGTTGGGAAATGAAGAGGGGTTCTCAAAAAATAAAATAGTGGATTACAAGTTACCAAAACAATTCAAACAAAATTATTTCTATATGGATGGGATGTGGAAAAATAATAACGACGGAATGAAATTAATTTCAGATTCAGGAAAAATTCTACTTCATTTCAATGCAAAACAAGTAAACATTGTTGCATCAAATGATGCAATATTAAAAATAACATACGATGGCAATTCCATTCCGTCAGAAGATAGAGGCCAAGATGTAACATTGGAAGGAACAATCAAGATTTCTGAACCTAGATTATACAATATAATAAATTCAGAATTAGAAGGACCTCATGAGATAATTATTGAAGTGAAAAACCCAGGTTTCGAGATATTTACATTTACTTTTGGATGATTTTGTTAATAGAATCTAGAGTTACTTAAGAAAAATTGATCCATTTAGATCAATTTTTTTTAGTCGTTCTATAAAATGCCAAATTATTCATTTTCTTATATGGGAACATTTTCCGAGAAATGGAGTATTTTGAAAACTAAGGAAACTTTATCTCAAAAATTTATGGGCACCGTAAAACCTGATGCCCCATTAAAAAATAGATTAGACGTAGCACAAAAAAGACTGCAGCAGCAAATTACAAAATTAGGAGAAACCGAGCAAAAATTAAACCAAAAAGATGCAATGTTTATGGACAAAATTGTAGAAGCGACAAAAACAAACAATCAATCATATGCAAGAATGTATGCAACTGAATTAGCAGAAATTAGAAAAAATAACAAAACCGTTAGTAATGCAAAATTATCAATGGAGCAAGTTCAGATTAGATTAAACACAGTTTCAGAATTAGGAGATGTCGTCGTAACACTAAGCCCATGCATGTCATTAATCAAGGGATTAAGTACATCACTAGGTGGAATGATGCCAGAAGTTGCAGAATCAATGCAAGACTTATCAAGTATGCTAGGAGATATTGCAACTGGAACAACCATAACCCATGAAGGAACAATGGGAGAATTTACAACTTCCAATAACGAAGCACAATCAATACTTGATGAAGCACAAGCAATGGTAGAAGGTCAGACCAGACAAAGTATGCCAGAGCCACCAGTCAGTGGAAACAGTATTGAAGATATACTAAAAGAAAGAGAAGCAATCTAATTTTTCTTTTTTATTTCTTGAAGTAATTTTTTAATTCTAGAGATTGTTGGGTAACTATAACCACGTTTTCTATAATTTTTAATCATTAATTTCCAATTATTTAATCTCCAGGTAGCTTGCTCAGGAGTTATTGAGTGAACTTCAGTATTGATTATGCTTTTTCTACCAACTTTGAGTGTACCTGCATTTTTTGCATCCCATCTACTTTTTGCAAATTTCAAACCAATTAGTATTTCAGAAACAGGCATGTTAGAAAAAAATGATTTAATTTTATTAATCTCATTTTCAGTTAGATCGTCTTTAGTTGAGATAGAAATCTCTCTTACCATGAATTAAAAAACAATTACTAGAATATCACAAATATGCTAAATTTCATTCAACAAAGAGGTATTTTTTTCAACATCCAAAGAAGCTAAAAAAGGAATGTCTACACATAGTGTTGAAAATAGCAAATCCAAAGATAGCAATTGCAACCAATACTAGCGGAATGACGACAATTTTTTCTTTGTATCCCATACGACAGATTTGCGCAATTGTTAAATTAACCTTGGGAAGGACATTAAATTACAATGATGCCATCACAGCAAGGGTATGACAGAGCAATTACAGTGTTTTCACCTGATGGAAGATTATACCAAGTAGAATACGCAATTGAAACTGTTCGAAGAGGAGCAATTGCAGTTGGAATCAAAACAAAAGATGGAGTAATTATCGCAGTAGAAGAAAAATCAAGAAAATTACAGATTATCAACACCCCACAAAAAATATTTCAGATTGATCATCATATTGGAGCGGCTGCTGCAGGATACATTCCAGACGCACGTTCACAAATTGATAATGCAAGAACATTTTCTCAAAGTAACAAACTAGTGTATGATGAAGCAGTGGAAGTTGAAACAGTTGCAAAACATTTAGCTGATCAATGCCAACAATATACACAATATGGAGGCGCAAGACCAATCGGCGTTTCATTAATTATAGGAGGAATTGATCCTGCAGGAACTAATTTGTACATGACAGATCCAAGTGGATCATACATATCATATGATGCAATATCAATCGGTGCCAATTCAGATATAGTTAATGAGTTTCTAGAAAAAAATTACAAAGTAGATATGTCACTTGATGATGCCGCGTCGTTAGCCATTGCATCCATTTACATTTCAAGTGAAACAAAAGAAGGAATTGAGCATATCAAAATGTCAAAAGTGTCAGGAGATTCAACAGGAATATTTGAATTTATTAAAAACGAGGAGATAACAAAATTTGCAGGAAATGCAAAATCAAAGTATCCAACTGATGGAAAATAAATAATTTTCTACAGTTAAAGATAATTCACAATGAAACTATCAATTGCAATACCTGATTCATCATTAAAAGATGAAAAAAAACACGAGAATAAAACTCGAAAAATTTTTCAGATTGCACGCGCTGCAGGAATATTTCAAATAAATGACATAATAATATACAAGGATGGTCGAGAATTTGAAAATGATTCAAAATTATTATCGACAATTCTACGATATCTTGAAACGCCACAACATTTCAGAAAACGTTTGTATCCAAAATCAGGATTGTTGCAATTTGTAGGAGCCTTATCACCAATTAAAATGCCAAATCAAACTGGAACATCAGATGCAAAACAAGTGAAAACTGGCGATGTTAGAGAAGGGGTTATTTTTCCAAAAGATGGAAAAAAATATATCGACTTAGGAATTGATTATTCAATACCATACCATGGAAAAAAAGGAATTGATAAAAGAACAATTGTGAAAATTAAAGATGCGTTTCCAAATTTTACAGTGTACGATATAGAAAAAAACCAAATAGCAAATTTTTGGAGTTATAATGTGAAACATGGTGGAAATTTATTTACACTACTAAATAATTGGAAAGGCCCAAAAATACTCACAAGTAGGAAATCAAAAAAAATTAAAGATGAAGATATGCAAAAAGTTCTCTCCTCAAAGGAAGAGATTCTAGTAGTGTTTGGTACAACAGATAAGGGAATTCATGAAATGTTAGACAAAAAGATCAATAACATTCAGAATTTTAAGGCATGGAATTTCTTTCCACAACAAGGAACAGAAACAGTTCGACTTGAAGAAGCAATATTGGGGTGTTTATCAATTATCAACGCTTACATATTTAAGAAATAAATTATAAAAAATTGTAAATTTAATATGAAAAGTCAGAAAAAATTTTTGATATTAGCAACCTTAGTGGGAATTGTAGGAGTTGTAATCGGAGCAGTTACAATTTTTTCAATGGTTTCAGAATTATATTCACCATAAAAAATATTTCAATAATTAATACATAAAATTGAGATTCTCACAGCATATAAGGGGGTTAACGACACTTTTCACTTATCCATGGGACATAGAAAACGCAGTCAGCCAAGAAGAGGAAGTCTAGCATATTCTCCGAGAATACGTGCAAAAAGTATGGAAGCTAGAGTTCGTGCATGGCCAAAAATAAACAGTGATGAACCAAGATTGCTTGCACATGCAGGATACAAAGCAGGGTGTGTACAAATAGTCAGTATCGATGACAGAGAGCATACACCAAGCCATGGAAAACAACTTGTAACACTTGGAACAGTCATCGCAACCCCACCAATTACAATAGTAGGAATTAGAGGATATTCAATAGATGTCAATCATACAAGAAATGCAGAATTTGATTCATTTGCAAAAGATTTACCAAAAAATGTACAAAATAATTTAAAAATTAAAACAGAAGGAACACCAATTGATGAAGCAGAAAAACATTTGAGAAAAATT
>Ga0315318_10000938_pt1 | contig 12465 bp, 10 predicted proteins | sample M1200m3416metaG_FD_203703 | JGI IMG/M metagenome (GOLD analysis project Ga0315318, IMG submission 203703) | Ammonia-oxidizing marine archaeal communities from Monterey Bay, California, United States - M1 200m 3416 | ecosystem: Environmental > Aquatic > Marine > Coastal | place: USA: California... | reverse complement strand
CATATCCGGTGTGACGCGCCTTCCCAACAACAATCTCCTGATCTGCGAGGGAACATCCGGCCGACTAATTGAAATAACCCAAAAAGGTGAGGCCGCCTGGGAATGGTGGAACCCCGTGTACAGTGCAAGAGACGACGGCACAAGCGTAGGCTGGTTATTTCGCGCCTATCGATACGGCCCAGACCACGCTGCCTTCACAAACAAAGGACTCACGCCAGAAAACCTACCTAGGCTGAATAGCCAGTACAGTTTGTTATAGAGAAAATTTTGTCTGAAAAAGAAACGAGCTAAATTATGAGTAACCCAACTTCAATGATACAAATCCAATCCGCAGCCCAAAATGATGAAGTCTTGGACGTGAGAATTGTTGATACAGATATGCCGACTTTGCGAGACTCTGATGTACTGGTTCGCGTTGAAGCTGCGCCGATTAATCCCTCTGATCTCGGATTACTTTTTGGGCCAGCTGATATGGATAATGCGCAATATTCAAGTGACTCAGGATCGCCGTCTATTAAGGCTCCTATCCCATCCCACCTCATGTCTGGAATTGAGGGGCGGATTGGCCAAAACCTACCAGTAGGAAATGAAGGCGCTGGAATAGTTGTCTCAGCCGGTGAGTCAGAAGAAGCTCAGGCTCTTATCGGAAAAGTCGTTGGGTTCTCTGGAGGAGGCGCGTACTCTGAGTACAAGGCTGTCAGAGCGAACCAGTGCATTGCAATGCCAGACGGAACAAGCCCGGCGCAAAGTGCCTCCTGCTTCGTAAACCCAATGACAGTTCTCGGTTTTGTTGGCACCATGAGAAGAGAAGGCCACTCGGCCATTGTACATACGGCGGCAGCCTCAAACCTTGGGCAGATGCTCCAGAAAGTAGCCATCGAAGAGAGTTTTGATCTGGTAAACATTGTAAGAAGCAAAGAACAAGAAGACATACTTCGCAACATCGGCGCCACTTTTGTTTGCAACTCCAGCTCAGAGACTTTTTTATCAGAACTTACTGAAGCGTTAGTCACGACGGGTGCAACGCTAGGGTTTGATGCCACAGGTGGCGGAAGACTCGCAAGCGATATATTAGCTTGCATGGAACGAGCGGCCGTAAGTCAGGATGCATCCTTTAGTCGCTACGGCTCCACCGTACATAAGCAGGTCTACATATATGGCGGCCTTGACCGAAACGTTACTACCTTGAACAGAAGCTTCGGAATGGCTTGGGGCATAGGAGGGTGGTTGCTCACTCCATATATTCAAATTGCAGGAGCAGAAGAACTTCAGAAAATGAGAGAGCGGGTGTCGAGCTCAATCACAACCACATTTGCCAGCTCATACACCAGAGAAGTGTCACTCACCGAAGCACTTTCAAAGGCTGCAGTTGACGAGTATCGAAAACAAGCTACTGGACAAAAGTTCTTAATTAATCCAAGTCTGTGAAACTTCGCTTTATCGCTCAGTTAAACGCAGCGATAACTTCCTCCTCAAAACGTTGGAATTCACTTGGCTCGTTCGGAATACGCCCAAACATAATTTCATCAACTCCCTCGTCGATAAACTCACTTATTCTGTCGACGATATAACCAGCTGAGCCGGCAACTGTGTTAGGCCCAATCATATCCACAAATTCTTTTGTTTTGGACTGATCGTCCGAAAGCATGGTTGGCATCAATATTGTTTTCCGGATTTCATCAGGATTTCGTCCAAGTTTTTCACAATGTTCGTTCAAAATAGTGATTTTTTCTCGAAGCAACTCTATCGACATTCCTCGACGGGCGAAGCCATCCAAATTAAACACATCCCCATACATTGCCAAAGTTTTCAAAGTACGTTTCGGGCCGGTCCCACCAACCATGATCGGGATGTGGGGTGTTTGGTAGCTTCCGGGCGAAAGAGGTGCCTGTATAAGCTGGTAGTACTCTCCAACGAAGTCAACTGGCTCAGAGCTCGTAAACAATAATCTAATGACCCGGCATGCTTCCTCTAACCTATCTGAGCGCTCGCGCATTGACGGAAAATTCCAACTGTAGGCTTCATGTTCGCGCTGAAACCAACCGGCACCGAGAGCTAAAGTAAATCGGCCATGAGAAATATGATCGATGGTACCTGCCATCTTGGCAACAAGAGCTGGATTGCGATAGGTATTACCAAGTACCAGATGGCCTAATTTCAACCTGTCTGTTATTGAGGCAATCCCCGCGAGAGTAGTGAATCCTTCGTATGCAGCGAGTGATTCACTTGCCTCACCGCGATTTGGGGGAAGAAAATGATCAGCCAAGTAGACGCTATGCCATCTGCCTGATTCCATAGTTTCAACAACTGCACGAATGTCATCCCAAGTGGTTAAATAACAGCTTACCTGAGCTCCAAATTTCATACGATGCTCCTTCGCATACCCAATTTTCGTCTAATCATCGGTTAGAGAAGCATATCCACTTGCAGTCAACTGAGCCACTGACGCCTGGTCGATCATCCTAGCCAACCGAATCGAAATAAAAGAAAAATAGCGTAGAAAAATAAGATTACACCGATTGATCGTGTGACCATAATCTCACGCTGCCGCAGTCTCTCAAGTAGACCGGAGGTAGACAGCACGGTGGCGACTGTTATGTACCAGAATCCATCAGTACACATACCCAAAATGCCCATCCCTATGAGTGTTGAGTTACTCATCGTCGCTTCGACAAACGGCGAATACATAGTCAGCATCCACGCCAAAATTTTTGGATTAAAGAACGCAACTGAGAAACCTTGAATAAAGGCAACTCCTGAATTCGCGTCCCGCTGACCTTGAGGGTCCAGACTAGAATCTTCAGTCTTTGATGTTGAACGAATAAAACTTTGTGCTAAATATAGAAGAATGACGACACCTGTCACCCGTAAAAAATTATCAATTTCAGGATAATTTTTTAGGGTAACGGCAATACCTGTTGCCGCAAGAAACGCATAGATCCCGAAACCTATACCATGGCCAATCCCCGTGGCAACACCATATCGGCGGCCACCAAACAGGGTATTTCGAACTATCAGAGCCAGTGATGGTCCGGGCATAATTGCCCCCAGTATTAAAACGGTGGCGAGGGTAATCCAAGTTTCAAAATTAATAGGATTAGTCCAATCATCTAAAACTTTAGATGTTTCTGTTATGGTCGGGGAGCCGGGATTTGAACCCGGGACCTCCAGTCCCCCAGACTGGCGCGCTGCCAGACTGCGCCACACCCCGTAAACAGATCTTGAATGCTATCACCTGTAATTCAACAAAACTAGAAGTACAAAAATAAGAAAAAGGCAGAAATAATAAAAACAAGAAGCGGTAGAAACCATTTTATACTTAGCTCCTGAAGTTTTCTTGCCATGAGAGCAGCAGATATAGCACTCAGGTAACTGAAAAAAAGAAAAAGCAAAAAACCGACTTCAATCGAAGAAAGAGGCAAATATCTACTAAAAATAACGACTTCACTTACCAGTAAACCAACCAAAATACTCGCTATTAAAATACTTGTCCGTGCTTTGAATTGAGCTTGTAGCAATATGCCTGTGTATGAAAAACCCGCGAAGCCCGCGAAGAGTATCTCCTGTGTACCACTTATCTTTGAGACTCCCAAAAAAAGAAAAACAATCAGGGCACTCAGCGATACTCCCAGAAGATATAAAATTTGTGCGCTGGAGCCCTCATAGCTTGGGTTCGGAACAACACGAAAAAGTAACCAAATAAATAGAGTCAAAACCAACGCAGAAATTACGATCCATAGAACTGTGAAATTGTCATCAAAAAAATATGTCAATGCCCAGGACAAGCTAACAAGCATCAATACCGGAAAAAAAGAGAGATAAACGGCACTGAAAAGACTTGGCAATGAATCAGGCAACAGTCGACTGAGTGTCGAAGATATAGCCACCAGATAAAACACGGCAGTACTCCCAATTATAAGTCCAGGCGAATACGGCGTATAAACAAAGAAACACAAGGCAATCAATGAAACAAAGCCTAGAAGCAGACTTGTGAGAACCTGTTCGGTTAAAAATTTACTAGGAAAGTAGTTCTTATCAAATAAACGCATAGGTCCGTTCCCAGCCGGATACTACTCCCCAGCGAATATCGGACTTTCAAGCCCAAATATCTCGGCGGCATTACCCCATCTGATGCGACTCGATTGATCCTCATTCAGTCCAACTGCCTTGAAAATTGATTCAAGATTGTCTACATGCGACTGAATTTCATCATTGCCACAATCCGAGCCCCATACTAACTTTTCAACCCCAATCTCTTGACCTACTAAGCCTCTTTCTACCGCGTGGCGTTCTATCGTGTCGCCACCGGAGAGATCAAAAAAAACATTGGGGCGCCATCTTGCCACGGATGCCGACTCGTCATAATTACCGGTGCCCCCTAGGTGTGCACCTATCAGACGCAAATCGGGGAAATTATTAGCTATCGTATCCATGTGAAACGGTCTCATTCTTGTTGCAGAAGCGTTTCTTCCAAAGCTCAATATCTGCTCCTTCACCCGGCGTTCTTGCATATTTTTATATGTTTTAGCTGCATCCGCGTCACGCCTTGGATGAGTGACAGCGTAATCAATAGCCCCCCCTATGACACCCATATGAAGGAGAATCGGCATACCGAGGCGCTCTGCCATTTCATAGACCGAAAAGTATTTCAAATCGTCGTACGCACGTCGGACCCCGATCATCTTCAAGCCCACATAGCCCATATCAAATAGCTGTTCAACAGCACGACCATCTATCTCTTCTGGGTCAACCACGGCAGATGGCATAAATAAATCCTCATGTCGTCGGGAAAAGGTAATTGATTCCTCGTACCCCATACCGAATCTACCACCGCACAAAAGGCTAGCCTTTACAACTCCGGCGCTCCGCAAGGCATCAGCTCTTTGGTCAATAGACTTCTCATTATCCTGCGAATCTGGATCTTGCCAGTTACGCGGAAAATGGCAATGCACGTCGAAAATAGGCTCAGACATAGGTATCACCTTTCTACTGAATAACTTCTATTGAAATCGTACAGCAACTTTTTGCTAAAGCCTTCTGGATGTACCAAAAAACTCGATATTAAAACCAAGCGATTTCCAGAAACTTAAAGCGGATTCATTATCATATAAAATATCCGCTTCTACCTCCACCGCACCGCGCGAACGTAATTTTGTCATAGCAATTGATATGGCCTTTGTTCCGATACCCTTACGCCTTACAGATTTAAAAATATAAAACTCCGAGATTGATCCAATCAGGATTGATTCATCTGGCCAGTCCATGAAGCAACGAGTCATAACAAAGCCGACCCGTATCTCGTCTTCCATTACCCAAAAAATTTCTCTATCTGAGCCGGTGAGAAGCTCACCTACCACCGCTTCGCGATATATCACTATTTCTTCCTGATGACTTTTCGTCTTGTAAGGCTCGAGTTCAGTCGAATATTTAAGATACTCAACGAAAAAATCGTCGTAGTCCATCGGATGAATTGATAGCAAAGAGACTATTCCGGATTTAGCTGACATAGTCCCCACCGGTATAAATCTCCGACAGTGTGGAGATACACAAAACGTCATCCGTCACAATTCTTGACGTACGATCAATAAGAACAGCATCTATTCCGACGGATTTAGCCCCTCCGATATCATCTATCATTGAGTCCCCAATCATGACTACCTGTTCAGACCCGAGATTTAAATCACGCAGCGCCCTGTCAAAGATTAAGGGATGTGGTTTTCTCACGCCCGTCCGAGCGCTTGTAACTATAGCCTTGAAATATCGTGCAATGCCTAAATGGCTCAGTACTTCAGGCAATACCCAGTCGTGATTAGACACAACAGCCAAATCGATATTCTGAGCTTCACTAGCTCTCAAAAATTCAACTGTATCCGGATAAAGTTCATATAGAGAAAGATCTGATTCAGCTTTCGAAATTTTTTCTGCAGCCAGACGAAGGATGTTTTCATCGAAAAAATCCAGCGACTTTAATGCCTCTTTCAATCTCGAAAATGCGATCTCATATCTAAGTTCTCTATAGGAGACCTCACTCTTCGATTCATCAAAATGCTCTATTCCCCGTTTAGTCTGCCAAGGTGACCATGTATCACTGAGTGGTTTAACCATCATTGCTGCAGTTAATTCCGCCGAGGAGAGATTTATTCCAGTGGAAAATGCAATTTTACTGTACATCTCTAAGTGTGGAATGCTCATGAATCCAAGGGTCTTATCAAAGTCAACTAACAGTCCTTTAATCTTTGAACTCAACATCGATTAGACACCATTCTCACGCTTAGTTTAGATTACAAGAACACGAAGTAAGTTCTCAATATCCTTAAGATCTCCGTCATTCAAATCCTCTGACTCGATTTCCATTTGGAGGTGCCCAACTTTCGAACTTCTCGGTAAGTCTTTGGATAATTTACGACCCGAAAAGGGAACTCGCGGATCTGACTCAAACACCGTCTTGCCTCCACCATGTGTGATTGCCGTTAACTTCGCTGCATACGCCATTAAACGTATCTTAATCAAACGAAAATATGTCAGTAGTTTTTCCGGTAGAACCCCATAACGATCGCGTATTTCTCCTTCAAGTTCCTCCAACGTGACCAAAGATGTAACCATTGAAATTCTCATATAAAGACTCAGTCTTTCATCAATATCAGGAATGAATGAGTCTGGAATATCTCCACTGATAGGAAGGCTAACTTTAATCGCGCGCAAAGCATCTTGCCTCTGACGGATTTCTCGAAGTTCTAACTTACCGCCTTCAAGATCGGCTTTAAGTCGTTCGACTGCCTCCGCAAGCATATCCATATACAAGTCAAGTCCAATAGCGGCGATATGACCGCTCTGCTGACTTCCCAGTAAGTTACCGGCTCCCCTAATCTCCAAATCTCGCTGTGCAACGCGCAGGCCGGATCCAAGCTCGGATGACTCAAAAATTGCGGTTAGTCTTTGCTGTTGAATATCCGTCATCGACCCATGATGAAACAAATATGCGTACGCTTGTTGATCTGACCGGCCGACTCGCCCGCGAAGTTGGTAGAGTTGAGACAGTCCCAAACTTTGGGCCCGATCGATAAGTATTGTGTTGACGTTAGGAATATCTAAACCAGACTCGATAATAGTTGTACTAATCAAAACATCAGCGTCTGAATCAATGAATTCTCTCATAACCGACTCAAGATGCCATTTCGGCATTTGTCCGTGTCCCACAAGAATACGAGCCTCAGGCACAAGATTGCGAATTTCATCGGCAAAGGCGTCGATAGTTTTTACGCGGTTATGAACTAAATAAACTTGCCCGCCGCGCGCAATTTCTCTCCGAATAGCTGTTTGTAAAATCTCTAAATCCCAGCCCAGTACATACGTTTGGATAGACTGCCTACCCAGTGGTGCCGATTCTACCCTAGACATATCTCTAATTCCGGCAAGCGCCATATGGAGCGTTCGTGGAATCGGTGTTGCCGACAATGTGAGGACGTCAACTTCAAAACGGATTTCCTTTAATCTGTCTTTATGTGTAACGCCAAATCGCTGTTCCTCGTCAATAATAGCCAATCCAAGGTTACTAAACTCTACCCCGCGTACCCGCTGAGGGATCTCTAACTCCGACTCAGGAATATCAGACTCCAATCTATTTTCTTGTTCACTAATCTCATCAATGACAAGTGGGCTTACAACTCGGTGGCTGTGCTCCAATATTCGGTGGGTGCCAATCAAAATATCGATCTCACCAGCTTTCACCCTCGAAGCAATTTGTCGAGCCTCTTTAGCAGTTCGGAATCCAGACAGCATTTCGATATGGACTGGAAATCCCGCCATCCTCTCCTTAAACGAATTGAAATGCTGCTGGGCTAGTACCGTCGTTGGGCACAAAAGAACGACCTGAAATCCATCCATTACCGCCTTGAAGGCTGCTCGAATTGCAATCTCCGTCTTACCAAATCCAACATCGCCACAAATTAGCCGATCCATGGGTTTGGCCGCTTCCATATCGCTTTTGACTGCAGCTATAGCCTCAAGTTGGTCAACTGTCTCAACATAAGGAAATGCGCTTTCTAGCTCATGTTGCCACTCCCCATCAGGTGAGAACGCGTAACCCGGCTTTACGGATCGCGCTGCATAAAGACTCAAATATTGGCCAGCGACAATCTCGACAGCGTTCCTTGCGCGAACTCTGGTTTTGTTCCACTCACCTGTTCCCAAGTGGGTAAGTCGCGGCGCTCGAGCTGTCGGACCAATATATTTTGAAATCCGCAAGGGGCGGTCTGTTGGCAAAAACAACTTACCATCGTTCGCAAACCGCATTTCTAAATAATCACGTTCCACCCGGTCAACTGTTCGCTTGATTATTCCCGCGAATCGAGCCACACCAAACTCAGCAATTACGACATATTCACCTGGTGAAATTCCCTCAAGAGAATAGTGCAATGCATCCGTTTGCTTAACCGAGGCAATAGCACCATGTCGGACCCCTAGGATTTCCCTATCAGTCTGAAAAACTAATTCCCCATCAGTTAATTGTTTGGACCAACCTTCAGACGTAGATCCCTGGATAAGACGAGCTTCAGAAATCTCAAGCTTATCCGATAAAGCGGATTCAACCTCCAGCGTAAGGTTTTCTAGATCTAATTCCTCTTTCAATCGCTGAGCTTGGGTAGTGAGTGAAACAACTCTATCCCCTCGCACTAGACGCCGGCTGATATTCTTTGCCACCGCAGGCAGTCGTCCATTGAATGGCTCCAACGACTGAAAATCGAGGTGCAATTGATTCTTATCAGAGCCACTCAACCAAGGGTCAAATTCGACTCTATTTGGATAGTTCCAAATAGCAGCCAATAAAGATTCTCCAACGACATGGGGTAGTGGAATTTGACTATTTAATTCTCCAGAGGCCGCCAGCGTACTCCTTCGTTGACTAGCATTCTCATCCAATGAAATAAGTTGAGCCTGCAAATCATCGCGAAGTTCCGCAAATATTATTGTGGATGAATCAATGTGATCCATTAGGGTTGAACTCAATACAAGTGGTCCATATCGTCCTGGGCTGGAGAGAATTCCTGATCGCAATAGAGCTTCATCTTCTTGCGTCTGCGGATCGTTCGTACCTGAAATCTTATCTGCAATCGCTAGCATTGCAGCGGGCGAGGCGAACCATTCTGAGCTCGGCGAAAGATATACTTCTTGTTTTTCCTTCACAGATCGCTGATCGATCAATGAAAACTCCCTAATCGACTCTATCAAATCGCCGAAGAATTCTATCCGAGTGGGATTATTTGCAGTCGGAGCGTATACATCCACAATACCTCCTCGTCGCGAGAAATCTCCGGGCTTTTCGACTAGAGAGGTGAGCTGATAGCCCGAAGAAGAGAGGGCAGTGAGTAAGTTCGATAAATCAATTTGATCATTGCATCTAAGAAGTCCTGGCCCCCTGAGTAAATCCTGAGAGCTAAGGGTTCGTTCAGCTAGGGCCATAATACTAGTGACTACTACCTTCGGTTGGACCTTATCTGCGAGAGAAATAAGAGTAGAAATTCGTTCGATTGAGGCACGTGTGCTCACACCTTCGCGCGAATACGGAATCTGATTACGCGATGGGAACCTCAACACTCTACTTGGTGTGGTCCATAAGCTCAGCTCTGCGGCAAACTCCTGGGCATCGCGCTCCGTTGGTGTAATCCAGACAGCTGAAGAATGCATTATCCGACCTAAAACCGAAACGATGGCTGGTTTAGCAGACTTCAGCACATTGAGTCGCACAGTTTGACGTTCCCTAAGATACTGACACACTGATTGAATATCTGGCGCATCAGCTAGATGTGAGATTAGCGGCTCAAGCACAGCATGCTCGACCGAATGACCTATTTGAGCTGAACCAGTAGATTTCATCTTTACCTAATACAAAAAATTACACGGCTGAGTGTGTTTTTATTATCACATATCGCTACGTGTTTGAATTTAGAAAATTCATTGCCGATTCGTTGCTCTCAGCAACAGAGATTTTTATGGCGGATACTATCTGTAAAGTTGCCTCCGAAAGCTGGGTTAAATCAGATGAATACGGTCGCGATAACACCCAATTAGCTATTTCGTCTGACCCATAAGCCGGCTTACCATTCTCACCAATTGGTCGACCAATACCCACACGGATCCGCGGAATGTGCTGGGTGCCTAGAGTATTAATGATTGACTTGAGGCCACGATTTCCGCCATTGCCCCCGGTTAATCTCATTCTCACTTCGCCAGCTGAGAGGTCGATGTCATCGCAAATCACAACAATCTCTGATGGTTTAATACCTTGTTTCCTAATTTTCTTAGCGAGTGCGAGTCCGGTTTCATTGTAGAAACTAGTCGGATAAGCCAGCACTATCTTGTTGCCATCGATCTCTATTTCTCTAAAATCAGATTCAGAGGATTTCTTTGGGCCCGAGGTTAAGCTATACGCGACCGCTAGTTCATCTAGACAACTGACTCCAATGTTGTGGCGTGTCCCGACATATTTTGCTCCAGGATTTCCAAGTCCACAAATCAACCGAGGCCGTGCTTCACCCACAGCGTTTACATCGTCGTGCACTTGAGATGCCTTAGGTGACATAATCTTTTTTCGAAAATTAGCAAATTGATTACGAAATGGAGTCACTGTGCCAAACCTTAATTACTCTCTTATACGTCGACCATACAAAGATCCTGCCTCCCCAGCCTGCGTTGTGCAACCCAGTATGCGCGGTAAGATGTTGTCTATGAACTTAAACACGGCAGATTCATGGAAAAACAAAAAGATTACTGTGCTCGCCGGTGGCGTTGGAGCTGCAAGATTTCTGTACGGCCTCCAAAATATTCATCCCCCTGATTTAATCACAGTAGTATGCAACGTCGGTGACGATCTGTTATGGAATGGCTTGCATATCTGCCCCGATATAGACACTTTGATTTATACGCTCGCCGAGGTTGAAGGTGATTTCGGATGGGGGATTCAAAACGACTCCCAACACACGCTTGACGAATTAGAAGCGCTGGGAGAGGAAAGATGGTTTCAGATCGGCAACAGAGATCTCGCGACGCATTTGATTCGCAATCGCGTATTACAGACCGGAGGGACACTAACTGATGCGACACAGGTGATTGCTGACGCAAGAAATATCAAGTCTCGAATCATTCCCGCAACTGACGATCCACACCCTACCTTTGTCGTTACTAATGAGGGCCGACTTTCCTTTCAACAGTACTTCGTTGAGCGTCGTGGTGAACCACAGGTTTATAAATTTGAGTTTCCCAACCTCGAGAATGTACGCCCGGCGCCCGGAGTGATAGATGCCATCAGAAACACCGATTATCTATTTATTGCACCCAGCAATCCATTTGTCTCAATCGACCCGATTATTCAAATCCCCACAGTGCGCAACTCAATTCTTGAAAGCCGCGCATTACGAGTAGGGGTTTCTCCGATAGTCGGAGGTAAAGCGATTAAGGGACCGGCTGGCTCGATGCTCGAGTCGCTAGGACATGAAGTCTCAGCGTATGGCGTCGCGCGAATCTACGAGGAACTAGTTGATCTATTTATTTACGATGTGATTGATAGTAATTTAACTAAAAAAATGGAATCTCTCTCAATTAATACCGAATATTGCGACACAATGATGGTTAACCGTAAAGCCCGTACAGCGGTCGCTTCAAATATAAAACAGTTAATAACTAGTCAATTAAAGTAAGAGCTCATGAGTAATACTAAGAAGTACGACACCGCGGTCGTCGTTGCTGTTCAATCAACAGACAACGCTAAGTCTCGGCTGAGCTCAGGCCTCAGCCCTTTCCACCGAAGAAACTTAGTTCTCTCAATGCTTGAGGATCTCCTCATTGCTATTAGAGAGGTTCATGATGGGCCTTTAGTGATCGTGACCGAATCCTCTGAATACGCCGAACTTGGAGAGAGATTCGGAGCAGATATCATTTTCGACGATGGAAAAGGTTTCAAGGAAGCTGCAGAAACCGCAATCCTACATATATCAAATAATGATTTAAGTGATTCAATTGTTATATTGCCTGGAGATTTACCACAGGCACAAAGTTCGGATTTGAACACTATTCTTGAGATTCTCAGTTCGCCTGAGTCAAATGTCCTAGCATTGTCAGCATCTGAAGATGGAGGTACAACTGCGCTGGGAATCAAACCATACGCAACATTTTCACCACAGTTCGGTCCCGATTCAGCCAGCAAGCATCGGGTCGAAGCCAATCAAAACTCCATGAGGATTATTGAACTTTCACTTAACTCCTTCAAGATTGATGTGGACACAATCGATGATTTGATGCTCATAGAAAACACTGTCGGCCGACAGACAAGAAAAGCTCTCTCAATAATAACTTTCGAGAATAGCATTTCAGCACGACGATCTTTTAGGGGAATTATCGGACCGCCGCTTGAGAAGAGCGATATCGAGGAGCTTGTCTCGCTGGCTATGACAGCACCGGCACCACACCACA
>Ga0315318_10000937_pt1 | contig 12466 bp, 10 predicted proteins | sample M1200m3416metaG_FD_203703 | JGI IMG/M metagenome (GOLD analysis project Ga0315318, IMG submission 203703) | Ammonia-oxidizing marine archaeal communities from Monterey Bay, California, United States - M1 200m 3416 | ecosystem: Environmental > Aquatic > Marine > Coastal | place: USA: California... | reverse complement strand
TTATTCAATAACGACTCGTCGACCATCTTTTCTAGCATGATATGTAGCTTCGATGACCTTCATGTAGTTGAGGCCATCGGAGAAGTTAGTCAGTATTACTGGATTTCCCAATCGGATTGAGTTAATAAAATCGACCTCAACCAGCCAGCCAGCGGTGGTCCCTTCATCGTGCGGCATGGGTGCAGACTGGCCTCCGAGCGGTGAAAATTCTAGTGTATCAGTTGAAAAAGACCACTTTAAGGTTCCCTTGCTTCCATATATGACTGCTCCATTTGTTCCTTCCGGATCATTCGTGATGGTGGATAACCTGTAAATCACCCTTGAACCATTAACCTGCCTTGCTATAACGTTTAGGCTATCCGGAATTTCAATGACAATTTCAGAATTGGTGTCGGGATCTATTTTTTTGTTTATAGTCGTCTGTCCATCTGCGATGACGGATTCGGTAGGTCCCAGCCAACGCTCCATAATTTCGACAGCGATTCCATACATCATTACGTTCATTCCACTGTACTCAGTGCGTTCTCTCCAGTGAAGTGGTGCATTCGGATTAAGACCTTGGCCCGACAATACAGAAAAATGAGTTTCACGAATGGTACCTAAGTCTCCGTTTTCACCCTCGTTAACTAATCTTTTGATTGTTCTCCACGAGCCAAAGTCCATGGGTGCAGGAACAATTTGACTTATTAAGTTCGGATTTTGCTGTGCCGTATCCAACATTTCCTCTGCCTCTTTGGCATTCATTGACATCCTTGCCTCAACTAGTACGTGCTTACCCGCATTAAGTGATGCTATTGTGAATTCCCGATGCTTGTACGGCCAGGTGCCAATACAGATGGCATCGATGTTGGGATCATTAATCACTTCCAGTGGATCCACAGTTATTCGAGCTGATAAATTGAATTCATCTGATACTGTTTTGGCGCTTTCTTCAGTCCTATTGGCAATAGCGACTATCTCTACATCAGGAATTGCGAGGAATTCTGGAATATGCTTTGCTCGTGTATTGCCGCCGGCTCCGATGAGTCCAATACGAATGGTGTTGTTCATTGAGTTTCCTATATGGTTATCGCTTATTATCTACTGCAGAGTATAAGCAGTCGGAGGTGTTCAATGAATGAAGTAGAAATTCTTCAGAGTGGTTTGAAGAGTATGCATGGAATGCTTGATAAGGCAGTTACAGAAATGACTGCGGATCAATGGAACTATTGGCCAGCTGAAGGCGGCGTAAGTGCTTTTTTTTCTCTTTGGCATTACGTACGCACAGAGGATAATATTGTTCAATTTGTAGTACAAGGAAAAAGTACCTCCTGGCTTGACGGTGGCTTTGATATTGAATTTGGGTTACATAGAACGGCACAGGGTACTGGAATGACCCATGAACAGGCTATGACAGTTCAGATGACGGATACCTCACGATGGCTCGAGTACCAGAGAGAGGTGTGGGCTGCAACTGATACATATCTACAGAATCTCGAGGCTAATGATCTTCATTCGACAGAAGTAACCATAAAACCAGTTCCTCCTATGTCACTTTGGCAAGGGTTATTTGGAATGTGCTTAACTCACGGGTACAGGCATGTGGGCGAGATCGAGCACGCTCGAGGCCTAGTAGGCCTCGGTGGCTTGGCTATATAGCTTATTTAAAAAAGTGATGAATCCGAGTACACTAGGGCCGACTTCGACGATCACTGAGGACGAAGACTTTTCACTTACTGGAGGACTTATGGGTGCACTAGAATCAATGAGAGTGTTAGACATGACCCAATATGAGGCAGGTACATCCTGTACTCAGGCTTTGGGATTTATGGGTGCAAGTGTCACAAAAATTGAGCGACCTGGAACGGGTGATCCTGGACGAGGAGTTGCACGAGGTACCGATAATGCTCCTTACTTTCTCAACTGGAACTCTAATAAGCGCAGTATAGCCCTAGATTTGCAGAAACCTGCCGGGCGTGATTTATTTTTACAAATGGTTTCCCATTACGATGTTTTTGTTGAAAATTATGGACCTGGCGTTATAGAGAAACTCGATATTGGCTACGATGTGATGAAGAAAATTAACCCCGGCATCATATATGCGCGGCTCAAGGGGTTTGGATTATCTGGTCCATACTCGGATTACAAATCGTACGACATGATTGCCCAAGCTGCTGGCGGAGCTTTCTCAGTTACGGGAGAGGCGGATGGACCTCCATTGAGACCAGGGTACTGTGTCGGTGATAGCGGTACTGGAATGCAGCTTGCTTTTGCGATTACGGCTGCATTTGTTCACAAGCAAAAGACTGGTGAAGGTCAAGAGATTGAGATTTCTATGCAGGAAGCGCTGACTTACTATATGCGAACACCTATTGCAAACGGGTCGAACTGGGGCCAGTCGGTTTCACCCAGGAATGGTAATCGTGCAGTAGTCCCAACTGATCTTTTCCCCTGTAAGCCTTTTGGCCCAAATGATTGGGTATACGTAATGGCGCAAACCTCAAGAATGTGGGACACATTTTGTGCAGTTTTGGAGCGAACCGACTTTTTAACCGACGACCGTTGGAAGGATGTGGAAAGTAGGCGGCAGAACGGAGATTCCTTGTACGAGGAGATCTGCAAGTGGACACGTGAGCGGACTAAGCATGAAGTGATGAGTGAACTAGGAGCAGCAGGGGTGCCATGCTCTGCAGTTATGGATACGGTGGATTTATTCAATGATCCACATCTCGAGTCGCGTGATTTTATAAAAACTGTATCTCATCCTACTGAGGGAGATCTAAAGTTGCTTGGTTTTGCACCGCTCATGTCAGAGCACGAAGTGGATTATAGACCAGCGCCGTTGTTAGGACAGCACACGAAAGAAATATTGAACGAGGATCTTGACTTGGGTTCTGAGGCTGTCGACCAGTTAATCGCCCAAGGCGTGGTGAATGAGTCCCCAATCGATCAAGCGCTTATTCCAAAGGGTAGCCCCTCTAAATCATAAATTAGATACTTAAATTATCGGGGTTAATATTGTAAAGATTCCTTACATTTTCCCAAACCATTTGGTTTTTGTCTTGGTCTGACACACCCTTCATGATTCGATCTAGGACTTCCATGGAGTTTGGCCATATGGAATCGTGGTGTGGGTAATCATTTCCCCACAATAGATTTTCTGGACCGAGGTAATCCAAGGTTCGCAGACCTATATCATCATCCTCGAAGGTAATCATAAAGTTCCGTTTGAAATATTCACTTGGTAATAAGGAGAGATCTGGCGACGCGGCTGTTCTTGATCTGTAAAATGCATGGTCCCAGCGCTGCAGAGTATGCGCTAGCCAGCCGGTTTCCCATTCAGCCACTACAAACTTCAGTGTTGGATGTCTCTCAACAACTCCAGACGTAACGATGTTACTGACAGAATTCCAGATAGCTGCATGTGAAAGTGTATAAGCAACAATAGGGTCCCAGTGTTGCGGTAAGCCCATGGGCCAATCAGACCCACTAAATATATGCATTGTTAGCGGTAGGCCTGCTTCTTCGGCCGCGGCCCAAAATGGTTCATAATACGGATCACTATATGGTCGCTCGAGCGGGGCGGTGCATGGTATTGCGACCCCTTTCACTCCCAGCTTGGTAACGCGTTCTAGCTCCGCAATTGCTAGGTCTACGTCCCGAAGCGGTACACAGCCAATTCCAATCAATCGATCTGGGTTGGGACTGCAGTAGTTAACGATCCAATCGTTATAGTTTTGGAAGACCGCATTCGTTACTTCAGTATCTTCAATAGAGTAGGTAAGTAGATTGATGCTGGGATACATAACCTCGCCGACTATTCCATCGACAGCTTGTTCATCAAGTCTTGCTACGGGGTCTTGAACTCCAGGATTCATCCCGTCCCAACCAAGCTTGATACGCTCGTGTGTCTCAGGATCATCTAGACTGTGTCCCGCAATTCCCCATCTCCCGACTGGAACTAGTCGATCGAGCGCGGGCCAAGCTATCCACACGCCATCTCTATCTTTCCAACCATTAACAGGTCGAGGAGCTCGGTCACCAAATCGTTCAATCAGCCCATTAAATACTTCGGGTGGTTCAACTACGTGCGAATCACATGAATAATATATTGTCATAAGAAGCCTTCTTGCGTAATCGCCTTACTTTTCACGAGTAGTGTATTAGGTGATGTCAAGTATTTTCTATCTAGTCGTGAGAAGCTCGGCGAGCTGATTGAAGTCATTGGCAATGAAATCAAACGGTAGATCTGGGCTGAGAGTTTTTTTGTTATCTGAACCGTACTCATTAGGTCGGAATACATAGGCAGTGCCGAATCCAACAGCTTGTGCTGCTAGTAAATCTGATTCGTGGGCTGCCACGAGCATAATTTCATTAGTGTCCAACCCTAATAGATTGGCTGCGTTTCGGTAGCATTCAGGGTTCGGTTTGAAAGCCCCGGTAATTTCAGCCGACAAGATTACATCCCATCGCAAATTCGAATGTTTAGCCATATTTGTTAGTAGGGACATATTGCCATTTGAAAGTGTACTCACGATGAAACGGCTTCGTAAGCTTTCTAATCCTGTGACTGAGTCGGGCCATGGCTGGAGTCGATGCCACACCGTATTGAGATGCTCAACGGCCCTAATATTATTTTGAGTATCAAATCCAATTTCTTCGAGTAATATATTTAACATTCGAAGGTGAAGAGCATCGGCTGTCTGAAATGAGAGTGAACCCTGTTGTACAAGCCGCATACCTCCCATATATCCTTCAGTACGCCATCTATCAGCAAATTCAGACCAATTAGTATTTATTGCCTGCTCCGAGCCAAATAACTGAAGCTCGTTAATAACTGTAGTTCGCCAGTCAACAACTGTTCCAAAGACATCAAAGCAGAGGGCTTTTATTTGGCCTAATTTACTCGCCTCGCTCATAATCTACTCTTTCCAACGACTACTTAATTTCAAGGTTATTATATGCGTCGCTCGCGTCGCTCTACTAAGTCTATTTGACCTTTTCGGTTCACTAGATTTGAAATGATCAAATGAATCAGAGCGATGACGATGGCCGCACACATAGCAGTCCAAAAGCCGTTAACTTGAAAGCTTAATCCAATTGAAGCGGATAGCTTGGAGGTGATAAGTAGCATCGTAGCATCGATGATAATGATAGTGAGCCCAAAGGTAATCAGAATAAGGCAGACTGAGAATGCAATGAAAAGTGGCCTAATTAGTAGGTATGTTAATGCCAGTAATGCTGACCCCGCGAACAAAGCTCCGATGCCATCTATTTCAACATTATCTAACAGGGCATCAGACGCCCACAGCCCAACCAACAGTGAGCAAAATCTCGTTATGAGGCTTCGACCACTGTATTGGTTGTTGGCGTTGGTCCCAAGCCGAAAAAGACGAATTTGTCTACTTTGTGGGCTCATAGGTTAGTGTTCTAAGGTGATTAGCCTTAAATAGCTTATCGACTAGATGCCAGTCCAGTTTGGAGTCCGTTTTTCACTGAAAGCAATTGGCCCTTCCTTCTGGTCTGGTGAGGTATTGTGTCGATTGAGCCAGTAGAAGGAACGGCTCATTGCTGATTCCAGCGGTATTTCTAGCCCTTCCATTGACCCCTGCTTTGATCCTCGAACTGAAAGCGGCGCACACTCTAGAATTTCATTTGCCCAGCGTTCAGCCGCTACCATTAGATCATCATGTGGAACTACTTCGTTGACGAATCCATATTCCTTTGCAGTCTCAGCATCGAGATTTCGTCCGGTAAGTATCATGCCCATTGCTAATTTAAGAGGTATTTGCCTAGGAAGTCTGTGGATGCCACCTGCTCCAGCATAAAGTCCGACTCGTGGTTCAGGTAGTCCAAACCGAGCTTGATCAGATGCGATGATTATGTCAGATGCCAATGCCATTTCGAAGCCGCCGCCCATAGCCCATCCATTGACAGCCGCAATCACTGGCTTATGCATGTCGAATCGACTTGTTATCCCGCCGAAGCCTCCCTGTCGAGGCACCACACCCGGTTCAAGTCTCCCGACCCCAGCTGCTTGAGCTTTCAGATCGTTGCCCGCAGAGAAAGAACGGGAGCCTGCTCCAGTTAATATGGCCACCCATAAATTGTCATCTGCCGCAAAATCATCCCATAACTCCGCTATTTCATGTGACGCCGCAGGATGGAGCGCATTCATTACTTCTGGTCGATTAATTGTTATCGTTGCTACGTGACCATTTTTTTCATACAACGCATAGTCTGTCGTCGGTGTTGCCATCTCATTCTCCATTTCTTTTGTCCAGCCACAGCTTAAGGCATGTGGCATTTTTGATCAGTCAATCGGCGGGTCGTTTCTTTCGTACTTTTCGAATACTCCCTGGGGCATCAAGTCTCACCGCACAGGCTTTGTACTCAGGGATACCACTTGGTAAGTCAAGCGCGTCATTTGTTAGTATATTTGCGGCCACTCCTTCAAGCGCAACAAATGGGACAAAGAGGTCTCCTCGTTGCATTCGATCGACAACATGCACACGCGCAATAATTTCGCCTCGTCTCGAACTAATTTGAATATCCTGACCATCATGAATATTCATCTCGTTGGCGTCCGCAGGGTTTATATCCACCGTGACTACTGGCACTTTTTTCATGAGATTCGCGACTTCTCGGGTTATCGCACCGGTATGCCAATGATAAAGAGATCTTCCAGTAATTAGCGTGAAGGGGTATCGCCGGCTTGGTAATTCGGCTGCCGAGGCGGTCTGAACTACGGGCATAAACAATCCACGTCCTCGAGGGAAATCTTCATCGAATAGTATCTTTGTTCCAGGGTGGTTATCGTCTGGGCAAGGCCATTGAATACCACCTTCTTCATTTAGCCTCGAGTGTGTGAGTCCGGAGATTATAGGCGTAAGACCTGCCATCTCATCAAATATTTCCGAAGAATCGGTATAAGTGAACTGATGTACGGGTCTTTCGAGCCGTTCCAGAACTCGGCGAGCTATATCCGTGGTTATTTCCCAATCATTTCTTGATTCACCAATATTTTCCATGAATGGGCGAATCAATTGAACTCTTCGCTCCGAGTTAGTGAAAGTCCCTGATTTTTCGGCAAATGAGGTGGCTGGTAGTACAACATCCGCGATTTCAGCCGTTTCATGCATAAATAAATCTTGAACCACTAGGAAATCGAGACGATTAAATGCTTCACGTGCATGTATGAGATATGGGTCAGAAACGAGAGGATTTTCTCCCACAATGTACATTGTAGTGAGTTCGCCGCTCAGCATTTTGTCGATCATCAATGTTGATTGGAGTCCAGGTTTATGGGGAATTTCTGCATCCCATGCTGTTTCCCATTTGCCGTGCGTTTCCCCACCAACGGGCTCATATCCAGGAAATATGTTTGGTAAGCAGCCAGAATCTGAACACCCTTGAACATTATTTTGACCTCGAAGCGGTGAAATACCGTTACCTGATTTTCCTACTTGACCACTGCTGAGCGCAAGGTTTATTAACGAACGAGCGTTGTCAGAGCCATTCGTGTGTTGAGTAATTCCCATTCCCCATATCAAACATGAGCCGCGATCTGTCCCGTCACTGTTTGGTTTTGGCTGTGCGTAGAGGCGAGCTGCTTTGCTAATGTCGACCGCAGGTACGCCTGTTATTTTCTCAGCTTCAGACAAATTAATTTTATCGACAACTTCTCTCCATTCATCGAAGCCTTCAGTCCGATTATCGATGAAGTCTTGATTTTCTAAGCCCTCATCAAGGATGACTTTAGCCATCGCATTGAAAAGAGTTACGTCTGTACCAGGTCGGGGCTGTAAATGGATTTCTGCAACATCACAGAGATCGATGCGGATGGGATTTACCACTATTAGGGTTGCGTTGTTATTTTCTATGTTTCGGCGAATTCGAGATGCAACAACCGGATGATTTCGTCCGGTATCACTTCCTACCACTAGCAAAGTGCCAGCCTTCTCATAATCTTCATAAGAGTTAGATGTAGCTCCAGATCCTATCTGCTCCATCAAAGCAACGACTGAAGGGGCGTGGCACAGACGAGAGCAGTGATCGATAGAATTTGTCCCCATAACCGATCGCACAAACTTTTGCATAACATAACCATCTTCGTTGGTAGCTTTAGCTGACGCGATACCTCCAAATTTTTGCGTGGGTGATTTTGCGTCGACTGAGACCACGCCCGCAAACTTATCCGCGACGAGATTCAGGGCTTCGTTCCAAGAAGCTGGCTCAAGTTTGCCGTTTTTTCTAACTAATGGCTGAGTCAGTCGTTCTTTTGAATGGATGTAGTCCAAGCCAAATCGACCTTTTACACAGGTCATACCGAGTGAAGAATTATTTTCGGGAACTCCATCTACCCACACGACGTTTTCTTTGTCTGTGTGCACTCGTAAGCCACAACCGACACCACAATAGGGGCAGGTGGTTTCAGTTACTGTTGTGCCCACTGCTGTTAGATATTGCTTCTTTTCATCTGTTGTTTTACTAGTTGAACTTATTATTGGTAGAGCCATCGCGACCGCGTTTGCACGTGGCGGATGATTTGTAACGGGTAGCAAAGCACCGGTAGGGCATTGCGAAACACATTGTCCGCAAGACGTGCAAGTTGAGTCCTCCCAGTCAGATTCAAATGCTGAGCCGATTATCCCGTTTTGTCCTCGGCCATTAATGCCGATCGCTCCGATATGTTGGGTTTTTTGACAGGCATCGATACATCTTCCACACAATATGCAATCAGCCATTGTTAGCGAAAAGAAGGGATTAGTATCATCCTCTGATATCCTGGGCATAGGACTGAACGTAGACTTAGCTAACAGATGTTTCCTCGCATGTATGGCGGCTAAACCTTTTCCTTTGCCATCGGAAGACATTCCAAGTGTTAAATCTAGAACACCGGTTCGTATTCGCTGAGACTTACTACTATCAGTCATAATACTTTGCGAGTCACTTGCAGGGGTATGACAGGCTGCGACGAGTCTGGGTGATCCATCTATCTCGATCAAACATGTTCGACAGGCGCCGAGAGGTGAGCGGGATTCAGGCTTACAAAGATGTGGTAAATCGACATTGGAGGCCAGAACAGCATCTAGGACAGTTGCACCCTCTGGTACTTCAACCGGGTCACCATTAACTTGTAAATTAATTGTCATATGTCTAGGTAAGTTTCTCGTTGATGTAGCTTTCAGCTACGTCATTTTTATAATTCAAGCTTAACAAAATTCAATCAAAACAGAAAATGGTGCAGAATTTCTTTATATTTCCGGTTATATTAGTCTACAAAATATAGAAGAATAGAGGTCTAAATGTCAGCAAAACCAGAAAAACTAGAGGGTGAACCTTTTTATCGAATTGACGTTGGCGAGGCAAAACGGATGATTGACGAGCAGGACGTTCAAGTGATCGATGCTCGTGAAATCGATGAGCATGCGGATGGACATGTTCCTGGGTCAGTTCGGATTCAACATATGGCAGTACTAAGTAATGCCGATAAACTGGCGGCGGACAAGCCAATTCTTTTTATTTGCAGAAGCGGTCAGCGATCGGCTGTAGCTGCAGAATTTGCTGCGTCCCTTGGTTTGGACGATCTCTACAATGTTGAGGGTGGCCACCAAGCCTGGGCTGAAGCAGGCTATCCAATGGAATCCTAGTTTCGATTAGTCCCGCCAAACCGAGTTGCTTGGAGAAAATTGAGTTGTTTTTTGATTTTTGTCTTCGCTTTTTGCAAAAGGTCGTCTGCTATTGGTAATCGTTGTTCCCCATCATATGTAGACAATAAATTCTGTCGAAGGAGATCGGGCGCATAGCCCTCCGTTATCGAACCGACTTGATTACAAAACTTATGAATTTGTGGATGTGAGTTCGGTACTTTTCTCCAGGAGCTAGCTAGGGCGTCGCGCATCGCAAGAACTTCTAAATATGACTTCCATATTATGTCGGGCAGGACATTAGGAGAAACCGTATTGATGGATGTATTTTCCTTCAGATCGGTTGGAAAATTAAACAATACTTTAGCTTCCGGGTAAGGATAGTGAGTAATAGCTGTGTCGATTTGGAATCTTTTGTGACCGTAACCCGTAAGTAAAATTCTGTCGCTGCTGGTTGTAACGATCTCGCGGATCTTTAGGGTGGTTCCTATACTGTGTGGTATTGCTTCATCGCCGACTTCTTTTCCAGAGTCAATCAGGACTACACCGAATTGCTCATTATTTTCAACGCAGTAGCTGAGCATTTCTTTGTAGCGTTCTTCAAATATTTGTAGGACTATTTCCTGTTGAGGGAATAAGACTTTTTTCAGGGGCATTAAGGGAATATTTTTAGGAGGCATTTTTTGTATCGTTAATTTATGTTCTTTCCAAAAGCCAGATATATGGACGTAGCAAGTTACACATTAGCTGGTGACTTATTTTTTGTTATTTCAAAGCTAAAATCAGAGGAGTATTCAGTCTCATCTAGATCGATATCAACTGTATCACCGCTGTCTAGTTCTCCAGCGAGCATAGCTCGGGCGAGGATATTTTCAATTCGTCGTTCGATGAGTCGTTTTAGTGGTCGGGCTCCAAACTGAGGATCATATCCTTCTTTAGCGAGAGCGGACATAGCCTTTTCACTGATATTAAGCGCAATCTGTTGCGTACCTATTCTTGCCGCGATTTGTTTCACTTCAAGGTCTGCTACGCTGGCTATCTCCTTCTCGTTTAAGGGTTCGAAAACTACTATCTCGTCGAGACGATTAAGAAATTCTGGTCGGAATGTCTGCTTCAGAGATGCCTCAATTCGTTTTTCTTGCGCGTTGGCTTCATCTGTTGATTGTGATCTAACGAATCCGACAGATTCGCGTTTTACATCAACACCTAAGTTGCTGGTCAGAATGATTATCGTATTGCTGAAATCAACAGTTCTTCCGTGTGAATCGGTGAGGCGCCCGTCGTCCATTATTTGAAGAAGCGTATTAAATATGTCTGGATGTGCCTTTTCGATCTCGTCGAAGAGGATGACTTGGTACGGGCGTCGACGAATTTGCTCAGTGAGTTCTCCCGCCTGATCGTATCCAATGTATCCGGGAGGAGCGCCTATTAATCTTGATGCGGTATGTTTTTCACTGTACTCAGACATATCAAGGCGAATGATTGCATCCTGATCGTCGAACAAATATTGTGCGAGCACTTGTGCGAGATAAGTTTTCCCAACGCCAGTCGGTCCAACAAAGATGAACGAACCTATTGGTCTGCGAGGATCTTTCAGTCCAGACCGAGCTCTACGAATGGCATCCGAAAGTGAACTGATAGCTCGTTCCTGCCCAACAATTCGTTCATGAAGAAATTCTTCCATTCGAAGTAATTTAGATGCCTCTGCTTCGAGCATTTGGGCTACCGGAATGCCAGTCATTTGGGCGATGAGGCGGGCAATATCCTGTCGTGTGACTTCATTATTTGATCCATGTTCAGATTGCCAGTCTTGCACACAATCCTCATATTTAGCTTGGATATGTAAGAGTTGTTGCTTGATTTTAGCTGCTTCTTCAAAGTCTTTTTTCTCGGCGGCTATGTCGAGCTTTGTGGATGCGTCATCTACTTCTCTTTTGAGTGCTTTGATTGCTGGAGCCATTGATTCATTTTCAATGACCTGACGTGATGAAGCCTCATCAATAAGATCTATCGCCTTATCAGGTAAGTGTCGATCTGTAATATATCGTGACGATAGATTTACGGCAGCATCGATCGCTTCATCAGTGATAGATATCCCATGATGGTCTTCATAGTTCAGTCGAAGTCCTTGTAAAATTGCTGTGGCATCTTCGAGCGACGGCTCATCAACATAGACAGGCGAAAAGCGTCTCTCCAAGGCAGGGTCAGATTCGATCGATGTCCTGTACTCATCAAGAGTGGTTGCGCCGATAACGTGGAGTTCTCCACGGGCGAGAGCCGGTTTCATCATATTTGAGGCGTCAAGAGCACCATCCGCACCGCCAGCTCCTACAACCGTATGTAACTCATCGATGAAAAGCAAAACTTCGCCCTGGGAACTTTTGACCTCTTGCATTACGGCTTGCAGACGCTCTTCGAATTCACCACGAAACTTTGAACCGGCTAAGAGTGCCCCCATGTCTAGGGCCATGATTCGTCGATCTTTAAGACGTTCGGGGACGTCATCATCGACAATTCTTTGCGCCAGACCTTCTGCAATTGCAGTTTTCCCTACACCGGCTTCTCCAATGATGACTGGGTTGTTTTTTGTGCGTCGATTGAGAATTTGCATTACTCGACTGATTTCGCCATCTCTCCCTATCACGGGATCGAGCATGCCTTGTTTTGCAAATTCAGTCAGGTCTTGGGCAAACTTCGTGAGTGCCTGATAGGTTGATTCTGCTGTTGGGGAATCAACTCGAGCAGAGCCCCGAACACTTTGTAACGCTCGGTAAAGTCGTTCTTTGCTGACCTGAAATTCCTCCATAACTTTTGCTGATTCACCGTCGGTCGCATCA
>Ga0315318_10000936_pt1 | contig 12476 bp, 10 predicted proteins | sample M1200m3416metaG_FD_203703 | JGI IMG/M metagenome (GOLD analysis project Ga0315318, IMG submission 203703) | Ammonia-oxidizing marine archaeal communities from Monterey Bay, California, United States - M1 200m 3416 | ecosystem: Environmental > Aquatic > Marine > Coastal | place: USA: California... | reverse complement strand
GACTTCAGAGTGGAGTTTCAACCCTCTGGCTTCGCCTTGTACAGCGTGCTCTACGGTGCGATGATGTCAGTTCTGTTCCTTTCAGTAGGAATCGGAATGGCGATGGCGCTGACCAAGCGCAGGTCAAGTGCCCCTGCAGTGGTGACGGTGGTCGCCCTCGGTTGCCTAGCACTGGTGATATACGTCCTAGGTATGCCGATGCCGATTGTCTTCGGAGTCTCAATCTCATCGATACTGTTAGTGTTCCCGGTGGCCCTAGTATCTCCCAAGGCTGAGACAATTCAAAGAATCGGTAGACACAGCACTGGACCTTACATTGACTGCCCTGCATGTTCTACCAGAGTGCCCGTCGAGTCTGATGTCCGTCCACTCAGATTGGAGTGCCCCAGTTGCAAGAGCATGCTCAGAGTTGAGGAATAACTCCTCGTCTCAGCAGCGAATCAGTGACTCTCCCTGCAGCAACTGCCGCGGGAACCTCCTTCCACAAACCTGCTGCCGAGGCAATCTGTCCGGCGAGGTCAGTCGACCACCCCGGGCCCAAGACGCAATGCCATCCTATCTCCTCAAGCCTTGCAGCTGAAGGAGTGGAGCGGGACAGAGCAGGTCGCATGAGGTGCGAGAGCGCGCGTGCCCGCCCCTCCATGTCCAGACTAGGCCAACGGGAGGATACTGCATCGAGTGCCGCGGAATCGATCCAAGTGCTTGTTGAGATGTTTGGCTCGGGAACCTCGGGCAGAGGGACTACCCTGATGGAACCGTCCTCAACCAAAGCGTCGCGTAGAGCAGTGAACACGGGGTCATAGGTCGTATCCAGAGCGGAGTGGAGCCAGTTTCCTGAAATCGCCCATGGTCTGAGACGGCGTATGCGGACTCCATCGGGGCAAATAGCCTGCGCTAGAGCATGGGACTGTGCCACAGCAGTTAGGGGGCCCTTGCGAAAATCTCCCTGATGCCCTGTGAGGCCGTCGACCACGGTTCCTGCCAGAGACAACTGGGTGGGCGCCAAGGACAGTCTTGGGCCACTCTCATCGGCTGGCCCTAGGATGTGCACCCACGAGCCCTCTGCTGGCGCCTCTAACCTGAATCGGCGGCGATAAGGCAGACCGGCGTCGACCAAGGAGGCCTCAAGAGGGGCAATGGCGAGAGCCCCCTGTAGAGACGGGGCTGCGAGAAGCAGTATGGTCGTGTTCGAGTTACGCAATTGGTCAGCTGCCTTTGACAGAGTCTCGGATACAGGAGCAAGTGGCTCGGCCTCCAGAAGCGTGCGCATGCCCCTGCTGTGGAGTCGGGGTTCAAATCCCCTGCGCAAGAATCACTCGACCATCAATCGCAATTGGTCTTGTTTGTAGACCCAATCCTCGTTGAGTCTGCCGGTGCCCTTGTAGTACCTAGCGAGACGGCGAATCTTTGACTCGCACAACTCTAGTTGCCTGCGGTTGTGCAAGTCCTTTGAGTTCCCAGCAAGATGATCAATCAGACCCAAGGCTCGGCGCATGAGGTTCATCATATCCTCCGGGTATTTGTTCGTGATACCATTTCTCGAGAGAGTCTGGGATATTCTCTCTCCTGTGACCAGTCGGGCGTCGGGTACAGCGTGTTGGTCGCGCAGGATAGTGCCAATCATCGCAGTAGAGTGACCCTCTCCGGCCAAACTCACAATCAGGTCCTCGACGCCCTTCTTGTCGATATCTGACCATGCAGGTGCCTCACTGACTCCGGGCTTGCTGGAGCCACTGCGACCCTTACCTCCGCTGTGCATGCGTGACATGTCAATTGCCTCAGGCGTCCGGGCGACCTGCTCCCCCTCTTTAATCGCTACGTAGACACCCGGAAGGAAGATCACAGCCTGTGTTGGGATCGGGCCAGCCTGCCGGGCCCGTCAGGCCACTCCCAACCTGCGGCTTCGGCGCGTGCAGAGCCGATGAGTTGACCTTTCTGCATCACAAGGATTTCATCGCCTGCCCTTATCCCGGGCTCTGCTGATTCGACATTGGTCGAGAACAGATCGCCCCTCCATTCCAATCCGGGTTTCAAATTGACCCTTGGCACTGCACCACAAGAGTCGAGAAGCGGTAAGGATGCCTTGGAAAAGGCGAACCTACCGCTTCTGGGATTCCACTGTGCGGTCTGCTCACCGTCTCTCATGATGGTGAAGATAGGGGGGCGGCCCTGCACCTTAGACTCCTCCAACCATGTATCTGTACCGTGCTGGAATCGCGATAGTGCACGTATTTGAGCCAGCCTGTGAGCAGGTCTTCTCGGACTCTTGAGACTGAGTTCTGAGATCACTCGCTCGACTTCCTCGTGTAATCTCGATAGTGCTTCTTCCGAGCCCGCTGAATCTCCTTGACGGGTGTCTACCAACTCCGCTCCGTCGAACTCGATGTCGACACCCGAGTGGTTAATCACCCTAGAGTACCCAACTCTGGATGCTAAGCGGGTTGTCATGTTGCGAATCACAACTAGTTCATCGGCATCCCATTCACCGGTTACAGGGATATCGTAGTTGGCCGCAGGCCAAATCTCCTCCAGCTCCCTCGGAACCAACCCCAGAGGAGCGGTGACAATCACCTGATGCACCGCATCGGAGCCGATAGCCCTCAGGAATCTCCTGTGACTCTGTGAAGTGCGGTATGGCTTCACAGCCGAACAAGGCAGCAGCAACAGCACCTGTCTTTGATGCTCAGGCGGCTGATGCTGGTCGGCTACTCTGGTCCGCCAGTCGTGAATAAGAGCGTCATTTCGACTTGAATACGTGTGACATCTCAGCCTGTGCTCGTGTCCGACCACCCTGGCTAGGCCCGAGCGATCTCCTTCATACTCTCTCATCATGGCGTCATGGCGACGTAGGCGCTCCACTGAACGTGGACTGGATGCAGCTTGGCGCTCGGCCAGTTCACGAAGAGATCCATTCCGAATTGCGGCCCTGGTGGCTGCGATAGCGCGAGTCCATGCGGCGCATTGTGCCTCAATGTCGGCACTTTCACCGAGCGTGATCTCTGGCGGCCTCGGCCCATCTTCAGTGAGTATCACCCCGAGGGACGCGGCCCGCCTTGAACGTGTAGTGTCGAATAGATCGACCCCCATCCATGAGAGCAAGGCACAGTTGTCAGGACCTGCTATTCCGGGGGTCCAAATGAGAGACGTCGGAAAACGCACCCTGAGTGTATCGAGAGCTTTAACCAGCTTCCCGGGGCGTTCGGCTAGCTGCGCGGCGTCGACTAAGACAACCACTGAAGGCTCTAAGCCGTGTTCGTTGAGGCTCTGGTCGTGGTGCAAGGACTGCCATGATACGGGGAGAATCTGGTGGCCGTGTCCGGCTTCCCCCGAATCCGACTCAGCGAGGCTTGGAGGTAGTGAAAGTCCCTCGGACGCCTGCCACGTGTCAGTAGAGTCGAACGGGTAACACATCTCCGCCCTCGTTGATATTGAGATTGTTGCTGGAACCTCACCTATGCTCCTTGAGCAAGAAAACGGCGCCAGAGACGGTTCGATTTCGGGGTCATTGGGGCCTAGCACCAGGCCGGGAGCCCACCCTACAGGTTGGTTCCTGTCGCCTAGAGGGATTAGTCTCGCGAAGCGATGCCTTGCGACCACACCACGAGCCAGTGGGCGCTCCGCCATACGCCGTCGCACTGACGCGGTTCGCTTGAAGGATTCTAAGGTGCAGCCGGGTCGGCCCCTTCATGCGAGGCGTGCGAGCGGGGCTATTGGCTGCGTTGTTGGCACTGACTGCGTTCAGCGCTTCAGTCGGCGCCAATGAGGACTCGAAGGTAGTTCTCAGTGACGATGTACTCAACACCAGCGGACCGGTGTGGATCGGCGTTTCGTGCTTGAAGGTCAGTTGTCATGGGATGGAGCTCGTCGTCTGGGCTGACGGAGTCGAGGAGAGTCATGAGGACCCTCATCTCGTGGAATGGTCAGGATGGGTAGAGGGCTACGTGTCCTGGCAGCTCCTCGTCGATTCGGGAACCGAATCCGGTGATTTAGGAACTGAAGTGATACTTAGCAGGATGGATGAATGGACGGAACACGAGGATTTGCCGAACATAGTCCCACCTCCGGGAAATCAGGGCGAGTACCCGCAAATCAACACGACTTCGCCCTGCCAGTTGCACACCTGTGCTGCAATCGATCTTCTTTCCGAGGGCGTGCTCTACGTCGGGGCACTGGAGAACCAGAGCGACAAGGATGCCGTAATGGTGGTAGGAGACTCCGGAGACGTGATGCTGCTCAACAGCCTAAGGGGCCCCGGCGAGATTGGTATTGAGATTTGGCACAGGGGTGAGGAGTTGAAGTCGCTTGTGGACACCATCGAGCGTGCAGAGATGCCGCACTACTTCGAATACCCGGCTCAAGGAGAGTTATGGATTAGACTCGTTCACTCCGTTGAGGAGGGTTACTCTCCGTACGAATTCGAGATTATTCGATACGATGATGATAATGAGGCTCCAGATGGAGGTGAATTGAGTAATCCCTGGAGTCACGGAGAAGCTCTACCGTTCTACGGCGATTCCTCCCTGCTCTACCACGGACACCTCGCCGCTTCAGATTCGCAGGGAGATTCTCTGCTCATAGCCTCGGGGGCCAAGATGAAGTTGGAACCGTTCTGCTCGTTCACAAGCAATGTTAGTGTTGAGATTGTGCTTCACCAGATGGACGGCTCAAGCCTATCCGTCGGAAATGACTGCGCGGAAGAGTTCGAGACCACGGAACAGACCGTTTCGGTCGAGTTCGGATTGACCACGCAAGGCAGAACCGCAGCATGGTCCATCATGCTGAAATCGTTGGAACCGAGTGATGGCACACTTATCGGAGATGCTCCGGATGCAGTATGGGAACCAGGGGGATTGAATTCAAGATGGCAGGTCCTGAACCTCAGTACAACCACGATTAGAGGCAGCCTCCAACCGAACGATGTAACCGATGTATTTGCATTCTCTGTAACAGAGGATAATGGGTCTTACGTCCGTATCGACAGAATAGGCGACTACGCTGCTACATTCACCCTGATGACGCTAGATCAGGAGACTGGGGAAATCATGAACTCCACCGACGGTTCGATGATGATAGTCCCCCCGGGGATACATGCCCTGATGATTGAGGGAGAGGACGTAGTAGAATACCGGTTCTCAATGCCGTACAACGGACCCTATGAACCGAACGAGTACGTGTTTGTCGACCTATCTGACAGGGCCAGCGGGTTCTACAAGTTTGCCGGCTTCATGCTCCTAACTCCTCTGCTAATTGTACTGTGGTGGAACAGAGCGGCCATCTTCAAGGGAGCGCCTCTGGATAGTGATATCGAGGAGCATGAACGACGTCGGCTACGACGCCTACGTGAGAGACTCGCCGAGGCCCTGTCTGCAGAGAGTATGGACGAGGGCGAGATTGAGTACTCCTTGAAGCAGCTAGGAGACAGTCCATGGAGAGCCGTGGCTCAGGACTGGGGAGAGCCACTGCTGCGGCACATGACTGAGCAGGTGGAGATCTGCGTGTGGAGAATCAGCGATGGAGACGCTGTCCTATTGCTGGGGATTCGAGTCGCTGAAGTCCCGTGGGAGCTGGCTGCGATGAGAATTCATGCACCCGAGGGGGCTAAGGTCAGAATTTCATCAGTATCGCCCAGCCGACTCTTCCAAGATGACGAAATCTTTCTCGACACCTTGTCCGCCGGAAGCAAGGTGTTCCTCAGCCTCGCACTGGAGGGTAGTCCGACCAGCCTAGGGTTCCAACTATCGGGGCTAGTTGGGGGCGAACCACTCGCTGCTACCCCCAATCGGGCTTTGGACTGGGGTGAATCCGAGTAATCAGGGCCTTCGTCTCTTTTTGGCCTCGGACCTAATCGCGTTCTGAAGAGAATCAATATCTGTTCCAATCTCCTTTCGCATTCCCTCTAGGGTTTTCTTCAATGAGCGCGGCACTTTGCTCGGCATGTCCAACTTTAGTAGTACGGTCACAGAGCCTCTACCGCGGCGCCCTCTGCCCCCGGGAAGACCGCGACCAGGGATGTTCAAAGTCTCACCAGGGTTCGAGCCTGCTGGGATTTTAATCGAAAGGTCGCTTCCATCAATGTGCGGAATATCGACCTGAGTCCCAAGGACCAGATCGACGAATCCCAGAGGCAGCGCCATCAGGAGGTCGGGGCCATCCCTCTCAAACCAAGGGTGCTCCTCAACCTCTATCTGGATGTACAAATCTCCGCTCTCCCCTCTGTTGCCCCTAGCTGCCTCACCGTGACCCCTCATTCTGAGTCTGGTCCCGGTAGTGACGCCGGGAGGAACAGTGAACTGAACCTGCTTGGCCTGTCTGGCTCGGCCTTGCCCCTCACAGGATGAACAGGGGTCACTCACTATCCTGCCCTCTCCTCTACAGGAAGAGCAGTCGGTGACTACCTGTTTGGTGAAGAAGCCGGCCTTCTCTATCCTCTGAATTCTGCCTCGACCATCGCATGTCGGACACTCCCTCACTCCGTCTACGCTCTCGGAACCAGTTCCGTCACACTTCTCGCAGGCCTTCAAGACGTCTATCTCTATATTGTCCTCATAGCCGTCCATAATGGCTTGGAATGGCACTTCGTGATTCAATAGCAGATCCCTGCCCCTGCTTCTACGTTGGCTCCTCCCTCCGCTGAAAATCTGGCTGAAGATACTCTCAAAACCGCCTCCGAACAGATCGTCTATGCTGATATTAACTCCCTGAAACCCACCTGGGCCAAATGGAGAGCCACCGGGCTGTTCGTGACCGAAGGTGTCGTACTTCTTCCTCTCATTGGGGTCGGTCAGTACTGCATAGGCCTCCTGGACTTCCTTGAATCTCTTCTCCGAATCAGGGTCGTCTGGGTTCTTGTCAGGATGGTGCTTACGAGCTAATGATCTGAATGCTCGCTTGATTTCTGAACCGGTGGCATCTCTGGCCACGCCTAGGACTTCGTAGTAGTCCCTCTTACCTACCATGTCTCTCGCCTGTGCGAGGCTCTTGACCGACTGTTTTCAACCCCACCCTCAAGTCAGGAAGTCTCCGCATGATGTGCAGTACGGAGTTCCAGAGTTGTTGAGCGCGCCACAGGCCGTGCAGGAAATGACCGAACGAGCCAAGGAGGATGCTTCTGCAGTCGACCATTGGCCATCCGATGAGGCCTTAGATGTGGCTCTCTTACTGGCCTTCGAAGCTCTGCGAGATATCCTGCGCTCTGCTGAAGCATCGAGTCGTCTGTTAATTGCCCCCGATATCCTAGAGAATGCACCCGGACCCTTCGACTCGGCTATTGCTTCCTCATCGACCATGGTGCTGATTCCTGTGATTGCAGGCTGGGGTGACTCGTTGTCCTCGCCAATGTCCTCCTCGGAGCGTTCGGTATTGAGGGAGCCTATGGTCCCAGACTTCAGCACTTGGGCCTTCAGAGCCTTGCGGCCGGTTGATGGGGCACTCACCTTGGCTTCCATGCGCTGAATCGCGGCTTCGCCCTTGTCCCACAGACCCTTGTCCTCGCGCGAGTACGTCTTGGACAGTTTACGTATCGCCCTAGATCTGTGGAACTCGTGATCCTCCACCTTACGGTACCTCATGAACATCACAACTCCTGCCAAGAGGGCGGCAGCGTGAATCGAGTACCTCAGATAGGCGTCCTGGGAGATGACTTCCTCAAGAGCCTCGGAGCCGTACCTAAGAGCCATCACACATAGAGAGGGGGCGAGGAACAAGGCGAGTCCCAACATGGGTGAGCGCTGAGCCATGACTCGGGCCCATTCCCGTATCGTTTGAATCATTCGTGTTCTCGGGAGCGGTTTGGTGCAGAGAACTCATGGCCAGAGACGCACACGAAGGCTCATGCCTCCTCTGATTAGCGTCTCCACGGTCGTGCAACCTCATGAGGACCCGCAGCGAATTGTGGACGCTGTCCAGAAGATGTTTCCTGATTGGAGCCCCGACAAGACGCCTACGAATTCGGCCTTCCCCAATGAGCGAGTGGCGGAAATGATGGTTGGTTCGTCCGAATCTCTGGGCACGCTGCTTGAAGCAATCAAGAAGCAAAGAATCCTAGATACTGCTCTTGATGCAATGACTCTAGAATTGGACGGTGTTTCGACGGGTTTCTCCCTGTCCCGTCAGGCTGCTCTCATGGGCAAGGCATCGTTTGTCATCGGAGATAGGGTGACTGGTGGAGAGATGAGAATAGGCCTGACTAGAGAGAATCTCGCGGGTTGGCTGGAGCAGCAAACATGGCACGTCGGTCGCGATTCAGTTCCGCGCAGTGTCGGCGATGGATTAGCTATGGATGGGGACGGCGAGCCTGTAGAGTGGTTTGATAGAAAGGGAAGGCGGACGATTGGCGAGGACTAGGCCCGAGGAATACCCTCACGCTTCCATCTCTCGATTATTGGCAGGTCGGCTGGCAACCACTTGACATCCAACAGTTCGTCAGCCGAGAGCCATCTGGCCTCATCGTGCTCGGTCAACCTAATCGAGGCCGGTTCGATGATTCCGCAGTCCCATATCTGCAGCTTCACTGTCCTGTCATCGTATTCGTGGCTAATCTCCTCGACCATGAATTTCGGCTGCGTGGAGACACCAATCTCCTCGATGAGTTCCCTGATTAGTGCCGAGCTTGGCCCTTCACCTGCTTCGATCTTTCCTCCTGGGAACTCCCACCAACCCGCCCAAGCGTCGCCATGCGGTCGCCTACAGGCCAGTATCCTTTCCTCGGCATCGAACAACAGTCCACCAACGACCTCGTAGGTCGGCCTGCACACGAGGCAGGTCGCAATCCGCCTGACTGCTTCGACCTGATCATCCAGCGATACCTTCCCCTCGGGCGGCAAGTGGACGAATAGTGCCGGCAGTGGATTCTCCTCCCTATCTTGTATCGCGTACAGTGTTCGGTAGATTGTCTCGTTGCAGACATATCCTCCCGCGTCTTCACTCCAGCAGATATGCTCGTCGTGTTCAAACTCCTCGTCCATGATATGAATTGGAGCCGTGGTCAGGATTGTTGCGGGGGCGCCCCTGACTATCTCTCCTGAATCAAGCAATCGGCCGGAATTGTCGGGCTCGTTCATCGCGAACTTGTTCCGGGCCCTCCTCTCTAGAGAGATTGAGTTTCTTCTGGCAGCTAGACCTAGGTGCAGTATGCCATCGACCTGTATGTCATTACTAATCTGGTCAGCCACTGCACGCGAGCCGTCCTCGTCGACGCTAAGAAGCCATGTCACTACATCGAGGCCTTGCACCCCATCGGCTTCGAGCCTATTGAGTACGCTCTGAGAAACGTTGCTGTCGAATTCGGAGAATGGAGGAAACGCCGTGACTAGGATTCTTGGCTCGTTCACGTGCAGTGGCCGGTGCCGTTACTGTTCGCCTTTTCGCCGCCCCGGTTGGCGTCAGATTCATGCATCGGAGGTGCGGGTGGGGCTATGATGGCAGAGGAGTATGTGGTCAGCGTGGCCTCCGAAGAGGAACCTGAAGAGGCAAGTGCTCTGGGCGTAATGGGGGTGATTTGGTACGAATTGAGCGGTGGAATTGGCCCTTGGGGAGCTCTGCGCCCCCTAGTGGCTCTCGCTGTTTCTCTAGTCCCGTTTCTATACCTCGGGCAACACTTCAACCGTCAGCATCGTAAGGCACTCGGTTGGTTCGTCATACAGCTCCCTCTGATTTTCTCCGTCGTGTTATGGCCGGTGCTGTTCATATGGTCAATCGCCGATGCATGGTGGGTCTCAAGTGGAATCGTCGCCAAGGCCGAGAGTGATTAATCAGAAATCTTCAGCCATATCAATAGGACTGAACAGCTGCCCAGGACCGCTGGCGTTGGCCAACTGGGTCCTGACCAGAGCCTCCCATTCCCTGAGCAGAGTAAGGGCAGGTGCGAAGGGCAGCTGGCTCTCATTCAGGATGGTTCTAATCAGAGTGTCTAGGATATCCATCCTGTCCTCGTCAAGGCTACCAAGCATCTTCTCGAGAGGGAATGAGTCGATTCTAGGCACCTCATCCTGGGCTTCGATGTGCCACGGCTCGGTCAACCTTAGTGGCAATACTTCGCCGTTACTCTGTGCAACATTCTGCAGTGAATCAAGCAGGATACGGATGTACTTCGAAAGGACCATTGCCACCTCTATTACTGGCATGTTGAACTGATTGACGAAGCTCACCATGTTCTCCTGTAGGAAGAGTAGTCTCTCTTCTACGGGCGCTTCAGGTGCGGGTACCCTCGCATCTTCATCCATGTCGGAGCGTGAAGGGGGTTGCTCAAGAAATCAACTAGTGGTTCGGTCGTCGTACCTGATGGGTGAGCCGCTGTTACCTCTCACCCCATCTAGCATATCGTCCTCGATCTCAAAGAAGTCGTTTAGCCAGTCGCCGTCGGTGTCCCAGTTCGTAGGATCGGTGCCGTCAGCGATTTGGTCACCATCGATGTCAATCCGCCACCAACCGTAGACGTACTCGTCCAAACCTATGTTGGGCAGGTGGTACTGATCTCCTGCAAACCTTTGGTACTCGTCGGCCCAAGCACCGTTGACGTGGATCTCGTCGTTGCTGGTATCTATGTCTTCATAGTCGGCGTCGTTGTCATCGATAATGAGGGCAAACAGTAGGTCAGCGTTGTTTATTCGATACATGCGGAAATAGTTCGAACTGAGAGCGGCGCTGCCAGAACAGGTCCCCAGAAGGGACTCGCGCAGTTGCCACCACTCCTGTACAATGCTGCCGGAGCAGTCGTACAGTCCGGCCTGCCTAACGAGAGTAGGCGAGGCTAGGGAGGCGTTGACCAACCCATAGTATTCCTGGAAGTTATTGTACGGGACGTACAGGCAACTGCCGCTGGAGCAATCCCAGCCACCGTCGTTGTCAGCGTCCTGCCCCGCATCAGAGGGATCGGTGGCGTCATGTGTGAACCACGTCCACTCAAGATCTGGCCTCGCGATGCTCATCCCGGTGATTTTGACTGGCTTCCAATTGGTTGCAGAGATTTGCTGCCAGACAACTGATATCTTAAGGTACGACGACCAGTTATCATTGGCCTCGTTCCAGCCACGGTAGTACTCATAGAAATCAGGCATCATGTCGCCATCAGTATCGTTGTCGAGAGGGTTGGTTCCATACTTGAAAACCTCTCTTCCGTCCGAGAGATTAGTGTCCTGCACATAGTCGATAACGACACCGTTCTGCATGATTGGTTTCATCACCATTGAGTCATCATCAGAGTCAGTATCGAGAGGATGAGTACCATTTTCATATTCCATAAGGTTGCTGAAGTAAAGGCTGAGGAATCCCTGACCGATTTGTTGTTCGACTGGCGCGGGTGTGAACTGCCGGCCCTCCCATTTGCCTTGAGGAGCTGGGATATCACTCCACGATCGGTCATTCCAGCCGTCGGCATCCGGGTCGTAATCGACGTCTAGTGGGTTAATCGGGTTCATCGACCACCTGTACGAGTTCACCGGCAGGAACTCTCCGTAGATGGAGTAGCAGAACTCCCAACCGTCGGGCATTCCGTCTCTGTCGGAGTCATCATCAGTGGGGTCACTGACCCCGGCGATGCTGTAGTTGAAATTGTCTGGATTAACGCCGTTGATTAATCCAGCACGCTCGGCGGATACTAGGCTCTTGGTTGAGAACATGACATAGAGCTGGGCGAATGCCGCCTCATATGCCATGCCATTTTCTTCGATCTGTGCGGTCACCGCGTCAGCGCCGTAGGAGACAAGACCGGTTCCATTGGGAATGGTGTCAATTGCCGAGCGCTTGCCGTACACCCTCGCGTCGTACTCAGCAAGGTTGTCGAAGGACTCCGAATCCGAGATGTACCCATCACCGTTGCAGTCGAACGAATCGTCATCAGAGTCAGTGTGGATATCGCTGTCTGTCAGGAGGTTCATCTCCCATGTGTTATCCTCAAGATCCCACTCGGTGAACCAGTACTCGTACCCGTCGCTCATGCCGTCTCGGTCGGTGTCTTCCGCGTTAGGGTCGGAAGCACCTAGCAGAGCCGAGACCACCGGCTGAGGTGCAGAACCGTCCTGCCACGACTGGAATTGGGCTATTGCCAGTTCTGCCCTGCCCTCCTTGTTGAACAGTATCCTGTAGACCCGGTTGACCGCCTCATCAGGGTCCAGCAGGTTGGCCTCCTCCCACATCCGTGGTGCATCCGGAGGAGAGAGTCCGCCGTTCGCAGGATTGTTGAGAGTGAGATTAAGCTCGACGAGGTCGGTGATGCCATCGCGGTCGGAGTCGTAGTTGCCATCGCCAGAAACCAGTGGGTTCAGAGTCCAGACCTCGTCGGTCGAGTTCCACCGAGTGAAGATTAACTCGATGCCGTCGAGCAGTCCGTCGTCGTCGGTATCAGGGTCATTGGGATCGGCTGTCCGGCCACTCTTGTTGATCTGTTCGGCGGTGAGGAAGGTGCCGAACGAAGCGGCAGACTCCGCGGACAGCCAGGGTGATGCCAGCAACTCTCCACCGACGCTCAACAGATAGAACTG
>Ga0315318_10000934_pt1 | contig 12490 bp, 9 predicted proteins | sample M1200m3416metaG_FD_203703 | JGI IMG/M metagenome (GOLD analysis project Ga0315318, IMG submission 203703) | Ammonia-oxidizing marine archaeal communities from Monterey Bay, California, United States - M1 200m 3416 | ecosystem: Environmental > Aquatic > Marine > Coastal | place: USA: California... | reverse complement strand
AGGAATGGCGAATCTGATTGAGACCGAGGTGGCCCTCGATGAAGAGCTCACCGCCCCGCGCCCGGTCCTGGTCGACGCCATCCGGGAACTGCGGAGTCCCCTCGTGATCCTCGGGGCCGGGGGAAAGATGGGACCGTCCCTGGCGGTCCTCGCCCGGCGGGCAGCTGAGGCAGCCGGGCATGAACTGGAAGTGATTGCGGTGAGCCGCTTCAGTGATCCGGCCAAGGAGAAGTGGCTGCGAACCCGAGGGGTGAAGACAGTGACGGCGGATCTCCTGGACCGCAACAGCGTGAGGGGGCTTCCAGACGCGGGAGAGGTGCTCTATCTGGTGGGGCTCAAGTTCGGGACCGAAGCGAATCCGTCCCTGACCTGGGCCATCAACACGGTGGCGCCACTCCACGTGCTGGAGCGCTATGTGGGGCTGCGGCTGGTGGCCCTCTCCACGGGCAACGTTTACCCGCTGAGCCGGGTCGAGCAGGGGGGATCGCGGGAAGGCGATCCCCTGACTCCCCTCGGGGAGTATGCCAATGCCGCGGTGGCGCGGGAGCGCCTCTTCGACTACGGCTCACGGGAGGCGGGCAGGCGGGTGGCGCTCATCAGGCTGAACTACGCCACCGACCTGCGTTACGGCGTCCCGGTGGACCTGGCCCGGAAGGTCTGGGACCGCGATCCCATTGACCTGGGCAACGGATTTTTCAACTGCATCTGGCAGGGGGATGCCAATGAAATGATCCTGCGGGCCTTTCCGCTGGCGGACTCCCCGGCGCGGCCCTGGAATCTCACCTCACCGGGGATCTGCCGGGTGCGGGAGGTGAGCGGACGTCTTGGTGAGCTGCTGGGGCGCGATCCCGTTTTCACCGGGGAGGAGGCCGGGACCGCCCTCCTGAGCGACTCCCGGGCCCTCTGTGCCCAACTGGGAGACCCGCCCACCAGCGTGGAAACCATTCTTGAGCGTACGGCACACTGGGTGCAATCCGGCGGTCCTTCCCTGGGCAGGCCCACCCACTTTGAAGTGCGGGATGGAAGGTTTTAAGCGTCGCGGCGGGAGGCTTCCGGAAACCGGGAAGGGCCCGTCATTGCGGGGGTGGCAGGGGCCTGATGAGTGAAGCTGAGAATCGGTTTGACGGTCCTCCCGGGAATGGGAGAGGATGCCCCAATGTTTCCTGCAGGCATTCTTACAAGACGACTGGTGCTGTCCGTTCTGATGGCGTTCATGGCCCTGCCGGGTGTCGCGGCAGAAGAGCAGGAAGGCGAAAAACCGCGTGTCTGGACCAGCATTGAAGGCAAGAAACTCACCGGGGTGCTGGAAGAGAAGGGAGAGGACTGGGTGAAGCTCAAGGTGAAGGGCAGGCTCTACAAGCTCAAGCTCGAGAAGCTCAGCCAGGCCGACCGGGATTACCTCAAGACCCACAAGGTGAAGAAGCCCCTCGTGATCAGGACCGAGCTCAAGTCCTACAAGGACACCGATCTCAAGAAAACGATTAAGACCCTGGACGTGGAGTTCAGGAACTTGGAGGAGAACGCGGAGCTCTACCTCCTCGTGGCCTGGATCTCCAAGAAGAAGTCCGACGAACGGGGGGGTGATGTCAGCATCAAGGAAAAGCTGGAATGCTTCTATGACCGGGACGGGGTCTATTCCCACGAGGCCGGGTTCTACGATCACAAGAACGGGGACGACTACCGCGGCTGGGCCATCCGGGTGATGGACATGAAGGGCAAGGTGATCACGGAGCGGGCCAGCGCCTCCTCCTTCCTCCGCTACCTCAAGACGGTGGTGACCCGCCGGGCGCCCCGGCCTCCTGAGGAGGACGAGGAGAAGTAGGGGCGGAAATTCCCGCTGTCCCCGTGCACTTCCCCGTTGTTCTCTTGCGACTGGCCGGGTCCGGGTCCCGTGATACTGTTACCGACGAATGGGATCAAAAGGGGCCTGTGGATCCCGTCCGAAGGCCGGAGCGAGAGTGACGCCGGAAGCGTCCACGGCCCGGACGATGCCATCGAGGTGAACGACCGTGCCTACGGTGCAGGCCTCGGCCGCGGCCTTGAAGGTCCCGAAATTCGCGACCACGGCATGCTGCAGCCTGACCGTGCAACGATCCGGGTCGGAAATGTCCACCGCGGTGACCCTGCCGCGGACACTGACCTTTCGCCCCATGTAGACCGGAGCGAGGGTGGCTGCATCACGGGCCTCAAACTGGGCTGCGGGATTTCCATAGTCCATGGTCCATCCCCGGCATCCGCCGAGGATCGGGAAGAGGATGGCCAGCCCGGTCATGAGGAAGAGGAGGGCTGCCGGTCTTAAGCGTCGCATCTTCATGAGGGGAGGAGTGTAACCGTTCCGGCTGACCCCGGGTCATTGAAAATGATGATCCGGTCATTGGCTGGGGGATGTAGGGGGGTGATGGTGATGATCCGGCACCCGGGGGAGGGAGCGGGGCGCCCGGGCTCCTTCGCGGAGCAGGAGGTCCAGGTGGATCTGGAAAAAGCACGGCGCGCTTGTGGGAATGCTGGTTGCTGGCTAAAGCTCTCTCGGCCAAAGCCTTCCGATTTTGCGTATTTGCCTGCTCACCACCCAGGACCTGGACGCGGATCCCTTTCCGCCCGATGACTGGCCCTGTGACCCGCGGCCTTTCCTGCCGCAGGAGCAGTGGCACGTGGAGACCTTGAACAAGAAGACCTCGGTGGAGGTGATCACCCGTCTGGTGGAGGGAGGAGAATTTGATCTCTTCTTCAATCTCTGTGACGGAGCGGCGGATCAGGGGATCCCCGGGATTGAGGTGGTGGAGACCCTGGAGAAGCTGGGAGTGCCCTTCACCGGGGCGACCTCGAACTATTACGAGCCGACCCGCGAGGAGATGAAGGAGGCCTGTCGGAGGGAGGGGATTGCCACCCCGGCCGCGGTGCTGGCCCGGGACGGGGCCGACGTGGAGAGGGCCGCGGAGACGCTGCGCTTTCCCCTCTTCGTCAAGCACCACAACAGCTATGCCAGCGTGGATTTGAGCCGGAACTCGCGGGTCCAATCGCGGGCCGGCCTGCTCCAGCAGGCCCACAAGATCATCTCACGCTACGGGGCGGCCCTGGTCGAGGAGTACATCGACGGGATCGAGTGCACGGTGCTGGTGGCGGAGAATCCCGATGACCCGGACCGACCGGTGAGCTATGTCCCCATGCAGTATCGCTTCCCGGAGGGGGAGGAGTTCAAGCACGCGGACCTGAAGTGGGTGGACTATGATGCATTATCGAGTTTCCCGGTGGAGGATCCGGTCCTGGCGGCCCGCTTGCGGGAAGAGGCTGGCCGGTTCTTCGTGGCCCTCGGGGGAGCGAGTTTTGGGCGCTGCGACGTGCGGGTGAATGCTGGCGGCACGCCCTACTTCCTTGAGATCAATCCAAATTGCGGAGTCTATTATCCGCCTTCCGATCCCGGGAGTGCGGACCTCTGCCTGATGAAGGACCCGGCCGGACACGAGGGGTTTACCAGGCAACTGGTGCGGGCCGCCCTGGTGCGGCACGCCCGCCGACAGGCTGCAGACTGAGGGTGGATCAGCTCTCCTTGGAGTTGAAGAAGATCTTCAGGTAGCCCATCCCGCGGGTTTCGTCATAGCCACGCTCGAGGGCCGTTTCCTGGAACTCGGGGAGGAGGCGCACTTCCACTCCGGTATCGAACTTCATGACCCCGCCGACCTTCTTCTTCACCAGGTCCAGTTCCTTCGGGGTGATCCCGAAGTCATCGGCGAGGGGGTGACCCTGTTCTTCCTCGAAGCTGGCTTTGTATTTCTTGAACTTGGCCACCATGGCGGGATCGCGGCGCAGGACTTCTTCCTCGAATTCCTGCATGCTGAAGTGGTTCCGGTTTTCAAAGAAGCTCATGGCGCGCTTGGCGGCCATTGTCTGCTCCGACACGTCCCCGTCCTCCCTGGCAGCCGGGCTCTCGTCACTCTGCAGGAAGGAGACCGCCAGTCCCGCCACCTGGTTGGTGAGCAGGGAATCGTCGGTGAGGAGGCGCACCCCGAGGAAATCGCGCAGCCAGAAACGCGCGTGAGCCCCGGCCCGGTCGAAGGTCAGGACCTGGTAGCCGCTGTCCTCGTGGACATTGAGGATGAGGCAGCCCTTGTCGATCCTGTCGGGGTTGATGCCGTGCTCGGTGGTGATGCGGAGATCCCCCTGGTGGGAGGAGATGCTCAGGAAGGGGTCCACCGTTTCTGACTTCAGGATGCAGAGAGCCTCGGTAGGCCCGCTTTCCAGCGTGAGGTTGCTGACCCGTACGATGCACAGGTCTCCCGACTTGATTTGGGGGTGGTTGGACTTGGCGTAGAGACGCCGGGCGATTTCACAGCCCTTCTCGAGGAAGGATTCCTGCCCGGTGAAGATAGCCCGGGCACAGGTGTAGGTTTCGTTCTTGTCGAGGGAGGAGTGATGGCCGAAGTGGTAGCGCGCCTGGCTGCGGAAGGGCTTGAGGATCAGCTGGGAAAACAGGTCGCGATCGGTCTCCCCGATCCTGCAGATCTTGCGCGAGGTTTCGAGGGGTTCATCATGCAGGGGGTTGCCCACCCGGGCGAGAACCACCTCGTCTGCGGTGGCCTTGGAGAAACCAATCCGTGAAGGCACACGGGACGATAAAAAACCTGCGCCCGACTACCACGCGAAAAGGTCATGAGCAGTTCCCAAGGTGCTCACAGTCTGTCCACAGGGCGGAGGGAGGCGCGCTCCGGGCGGGGGCTCGAACCGGTTTACTTGCTGCCGGGTTGTTTGTTGGCGTTGACGCCGATGGGGGCCTGCGGCCAAGGCGTCTTCCCGGGCGCCCACTCCCTGGGTTGTCTGGCGCGGATGGCGTCGACGTGTTTGACCAGCCACTTGGGCGGTTTGGCATTTTCCTTGAGGCCGTAGATGTAGGGAAGGGGGGGGTCCATGAGCAGGGGCTTGTCGCCGAGGGGAGGGCGTTCCTTGTCGACCTGGGCGAGGCGGGCGGCCAGGCGTTTCACGACCCCGGGATTCTCCCCGGCCACGTCCTTCTTCTCGTAGGGATCCTTGGTGATGTTGAAGAGCATGTCTCCCATCAGTTTCCAGTCGCCGCTCCTGATGGTGGGAACCCGCACACTGCCGGTGACCTCGAAGACGATCTCCCTGCGCGGACTGGGGGCGTTCCGGAAGAGCATGTCGCTCATGTCGATCCCGTCGACCCTGGTGTCCTGTTTGGCACTGGCTCCGGCCAGCTTGATGAAGGTGGAATAGAAGTCGGTCACGAACATCATCCCGTCGTTGGTGGAACCGGGCCTGGTGTGCCCCGGCCAGCGCAGCAGGCAGGGAACGCGTACGCCTCCCTCGAAGGTGGTGTTCTTGGTGCCGCGCCACGGCTTGCTCATCGATTCAAGGACCGGGCCGTTGTCGTTGGTGAAGATGAAGAGGGTGTTGTCGCGGAAGCCGTGGGTGTCGATGGCCCGGGCGATGCGGCCCACCGCGGTGTCCAGGGACCGGAGCATGGCGTCGCGGATGGCGAGGGGATCACTTTCCTCCGCGGGGAAGTCGCGAGGCGGATTGAGAGGTCCGTGCACCGCATTGAAGGGAACGTAGAGGAAGAAGGGTTTCTTCGGGTCCCTGGCCCGGGCGGCGATGACCCTTTCGGCCTCGGCCGCGAAGAGGTCGGTGGCGTAGCCTTCTTCCTGGAGGGGTTTCTGGTTGCGGTGCCAGTCGTAGACCGCGAAGCGGGCCGGGGCATTGTGGACGATGGTCTTGGTGTTGTAGTCGATGCCCCAGGCGTAGTGGCCATACTGGTGCATGAAACCCTGTCCCATGGGCAGGTGTTCCTCGAGCCATTCGCCGCAGTGCCACTTGCCCACCAGGGCGGTGAAGTAGCCTACCTCCCTGAGGGCTTCCGCGATGGTGCGTTCCCTGGTGTCGAGGGCGTGGATGCGCCGGGTCGGTTCGCCCCGGTCGTTATGGGCGAGGGTGAGGCCGAGGGCCTTGAGATAGCTCGGCTTGCCAAAATCCTCGGAGCGCCAATCCATCCAGTTGCGGAAGGCATAGCGCCCGGTGAGGAAGGCCCCGCGGGTGGGAGCGCAGACGGAGTGGGTGTAGAACTGGGTGAGCTTCAGGCTCTCCCCGGCCAGCTTGTCGAGGTTGGGAGTAAGCCCCTTGGTGCTGCCGTTGAACCCCGGCTGGTTCCAGCCCATGTCGTCGGAGAGAATGAAGATGATGTTGGGCCGACTCCCGGCTTCAGCCGCGGCCAGTCCGGCGGCCGGGGCAAGCGACAAGGCGAAGAGACAGGTCAAGGACAGCAGGTGTTTCATGTTGCGCATCAAAGAGGGGCGAGCCGCAGATACAAGGATTCAGTTGCCTGATCCCTGCAAGGGGAAGGCCCGCTCCCCGGGTCGGGAAGCGGGCCTGCTTTCTACGAGAAAAACAGAGTTGTCCGTCCGGAAAGGGAAATGGCTATACCTTCAAATCGTAGCCTTTGCGAGGATCGATGGTGACCCACTTGTTGGCTTCCTTGTGGTTGGTGAACTTACCGGACTGGTCATCCCACTTCAGTTCCACCCCGGGGAAGCGCAGGGCCACCGCGCCGAGGGCGAGGGAGGCGGACATGGGGGCGGCATACATGAAGTTGCTCCCCGGGGCGTTGATGTCGCCCTTTTTGGCGGCCTCGACCCACTCCCGGTGGTGATCGGTCCCCCGGAGCTTGCGGTGCTCGCTCTGCCAGAGGGCGGATTCCTTTGCAATAGCGTCCTTGTCGAACTTGTTGCCCACCGCGATGGGCCGCGGGGTCCCGGCATGCGAGCCTCCCATGGCGGACATCTTGCTGCCCACGATCATGCACCCGTTACCGCCCACGTTGAGCCCGGGATCGGCCCCGGCGGGAGGCTTGGGGCGCTTGCCGCCGTCGTGCCAGGTCATCTTGATTCCCTTGGGGCAGACCTTGGTGGCGGGAAACTGGAAGGTGATCACCGACCACTTGGGATAGGCCACCCCCGCGGGAGCGGAAGCCTCCGCGGTGATGGAGGTGGGCAGGGTCAGGCCGCAGGTCCAGAAGGCGGGGTCCATGTTGTGGCAGGCCATGTCGCCCATGGCGCCGGCCCCGAAGTCCCACCAGCCGCGCCAGGAGAAAGGAAGGAACCCCTTGCCGAAGGGGCGTTCCGCCATTGGTCCGATCCAGGAGTCCCAGTCAAGGCCGTTGGGGACGGGGGATTCCGGGGGATATTTTGTCATTCCCTGGGGCCAGATGGGACGGTTCGACCAGGAGTGGAGTTCAAGCACTTCGCCGAAGGCGCCGTCGTCCATCATCTTCTTCCAGAGCTTGAGGCCGGAGCCAGCGTGGCCCTGGTTGCCCATCTGAGTCACCACCTTGTATTTCCTGGTGGCCTTAAGGAGAGCCATGCACTCGCCGTAGGTGCGGGCGAGTGGTTTCTGGACGTAGACGTGCTTGCCAAGTTTCATGGCCGCGAGGGCGGCAACGGCGTGGATATGGTCCGGGGTGGAGACCACCACCGCGTCGATCTCGTCCTTGTGCTTGGCGAGCATCTCGCGGTAGTCGGAGTAGCGGGGAACATCCTTGTAATTGTTGAAGTGCCCCTGGGCACGGCCCTTGTCGACGTCGCACATGGCGATCAGCTTCCCGCCACTGGAAACCGTGTTGTTGAGGTCGCCGCTTCCCTTGCCCCCACAACCAATCTGGGCGAAGCGCAGGGGTTTGCCCTTGTGGTGATCGCCGTAGACGAGTTCGGCGGAACCAAGCGCCGCGGCGGCAGCGGTGGTGGTTCCCAGGAAGGTGCGGCGGGTGGGTTGAGCCGGGTGTTGTGAATTGGGCATGGGTAGAACTACAGCTTGTCGCCGGCAAACTTTCAAGAGGAAGAGTGGGTAGTCCGTTTGTGGTGGTCTCCTGCCGGGGCATCGTCCCTTGCCAAGGGAGGACAGGCCCGTTATTAAATGAATCACCGTAGCCCCCGGCCTGCCCTCTTATCATGAAAGTCCTTCTTTCCGGAACGCTTGCCCTGCTTGTCCTCAATTCTTCCGTGCGAGCGGACTGGCCCCAGTTCCGTGGTCCCGATGGCCAGGGAGTGTCCACCGCCAGGGATGTGCCCTTGCAATGGGGGCTCAAGGAGGGAGTGGCCTGGAAGAAAAAACTCCCCGGCAAGGGGTGGTCCTCCCCGGTGATCGGTGGGGGCAAGGTGATCATGACCGTTGCGCGAGAGGACGGGGGGAAGGTCACTCTCGGGGTGGTGGCGCTCGATGTGCAGTCGGGTGAGGTCGCCTGGAATCGCGACCTCTTCGCTCCCGATGCGGGAGAGGTAAGGAAGCGCCATTCCAAGAACGGGCTTGCCAGTGCGACGCCCTGCCTCAAGGGGGACGTGGTCTACGCTCATTTTGGACACATGGGGAGCGCGGCCCTCAAGCTTGCTGACGGGGAGGTCATCTGGAAAGAGACCTTCAGTTACCCGCCGGTGCACGGGACCGGGAGTTCTCCCGTGGTAGTGGCCGACAGGATGATCTTCAACGCCGACGGGGCTTCCGATCCCGTCATTGTTGCCCTGGACCGCAGGAAGGGGGAGGTGGCCTGGAAGACCCCGCGCCAGCAGAAGGTGAAGAAGACCTTTTCCTTCGGAACTCCACTGGTTCTTGAGATCGATGGGCGCACACAGGTGATCAGCCAAGCAAGTGGAAAGGTGGCGGCCTACGATCCGAAGGATGGGAGTGAGATCTGGATGGTGCGCTACGGAGAGGGCTACTCGGTGGTGCCCCGGCCGGTCTTCGCCAATGGGCTGCTTTATGTGGCGACCGGATTCGACCGGGCCTCCCTGCTCGGTATCCGTCCGCAGGGTGCGAAGGGAGATGTCACTGATACGCACGTGGTCTTCAAGGAGACCCGCTATATTCCCAAGACCCCGAGCTTCGTGGAGAGCGGGGGCTATCTCTACCTCGTCGATGACACGGGTTCGCTCACCTGCCGCGACGCGAAGAGTGGCGAACTGAAGTGGAGGGAGAAGATCCCGGGAAACTTTTCCTCTTCCCCCGTCCTGATCGGCAACAAGCTCTATCTTGCCACCGAGGATGGAGTGGCCTACGTGGCCGAGGTCTCGCCCAAGGGCGGGAAGATCGTCTTTGAACTGGAAATGGAGGAGCGGATCTTTGCCTCCCCGGCTCTCATCGATGGAGCCCTTTTCCTGCGCTCCGAGGAGCACCTGTGGAAGATTGGCGGCTAAACCGGCCCGCCAGGAGCCCGCTCCGGGCATGTCCTGCGGGATGTCGAAGAGAAAGGGGCCCAAGTGGGGTGTCCGACCGCAACTCTTGCAGGTTGGAGGGGTTTAAATGGGTGCGACGATCAAGATACGTCCAAATGACCGTAGAAGAGTAAGATGAATACAAATAAAGGACTTTTATACCTCGCTATTGTTGGCCTGATGCTGGGAACCGGCGCCACCGGATGGGCCCAGGCAACGGACCGGGCCCCGGCTGACCGACCTCAAGGTGAAAGGCCCCGGGGTGATCGACCTCAAGGTGACCGGCCTCAAGGTGACCGGCCTCGAGGTGAGCGGCCTCCAGGTGACCGGCCTCGAGGTGACCGGCCTCAAGGTGACCGACCTCAAGGTGACCGGCCTCAAGGTGACCGGCCTCAAGGTGACCGGCCTCAAGGTGACCGGCCTCAAGGTGACCGGCCTCAAGGTGGCAGGCCTCCAGGTGGTAGAGCGCCCACAGGGTTGATGGGGGTGATCGACCGGAACGGTAACGGGACAATCGAGGCGGATGAGATTGATATGGCAGTGGTTTCCCTGCGCAAGCTGGATCGCAACAAGGATGGCAAGGTCACCCGGGATGAAGTCGGCGGGTCAGCCTCGGAATCCTCGAGGCGGTTCGTACGGAGGCTGCCGTCCCTCTCTTCCCTGGACAAGGATAGTGATGGGAAGATCAACAAGGAGGAAGCCCCGGAGCGGATGCGGGAGAATTTCGATCGTACGGACACGAATGGTGATGGGTTCATCGATTCGAAGGAATTTGATGCGGTCTTGCAGCGCATCCGCAGTGGTCAACGTCCGGGTCAGCGCCCGAGCCGGAGACCCGGGGGCCAGGAACCGGGAGAGGGCGAGGGAGGTAGCGACCAGCCCCGGCGACCCGCACCCAAGAAGGACGCCGAATAGGATCCGGGCACGGAGCACGAACCGGTAGCGGTTAAAGAACTTCTGATGAAGATGCGCATCCATCTCCTTCTCATAGGGGTTCTTTGCCTCGGGGCGTCCGGCTTGATGCCGGCGCAGGCCGAGGAGGAAGCGCCCAGTGCAGAAGAGGTGAAGTTCTTTGAAGCGAAGATCCGGCCCGTGTTCGCGGATTACTGTTACAAGTGTCACTCCGCCGACGAGAAGATAAAGGGCGGCCTCCAGCTGGATACGCGTGAAGGGCTGCGCCACGGTGGCGATTCGGGTCCGGCCCTGGTGCCAGGCAACCCGGAGGAAAGTCTGCTCTGGACCGCGATCAGCTGGCAGGACGAAGACTATGAGATGCCGCCCAAGCAGAAGCTGTCGGAGAGCATCAGGGCGGATTTCCGGAAGTGGATTGAGATGGGAGCCCCGGATCCCCGGGAGGGGGAGAAGATTGTGCTCAAGACCGAGATCGATATAGCGGAGGGACGCCAGTTCTGGTCCTTCCAGAAACCGGAGAAGACGAGCTTGCCTGCGGTCGAGGCAGTCGACTGGCCGCAGTCGGAGGTGGACCGCTTCCTGCTGGCGGCCTTGGAGGAAGAAGGACTCGTCCCGGCCAGGGATGCGGAGGCCGATGCCCTCCTGCGCCGGCTTTATATTGACCTGATCGGACTGCCTCCGACCCCGCAAGAGTTTGCTGCCTACGGAGTGGCCTGGCGCAAGGATCCCGTCGCGGCCTACCGGGCCAAGGTGGGCGAACTGCTGGCCAGGCCCCAGTTTGGTGAACGTTGGGGCCGGCACTGGCTGGACGTGGCGCGCTATGCGGAATCCAGCGGCAAGGAGATCAACATGACCTATCCGCATGCCTGGCGCTACCGTGACTACGTCATCGATTCGTTCAATGAGGACAAGCCTTACGATCAATTTGTGAGAGAGCAGGTCGCGGGGGACCTGCTTGAGATTGAGAGCGATGAGGAATGGCAGGAAAACCTGATCGCCACCGGTTTCCTGGCGCTGGGGCCGAAAGGATTGAACGAGCGGAACCCTCGACAATTCGCCCTCGATCTCGCCGACGAACAGATCGACGTGATGACCCAGGCCATCCTGGGGCTGACGGTCTCCTGTGCCCGTTGTCATGACCACAAGTCGGATCCCATCCCGACGACGGACTACTATGCCCTGTCCGGTATTTTCCAGAGCACGCGGACTTATTTCGGGACCGTCAACCTGGCGGTCAGTCGCCGGGGGACGAAACTGCTCGATCTTCCCGTTGTCGACGAGGACCCCCTGCGCTCGATGTCGTCACGGGAAATGGCGTTTGTGAAGGAGCGGCTGGAGGATGCGGAGGGGCAACTGGAGGAGCTACAGCGCTCGGCCCGGGAAAGGCGCCGGGACGGGGGGAACAACAATTTCCAGCAGCAGATCCTGCGTCTGCGCCGGACCGTGACGGGGTTCCGGGCCCGCCTCAACGGGGTCGATTCCGAGGGGGTGGGCAAGAGCCTCGGGATGGGAGTGCAGGACTATCCTCGCCCGGTGGATCCCGTCGTCCTGGTGCGGGGAGAACTGGACAAGCCGGCCCAGGAAGTCCCGAGGGGGTTTCTCCAGGTGCTGGCCCATGAAGGGACGTCGGAAGTCCTTCCCGCGGATAGCAGTGGGCGCCTCGAACTGGCGCAATGGCTCACCTCGGCGGAGAATCCCCTCCCGGCCCGGGTGATGGTGAACAGGATCTGGCAGAAACTTTTTGGGCAGGGCCTGGTGACCTCCACCAGTAACTTCGGGGCCACGGGGCAGGCGCCCTCGCACCCGGAATTGCTGGATTACCTGGCGGTGCGCTTCGTGGAGGAGGGCTGGTCGGTGAAAGCGATGATTCGCGAGCTGGTCAACACGCGGACCTACCAGCTGAGCTCGGAGTTCAACAAGGAGGCCTATCTGAAGGATCCAGGCAACGTCCTGCTGTGGCGTTTCACGCCCCGCCGCCTCGATGCGGAAGTCCTGCGCGATGCCATGTTGTGTGCGAGCGGAGAGATGGACCTGGAGCGCCCCCGGGGATCGACAGTGGCGAGGGCGGGAGATACTGTTGTCGGACAGCGCCTTTCCCCCGAGTTGCTCAACCGGCAGGTCACCTATCGCTCGGTCTACCTCCCTTTCGTGCGGGACGGCTTGCCGGAGTCCCTCGCCCTCTTTGACGCGGCTGATCCGAACCTGGTGACCGGGGAGCGTGAATCCACCAATGTTCCCGGCCAGGCGCTCTACCTGATGAACAACGGTTTTGTGCTCCGGCGTGGCGATGTCATGGCCCAGCGCCTGATCGAGGAGGCCCAGGAGGCTGAAGAACGGATCGGGCTGGCCTTCAAGCTGGCCTACGGGCGCAA
>Ga0315318_10000933_pt1 | contig 12490 bp, 10 predicted proteins | sample M1200m3416metaG_FD_203703 | JGI IMG/M metagenome (GOLD analysis project Ga0315318, IMG submission 203703) | Ammonia-oxidizing marine archaeal communities from Monterey Bay, California, United States - M1 200m 3416 | ecosystem: Environmental > Aquatic > Marine > Coastal | place: USA: California... | reverse complement strand
AAGCCGATGTTTTTGTAGTTCAAGATGACGTTAAATTTGACGAAAGAGTAACTAACAGAAATAAAATAATATCTTCTACTGGTTATACACGGTTAAACGTCCCGATCGTAAAAGGCCATAAATTTTTTGAAATTAAAGATGTAAAAATAAATAATCTTATTCTTTGGCGTAAAATTCATTGGAAGAAAATCACTAGTGGATACAACAATGCTGAATACTTTCATTTGTATAAAGACTATTTCGAAAAATTATATGAAAAAGAATGGGAATTTCTTTTTGAATTAAACTTTGAAACTCTAAAGAAATGTATAGAATGGCTAGGAATAAAAACCGAGATTGTCATAGAATCAGAATTAAACGTAAACGGGACGTCAACTGAAAGACTTGTGAATGTTTGTAAAGCAGTTGGTGCTGACACTTATCTGTCTGGAATTGTTGGTAAAGATTATCTTAATGAAGCATTATTTGAAAAAAATAATATTAATTTGAAGTATAAAAATTATAAAAGCATTACATATACTCAAAACCTGTCTAAAACTTTCATACCAAATTTATCTATAATTGATGTATTAGCAAATAACGGTCCAAAAACCCATGAATTTCTTAAAAGTTAAGTAAGAATGTTGGGAGAAATAACAAAAATTCAACCTACATACGTATGATTTCTTATACAGAAATTTCTCTATCATCGAGAATTTTTAGGTGTATTATCATAAAGCGTTTGTCCCGTTTTGTAGCGATCATAACCTAACACTAGTTTTTTTATTTTTGAAGCATAAAGTCTATTTGTGATTAAAAAGCTAATCATCCTAAGTTTTACTCTTAATGGAGATGAATTCCTTCTGATTGATCCACATTCCCTTGCATAATTTTCAAAAAGTTTATCCCACCATTCTGCACATTTTACAGGATCAGCAACTTTTTTAACAAATTCAAGTTCATCCTCAAACAACTTTTGTCTAAATTCACTATTTTCAACAATCTTGTCTATCACTTCTGCTATTGATTTTGGATCATTACGTACTGGCAAAAAAGGTGATTTGATTTCTTTTTCATCAACAATTATTTTTTTTCTATGATTTGTGTATTGAATTACAGGAGTTCCACACATAACACTTTCCAAGCCTACCAGTTCAAAAGTACCTATGAATAAGTTTGCAATCACTGCATCTGCAAATGTGTAGTATTTTGCAATCTCAGATCTTTTTATTGGCGGAATTAGTTTAATTTGTGATGGCATTTCATTGATTAGTTTCTTCTTGAACAATCTTTCTTCCTCCGTCTTTTCTCCAAACCAATCAATACCCAAAATTTCGAAATCAGATTTACATAACTTTAGAGCTTGCCAGAGTAAATCTGTGCCTTTAAAACGCTCCATTCTCATTGGACTAAAAAAGGTAAATTTTGTTTTTGTTCTTTCAATAGGTTTAACGTTTGGGTTAAATTCATCAGTATCTACTGGTAATGCAGCATTGTTGATTCCATTTTTTGTATACTTTGTTAAAAGTTCAAAGCGCCATAATCCAGCAACATGTACAGCAGCATTTTTGAACGCGTTCCAGTAAAATTTTCTTTCAAAAAAATTGCGAGTATGTAATGCATCAGTTCCATTATATGTCATATCCTTGGAATTTTTTTCAAATCGTGGAGCCTCAATGTCACCTCCCAATAAATAAGCAATATAGTTAAGATCAGCAAGATACGCGATTCTTTCGGATGCAGTAGTCAGGCAAATATCATAATTATCTTTAATCTCATTAATTTTTTTTACATGTTCTGATACCTTCCATGTTTTGAACAATTCAACATCATCAGATGCAGTAAAAACACCTGAACCATCCTGAGGATAATTTATTAGGTAAATTTCTGATTTTTTTGCATATTTTCGTATAGTCCTAACTATACTTCCAATATCACCAATGGCAAGTACTTTGATAACCATTTAATTATTTTGGAAAATTCTTTACTAATTATTCTTTTTAATGATTTATACGTTATAAAACAAAAAATATGGATATTATTCTGTCAAATGAATCCAAGAGATTAAAAAGCGATTCATGTATTTTGGAATGATGAAATTGCTTTTTATCTCACCCAGATTTTCTGGAGGAATTGGTGGTCATGCTGCTATGTTGGCAGAGCAATTGATCAAACATGGATTTGAAGTGGAAAAGCTAGAAGTTCCCCATATTCCAATTAAAAATTTAAAAAATCCTAGCTTTGCAGTTTTTAGTAGCATTAGGGGAATATTGAGTAGAGGTGATTTTGATATTGTACATGGTTTTAATATACCATCAGCATATGCAATGAAATTTGCAAAAGGTAAAAAGAAGGTACTAACACTGCATGGAGTTTTTGGTGTTCATGTAAGTATGCTACATTCTAAACCCGTAAGCTCCGTGGCAAAAATAGCAGAATCACAAGTATTAAAATGGCCTGATAAACTTACAACCGATTCGAAGGCAACGCAAAAGGCTTACAAGGAACAGACAGGACTAGATTTTGAAATTTTACCTAGTGCAATAGATCCTAACAAATTTCTTAATATTCCATCGGTGGAGAAAATTGAGAAGCAGGTTGCATTTGTTGGTAGAGAAACTTATGAAAAGGGTATTGACATACTAAAAGCCGCAGAACCTAAAATTAATGGCAAAGTGGTATACTGTACTAATCTTCCTTGGAAGGATGCAATGAAAATAATGAAATCTTCTCAAATACTAGTGGTTCCTTCAAGAAAAGATAGTTTACCAACTTCTATAAAAGAAGCATTTTATTTCAAAGTGCCTGTTGTTGGAACCAACGTTGATGGTATTCCCGAGCTTATACAGGATAATGTGACTGGTTTACTTGTTCCACCTGAAAACCCACAAAAATTAGCAGAAGCTGTGAACTCATTATTGGATGATAAGATGAAAGCTAAAAAACTCTCTGATGCAGGATATGAATTTGTGAAAAATAATCTAACATGGGATATAGTGCTACCAAAATTTATTAAATTTTATGAAAAACTATTAAATTAATTGAAAATTATTTTTATTTATTTCAAATACGATTTTATTATTTTTATAAAGTTTTTCGTGATTAGTTCCCAGTTAAATGTCTCTTCAACAAATTTACGACCATCTTCACCCATTTTTTTCGCTAATTTTTCATCTTCTAGTAGTAGAGAAAATTTATCAATTAATTGTTCAGGGTTACCTTTTTCCACTAAAAATCCAGTTATTCCGTCCACCATCATTTCAGGATTTCCTCCTACATTAGTTGCAACAACAGGTTTTTTCATTAATTGAGCCTCCTTTAGAGATAATGGTGCTAAATCCATCCCAGTTACCAATGCATAAACATCAATTTCACTGAGATATTCTCTTACCTTATTAGGATATTCTAAACTTCCTAACCAATGGAAATTATCATACGCATCTAGTTCGGAAAGTACCCTATCTCGAAGCGGTCCATCCCCTGCCCAGTAAAAATTAACATCTGGCATTTTTTCTAATACTTTTTTCAAAGTTAACATTTCTGAAGTTTTTCCCCACCAATTTGAACGCTGTAATAAGCCAACACATGGATGCTTTAACTTCATTCCTTTTACTTGATACCAACGAGATGCATCTATTCCTTCAAAAAAAACATCAGTTGGTTTACCAGGAACATATTCATTTGTAATTTTTTCAAGATATCTACAAATTGGTAAAATTGCAGTTGCACCACTGAAAATTTCTTTACCTATCTTATCCCATTGAAATAATGCAAGTCGTTTGTGTAATGGCTTGTACATAGTTCTTTTGTTCCAATAAAGTTCTGACCAATAATGTCCTCGCAGAAGAACGAAAAGAGGAATTTTTGCTTTTAATGCACCTATTCCAAAATGTCGCTGTCTGTCAACAAGAACCACATCCGGTTTAAATTCATCTATTAATTTTTTGAATTTTTTTGTAGTTTGGAACCAATTTTTTATCTTTCTGCTTGGAAATCCATCATAATAATCAGCATCGAAAACTAATTTGGATTCAACATCCAACTTGTTTAGCGTATCACAAAATTCTTTCAAATGAAAAAAAAACGAACTTGAACCGCCAATTAATAATCTCAAATTTTTCCCCTTAATCATGTTAATATTATTCTTAGTCTATATGAGATAATCGATTAAAACATACTAAACATCTATGAAGTTTTTAGTTGAAATAACTTCAAATAACCAGTCTTCCAATTTTGTTTTTGCTTTCCAATTAAGTAGTTTTTCAATTAATTCCGTGTCAGCTTGAGTAGCCATAACATCGCCTGGTAATTCTGGACCATGTGTAGGTTTTAAAGATAAGCCAGATGCTTCAATACATACATTAGCTAAATCTAAGATGGATATGGAGGAACCTGTTCCAACATTAAGAAATTCATGTTTTATGTTACTATCCATCGCTAAAATATTTGCTTTAACTACATCTTCTATATACACAAAATCTCTAGTTTGTAAGCCATTACCATTAATTTTTAGATCCTTGTTTTGTTGAATTTTTTCTAAAAATAGTTTGATTACTCCAGCATATTCTTTTGATTGCCTCCTTCCAAAAATATTAAAATAACGAAGACCTATTATACGCACACCTATTTCAGAATATTTTTTTGCAAGCAATTCATCCTCAAGTTTTGTCTCAGCATACGGGTTTAGTGGATTTCTATCATCACTTTCCTTAGTTGGTACATGTTCAGGATTTCCATAAACACTTGAGGAACTTGCGTAAACTATTTTGAATCCATATTCCTTTGCTAGTTTTAGTATATTTTCCGTTCCGTTTACATTTACATCAAAATATTCATTCTGCATTTTAAACGATTGTTGAACAGATGCAAGTGCAGCTTCATGAAAAACACCATCGGAATCATTAACTAATCTCTCAAGAAGTTTGTAATCTCTAATATCCCCATTTACAAAATTTACACTGTTACTTACTTTTGACAAGTTTTTTGCCTGGCCAGTATTCAGATTATCTAATACTGTTACGCTATCCCCACGTTCAACAAGATATTCTGTAATATGGCTTCCAACAAAGCCCGCACCGCCTGTTACAAGAATTTTCATAGTTTTTGTCCCAACCCAATCGCAAAATATTTCGCATTCAAATTTTTGTTAGAAATAATTCTTCTACTGTCTATTATGAATTTTCTAGCCATATGTTTAATGGTCTCATTATTGATTTTTTCATATTCCTTCCAACTAGTCATAATGATTGCACAGTTACAATCTTTTACAGCAGCGGAGACAGATTTTTGGTACTCAACTTTATTGTTGAAAATTTTCTTAGCGTTTTTAATGGCTTTTGGATCATGTATTGTTATTTTAGATCCTAGTTTTATTAGTCTGCTTACAAGATCAATACTTACCGAGTCTCGTATGTCGTCTGTTTTAGGTTTAAACGCAACTCCTAAGACAGCAATTCTTTTCCCATAAATTTTTCCAATATTTTGTTTAATCAATTTTATTATATTGTTAATTTGTTGTTTGTTTGTTTTTTCAACAGCGGTAAGCAAAGTAGGATTAATGCCCATTTTAGTTGAAAAGTCTATAATCGCTTTAACATCCTTTGGTAAGCATGAACCACCATATCCAGGTCCCGCATCAAGAAACAGATTACCTATTCGGGGATCTAGTCCAATAGTTCTTGCGACATCATCAATATTAGCATCTGGAATTTCCTCACAAATACTTGCTATTTGATTTATGAAACTAATCTTGGTAGCCAAAAATGAATTATTCGCATATTTGATAATTTCAGATGTTCCATAGTTAGTTAATACTATAGGAACATTATGATGTAAATTGGAATAAAATCTTTTGACTTTTTTTAGGAAGCTGTTATTATTACCACCTAAAACAATAACATGTGGATGTAATGTATCATGAACTGCCATAGTTTCCCTTAAAAATTCTGGATTGGTTACAAGACCGAAATCTTTTCCTACCTTCTTTCCAGATACACGCTGTAAAATTGGTAGTATTGTCTCAAGTGTTGTTCCAGGAATTACAGTACTCTTTATTATTATAATTGGTTTATGCTGAGTTTTAGAAAGTAATTTTCCAATTTTATCTGTTACATTTTTTACCATCGTTAAATCAATCTCCCCATTTCTTTTCTGAGGAGTTCCAACAGTAACAAAGATCAAGTTACATTTTTCTACATCCGAAATACTTGATGATATTTTAAGATCTTTCTTTAGCGATTTTTTAAGAATGGATTGTAATCCTGGTTCATAAAATGGTACTATCCCATTCTTTATTTTTTTTAATTTTTCCTTGTCAATATCCACACCAATAACTGAATGGCCCATAGAAGCTAATACCGAGCCAAAAGATAAACCAACGAACCCTAAACCGATTATTCCAATTTTCATATCCCAACAAACTTACTAGATGTTAAAAATTATGCTATTTTATATGAAGTTTCTAGAGCATGTTTGTAGGTATCAGCTGTCCCAATATCAATTTCGGTTTCATTTGATTTGATAGGAATAGCAACCACTTTTTCGCCTAGTTCAATCAGATTTTGAATTGCATCAGTTAATTGTAATTCATTATTCTTATCTGGTTTTATGTTTTTAAGGGACTCAAATATTTTTGGTTTGAAAAAATAAATTGGTAATATTCCTAAATCTGATTTAGGGACATTGGGTTTTTCTTCAACTTTTTCAACTAGATAAACTGATGATGAAGTTTTTTTCACTTGTGGCACTCCATATCTTTTAGGATCCTTTATTTTTTTACAAAGAAGTACAGCCGCTATAGAAGGATCATCTTTTGCAGTTTTTATTAATCTTAAAACTGGATGTTTGGAACCACCTATAATGGAAACGTCCCCACCATGAACAATAAAATTATCATTTCCAATATATCTTTCAGCTCGTTTTACAGCATCACCAAATCCTAATGGCTTATTTTGATTTGTCCATATGAGATGTGATTTTTCTAATCTTTTATAGAAATTTGACATCAAAATATTGTTCTTTTTAGATAACTCGCTAAGATAAGTTTCATCTGGTGTGAAATGATCCTCAATCGATCTTTTTTCTCTACCAACTACAAAGCAGTAGTCCCTTATTCCGACACCATATAGCTGTTCAAAAATAAATTGGAGTAAGGGGATAACAATTAGATTGTTGTTGTATATTTTAGAAAAAATAGGCATCATCTCTTTGGGAAGTTCCTTAGTTATAGGAAGAAGTCTCGTACCTTTTCCAGCAGCAGTTATAACTGATTTAATCATAAAAATCAACTTAACTTTATTATTTCTATTTTTAAATTTTAATACTCATTACTCTCGAACAATATTATACTAGTAATGAGAAAAATCAGTAATATTAAAAGTGTAATTTGAGGAATGAATTAGAATTGGTCGTTGACAAATCCATAACTATTCGTCCTAACCCACCTGAAATTTGTAATATTCTTACATTAAGATATAATCCTAATATCAAACCATCCCTGCCAATAAAAACATGGAAGGATTTCCAACCTGCTGACACTGTTATCTCAATTGAACATATTGAAAACTCAATTTTGGATTCGCTTAAACAAAAAATTGAATCTAACAAATTAAAAAAAATTTCTATTGCATTAAGTGGAGGAATTGATTCTACTTTAATTTTAGCAATGTTGAGAAAACTATTTCCAGATATTGAAATTGAAGCTATAACAATAAAATTTGCTGAAAGCGTTGACGAATCGTCTGTGGCCGCAAAAATTGCAGAAAATTTTGGAGCAAATCATCACGTAGTTTATCTTGAAAATTATCTAGAAGAGCTGCCTAAGGCTATAGATATAATTAAAATGCCATTTTGGGACTTGCATTGGTATTATGTGGTAAAAAAATCTCAAACACTGTCTAAATATCTGGCATCCGGTGATGGTGGAGATGAACTATTTGGTGGTTATACATTCAGATACGAGAAATTTCTTTCTCTCACAACGCGGGATTCTACTCCTCAGGAAAAGGTTATGGCATATTTACAATGCCATGAACGTGATAGGGTTCCAGATCAGGAAGATCTTTTTGATGCGAGAGCGCAATTCACATGGGATGGTATCTATAAAACACTGTTACCATATTTTGATAACTCACTACCATCTTTGGACCAGGTTTTTCTGGCTGATTACAACGGAAAACTTCTGTATAATTTTAGTCCAGTCAATACACGAATATTAAATTATTTTGGAGTAGAGGGTATTAGTCCGTTGTTGTCGGATAATATTACTTCGTTCGCCACTAGTATTCCGAATATCCAAAAATATGATCAAAATAAAAATTTAGGCAAATTATCATTGCGAGAATTACTCAAAAGGTACAACGCTATTTCATTTGTTCCAGATCAAAAATTAGGTTTTAATGTTAACACAAAAAATCTTTGGGAATCACATGGAAAAAATCTCTGCACAGAATATCTGCTAGATTCCTCTATTGTTAAGGATGGATGGATTAGTAAAAAATGGATAACGAATTATATCAATCGTGATGATTTGGATGTACGGTATATCAACAAATTTCTAGGATTACTAGCTTTTGAGGTATGGTACAGATTATTCGTGACAAGGGAAATGGATCCAAATACTAGACTGAATTAACATTCAATTCTTATTTTTTGTATTAAGATTTTATTCCATTCATATTGACCTGAGATGTAGGAATAGAATTAAAATGACTTTTTACTCTTAATTTTATTTTATGAAATCCTTCTTCCTCGAACCATTCTTTTACCTCTGTGGGCGTGAAACTAAAATTAACTTCTGGATTAAAGGCATCAAACCAACCGTGAACATCTCCTCCAATAGTTTTAACTTTATTTTCACAAATTTTGATTTTTTCTTCGAACGATAATTTTTCCCATTCCTTATGCTTTTCAATAGAGGTTTCTCCTCTATATCCATCGTATTCGTGATCATATTTTTTATCATACACCATTATGTGTAATAATCCACCTTTCTTCACTTGTGAAGCTACTTTTGAAAAAGCTTCACGCGTATTTTCATTATGATGCAACACTCCCCAGGATAAAACAAAATCATAAACGGGATTTGGTTTAAGATCAAATATACTACCCTTACATGCGTCAGGATTAATTTCCCTACAGCGTTTTATTGCCTCTGGGCTTACATCAAAACTATCTACCTTTTGGGCACCCAATTGTTGTATAGCATAGGTCCATCTTCCCGGACCACATCCTGCGTCTAAACAAATTTTTCCATCAAGACCGTTATCTTTTATTCCAGTTAATTTCTGAAATTCTTCTACTCGTTTTTGAGTAAAATTAAACTTGCCCTTCATTTCGTTAAAGTGTTCTTCTTCCATTACCTTTTTCCATTGTTCATCAAAGTCTGTCATAAGATTTCCCAGTAGAAGATTCTAATGAATTTATTCTATTTTAAACAATTTAATAGTTTATCAGGAAATAATTAAGTACAAAATCATATCAGCTCTTAAAAAGCTAAGATATAATCAAATCAGGAGTGAATAATCATGGAAAAATCAGGCAAAATAGATATGAGTAATATCGATGAAGTAAGAAATTCTTTAGAAACAAAATCCTTGAAGGTTTGTATAGTGGGAATTGGAAGAATTGGTCTTCCAACAGCGTTATCATTTGCCACAGCTGGACTCCAAACTATTGGTGTGGATATTAATGAAAAACTAGTGGATTCAATTAATACAGGAAACTTTCCACTGAAAGATGAACCAGGATATGAGGATATATTCAATAGCGTTGTAAAAAACGGTAACTTTTCAGCGACAACTAATATCAACGAGGCAATTTTAAAATCAGATCTAATTTTATTATCACTACCTACACCTATGGATGAAAATAATATACCGACTTATTTCGCACTTGAATCTGTAGGTAAACAACTAAGCCAAACTCTTCGATCTAATTCTTTAATTGTTGTTGAAAGTACAATTGAACCTGGTTTTATTGAGAACGTAATGATCAAAAGAATAGAGGATGGTAATAGATTACATGTTGGAAAAAATTTTACAATTGGTGTTTGTCCAGAAAATGCAAACCCAGGTGAGATTCTACATGATTTTACAAGTTTACCAAGGCTGGTAGGAGGTATAGATGAACAAACAACAGAAATTATTGCTTTAATCTACAACTTTGTATTTTCAGTTGAGTTAGTCACATTGCCAGATTGTAAAACAGCAAATGCAGTAAAGCTGACTACAAATGTCTTTAGAGATATTAACATAGCCTTTGTTAACGAGCTGTCCCTAATGTTTGAAAAACTAGGAATTGACACGCTGAAAGTATTAGATGCTGCTAAACGAAAGTATAATTTTCAGATTCATTATCCAAGCGCTGGCGTTGGCGGTCCATGTTTGCCAATTAATTCATATCAATTTTTGAATACTGCAAAAAGAATGGGTTCGCAACTAAATATCATAAAGCATAGTAGAGAGATTAATGAAAAAATGCCTGATCATGTAATTAACCTCACTTTAGACGGGTTCAAAAAATGCAATAAATCTATCAAAGATTGCACTATCTTGATTTTAGGTGTGTCTTACAAACCTAATGTAAAGGATATTCAATTAAGCCCAGCTGAAATAATAATAAATAAACTAAAGATATTGGGTGCAAAAATTAAAATTTATGATCCTTACTATAGGGATAATCAGGTCTTCGGAATAAATGTAGAACATAATATTCAAGATGTACTTTCAGAAGTTGATGCATCAATAATAGTAACAGCACATAAGGAATTTCGAGAAATTAATCCCAAAATATTTACCAAAATGAAAAGCCCAATTCTAATAGATTCAAGTGGCATGATTGATGTTTCTTCCGCAAATGATGTTGGTTTAGTTTTTAGAGGACTTGGACGAGCATCTTAATTTTTTTTGTCAGAAGATAGATACGAATTAGATTCTAGAATACTTATGAAATCATTAGCTATTTTGTCCCAAGAAAAATTTTCTCTCACGTAACTAGAACCTTTCTCGCCCATTTCTTTCATTTTTGCCTTATCATTTAGCAAAGCTAAAATTTTATTTATCCAATCATTCGAATCATTTTTTTTGATTAAAAAACATGTCTCACCATCCTTACATGATTCAGATATTCCTCCAACATTTGTTGCCAGAATAGGTTTTTTCATTAAACCAGCTTCCAATAATGTATGTGGCGACATATCCATACCACTAATTAATGCATAAATGTCAATTTCTGAAAAAAATTGCCTCACTTCATCTGGATATTTTAAATGACCTAACCAATGAAAGTTATCAAATTTCTCCAATGCGGGAAGAATCTTATCACGGTATGGTCCATCTCCTACCCAGTAAAAATTAACATCAGGCATTTTTTCCATTACTTTTGGTAAGATAAGCATCTCCTTGGCTTTTTCCCAGATTTCCGCACCCTGTAACAAACCAACACAAGGATGTTTTAATTTAAGCCCTTTTTGATAAAACCAATCAGATTCATCAATTCCCTGGTATAACACATTTACGGCCTTATCTGGACAGTTTTTAGATACAATTTTCTTCAGATATTCACATATTGGTAAAATCAAAAAAGAGTTTCTAAAACATTTCTCTGCAATTTTCTGTTTTGCAATTGCCTCAAGTTCCTTTGTAAGAGATTTATCTAAAGACTGTTTTTTCCAATTGACGTCACTCCAATAATGCGGCAGAATGTTTTCTCCACGTACAAAAATAATTAGCGGAATTTTATATTTCAAGATTTGTGAACTAAAATGACTAGCTCTCTCTGTAAAAACAATGTCCGGTTTGAATTCATTAATTATATTTTCTAATTTCTGTGGTTTTGTTATCCATCGTAGATATTTCTTGTTAAGTTTTGAATCTCCATAAATGTCAAGATCATCAATAATTTTACAAGTAATACCCTTTTTACTAAGAGCATCTGCAAATTGTGAAATGATAAAATGCCTTCTAAAATCGCCTGTTTTAGCAAATGTCTCAGAAATTGCAAATAATAACTTTATCTTCATTTGACGTCACCTGTAATCGTTCTGATATTAAAATATCTCGACATTAAGAGCACTATCCATTTTTATTCATCATTTGGCACTTGTTTTTTACTTGAAAAAAATCTTAATTGCAGGTTTGGGTTCTATAGGTGTAGAAATTGCATCGGCATTTTATCATGACTTTGAAATCACCTGTATAGACCATGGAAGATATTTTGATATTGTAAAACAAAAATTACCAGAAATAAATTTAATTAAATCTGACATACATGAAAAGGGGCTAATTAAAAAATTAGCTAAAGATTCTGATATTATCTATTATTTAGTAGATACAGGCGGTGTTGTTGGCTGTATGAATGATCCAACTAAATTTTATGAAATAAACACAACAAAATTTACAAATTTAGTTAAGGAGTTAAATGGTTTTGACGTCCATTTCTTTCTTCTTTCTTCAGTGTTTGTTTATCCTAATTCACAAAATTGTACTGAAGAAACTGAGCCAAAACCTGAAAC
>Ga0315318_10000930_pt1 | contig 12499 bp, 20 predicted proteins | sample M1200m3416metaG_FD_203703 | JGI IMG/M metagenome (GOLD analysis project Ga0315318, IMG submission 203703) | Ammonia-oxidizing marine archaeal communities from Monterey Bay, California, United States - M1 200m 3416 | ecosystem: Environmental > Aquatic > Marine > Coastal | place: USA: California... | reverse complement strand
GAACATAAGGTAGCACAAATAATTCAAAGACAACATGAAAGAGGTTTTAAGATTGATGTTGTTAATGCTTATATGTTGCAGAGTAAATTTCAAGAAGACATGAATGAACTTCAAAGTAAAGTTAGGGCAACTTTTCCTCCATTAAAAATAGAGACAGAGTTTATCCCTAAGTCTAATAACAAAGCAAGAGGTTATGTAAAGGGAGTTCCCTTTATTAAAGTTAAATATAAAGAATTTAATTTAGGTTCAAGGCAACAGATAGCTGAACGATTAATTCTACTTGGATGGAAACCAAAAAAGAAAACTGATAAAGGACATACAATTGTAGATGAAAAAGTTTTATCTGGAATAACTAATATACCAGAAGCTAAATTAATAAATCAATACTTAATGCTACAAAAAAGAATTGCTCAAGTCAGTTCTTGGATTGAAGCTGTTAAGGAAGATGGTAGAGTACATGGCAAAGTTATAACCAATGGTACAATAACTGGAAGAATGTCTCATCAAGCACCCAACATGGCACAAGTTCCTGCTGTGTACTCACCATATGGAAAAGATTGTAGACAATTATGGATTGTAGACAAAGGAAATAAATTAGTAGGAGTTGATGCTAAAGGATTAGAACTTAGAATGTTGGCTCACTACATGAACGATAAGGAATATACAAATGAAATCATTAATGGAGATATACACACAACAAATCAGATGGCTGCTGGTCTTCAGTCAAGGGATGAAAGCAAAACTTTTATCTACGCATTCATCTATGGAGCAGGTTCAAAAAAAATCGGAAGTATCATTGGAGGTTCGGAAAGAGATGGAGAACGAGTTAAAGAAAAGTTTCTTAGAGCAACGCCAAATCTTAGACGCTTACGAGAAAAAGTGGATGGAGTGGCTAAGTCAAACAGAAGATGGCTCAAAGGACTTGACCAAAGAAAAATCCTCATAAGACACCCTCACGCAGCCCTGAATAGCTTATTACAGGGAGCAGGTGCTTGTGTTATGAAGTTAGCGTTGACATTGCTAGACCAATATGTTATAAATAACCGAATCAAAGCTTATCCTGTAGTAAATGTACATGATGAATTTCAATATGAAGTTGAATCAGGAAGGGCTGAAGAGTTTGGAAGACTAGCAGTACAATCAATAAGAGATGCTGGTAGAAAATTAAAATTAAGATGTGAATTAGATGGACAATATAAAATCGGAGACAACTGGGCAGAAACGCATTGATACAGTAGCAACTGATATTAAAAAATTAATTGCTAACATTGCTAATGGTACACCTGCAAAGATAACTGAAGAGAATATGAATCAGTTTCTTAATAATATTAAAGAAGCTATGATTGCATGGAATACACCACCTAAAAAAGAAAAGTATGATGGTAGATTAAGAATGAGTATCTTAGGTAAACCAGCTAGACAATTATGGTATGATAAGTTTAGTCCTAAAGAAACAAAAGAATATGATGCAAGTAATAATTTAAAATTTTTATATGGACATATCATTGAACATTTATTATTATATCTAACAGAATTATCTGGACATAAAGTAGAAGATAGACAAATGAAAGTTAAGATAGATGATGTTAATGGACATATAGATGCCAAGGTAGATGGAGAAATATGTGATGTTAAGTCTGCTTCTCCTTTTAGTTTTAAAAAATTTAAGAATGGTGAACTATTAGATGATGACCCTTTTGGGTATCATGCCCAGCTATCAGGATATGAAGAAGCTATAGGTACTAAAGCTGGAGGGTTTCTTGTTGCTGATAAATCAAGTGGTGATATATGTTTTTATAAACCAGAAGAGTTAGCTAAACCTGATGTTAAAACTTTAATTAAAAATTTAAATAGTAAACTTGCTAGTGATGTACCACCTGAAAGATGTTATACTTTAAAGACAGAGAAGAATGGAAACAAAGCTATACCAATTGGTTGTCAGTTTTGTATACATAAGTTTGAATGTTATAAAGATGCTAACAAAGGTAAAGGTTTAAGAGTATTTAAATATTCAAATAAGAAAGTGTTCTTAGCTGAAGTAGTTAAAGAACCTATTGTAGAAGATATAACAAAAGAATTTGAGAATGGAATTAAAACACAAACATCTGCTAGTTAGAGCAGAAGTTTTAGAACCACCTAAAGATTTAAAGTCTACTAAAAAATGGATGAGAACTTTAATTAAAGATATTGATATGAAAATATTAGGTGGACCATATGCAAAGTATTGTGAGTCTATAGGTAATAGAGGGTTAACTGCTGTTACTATAATAGAAACATCCCATATAACTTTACACTCATGGGATGAACTTAATCCTGCATTGGTACAGTTGGATGTTTATAGTTGTAAAGAATTAGATGAGAAGATTGTCTTTGATTATGTTTATAAGTTTCAACCAGTAAGAATGTCTTATAGATATTTTGATAGAGAAAAGAATTTTAAATTATTAAAGTTAGATAAAGATGAAAATTAAATTATTAAAAATAAACGATATGAAAAAATTTACAAAATGGTTAGAGATAAACCATGTGCATTTATCATTGTGGGATAAATGGTTTTGGAATGATAAAGTTTTTATAGGTTTAGATAAAAGAGAAAGAGAAGCTACTGAACGAGATAAATTTTGTCGGAATAGAAAAGGATTTGAACACTTTGCATATAATAAAATAAATCTTTGTGCAAAAGCAAATCAATTACTAACATATATTCAAAAAAGATATACAAGAAAATGAGTAAAGATTATCAATCACCAATAGAAATGTGGAGAGAAGAAAAAAAGAAAAGACAAGAAGCAGAAGGAGAGTTAACTATTATAAAAGGAATTGGTAATAATTCTCCTGAAATGAAAGCATTAGAAAAGCGTGTTAAAGAATTAGATAATTCATTATCAATTTCATTAGAAATTAATGACCAATACCAAAGAGAAGTAAAAGAAGTTAAAGAAGATAATCAAAAATTAGCATTACAAATTAGTGATTTAGAAAAAAAGATTAGAAGAATACAAAGTGAACACTAAACAAATGAAACCCATAAGAAGAAAAGCTAAACATATTCTTGTTGAATGGTTACAATCTTTACTAACTAAAGAGGAAGCAAGTAAGATTAATTATAAAAATGTATTTCAATTTATGCCTAATCAAACTCATTACTATCATGGTGATACATTTAGACTACAGCCATGGTCTTATAAATGGATAGTTAAAAAATTAAAAAGAAATCCAGCGTTGACAATAGATGATTTAAATGCTATGTTACAACCAACAGAGAAACAATTAAGAAGACAGAAGATGATAGAACAAGGACCATTATAATATGCCACATAAAGATATGTTCAAAGGTACTACCTATGATTCATTAGATAAGCAAGTAGATGGAAACCATTATGCTAAAATGAAAATCCAACCTGCTCATTTTATTAATGAAAATCATTTAGAGTTTGCAGAAGGTAATGCTATTAAATATATATGCAGACACAAAGTAAAAGGAAAACAAAAAGATATTGAAAAAGCTATTCACTATCTTGAAATGATATTAGAGAGGGATTACTCATGAGTTTATCAGAAGCACAGATAAGGCAACTGGAAAAAAGAGCCAAAGGATTTAGAAGATTGATTGCTTCTTTAAATGATTTATCAATGTATGGTATACATGAACATCTAGATAAAATTTTATTTGTTAAGATAGATGATTTAAAAGAACATTTAAAAAAGAAAATAAAAAGAAATAATGAAAAGCTAAATGAATTTTATACAGAAAGTATAGATACTTTAGTTGATGATGATTACCAATCAGGAGAGATAGGTTATATGGGTAAACCAATAGAGAAAGAAGTTGTTGGTGAATCTTTTGTTAGTAAAAATTATAACGAAATGATAGATGATGAGTAATGGACAAGAAGATTTAACTTACGAAAATGAAACTGAAGCACCAAGTCCAATGGTTCATATCTCTCTTAAAGAATATAATAAATTAAAAGAAGAACAATCTTTTATAAAAGATAAATCTTTAATTTCTATAATAGATAAGATAGAAGAATTAGTTAGAGCATTAAGAAAACATATTGTAAGAACAGATATATAACCTATGAATAATGTTATAGGTTTAGATGGCAAACCTCAGAAACCAAACCCTACTCCTACCTGTCATATGCGTTTATGTTTAGTTGCATCAGACGATATTGATATTAAAAATATTCAAACATTTGGTATAGCTGATGATGGTTTCTTCATGGTTAAATCATTTGATAATCCTAGACTACCTCTCTTTATGGTTAACCCTGCTAGAATAAAAAGTATTGAAATCTTTAAAGATGGAGAGAAACCTTTAACTAAATTAAGGAAAGCTAAATCAGATGATGATTTTCTTTTAGACTTACTAAAGAAAAAACATGAAGCCCAATCCAAAATTAAGTAAACCAAGAGTTAAAAGAAAAGAAGCTGAGTTGATGGGTTTTAAATTATTTATTAATAATCAAGGACAATTTATTGCAGAGATAAAAAGTTATCCCATGAATAAAATAGATTTACATTTTTCTAAAAATAATTCTGGTGTGATTACAGCTTTACTAAGAGAATGTAAAGCTAATTTTTCTGAGTTGTCTGATGATTTAGAAAAGATTGCAAGAGATGTGTTTCATTCTTAAGTGTCTAATTTTTTTTCTTTCTTTTCAGGAGTACAAAAAAACTTAATAAACATTTGATGTTCGTTAACAGCTTCTGGTCCTAAGACTTGCATTTTAGATAATGAGTTTTCATAACCAGCAATCATACAATCATAAAAATTATCATAAGTAGTAGTGGACTTATGAGGGTCAAGACATTTACCAGCTAGTCCTGAACATAGAATCATAAATAAAACTATCTTCATTTTATTGACAGCTTAAACACTCGTCTGTATCATCAACGATTACTTCTTCTTTATTACATTGACAGTCTTCACAAGGACACACTCCATATAAATCGGAATGACCTTTAACATTGCAATGACAATTACAACTACAATCTCCACATTTTTTTATCTTATCTGTAGCCATTATTCTTTTATAATTTTAAGTATCTTTTTTCCACCCATATAGATTTCAGTTTTAGCTTTTACTTTTTCACATTTAAAAACTACAGACTCAGGGTTGACTTCTTTAATAGCTATGCGTTTTGATTTAAGGCATGAACTTAATGAGTCTTTATAAGTATGTTCTATTAAAGTTCCATTTAGATATAACATTAATCCAAAAACTATTTCAATCATTGGTGTGTTCCATTTCCATTTCTAATTAATTTTTCAACATCATCACTTAATTTTTTAACTCGTTCTTTTAAAAAATCTATGTTCACTTTATTGTTTCTCATACCTTTAATTTCTAAATTTAAATCTTCAACGAGTGTACTCATATGCTCCACAAGCATGAAAAGTTCTGCTTCCCCACTTGATTGACCTAATTCTCCACGAGGGTATTTGATTCTAAATTCTGAATTTTGTTCTAAGTCTTTTTCCATTAACTCTAAGGTCGTGCTATGCTTATTAAGGGTCTCCTGTATGCCAAAAAATGCCCATACCCCAACAGAAACTGCTGTGACAATTCCAATTAAGTTTCTCATAGGCATAGAAATTGCTGTCTTATCTGATATTCTCATGGATTAACTATTGGACCTCCACAATAAGCTAAGATGCACATAGCAATTATTAATGTACTTGTAAAATAATAATTCATAATTGTACCTCATAAATTAATTATAATTATATCCTGTTGTTGGTTGATTACTTTCTAAAACTTCAAATAATTTTTTATGTTGTTCCATGATTTCTTTTTCTTTATCTTTTAAATCATCCATTTTAACAATTAATTTATCTACTACTCTTTCTAATTTTTGAACCTTATCTTCATGTACTGCTTGTATAGTAGAGAGTTCAAATGTTCTTGAAAGACTCCATGCTCCAAGAGCAATTACTAATCCAATAAGCATAGGTAAAATTTTATCTGTCATTTCTTATATCCTAATCCTTTATCTCTATTTCCCCATAGCTTTTGCCATGACCAACTATTTAATTTGCTTGACCAATGATAAATAAACAATACTATATGTTTCATTAGTTTATAAATTAATTACAATTTTCTTTTCTTAAATCTACAGGAACTTCTTTAGTAAACCAAAACCAAGAAGAAAGTTTAGTTCCCTCTTGAGTATAAGTACACTTAGGTCCTATAGTACAAGCACTTAATCCAAATAATATTATTAATACTAAGATTATTTTATTCATTATTTTTTTCCATTTCTAAATATTTGTGTTCCCTTTATACCAAAAATACTTGCACAAACTAAAATCCATAAATTTGTAAACCAACTTGGAAGAGCTTGAAAATGTTCAAAGAAAAGATTTATCTTTGCCATAGCTCCTGGGTCGTTTGACCAGACTCCATAGGCAAGTACAATTATTGGAAGCGTTAATATACACAGGACAATTTCGTCTTTGTAATCATTTTGTCTTGCTTCTAAAAGTTTTCCTTGGTATTGCTCCTCACCACGAGCCATCTTTTCTGCATGGAGATATTGTGCATCTGCCATACGCATTTTAGTTTCTTGTCTTTTTTTATATATATGACTACCAGCACTCATAGCCATCTTGATTGCACTAAACCACATTCTTTTCTCTCCATTCTTTTACATTAAACGAAGGACATTTTTTAACATCATCTACTTCATAGTGTCCTATAATTTTTTCTAGATTATATTTTTCTTTTAACTTTAACACTATATCTTTTAATGTTGAAAACTGTTCGTCATTAAAATTATTTTCCCAATCACCATTCTTATTTGAACCACCTACTAAACAAACTCCTAGTGATGTACCATTAACTTGTCTTGCATGAGAACCTGTTCTATGTTCTTCTCTACCAGTTTCTAAAGTACCATCTCTTTTAATAACATAATGATAACCAATATCATCCCAACCATTATCAACAGTATGCCAATGTTTAATTTTTTCTACACCTATATCCATATCCTCTGGTGTTGCAGAGCAATGAATAACAATAGTATCTGTTTTAGTTCTTGGTGTCATAGTTAAAACTAGGGAGCTATTAAACTCCCTAGCTCTTGAGGGTTATTTTATTTTTATTGTCTTAGCTTTTTTTTCTTCAGGTAATTCTTGATATAGTTTTATATTTAGAATACCATCTACAAAATCAGCCGACTCTACTTTAACATATTCTGATAAAGTAAATTTTCTTATAACACTTCTTGATGCAATACCTTGGTGAACCAAAGTCTCTGTATCTTTATTTTCTTTCTTAGCTTGAATTGTAAGAACACCTTCTTGTAATTCACAACTAATATCAGACTTAGAGAAACCAGCTAAAGCCATCTCTATTTGATACTTGTCATCCCCTAACTTTCTTATGTTGTATGGTGGAAAGTTTGAAGTGTTTATTCTTGAGACCTCATTTAGTGAATCAAACATTCTATCAAAACCGATAGAGAAGTTTTTAAATGGGTCAAAGTTTATTAAATCGTATGTTGTCATATTAATCCTTTCATTAAGCGATTTAAGTTTAGTAATCCCTAATGGGCATTACCTTTCTCCTATATTATAGGAAGAAATTCTCTAGTTGTCAACAGCTAATTTTTATTCTGTGGACCAGTAAATAAAATAGTAGCTAATTTCTGTAGTTCTTTCTTATGTTTACCATCTATTCTATTGTTTAAAATAGATTTAATTTTACCAGACCATTTCTTATCTTCAGCAAATCCTGTCTTAGCAATAGCATCTATAATTCTTTCCTTACTTCCTTCACCTTCATTGTATAATTTTATTTCTTCTCTAACACCAGAATAACTATCTTTATTTTCTACCCAATCTAGAAATTGTTTAATAGAATCTTCTTCTGTTTTAAATTTTTTAATCTTGGCATTACTATTTTGTGCAGCTATAGATTCTTCCTTATCATTAAAGGATTGAAAGTTAAATAAATTTTTACTTCCTCTTTTTAAAAATCCTGATGAACCCCATCCAGTTTCTCCACCATTAATAGCAAGAATAATATCATTAGGTATTACATTATTATTATTAGTAAGATAAACTTTTTCTGCAGTATCTAATAACCATTTCTTTTTAGCAGGTTCTAATTCGGAAACTTTATCATAAGTTTTTTCTACAATAACAATAGGTTTTTTTGCAGGTAGTATATCATTGGCTACAGCTTTATCCATATCTGCAGTTACTCCTGTTGTAGCTATTGTTGCTGCAGCAGCTACACTTGCTAAATCTTTTATATTCATATCTTCCTGTTGGTTTAAATTTATATCTTCCATAGCAGCAGCTTCTACTACATCTCCTTTTTTAAAATTTTTTCTAACAACTATACCACCCATTGAAAATTTAATTTCATTGCCAAGAGTTCCACTACCTGAAGTATTTAAATTTCTATTTCGTGAAAGAAATAATCTTGCAAATGTTCTTCTCCAATTAGGAAAAGGAGCAAGTCTTTCACTTATAATTCTTATTGCTCTATCGGTATTACCATTCCACCATTGTTGTCCTGCTTCAACTGGAGCTGATGCAATTTGTGCTGCTGGTGGAAATAAATACCATGGCTCTCTAGAACCTGGTCCTATAAATCTATTAGCAACTAACTCAGGAAGAAAACCAAACATACCAGATAGTCTTGCACCTTCAGCCCACCATCTTTCATTATTAGCATCAAAGTCTGTTACAATCTCACCATGTTTTGCAATTTCTCTTAAAGATTGTACACCAGAATAAATTGGTAATATAGCTAAAGTCTTAACTAAAGTTTTTGCACTTCCATTTTCCATTCTCATTAAAATTTTATTTGTCTGTGCTGATTTAGCCATAGCCCATGATAAAAACTGACCCATCAATCTTACCCATTGATTATTACTTTGTGTAAATAATAATCTATTAGATACTTGAGGTATTAATGCATCTCTATTAGCACCAATCACTCCTGCTTGATTTAAACTTTTTTTGGTAACATCATTTAAAATTGCATCATCAAAATTTTTAGCTGCTCCTATTTTTATAGCTTGTTGAGTTTTAATACCATAATTATTTTCTAAAAAATATATAGTTTGTTTACCTTGTCTACTACCTAAATTTCCTTTAGCAGCTAATTTATTTAAAGTTTTAGATAAATAAAAAGCATCAGCAGTAGCAGTATTATATGCAAATCTTCTTGCATAACCTGTTAACCATTGTAAACCTAATGCTTTAAACATTATATTATTAACTTTTTGTGTAGGAGTTTTTCCTACCCATCCAGCATTTAACATTAAATTTTTACCTTCAAACCCAGCAGTTTTTTCTAATCCCATTACAATAGAATTATCTATATCTTGATTTAAAGATTTAGCTAATCCTTTTTCTGCTTTATTTGTTAATGATGTTTTTCTAAATCCTTTTAGTATAGCTCTCCAACTACTAGAATTTTGTAAAGGTTGAATTATATCACCTAAAGATGATATAGTAACCCTACCCAACATATTTAAATTTCCTAATGTTGCAAGAATAGATGCACTAGATTTAGCAGCACCAGTTAAAGCTTTACCATACCTATCAAAGTATGCATCAATACTTTCTGATACTAATTTTATTTCTTGAGCAGCAGCATTTGTAGCTCTTTCTGAACTTAATCCTGATTTAACATATTTACTTTTTATTTGTTGCACTAAAGGAGTAAGTAGTTCTCCATTAGTTCCAAATTGTCTAGCAAATGATATTGATTTAACTGAGTCATTAACTAAATTACTTAGAATAGAACGAGCATCATTTACTAAATAACCTTTTTTTTCTAAAACTTCTTCAACTAATTTATAAGGACCTTGTAATACTCTTTCTTTATCAATATGGTCTGAAACAGGAGTTCTAATAAAATTTTTATTTTTTAAATCTTTACCTGCCATTATTTCTTTTAATACTGAACTATTAATTACAGTATCACCAGAACTTGTATGTCCTTTATAATAATTTATTGCTGCAACCTCAGACTTTAATTTTCCTTTATTAATTCCTTTAGTAATAGTACCCTTCACACCTAAACTTTCATAAATACCTTGAACAGTTTTTAAAAAAGCTGTCTCATCTTTTTTAATTACATCATAATTTAGTAGTCTTGGAAAGTAATTATCTAATTCTCTTTTAGAAAAGAATCCTGAATCATTATATAAATTTTTAAATTCATCCATATAATTTTTTAAATCACTAGCTAATTTTTCTACATTTTTAGGTGTATCTTTTGTTAATTGTTTACCTCTATTAATAGATACAGCTTGAGCTATTTCATCATCAGTAAAACCTTTAGTTATATTATGAGCTTTTCTAAAATAATATCTTTGCATTTGTTCAGCTACAGCAATAGCTGATTTTTCTTGAACAGAGGAATCTACTTCTCTAAATAACATCTTACTTATTTTTGCAGTAGCACCACCATATGAATTTAATTTAGATGCACTTGTTCCTGATGTCCAATCTCTAACTTTTTGTAAAGTTAGTTGAGTCATTTCTCTATCAATAAGTCCTAATATTTTTCCTTTTTCTAAATTAGTACCAAACTTAGAACTTCGTTGAATCATCTTCTGCATTTGACCAGCCATTGCTCCAGCAGCAGCCCAATACATTAAATCAGTTTCTTCATCTCCAAATAAAATTCCACCCACAGTACCCATTCCAGCACCTACTAATGGTCTAACTGTAGCTGAAAGTAATCCTCTTACTGCCCAATCAACTGTTGTTTCATTTTTCTTTAAAGCTTCTAAAATTTTTGTATTTCTATTAGCAACTAATTCTCCCCACTTATCTAATTTTTTAGATTGTCTATCTATTAAAATTTTCTTAGCAGCTTCCATAGATTTTTTAGCATCTATAATTTCATTTCTAATATTTATTATTTGTTTACCAGGTGATATTTGAGGTAACATACCAGGTATATTTGGTTTAGGTTTTTTTCTACCTTTTAATTTTCTAACTTTAATTAATAAATTTCTTTTTTCTAATAATGCTTTTTCTAATACTTTAAACTTTTTTGTTTCATTTGCAATAGGTCTAACAAAATTAGTAGTCCATTTAATAAGTTCATTACTAGCACTTTTAACTTCAGCATTATTTGCAACACCTTGAATTTTTTTTAATTGATTAGTAGATAAATTATTTTGTTTAGCTAGTTTATTATCAATAAACTTTTTAACTAATTCAACTTCAGATTTAATTAATTTTGGTGTGTACTTACTTAAAACTTTTCCACCAATAGGAATAACTCCACCTATAACAGCAGCAGTTCCAGAACTTAAAGCAACATTTGTCCAATCTACTTCACCAGTTTTTGCTATATTATCTATGATAACATCACCACCTATTAATAAACCATTTAATGTAGCTGCACTAATAGGATTAGTCATAGCTTTTAAACTAACTGGATTTAAATAACCAGCTAAATAATAAGGGTCTAAAATCATTGAAGCAATTGACCCTGCTGTAACTAATTTACTATTAGCTTCTTTACCTTGAAATTTCCAATGTTCTTTATTAAGTTCTTCTATTCTTTTCTTTTCATTTTCTAATATATAATCTTTAAAAGATTTATCACTATCAAACAAATCTTGTACTTTAGCTTTACCTATTCTAAATACATTTCCTAGAACCATGGTTTCTTTATCCCAACCATATTCTAGTTTTTCAAAATTACTTATTTCGGATTCAGTAGGTATAACACGACCCTCACTATCTTGTTCATTTTCAAATACAAGAGTGTCAGTCGTTTCAGTTTTTGAGGGAGTTATAGATGAAGATGATTGTTCATTTTCAAATTGAAGAATAGGTTTTTCTTTTTTAATTTCATCAATAACTATAGAATCATTAGAAACAGAAGCTGATAACTGCTCATTTTCAAAGTTTATAACTTCAGCCATGGCAATGCTCCTTATCTAAGTTTAGTTTTAGTAATATTTACTGTTTTTGGTGGAATTTTTATTTTATTTTTAGGATGGTCAGGATTAGGTATTTTTTTAGGTTGTCCTTTTGGACCACTTATTATAATAAATTCAGGAATAGTATCTAAATTAGGCGACATCTTATCTAAATCAATACCAAATTTTATACCTTCAGATATTAAAGAATTAATTTCAGGATTGTTAAGTGTTTTTAATTTCTCAATATTAACTTTTGTTAAAGGAATAACTGTTCCTTTCTTTTTTCCAGGTATTGCATCATCACTTGGTACTTCAATTGAATTTATATTATCTTTATCAGATACAATTTTAAATCCTTTTTTTTCTGTTTCTACTTTATTAATACTATTATTATCTTCTATAGTTTTATTATTTTCATTAGTACTTTCTACTTTTTTATCTTTATTAGTTTCATAAAATGTTTTTATATCTGCATCATTATTTACTAAATAATTTTTAAATTGATTAATTGTATCAGCTTCACCCATAAATAATTCAGTATAAATTGCAGCAACTTTAGCTTGACTATCAAGAGTTTTATCAT
>Ga0315318_10000924_pt1 | contig 12528 bp, 10 predicted proteins | sample M1200m3416metaG_FD_203703 | JGI IMG/M metagenome (GOLD analysis project Ga0315318, IMG submission 203703) | Ammonia-oxidizing marine archaeal communities from Monterey Bay, California, United States - M1 200m 3416 | ecosystem: Environmental > Aquatic > Marine > Coastal | place: USA: California... | reverse complement strand
GAAAATTATTAACTATTATATAAAAAGCGGATTTCAAGGTACAGCTGATGTAGGTGGAAAATCAAAATATGGTGGAGGCGAAATATATCCGGCACCAGAAGAACCAGCAACAGCAGATACACCAACAACAGAACCAGATGCTCCGGCAACAGCAGATACACCAACAGCAGAACCTACAGCAGAACCTACAGCAGAGCCAACAGCAGAACCAACTGCTGAACCAACAGCAGAACCTACAGCAGAACCTACAGCAGAACCTACAGCAGAACCAACTGCTGAACCAGAAGCACCAGCGGCACCTGAATTAAAACAAGGTGATGAAGTTACATGGACAAGTAATAAAGGAAAAGAAGGAGCCGGAACAGTTATAGGACCAAGTCCAACAGCTCCAGATAATACACTTGTATCATATGGAAATAACCAACAGGTAGCAATTCCAACAAAAAATTTAAAACCTAGAAGTGCTGAACCTACAGCAGAACCTACAGCAGAACCTACAGCTGAACCAACAGCTACTGATCCAGAATTAAAAATGGCGGCTAGAAGGGGCAATAATCCAGCCGGTGCTGAATTAAGCGGAAAAGTTAAAAAAGCAATTGATACTGTTAAAGGTGCTGGATTTAAAGTAACTAGTAATGACGGCGCAGAACTTTAAAAAAACGGCAGTTGCGTCTTTTTAGTAGTTTCCATATTAGATTGAATTAATTTTACAAACCCTTCTCTATCATCATAACTTGTAGCATACATTTCGTCAAGGGTTACACCTCCACGCATATACCAACAAAGTTTGGCAAGATCGTATCTAAATTGTTTAACCTCGTTATCTAAGTTATCAACTTCTCTTAGGATCTCATCAAGAGGTAATGTTGAAATCCTTACGCGAAAAAATTTGATTGATCAAACGATACAGGAATCTTATACTTCGCAGGTGCACCTGCTTTTACTTCTTCCTCAGTTGCTTCTACATCTATAGGTTGCATTTCAAATTTAGCACGTTGTAATTGAACATGATCGACAATTGCTGTATAGAATTCTTTATCAGCTTTCTCTATAAACTCAGCAATATGACCTTTGTCTACAACAACATCGTCACCAACTTGGATTTGTACAATTGAATTTGTTACAGTATTAATAGTGATATCTGTTAGTTTTATAAAAGAATCATTAAATCTTTTAAGTTTTTCTTCTTCAGATATTTCTGTATCATTAACAGCTGAAAATAACCGTTGTTCTTCAAATGTTTTAAGTGCAGTTTTTGTAAACTCTGTATAATTTTGAGGACGCAAAGTAATTTTCATGCCATTATGATTAAGTACATGATCGTATGTAATTCCACCAAACTTATCAAGTATTTTTCTTAAATCTAAAGTATAAGATTTGTCCATAATAGGAGCAGTATCTGGAACTTTACTTTTTAGATCTAACTCATGTCCATATGTTGCTATTCTAAGACCAACTAAGACTGTATCTAAATCAATTGTCGGCATATTCCAAGCATCTTTAATAGCTGGTACACAACTGTGAATAACATCTACAGTTGCCGTACCATTTAATAATGCGTCAGGTGTTTTAAATGTAAGTTCATCTTTTGCCGTCATAGCATAAACTGGTATTTCTCCATTGTCGGGCATTTCTATTGCTCCTTGTGGATACCAGTTACCTTTGCTAGGTAGCGTTATATAAACCTTAGGTTGCCTAAAGTATTTTTGTAATGGATTAGGCTGGGCCATTTGAGGTTGTGTTCCATCAGGAGAAAGAGGTGTTGTCTGCGGTCCTACTGGAATACTCCCCGGCATTGTCATTTGATTAGCCATGTTTTTCTCCGGATAAATATATTAAAGTTCATAGCAATATTTATGATGAACTATTAACTTGGGTTTTAATTATGGTAGAAGTAACATATCGTGGCGGTAATATGGATGGCATCACAAGTAATGCCGCCTCCGAAGCCACTCTCCAAAAAATATTAAAGGCCTTAGGTAAAGGTGGTGGCGGCGGCGACGCACAAAGTCTATTTAATAAAGCCCAGGAAAAGGGTACTGACCAAATTAATAAGGCGGCAAAAGCACAAAAAAAACATACTGCTGATGTTGGCAAGGATACAACAGCAACTAGTAAACACGCTAAAACAGTTGAAAAAAGCAGTAAAGCATTTGATAATTTTAAACAAAGTTTAAAAGGTTTTGCACAAGGAGTTTCTTCTAATATAGGTGGACTTGGTTCCGCTCTTCTTGAAGGCAAAACAAATATAGCAGACTATACAACACACCTGGCAGGATTAGCACAACAGATTCCATTACTTGGTATGGTGGCTGGTCCAATTCAATCACTTGTAACTGTTCTTGATACGCAAATTGATACTACTAGACAATTAGCTCAAGTTGGTGGCGATTTAGGTGATAGCTTAATGTCGGTTTTTGACCAGGCGGCAAAAGCTAGAATGAGTTTAGAGTCTTACTCTGCTCTTATGGGTGATCAAGCTAATAACCTGGCATTAGCATTTGGCGGCGCTTCTAGAGGTATGAGAGAATTTAGTGAAATTACGAAAGGCGTTAAAGACATGGATATGGAATTTGCCGCCTTAGGTTATACTATGGACGAAGTAGGAGAATATACTGCTGAATATCTTGATTTACAGAGAATACAAGGCAGACTAGCTAGTAAGAATCAAACGCAAATGATTAAAGGTGCTCAAAATTATCTACTCCAATTAGATCAGTTAACAAGAATTACTGGTATGTCAAGAAAACAAGCGGCCGCGGCTCTTAAAGAGCAATCAATGGATAAGAAGATGAATGCTGTATTTGCCGCAATGGATGAAGGTGCTAAAGAAAATGTCCAAGGCATATTAGCTATGATAAAATCGGCATCACCTGAACTAGAAGCAGGATATAAAGATATAATTGCAATGGGCGGTGCTCCAATCACTGATATGGGTAAATCAATAATGGTAAACAATAAAGAATTAGGGTTGGCCGCTTTAGCAGTTAAAGAAAATAGAATGACAACTGATGAGTTCCAGGAGGTGTTTAAAACCGCAATCGCAAAAGCAAAAGAAAGAGCAAAAGTAGAAGGCGATACCTGGGGAGTAGCCGCAAGTAAAGGTATTACACTTTTTGACTCTCAAATAGCAATGATGGGTATTGGTAAAGATGCGTTTAAGAAAATGACAGAGGCTGAAAAAGAACAAGCAATAACAATGGCAAATGCTAAAAAACAAGTAATGAACTTCCAGCAACAAATAATGGATGTACGTCAAGAAGTTATGAAGGGCTTGGCACCAATGTTTGAAGAGTTGTCACTTCAACTCGGTAACGTTGTTCAATGGCTGAAATCAGACGACGGAATTGCAAAATTTAAAGAATTTAGTCTAAAGTTTAAAACAGGAATTGCTGAGTTAATAAAAGATGTAAAAGAAATGAACTTTAGAGAACTATTTGAGAAATGGCTTGCCCCCGGACTTTTCAAAGCCGGCATTTCGATACCTGGCTGGGTTAAGGATATGTTTTTTGGTAAAGAACGAACTGCAGAAGTTAAGGCATTAGAAGCAACACAGGCAAAACTTACAGCCGCAATAGCGGCTTCAAAAGACGGCATGGTTACGATGGAAGTAAATGGGAAGATGGTTAAAAAGACTGTCGAAGAGGCCAAGCTGGAACTTGAAGCTATTCAAAAAAAATTAGAAGAACCAGGTGATAAAACAAGCTGGTGGTCATCACTAATGGACGCTATGATATGGCTAGGACCTCTTGGTGCCACGTTAGCAGTAGGCGGAGCTGTTTATGCCGCAATTATCGGAATGAAGGCTTTGTTGCTAGGATTTTCTGTAGTGTTAGCGGCATTTGGTGTACCGCCTGTAATTTTAGGAGCGGCAGTTCTTACTGGAATCTTTATTGGTACTAGTGTCGCTATAATGGCCGTAGGTAAAGGAATTAAAATGGCTGGTGAGGGCATTCAGTTAATTAGTGATTCCCTTTCAGCTATGTCTGAGATCAAAGATACTGATAACTTAAAATCAATAGCTGGTGTATTAGGGGAGTTGGCCGGGCCTTTAAAAGACCTAGCAGTTGGTGGTGTTATTGCTGGCTTTATAAAAGAAGGAGCACTTGAAAGTTTAGCAAACTCAATGAATGCATTTAATAATGTTGATGCAACTAAACTTCAAGCAGTTGGACCAGCAATTTCGGCATTGTATGAAGGTACAAGTAAATTTACTGGTGAAGGTGCTTGGTCAGGATTTAGCAAATGGGTTGGTAGTTTATTTGGTGGCGGAGATAATCAATTTCAAGAGTTGGCCGACGGCCTTAAAGCATTTGAAGGTGTTGATGCTTCTAATTTAGCATCAATAGGAACAGGATTAGAAGGTATTGCAACATTTATTACTCAATTGAATGCCGCTAAAGATCTTCAAGCTCAAGTAACAGCTATTAAATCCTTAATTGTTGAACTTAAAAAATACCAAAAAACATATAGTGGTATGAGTGATGAAATGAAAAACAGTATCAATATGTCAGTAGGAAACTCCGGAAAAGAGACTGTTGAAGCTCTTAATCAGTTAAATACTGTATTGCAACAACTAATATACGAACAACAAGTAAGTAATAACATTGGCAAAAAGATTGTTGGCGCGGTTGATAACGCAGGAACACTATAGGATAAGCAATGAGTTGGAAACGATATTTTACACCAGTAACAACTAAACAATCATCTGACGGGAATTATAGTCCCTTAGGAGGTATGCCAAATCAAGGCATGGGTCCAGCCCAAGCAAATTATAGTTCTTACCTACCAGACGTATATGTTGGTTCTCCAAATCGTGTTGAACGATATGGACAATATAATACTATGGATATGGATTCAGAAGTAAATGCCGCATTAGATATTTTAGCAGAGTTTTGCACACAAAAAAATAAAAAGAATCAAACTCCATTTATAATGGACTTTAAACAAAAAGCTACAAATTCAGAAATTACAGTACTGTCACAATATTTACTACAATGGACTAAACTAGAAAAATTTGATACACGTATGTTTAGAATTGTACGTAATATTTTCAAATATGGTGATGCATTTTTTATTAGAGATCCTGAAACTAAAAAATGGTTTCATGTTGATCCAGCAAAAGTATCACGCATAATTGTAAACGAATCAGAAGGCAAAAAACCTGAACAATATATTATTAGAGATGTAAACTTAAACTTTAGAGATATGGTTGCTACAACTCCACATCAAACAACAGGTAATGTTACTGGAGGTGGTGGAGGTTACTTACAAGGCGGAGTACGTGGATATGTTGGAGCCGCTAATGCCACAGCCGCTAGTGGTAGCAGGTTTATGAAAGAAATAAAAGAAACTGCCATTGATGCTGAAAATGTTATACACCTTAGTTTATCAGAAGGACTAGATAATAACTTTCCATTTGGTAACTCATTACTAGAAAGTATTTTTAAAGTTTATAAACAAAAAGAATTACTAGAAGACGCAATTATAATTTATAGAGTACAAAGAGCCCCTGAACGTAGAGTATTCTACGTTGATGTAGGTAATATGCCGAGCCACTTGGCTATGCAATTTGTTGAACGTGTTAAGACTGACATTCATCAAAGACGAATACCTTCGTCAACTGGGGGTGGTCAAAACGTTATAGATAGTGCGTACAATCCATTATCTATAAATGAAGATTACTTTTTCCCACAAACAGCAGAAGGAAGAGGATCTAAAGTAGAAACACTACCAGGTGGTACTAACTTAGGTGAGATTGACGACTTAAGATATTTTACTAATAAACTTGTTCGTGGATTACGTATTCCAAGTTCTTACTTACCAACAGGTCCAGATGATGGACAAAGCAACTACCAAGACGGTAGAGTTGGTACAGCATATATCCAAGAATTACGTTTTAATAATTATTGTGAAAGACTACAAAGTTTAATTACAGAAGTATTCAATCAAGAATTTAAACGTTACCTTTTAGAAAAAGGTGTAAACATTGATACATCTATGTTTGATGTTAAAATGCAACCACCACAAAACTTTGCAAGTTACAGACAAAGCGAACTTGACAACGCTCGTGTACCAACATATACACAAATGAGTGCTGTTCCTTATATTTCAAATAGATTTGCTATGGCAAGATTCTTAGGCTTAACCGATGAGGAACTTGCTGAAAACGAACGTCTATGGAAAGAAGAGAATGATGAAAACTTAACACCAGTACCTACTGACGCCGCAGGCGAAATGAGAGGTGCAGGAATTAGTGGTGCAGGTATGGTCGACGACATGGGAAGTATGGAAGACGAAGCACCTGAAGGTGAAGAGGCGGCACCAGTAGATGGCGGTGCGGCTCCGGCGCCAGACACAGCAACAGGCGGCCCGGGACCGGCAGGTGGAGCAACACCACCACCAGGAGCATAAATAGTAGTATGACAACGTTAAGAGAAATATTTTATTTTGATAAAGAGACTTTAGAGCCTGTCGACAACAAGGAGTACGATCCGATAGACGACGAATCTATAGTCCAACGTGACGACACAAGAAAAACTAAACTAACCCTACGTCAAATCAATAAAACACGCAAAGCGGCAGAACTGCATAAAGAGGAGCAAGTAAAAGAGCTACACTTCGTACGTCAAATGTACGGACTGGCGGCTAATGCAGAAGCGGCGGTCTAGACAATGTCTAGATCAACTACGGCGTTCATTATAGGGAACGGCACTAGTAGAAAATCAATCGATTTACACCAATTAAAAAAAAATAGTCCCCCAGGAAGTAAAATATACGGCTGTAATGCTTTATATAGAGAATTTGAACCAGATTATTTAGTAGCTGTTGACAGTAAAATGATTGCGGAAATTAATCGTAGTGGTTGGCAACTTACACACGAAGTATGGACTAATCCTAATAAATCATATAAAGATTTTAATAAATTTAACTACTTTAATCCTAGTTTAGGTTGGAGTACTGGTCCTACAGCCTTACATTTAGCTAGTGAAGAAAAGCATAATAATCAAGATATCTATATTTTAGGATTTGATTATGAAGGGCTTAATAAAAAACTTAATAACATATACGCAGATACTGAAAATTATAAAAGATCAGATGCTACTGCTACATATCATGGTAACTGGGCTAGACAAACATCAACCATAATACAAAAAAATCCCTCAAAGAGATATATACGAGTAATAGCTGAAAGGGAATCTTTCACTCCAGACAATTTAAAGCCATGGGGCAACCTACAGCATATGACCGTTCAAGATTTTAAGGACTTATTCAAGATCCTATAATCTTAATGTAAACGGCTCGTATTTGGCCGATAACCACGTACTTTTCCAGAATAACCATAAATATTATACGACAGCCTTACCATATCTAAACAAACAGGAGATTTAAAATGGCAAACCAAAATAAATTTGAGCAAATGTTAGAAAAGCTCATTGCGGAAGACCGTGCTGGTGCGGAAGAACTGTTTCATGAAATAGTTGTTGATAAATCCAGAACAATTTACGAAAAACTTTTAGATGACGATATGCCAGAAGTCGAAGTAGACGAAGCGGCAAAAAAAGACTCTGAAGTTGATGAAAAAGAAGACAAGAAAGCTGACGAAGATGAAAAAGTCGACGAAAAATCAGACGAAAAAGCTGATGAAGACGACAAAGTAGTTGACGAAAAAGCTGACGAAAAAGCTGACGAAGATGAAAAAGAAGTTAAAGAAGAACTTGTTGACATCACGCCAGTAGAAGAGGTTCCTACAGAAGCACCCGACGATATGGGCGGTGATCCAGCAGATGCTATGATCGGCGACATTGAAGGCGGTGATGATGAGGAAGGCGGCGACGAAGGTAATGGAGATGACGAAGATCTTGAAGACCGAGTTGTTGACCTAGAAGATGCACTTGATGACCTTAAAGCTGAATTTGACGCCATGATGGGTGACAAAGACGGCGACGATGCTGGTGACGACAATGGCGACGACGATGTCGATGCTGATGACGATGCTGGTGACGATGAAGGTGATGATGATGCAGAGGGTGGATTTCCATCCGATCTAGAAGCAGAGGAAAAACCTGCATTTGAAGGTAAAGAAGCGAAAGCAACTGCACCACAATCAAGTACAGAGCTAATGCGAGAGTATGTAACAAAAGTATCTAGTGGACACGGCGCTGAAACAAAAGGCGGTGGAGAAACAGGTGGTACTAATACAAAATCTACAGTAGCTTCCAAAAATGACATGGGAGGCACAGCCTCTAATATTGCTAAAGGCGGAGAAGGCGGTGGTTCAAATACTGGACTAACTGGCAACGATGCTAAAGACGAAACAGCTGGTAACGTTAATGTTCCAGGTGGAAAGGCAAGCAAGTCATTAAAGTCTGATTCTAAAGGCCACGGTACCGAGAAAAAGGGAAAAGGCGAAGAAGGCGGAACTAATACTGATTCAGTAATAGGTTCGTAATAATGTTAGGAGACAAGGGTTTGCTCAATTTACGTGAGAACTTGACATTCGACCAAGCTAAAATGGTCATAGAGACTACCGAGAACACCAAGGGTGGTAAAGATCTTTATTTAAAAGGTATTTGCATCCAGGGTGGGGTTAAAAACGCCAATCAGCGTGTTTACCCTGTTACCGAGATAGGTAGAGCTGTCAACACTCTCAATGATCAAATAACTGGTGGATATTCAGTTCTTGGCGAAGTTGATCACCCTGAAGGCCTAAACATTAATCTAGACCGTGTGAGCCATATGATCACAGAAATGTGGATGGATGGACCAAACGGTTACGGGAAACTTAAAATATTACCTACGCCGATGGGACAAATAGTTTCAACAATGCTTGAAAGCGGAGTTAAACTAGGCGTCTCGTCACGTGGTAGCGGAAACGTCACAGAAGACGGATCCGGACAAGTAAGCGATTACGAAATCATTACGGTGGATGTAGTTGCTCAACCCAGTGCTCCAGGGGCATACCCAACCCCTATATACGAGCAGTTACTTAATACTCGTGGGGGGTATAAGGCTATGAACTTGGCACGTGAGCTAGAAGGCGACGTAAAGGCGCAAAGTTATTTAAAGAAGTCTTTGGTGAATATCATCAAAGGGCTCCAGTAATAAGGAGAATATAATGTTGGACGCACTGAAATCACTCTTTGAAAACAACGCAATTTCTGAAGAGATCAGAGCTGAAATTCAAGAAGCATGGGACAAGAAAGTTAGCGAAAGCCGACTTGAAGTCACTGCTGAACTTCGCGAAGAGTTCGCATCAAAATATGCACACGATAAAGCACAAATGGTTGAAGCAATCGATAGTATGGTGAGCGAAAAATTAGCGGAAGAAATTTCCGAATTCACTGACGACCGCAAACAGTTAGCAGAAGCAAGAGCAAAATATGTTATTGCTATGCGTGAAAACGCAAACTTGCTAAAAGAGTTTGTTATGCAGTCATTGAAGAAAGAAGTTTCTGAATTACATGAAGACCAAAAAGTTATGTCAAGTAAATTTGGCAAACTTGAGGAATTTGTTGTAGAAGCTTTGTCTAAAGAAATTGCAGAGTTCCACGAAGATAAGAAAGATTTAGCTGAAACTAAGGTAAAACTTATACGTGAAGCTAAAAAACATCTCAACAAAGTTAAGTCAACATTTGTTGAAAAGAGTGCTAAATTGGTATCTGATGTTGTTGGTAAAGGACTTACAAAAGAAATTGGCCAACTTAAAGAAGATATTGACTCAGCACGTAGAAATGATTTTGGTCGCAAAATTTTCGAAACGTTCGCTAATGAATACTCAAACAGTTATTTAAATGAGAAATCAGAATCTGCTAAACTTATGAAACTTGTTGATCTTAAAGATGGACAAATTAAAGAAGTTAAAACAGAAGCTGATGCAAAATCAAAAGTTATCGCAGAGAAAGATGCAGAAATTTCTAAAATTTCTGATGCGGCTAAGAGAAAAGATATTATGTCTGAACTAACTGCTCCTTTGAGCAAAGAACAGCGTGGTATTATGAATGACTTACTGGAAAGTGTACATACTGACAAATTGCAAAAACAGTTTGACAAGTATATGCCGGCGGTTATCGACGGGAAAACTCCAGAGAAGAAGAAGGCGACATTAACGGAATCAGAGGCAAAAGCAATAACAGGCAATAAAGAAGAATCTAACGTTAGTAGTGTAAGCTCGGAAGCGACAAGTAATATTGTTGACATTCGAAGACTTGCAGGATTGAATTAAGGAGAAAACAATGTCAGAACTACTAGAAAATCGCTGGCAGGATACCAAAACCGCTCTTTGTGAAGGCCTTAGTGGCAATAAGAAAGCAGTGATGGCAAGTACTCTTGAAAACACACGCAAGTGGTTGAATGAGACTGCTACCGCTGGATCTACATCAGCAGGTAATGTTGCAACTCTAAATAGAGTTATCCTTCCGGTAATAAGACGGGTTATGCCGACTGTAATAGCTAATGAATTGGTTGGTGTACAACCAATGACTGGCCCAGTTGGACAAATCCATACATTAAGAGTACGTTACTCAGACGCAACTTTGGGTAATGAAGTCGGTGAAGAAGCACTTTCACCATTTAAGATTGCTGAAGCATATTCAGGAACTGGAGCCGCGTCAGGCGGTGGAGCGACTGCAACTGCGGCGCTAGAAGGTGAAGCTGGAAAACGTCTAAGCATTCAAATCTTAAAACAAACTGTCGAAGCAAAGACTAGAAAGCTATCAGCTCGCTGGACTTTTGAATCGGCACAAGACGCACAAGCACAGCAAGGTATTGATATAGAAGCAGAAATTATGGCGGCATTAGCCCAAGAAATTACTGCTGAAATTGATCAAGAAGTTCTTGCATCTTTACGTGCTTTAGCGGGTACTACAAACGAACAGGCGTATAATCAAGCGGGTGTTAGTGGTACTGCAACGTTCGTCGGTGACGAACACGCGGCTTTGGCTGTACTAGTCAACCGTGTTGCAAACACTATCGCTCAACGCACACGTCGTGGTGCTGGTAACTGGGCTGTTGTTTCACCAGAAGCATTAACAATCCTACAATCAGCAACAACTTCAGCGTTCGCAAGAACAACTGAAGGCACTTTTGAAGCTCCAACAAATACTAAATTTGTAGGAACACTAAACGGTGCGATGAAAGTATATGTTGATTCATATGCGGCTGATAATACAAAAGTCCTTGTAGGTTACAAAGGAACAAGTGAAGCAGATGCTCCGGCATTCTACTGCCCATACATCCCATTGATGTCAAGCGGTGTTGTGTTAGACCCAGCGTCATTTGAACCAGTTGTAAGTTTCATGACAAGATATGGATATGTTGAGTTAAACAACACAGCATCATCTCTTGGTAATGCGGCTGACTACTTGGGTACTGTAACATTAGCAGGCGTAACATTCTCTTAATAATTAGAGATTATTACATTTACTAAAATTGAGAGGGCGGTCTTAGGATCGCCCTTTCTTTTCTATTTTGGATAAACTTATCCACAGAATTTTAAAAAAAGACTTGACTTTTAACTATAAGATGTTATATTAATAATAATACTTAGACGGTAGCTCTGTTTAAGTAGGAATTGTGCAAGGAAGAACCTCTTACCAGAGGGGTGAACTTGACTGTACAGGGGTGGTACCCAGGGTGGGTAGCTGAAAGGCGCTTGTCCAAATCGACTTACCAGTCGGGTACAGGTTACGTGGTACAATAGAACGGTATCTGTGAACCATGTTTGGCGGTGTAACCAAGTCCGCCCAATTCCACTACAAAAATCGGCCCAGATCGACATACAAACGTTGGTCTGGGCTTTCTCTTGATAAATATAATACACGAGAAGGGGCCCTTGCTTATAAGGGACTTATGGGGACAACACCCCGTAAACTTAGAACGTTTAAAAGGAGAAAAAAATGGGAAGACCTATCAACAAAAGAAACTTTGGAACAGCCGCAGGTAATATTCAAGTTACATCTTGGAGAAAGAAAACTGGCGCAGAGTCACAAGCATCTGGTTCAATTGTTAAACAAAAATCAACTAGCAAATTTCTTGTCAATGCCGATGGTGTAGAAGAAGTAATGACTTTAGTCAATAAGGCACAAGGTGCTTTAGATCCTAGTGAATTTATTGTTAATGCTAAAGACGACAGTGGAACTGCTACACAAGTTACGAAGTTCTTCAATAGAACAGTTATTACTGAAGGAACCGACAAATATCCTTATACATTAAGTGATAGTAATGCGGCTTCTGCCTCAGTAAGAACAGTAGATATAATCTAGTTTTTAGGATTGAATTAACTAGAATTGGAAGCCCGGACTATGTTCGGGCTTTCTCTTTTAATGATAAATAGTATTATAATAGGATAATAGGAGAGTAAAATGGGAAGACCAGTTAACAGTAAATATTTTGGAGAAGGGAATGGCAAACTTCAAGTTACACGCCATTTTTTCACTGGTAAATCTGAAGCTTCTGCTACTGCGTGGATAATATCTCAACGATCAGTAAACAAATTTAAAGTATCAGACGGTACAGATACAGAAATTT
>Ga0315318_10000922_pt1 | contig 12535 bp, 6 predicted proteins | sample M1200m3416metaG_FD_203703 | JGI IMG/M metagenome (GOLD analysis project Ga0315318, IMG submission 203703) | Ammonia-oxidizing marine archaeal communities from Monterey Bay, California, United States - M1 200m 3416 | ecosystem: Environmental > Aquatic > Marine > Coastal | place: USA: California... | reverse complement strand
ACCAGTTGGCCGGTGTATTGCTGTATCGACCAGGCGCGGCGCTTGTCGCGGCTGTAATCGCCCCACCACAAGTCACCACTGGTGCCCTGCGACATGATGCCGACGAACGCTTCGTCGCCCGGCGCGAGTCGCTTGGCCAAGCTCTCCGAGAACAGTCCGGCGTAATCGGCCGACACTCCCGGGTGGCCGCTGAAGTAATGCATCGAGAAATTGGCAAGCACCGACAGCGGTTTGCCGTCGGCAGTTTGCACGCTCAAGAAACTCAGCCACGGATCGATCGGGCCGGTCGGGCCGATGGCATTGTTGTTGCCGTAGCCGGGGTGCATGTTGGCACGCACGGTCTTTTTGCCAAACGGATCGACCAATTCGTTCCCCTGCAAAAACGACCAACGTCGGCAAGCGGTAAACTCGGCGGCGTCCACCCTGCCCCACGTTGCTCTGGCTGGTTGTAACCTATCATTTGCAATGACGATCGCCTCTACGATTTTGCTCGGCAGGAAAGCGCGGTAGCGAGGATCGACCCGGCTACCGAGACAGTAGCTCATCGAGCTGGGGGCGCTGTGGCAATGCGTGGCGGAAATCAGAATACGATCGAACGGGATGCCGGTTTTTCCGGAAGCCAGTCTTTTCACCTCGTCGCACAAGTCGCGCGGCAACATGCAACTGTCCACCACCACGATGGCCAGGCGTGTCACGCGATCGTCCAGCACAAGGCATCGCGCGTGCAACGAATCGACTACCTTGTTGTCACTCGCCTCCAGAAAACCGCCGTTGCGAATCACCGGCAGTGTCCGCGGCGTGACGTCAACCTTGGCCGCGCCGGCCCTAAGTTCTGCCCACGCCTCGGCCGGCAACAACGACGCGATGGATAGTGCGGCGATGAACAACAGGGGTTTCATGATCGGCATCCTGGCAGGTGCATAGTATGAATGCAGACTGACGCTTAGCCAAGAGGAGTTTATTTGCCAAGCACCCATTTTGGGATTGACCGCAGCCAGGTGACCCGACTAACATGGCAGCGCTTTCCACTTGTGGATTAAACCAAAAACAAACTAGAAATATGAGTGATAAAATTGTCCCCCTAATCAGTTCCGGAACCAAGGGCCCGCTGGGTGTGCTTCACCTTCCCCGCCTTTGGCAGAAAGTTTCCCTCGAGGCCGCCGGTAAAATTGCCGACGGCTCCCCGGGAATTGGCGGCGGCTACGACACAATGGTAATCAACGGACTCGGTCTGAACGCCGACGCGGTCCGTGCCTGCATCACCAATGACAAGCCGACTTACCCGCAGTTCGAGGCGTGGATACGGGAGCAGGATGGCGCCACGCTGGACGCCGATTCCATCAGCGCGCTGAACGACTCCATCGAAGGCTACAACCACGACGATGCCACGCGCCAAGGCATCCTGAGCGCCAACGGCCTGCCGGACGGCGATCCACAGGACGCCGTCAACCTGAACAACCTCGACGACTGGCTGGAATTTCACAGCGCCGAGATTGCTTGATTTTAGTCTATTCAGCACAAACCGCAGCTCGCAAAAGCTGCGGTTTTTTGTGCCCACGCGCCTGCTCAGACACAAAAATAGGGGTTGTACCGGGGCATGACGATGAGTAGGTTGGCCCTGTTAGCAGCCAAGCTAGGGCCAGAACGAAGCAACCTTAAAACCAAGCACTGATGAGCAAAATTAAATACATCCTCATGGCTGCAGCCATTGCTGTGGCATCTAACACCAGCGCGCAAGCTGGCAGCCTGTCCGATTCACTGCCACTTGGCAAAAGCCTGGCGGCCGGTCACGAACTCCCCCTGCCACTAGGAATCAGCGCCAATGTCTTTTTCATGGAGCAGGACATGGAGGCCCAATCAATTGCGGTAGACATCCCTCCGCTGCCGCTGCCCACCGGACCGCTTCTATTACCACCCGGTCTCCCGGCCGAGTCGGCCAAACTCGAGAGCCGCGTCACCACTACCACAGCCAAGATTGACGCCTGGGTGCTGCCGTTCCTGAACGTGTACGGCGTCGCCGGATATGTGGATGGTGAAACCACCGCGAGCGGCTTCTCTGTCGGCGGTTTACCACCGGAGCTGGCTAGCCTTTTGCCCAACTCATTCGCTATCGCATACAGCGGTTCCACTTACGGTGTCGGCGGAACCCTGGCGGCAGGTTACAATCAATTCTTCGCCTCTCTGGACGCCAATTATACCGAGTCCGACCTCGACATTGGCGACTCGACCATCGAGGCATTCGTTATCTCTCCGCGCATTGGTATAACCGGCGATCTCGGCGGCTTGAGCGGCGCTCTCTACGTCGGTGCCATGTATCAGGATGTCGATGAGCAACAAAACGGCACGGTCAAGTTCCCGATCGCAGGAGTGTCAGTACCAGTTGGGTACGATGTCATTTCTGCGGCCAAGGAAGAGTGGAATTACCTCGTCGGAGCAAACCTCAAGGCAAGTGAAAGCTGGAACTACGGCATCGAGGTCGGCTTCTCCGATCGAACGCACGTAATGGCTACGCTCAACTACCGATTTTAAGTCAAGCACCTTTCTGATTTAGGGGACGGGCCAAGTGCCCGTCCTTTTTTTATCTCGCTTGGCCAAGCAGGAGGTTGGGATGGCTCTCCTCAGCCGTCCCTGTCCTATAGCGTGAGAATCACCAAGCGATCGCCCTTGCCTCCGCCGCTACTTGCCCTCATAAATCGCCGGTACCATGAAAGCATCAGCAATACTCGCATCCGCCATCACTGGCCTGGCCACGATCGCCGGCAGCCAAGCCGCCGACTTACCCAAGTTTCGCCATGTCACCATCGACAACCAGGTGAAGATCGGCTACGGCACCGCCATCGCCGACATAAATGGCGACAAAAAACCAGATATCGTCCTTTGCGACGCCCGCAACATCGCTTGGTACGAGAACCCGTCGTGGAAGAAACATATCATCGTTGAGAACCTCACCCAGCGCGACCACGTCTGCATCGCCGTGCGCGATATCGATGGCGACGGCAAAGCCGAGATTGCCGCCGGTGCGCAATGGAACCCTGGCGAAACCAGCGACGCCGCTAAGTCCGGCGCTGTTTTTTACCTCATCCCACCCGCCGATCGAACGCAAAAATGGACACCAGTACAACTCGAGCACGAGCCGACAACCCACCGCATGCGCTGGTTTAAAACACCCGCCGGCGGGCACGACCTCGTCGTGTTGCCGCTGCACGGCCGCGGCAACAAGGGTGGCAAAGGCGACGCTGTCCTCACCCTCGCCTACCACATCCCAAGCGACCCCAAAGGCAACTGGAGCACCACCCTGTTGGACGGCAACATGCACATGAGCCACAACTTCGACGTTGCCGAGTGGGATGGTGACCAGGCCAACGAGATGCTGCTCAGCGGCCTCGAAGGTGTGTTCCTGTTGAACCCCAGCAAGGATAGCACCTGGAGTCGCCGCCAGATTTCCAACAACCCAACCGGCGAAGTCCGCCAGGGAGCCGGTGCAGGAGGCAAAAATTTCGTGACCGCCATCGAGCCGATGCACGGCAACCAGCTTTCCATTTATACCCCGGTTAAGGGCGCAAAACTTTGGAACCGCAACGTCATCGATGACTCACTTGACCAGGGCCATGCCCTGGCCACCGGCGACTTCATGGGTTCTGGCAGTGACCAAATTGTAGTTGGTTGGCGCGGCACTCGCCGCACCGGAAAAGTGGGTGTGAAATTCTACTACCCCACCAACGAGCAGCGGTCGGAATGGAAAAGCATGCTTGTCGATGACAACGAGATGGCTACCGAGGATATTCGCATTGCCGATCTGAACGCCGACGGCAAAATCGACATCGTCGCTGCCGGCCGCGCCTCACACAACCTGAAGATTTATTTCAACAAGTGACCGCTTGGCCAAGCGCGTTGACTAACTGCTGAATATTCTCAGCCGTATGATTGGCAGTCAGGGTGACGCGCAGACGGGCCTTGTTTCGCGGGACGCTCGGGTAGCGAATCGCAGGTATGAAAAATCCTGCCTTGCGCAAACGCTCCATTGCCGCGAAGGCCTTCTCTTCCCCACCGAGGATCAATGGAAGGATGGCGCTTGGCTCGGCTGGAGTTTTCCAGCCAAGCGACTCGACTCCGCGTCTCAACTCGTTCACCCGCTGCCAAAGCTGTCCGCGCAGCACCTCCCCTTCCACGCCCTGAATGAGTTCCACGCCGGCCCGGGCCGCAGCGCTGACAGCGGGGCTCGGCGCGGTCGAAAAAATAAAACTGCGTGCCTTGTTCACCAGCAGGTCAACCAGTTGGCGACTGCCGCAGATGAAACCACCTGCCGCGCCAACCGCTTTACCCAGCGTGCCCATCCGAATCTCGATACGCGCTCCCAGGCCATCAGCCGCCGCCAGCCCCTGCCCATGCGGCCCGTACAGCCCGACGGCGTGCGCCTCATCAAGCATCAGCCAAGCACCATAACGCTCCTTCAGTTCAACAATCCCGGCCAAGGGCGCACGACTTCCATCCATCGAAAAAACGGTTTCGCTCGCCACCAGCACCCGCCCTCTTCGCTCAGCAGCCCACTGCAATAGTTTCTCGAGATTCTCCAGGTCGTTATGTCGAAAGGTACGCATTGTCACGCCGCTCAGCCTGGCAGCGTCAATCATTGAGGCATGCGCTTTTTTATCGATGATCACCACGTCGTCTTGCCCAAGCAGCGACGTCAGCATGCCCTGGGCCGCCGCGAAGCCGGTTGAGAAAACCAGGGCCGCCCCGGTTTCAAACCACTTAGCCAAAGCCGACTCGAGTTCGTGGTGCGGTTGCAGTGAACCACAGATCAGCCGTGACGCGCCGGAGCCAACGCCGAACTGTTCGACCGCCTCGCACGCCGCTCGGCCAATCGCCGGATGCGCAGCTAGGCCAAGATAGTCATTCGATGAAAAATTGATAAACTCTCTACCGCCGAATGTGATGCGAGTTGCCTGCGCCGACTCGATCTCCCGCAATTCTCGCCACAAGCCGGCGTCACGGATTTCATCGAGGTCACGGCCCAGTTGTTCTCCTAGAGCAGCCATCAATCCTGCTCCAGCACCAACCGGTAAAACACCGGTTTGCCGTTGTCGACCCTCAGATCGGTGTGTTCAAGCGTGTCAAGCCGTGCGGTCAGTCCATGGGTGATCGACTTCCACTCGGACAGGTCGCCGTTGCTTTTCTCGACGCGATAGCGGCGACCGGGCACGCTTTGCCAGTACAGCACAACGGTCCCGTTTTTGACCTCTATCGGTGTCTTAAAGTGGAGGTACGAGTCATTGTCTTTCGGGTCCGTCCCAGCGCGGTACTCGGAAACATCCGGAAAACCGTCACTATCAAAATCGCTGGCGGCATCGGCAATGCCGATGCCGGAAAACTGCTCGGTTTCCCAATCGTCTGGCATGCCGTCATTGTCCGTGTCTAGCCCAGATTGAGCCAGTTTCACGACATCGAAACGAGCGCCCGGCTCGTTATGGTGAAACAACAGGAGCAGCCTGGGTAGCGTGTTGTTTTTGTACCCATTACTCGACAGGGCGTCGTGGTCAATGGCGACCACCAGAGGCGAATTCGCGGCGTGATACGGCGAGTGCCCGAGTGACGGGTTGGCGGTGCGCAGCGCCGGTTGAGCGGCGTCGAACACGATCCAGCGCGTGTTCTCGAGAACGTTGTGAAAGCGATATTGAATCCGTGTGCTGCCCTTGCCCAACCCGAGGTCGGCTGCCCTGACCGAGTAGATCATCACGCTATTGTTGAACAGTGAGGTTTCCTGTTCTGCCGACGGGAAAACATTTAGGATGCCGCCCAGTATTGGTTTCTCTAAATCAATCGAATTGATGATGGTGTAGTAGGCGTCGTCAGCCAGTTCACGCTCGGTGATATCGCCGGTAACTAGCACGTCGCCGGAGGAGCCGTGCGTCAACTCGTAGTCGGTGTCGCCGTCAAGATCGGTGTCCACGTCGATGCCGATGTTGGTGAGAAACGACTGCGGCACGATCCACGACCCGTCCATGGCGATGCCGAAAAACAGGGTGGCATCGTCGATGCCGCCCAGTTCCGGCGCGTTGGATGCCGCCCCTACCGCGCGCAAATCACGGGCAGCGCGTTCGCGGTCTCGGTAACCGCGCGAGGGACTTTGATAGCCAAACTGAAACACGGAGACCAGCGGGGCGTTGTGCGAATTGTTACCGACTACGGGCAGCACGACCGGCACTGCCCCCTCCGGTTGCCGAACCGCCACGCTCCCGGCTTCCACGTGATGGTCACCCACCGGACGCAGCAGCATGTGATACGACACATGCACCGAGCGCGACTCGCCGTGAAACCAAACCTGTCCGGATGCCTCGTGAGCGATGTGCCGCGCGCCCCCCTTCACCTCCGGCGGCGTGGTCGGATCGAACAGCAACTGCACCTTAGCTGGGTCAATTGCCAGTGTTAGCTCGACTGTGGCTCTGCCCTTGGCCGGGACGGTGATCGTCGGTTTGGTCGGGGTGAGTGTCACGCCGGCGTTAGCGAGCGTGTTACTCACCACGATGGAACCGGCCCATGGCTGACCGCTCAGGTTGGTCAACTCGATATTCCGCTTGTCCAAGTGCGGCCCAGAGATTTCCAGCATGCCAAACGACAGTGACACCCGCTCCGGAGCAGCGGCATCAGCGGCGATCACCGGCGTGTCGATGGCCAGGTGCGGATTCACCCGGCCAGACCCGGTGCGTGTCTCAGGATACGGCGCGCCATACTCGTCCCGAGTTTGAGCGGCGGTGTTCATCAACGCCGCCTTAATGGAGGAAGGGACCCAGTCTGGGTGCCTCTCGAGCAGCAACGCTGCAGTTCCGGCAACGTGAGGAGCTGCCATCGAGGTGCCACCGGAAAGCATCGGCGCGCTCCCACCACCCGCTCGGGCAGAATGAATATTAAAACCGGGCGCGGCAAGGTCCGGTTTGAGCAGATGTGTCTCATATACCGGCCCGCGAGAACTACTCGGCGCCAGTTGGTCTGCCAGTTCAGGCCCGCCGATCATGACATCGCCACCAAGCTGCATAAACAGGCCAGCGTCCAAATATGCCTTCAGATTGTTGCCGTCACGGCGAGTGATCATCATGGCCGGGATGTCCACCTTGCCGCCGGGTGTGCCCATCGCGATCGGTGGCCCACCCTCGTTGTTGACCACGATCACCGCCAGAGCGCCGGCGTCCCTGGCCCGTTGAATCTTGTCGAGGAAGAAGCAGACGCCGCGGTCCACCAGCGCGATGTTTCCCTTGAGCGCGCCGGCGTTTTTCAGGTCTTCGCAAGCTCGCGGCGGGTCAGCGTAAACCACTCGGCCGGATATCTTCCCGACAGCCTCAAGCTGCTTCGTAAACGCCCCCTCAACCGCCTCGTAAAAACCCCGGACCACCGGTGGGGCGGTGATCTCGATGCTGTTGTTCTTGATGCCGTCGTCCATTGAGTTGGCCACGCTAATCTCACGGTCATCTTCCGACCACAGCGCGTAAAAGTTATTCCCGTTGTTCCCGGCAGCCTGCACCACCACGCAACCTAGCTTGACCAGGCGCCCGGTGGCGTTGTTCTCGAACGCCGGGCGCGGATACGAGTGGCCTAGCGAAAGGTTCACCACATCGAGCCGATCACTGAGGTCGCCGTCTGCGTCCGGGTCGGCCGCCCATTCCATCGCGTCCATCCACAGGCCGGTGGTGCCCTTGCAGCCGAACACCTTCAGCGCGTACAGCTTGGCTTCCGGGGCCACGCCGGGGCCAATCAGGAACTTGTCCATATTCAGTTCCTCCCCGTAACCGCCCGAGTACGACACACCGTTAGTCAGCACGCCCATTCCCCCCGCAATGCCGGCCACGTGCGAGCCGTGGCCGTTGTCCTCGCAGTCGAGCGGATCACTGTCCGGACGCGGAGTCTGTGTGCCATCGTACTCGTCGCCGGCGAAGTCATAGCCACCGACCACTTTCTCGGTGGGAAATGTGCCGGACTCGATGCGTGCCGGGTTGTTCTTGGTGTAATCCACCACGTCGCCACTCCCGCCGAACATCGCATGGTTGTAGTCGATGCCGGAGTCGATGATGCCAATGCGCACCCCCTTGCCGGTGGCGGAGAGCTTGCCGCGGTTCCAGACCTTCGTCGTGCCGATGAACGGCACGCTCGTCGATGTCAACGGGTGAAATTGTGCCACCGGACGGACATCGACGACGCCGTCGAGTCGTCGAAGGCGCTCTAGTTGAGCAGGCGGCAGCCGCACCTTTAGCGCGTTGACTAAGCGGCTGAACCGAGCCTCGAGCACCCCGTCCACTTGGCCAAGCCTTGCCACGAGCGCGTCCTGCTGTTCAACGATTTCTGTAATGCGGCCGCGGGTGACCTGGGCGATTTCATCCCTGGCCAACCCTTGGTTCCGGAGTCGCACAGCAACGTCCGCCGCCGGTTCGCCAGCGAGTTCCACGTAAACCAAGCGGGTTTCCGCCGCCTGCTCAGCGCCCAGCGCCTGGCCTAGCGGCAGGCAAACACCGGCCAAGGCAAACCAAATCGGGAGAATAAACCGGCCCCATCCGAAGCCCAACGTCATGGCCTGAACATGCCAGTTCCGAGCAAAAGCGGCGAGCCTTCGTCACAAACGATCAACTGGGATCGTAGTTGAGGTTCGGGGCGAGCCAGCGCTCGGCGTCGGTGAGGGTTATGCCCTTGCGCTTGGCCCAGTCCTGGATCTGGTCGCGGCCGATTTTGCCGACGCCAAAATACCTGGCCCGCGGATGCGCAAAATACAGCCCGCTCACCGAGCTGGCTGGCCACATGGCAAAGTTCTCGGTAAGGCGGATGCCGGTATGTTTCTCGGCATCGAGCAAGTCCCACAGCAGCCGCTTCTCCGTGTGATCTGGGCAGGCGGGATACCCGGCGGCGGGCCGGATGCCGCGATATTTTTCGCGGATCAACTCGTCGCTGCTTAGGTTTTCGTCCCTGCCAAAACCCCACTCGCGGCGGGCGCGAGCGTGCAGGCATTCGGCGAACGCCTCCGCCAGGCGGTCGCCGAGCGCCTTGACCATGATCGCGTTGTAATCGTCATTATCCGACTCGAACGACTTGGCCAATTCCTCCACCCCGTGACCGGCCGTGACGGCGAACGCGCCCAAGTGATCAGCCAGGCCGCTCTCACCCGGCGCAATGAAGTCGGCCAGGCTGTGGTTTTCACCTGAAGCCTTGTTGTTTTGTTGCCGCAGAAAATGAAACTTGGCCAAGCGCTTGGTTCGTGAGTCATCGGTGAATAGTTCCACGTCGTCGCCGATGCGGTTGGCCGCGAAAAAACCGTACACGCACTTGGCTGTGAACAGTTTCGCGCTGACGATGCGATCGAGCAACTCCTGTGCATCGTCGAACAACTCCCTCGCCTTGTCGCCAAGGGTCGCGTCGTCGAAAATTTTCGGGTAACGCCCCTGCAACTCCCACGCGTGGAAGAAGGGCGACCAGTCGATAAAGTCAACCAGCTTCTCCAGCGGGAAGTCGTCCTCCGCGCGGACTCCTGTGAACTCCGGCTGCGGGATGTCCTGTGCGCACCAGTCGATTTGGGTCGCGCGCGCGCGCGCATCGGCGATCGGCAGCAGAGGCTTGGCTTTCTGTTTTCTGTAATGCTTTTCGCGCAGTTCGCCCTGCAACGTTGTGTTTTCCGCAACAAAATCGTCACAGCCCCTTTCGCTCAATAATTTGCCGACCACACCAACCGCCCGCGAAGCGTCGAGCACGTGGAGCGTCGACCGCTCGTAGCCAGGCGCGATCTTCACTGCCGTGTGCTCGCGGCTGGTTGTCGCGCCGCCGACGAGCAGCGGCAACTCGAAGCCTTCGCGCTGCATCTCTTTAGCAACGTGGCGCATTTCGTCAAGCGACGGCGTGATCAAACCGCTCAGGCCGATCATGTCTACATTTTCCTCGCGTGCTGTTTTTAAAATCTTGTCGCACGGCACCATCACGCCGAGGTCCATCACTTCGTAGTTGTTGCAACGCAGCACCACTCCAACGATGTTTTTGCCTATGTCGTGCACGTCGCCTTTGACGGTAGCCATGAGGATTTTCCCGCGCGATAACGCACCGGTCTCGGCCATCTCATCCTCCATGAATGGCTGCAGATAGGCGACCGATTTTTTCATAACACGCGCGCTCTTGACGACCTGAGGCAGGAACATTTTACCCGCACCGAACAGGTCACCAACGACGTTCATGCCGTCCATCAACGGCCCCTCGATGACGTGAATAGGACGGCCAAGTTTTTGTCGAGCCTCCTCGGTGTCGGCCTCGATATGTTCGACGATGCCCTTGACGAGCGCGTGGCTCAGGCGCTCCTCGACTGTCCCCTCGCGCCAGGCGTCGGCGACTTTTCCCGACTTTCCCTGTTGCTTGACGGTCTCGGCAAACTCGACCAGCCGCTCGGTGGCATCGGACCGACGATTAAGCAAAACGTCCTCGACGCGCTCGAGCAGGTCGGCCGGGATTTCCTCGTACACCCCGAGCATGCCGGCGTTGACGATGCCCATGTCGAGCCCGGCGCGAATCGCGTGGTAAAGAAACGCGGAGTGCATGGCCTCGCGCACTCCATTGTTGCCGCGAAACGAAAACGAAATATTGCTAACCCCACCGCTGACCTTGGCCAAGGGCAACGCAGACTTGATGATGCGCGTGGCCTCGATGAAGCTCACCGCATAGTCGTTGTGCTCCTCCATGCCGGTGGCAACAGTGAGGATGTTCGGGTCAAAAATAATATCCTGCGGCGGGAAGCCGACTTCCCTTGTCAGCAGCTCATACGAGCGCGTGCAAATCTCGACACGGCGATCAATGTTGTCGGCCTGGCCCTGCTCGTCAAACGCCATCACCACCACAGCCGCTCCGTAGAGGCGAATCAGCCGCGCCTGCTCGAGAAACTGCTCCTCTCCCTCCTTGAGACTGATCGAGTTGACGATACCCTTTCCCTGGACGCACTTGAGCCCAGCCTCGATAACCGACCATTTCGAGCTGTCGATCATGATCGGCACGCGCGAGATATCGGGCTCGGAGGCAACCAGGTTCAGGAACCGCGTCATCGCCGCCTCGGAGTCGAGCATGCTTTCATCCATGTTCACATCGATGATCTGCGCGCCGTTCTCAACCTGCTGCCGGGCGACAGCCAGTGCCTCCTCGTACTGGTCGTTCTTGATCAGGTTCGCAAAGCGCGGCGAACCGGTCACATTCGTTCGCTCGCCGATATTGACGAAATTCGACTCCGGCCGAACCGTCAGGGCTTCCATGCCGCTGAGCCTTAGCCACGGCTCCGGCTTGCCCAAGCGGCGCGGCTCGCAGTCTCGGATCTCCGCGGCGATACGGCTGATGTGATCCGGCGTTGTGCCACAGCAACCGCCGACGATGTTTAGCCAGCCGTTGACCGCCCACTCGCGCAACTGCGGCGCGAACGATTCGGGTGTCTCGGGAAAACCGGTCGGCAGCAGTGGGTTCGGCATGCCGGCGTTTGGGTGCGCGCTGACGTTGACCGGCGCGATACGACTGAGCTCGTCGATGTGCGAGCGCATCTCCTGCGGGCCAAGCGCGCAGTTGATGCCAACGCTCAACAGATCAATATTCGATACAGTGTTCCAGTATGCCTCTACCGTCTGGCCGGAGAGCGTGCGTCCGCTCTGGTCGGTGATGGTGAATGACAGCATCACCGGTAGCCGTTGGCCAAGCGAGTCAAACAGCGACTCGAGCGCGAACAACGCCGCCCGCGAGTTGAGCGAGTCGAAGACCGTCTCGACCAGCAGCACATCCACCCCACCCTCAACCAGACCCTTGGCCTGCTCGATGTACGCCTCAACCAACTGGTCATACGTCACGGCCCGGAAAGCCGGATCATTGACATCCGGCGAAATGGAGGCGGTGCGGTTGGTCGGGCCAAGCGCGCCGGCAACAAAACATTGCCGGTCGTGTTCCGCCGCCATCATATCGTCAGCGGCAGAGCGGGCGACCTTGGCGTTGGCCAGGTTCAACTCTTGGGCCAGAGACTCCATGCCGTAGTCGGCTAGGGCAATGCGTGTGGAGTTGAAGGTGTTAGTCTCGATGATGTCCGCCCCCGCCTCGAGATAGGCCCGGTGGATGGAACCGATCAACTCCGGCCGGGTAATACCCAGCAGATCGTTATGACCCTTGAGATCACGATCCCAGTCGGCAAAGCGCTCGCCGCGGAAATCTCTCTCCTGGAGGGCGTTCTGCTGAATCATGGTACCCATCGCGCCATCGAGAATGACGATGCGCTTGGCCAAAAGATTGGTCAGGGCTTGATGCCTGTCATTGGACGGATTATTGCCCACAAAGTGGCAGGCTATCGATCACCTCCAGAGGTGTCAACTTACATATCAACATATCAAGATATGTTGATATATGCTAATTTATTGATCTAATAACCCGTTAATGGTGTCTTCTTTAGATAAAGCGGAAAGCTTTGGATAGCAGCTCGATTCGCGGCAACCGGCTGGTGTTGCTCGATGAACTGTACCTTCTGCGTCAATTGCGGACAATGGCTCGGCTACTGAAA
>Ga0315318_10000921_pt1 | contig 12536 bp, 11 predicted proteins | sample M1200m3416metaG_FD_203703 | JGI IMG/M metagenome (GOLD analysis project Ga0315318, IMG submission 203703) | Ammonia-oxidizing marine archaeal communities from Monterey Bay, California, United States - M1 200m 3416 | ecosystem: Environmental > Aquatic > Marine > Coastal | place: USA: California... | reverse complement strand
ATGCTCACACCCATTCTGTCTCCAGCGGCCGGAACTGTAACTGAAATAGCGGTCGAACAAGGCCAGTATGTCGACGAAGGGACAACTCTCGCGACATTAGACTGAGTTGCCTTTGTCAACAAATTGAACGCTAAGAGAAGGAGTTCTTACCATGGTCTGGCAATCTGAAATTGACGAGTTAAATCAGCGAAAAGAGCTAGCCTACAAGCTTGGGGGCGAAGAGCGAGTCCAGAAACATCTCGATAACGGGAAACTTACTATTCGCGAGAGAATTACAACTCTAGTCGACGAAAATTCTTTTCGAGAACGGGGTGTTCTAGCTGGAAAGGCAACATATGAGGATAATGAACTCGTAGACTTCCGCCCATCGAATTATGTGATGGGTCTAGGGAAAATAAATGGCCGGCGAGTGAGTATCGGTGGTGATGATTTCACGGTGCGGGGCGGAGCCGCTGATGGCGCGGTCGGTGATAAAAAGACGCATCAAGAACGTATGGCGCTTGAACTTAGAATCCCCATCGTCCGACTTGTTGATGGAACCGGTGGTGGTGGATCAGTTAAGACTATCGAAGATATCGGACGCACATATCTTCCTGGTGGACCGGGATTCTGGGAAACGGCTAACGACGCAATGGAGCAAGTTCCAGTAGTCGCAGCCGCGATGGGTTCAGTTGCCGGCATAGGAGCTGCTCGAGTCGCCGTTTCGCACTTCTCAGTCATTGTCAAAGGCACGGGGCAAGTGTTCACCGCGGGGCCACCTGTGGTCGAGCGGGGCCTCGGTATGTGGGTAGACAAAGAAGACTTAGGTGGGGCAGAAATACACGCCCACGGATCTGGAGTCTGTGATAACGAAGCAACTGATGAACCCGATGCGTTCGAACAAATAAGAACTTTTTTATCCTACCTCCCCTCAAGTAGTTGGGAACTTCCACCTCATGAAAACACTGGCGATTCTCCAACTAGGCGTGATGAAGAATTGTTGTCAATCATTCCTCGTGAACGACGACAGCCTCATATCATTCGCAAGTTAATCAAACACATTATCGACCATGATTCTTTCTTTGAAATTGGTAAATTCTTTGGACGATCGGTCGTTACCTGCCTCGGTAGAATTGATGGATTTCCGGTCGCAGTCATCGCCAACGATCCCATGGCAGTTGGTGGATCTCTTGATACTCCAGGTTCAGAGAAAATGCTTAAGTTTATCGATCTCGCGGATACGTTCAATCTCCCGATAATAAACCTTGTCGATCAGCCAGGGTTCATGATTGGCGTGGAGGCTGAAAAAGCTGGTGTGATAAAAGCCGGTGTTCGCGCACTACAGGCTATATATCAATGCAGCGTACCTTGGGCTACAGTGGTTTTACGAAGGGCCTATGGTGTGGCCGGAGCTGGCCATCAAAATCATTCAAATTCAAGATGGCCATATAGGATTTCATGGCCTTCGGGAGATTGGGGATCACTTCCAATTGAGGGTGGTGTAATGGCCGCTTATCGACGTGATATTGAAGCAGCCGATGACCCTGAATCCTACAGACAACAAATCGAGGATAAGCTCAATCTCCTAAGATCCCCGTTTCGAACTGCTGAGTCCTTTAATATTGAAGATATTGTTGACCCGCGCGACACAAGGCCACTACTGGCCGAATGGGTTCAGGACGCATATCGCGTACTACGGAGTAGTACGCTTGGACCCAAAGGACGAGGAATGCGAGCTTAAATTAAAACAAAGCCGATTCACTCACTGAATGAGCCAAGATCAATCAATAACCTGCTTGCTTGTCGTACACTCCTAAAAGCTCTTCGTTCGTTCTCCATCGACCTATATTCTGAACAAATCGATCAATATTACGGCCAGATCTTAGTTGCGAAGCTCCCGCCGTATGTGGAGTCATAACTACATTCTCATAATTCCAAAAAGGGTGATCAGTTGGCATCGGTTCAACTGTGTGCACGTCTAGACCAGCCCCCCGAATATGCCCAGAATCTAGAGCACGCTGTAAGGCCTTGTCATCAACTATCTCCCCGCGAGTGACGTTAATCAAAAACGAACCTTTTCGCATTTTACGAAACACTTCGTCATTAAAAAAACCTTGAGTCTCGGAGGTGAGCGGTAAGCAAATCGCAACAATATCAGAAAGACTAAGAAGTTTCGGAATCGAATCCAGATCCCATACTTCTACTACATCATCATTGCCCTCAACTTTATTGTTATCAACCGCCAGGCAGGTCATACCGAACGCACGACCTCGTTTCGCCATCGCCTGACCCGTACCGCCAAATCCCAAAATACCGAGAGTTAGACCATCTAGCTCAATCTCCTCTGCCCTCAACTCAGCTCGACTAGCCCATCCTTCAGGACCCAATTTAATAGCCCGTTGTAGATTTCTAGTCATCGTCAATAAAAGTGCGAATCCGTGGTCAGCTAAATGACCGCCCACAAGACCTTTCTCTCCCGTCAAAACTATCTCACTGTCTCGAAATTCCGGATACGCATATATATCAACGCCAGACGACGCTGAGTGTACCCACTCTAATTTGGGTGCCCTCTGTAACAGCGGTAGAGGCACATGACCCAGAATAACTTCAGAATCTGCCGCCAATTCCATTGCTTCTCCGATATTAGAGGCCACTGTGACAACTCCATTCGGACCTGCCGCAAGTCTTATATTCTCGACCTCAGTATCCGATATAGAAGGCATTGTGAGGCCTAAAATAACCAAAATATTCATCCGCTAACTCCATACCATCCTAATCTCTACCTGACAGACGCTAGCCAATCCCATATGTTGATTCAACGGTATCTAACACCTGATCCAGAGAATCGACTATTTCGTCAGCTTCCTCTCGATTAGTCACCAGTGGAGGGGCAATTTGGATACTCGCTCCACCTCGAGCAAGGAGTCCATTGTCCCGCATTGCTTGGCTTACAACTTTACCGACCTCGTCATCAAGTCTAAATTCTTCTCCAGCCTCTACATTACGTTTCAGATCAACAATTTGCATAAGTCCAATTCCACGTGTATCCGAGACTATCGTGGAGTGTCGTTTCTGCAGTTCTTCAAGTTGTGATGCGATATAAGCGCCTGTCCGTTCAGAGTTTTCGACCAAACCTTCGTCAGTAATAATATCTAAATTCGCCAATGCCACAGCACAGGAAACAGGATGAGCACCCCACGTGCTACCACCAACTAAGGCCTTAGAAGCGTCGCCTCTGAAGCCTTCAGAAATCTTCTCACTGGCTAACGCTGCAGCGATTGGTGCATAGCCGGAGGAAAGCTGTTTGGCGACAGTCATAATGTCGGGACTGACTCCAAAATGCTCCATCGCAAACCATTTCCCTGTACGACCAAATCCGTTAATAACCTCATCGGCTATTAACACAATATTGTGTTCGTCACATAATTCTCTTAATCGTTGCCAATAAGAGGAATCGGGCACGTGAGACCCATTAGCTGTTGAAATAGGCTCCGCTATAAACGCAGCAATTGTTTCGGGTTTTTCATCCTTAATTACTTGTTCAATGAAGCTTGCATCCAAGACGTCGGGTACTTTGATAGCACCGGGCATCATTGGCTCAAACGGTGCTTTATTCATATATGACGAATGATTCACTGACATAGCTGCGTATGTTGTGCCATGATATGAACCTACACGGGAGAGTACTTTGTATTTTTTACTATCACCACGATTATGATGCCATTGCTTCGCCATCCGCAGAGCAGCTTCAACGGCCTCGGAGCCGGAATTGACAAAAAAAGCACGCTCAATCCCCTCAGGGGCAATTTCAGCTAATCTCGTAGCCAGGTCAATTGCCGGCTCAGTCGCGTAAGAAAATGGATTAGCGAACGACATTCTTGACATCTGTTCAGAGGCTACATCCGCAAGCTTTCTTCGCCCATGCCCCACAGCAACTACCCACAAGCCAGACATTAGATCAATATATTGTCTATCCTTAGAATCCGTAAGATATATCCCCTCACCGGATTTGATCACGAGCAACGCGTCATCCTGACTCAATTCATCCTGCTGAATGGTATGAATCCATAGATGCTTGAGGGAGCGATCTATATAATCTTTTACACCATCAGCAAATTCGTTTGACATTCTGATATCCCTTCACTTCAAACAAGCTATTAAACGCTTGCATTTCTTTCTTCTTGGGTTGCTCTCCGACTCTGATAAGCCGGCGTAGCCCGCCCATCTCCAAACTTAGTATCTCGCCATTCTAAGGCTGACTTCAAACCTTGCTCTCTGGCAATTTCACCATAGTCGCTCACGGCTGTAGCAAGATGTGCTCGAGCATCCATTTCACTCGAAAGTCGTTGCATGGTTCGCGCTCCCATTAGCTCAAGACCTAAATTGACGGTTCGCTTAGAGGCCGACAATAGGTCCGCGTCAATCATAGCCATTCGATCCGCTAGATACTCCACCGCTTCATCTAATTGGTCATACGGAACAGCCTGAAGTACGAGTCCTATTGCAGCTGCATCTGCGCCCGAAATGCTATCGCCTGTTAGAAGCATTCGTTTGGCCCATTGAGGTCCCACGTGATAGAGCCACATGTGAGCTGGCGGGACCCCCATTGCTCGAACAGGCGGGAAACCGATTATCGCATCATCAGCAGCTACAATAATGTCGGCCAATAATACAAGATCTGTTCCTCCAGCTATGCAATAACCGTGTACCTTACCAATAACTGGTTTATGCATGTCAAAAATAGCCATCCGGAGTCTCTGCTGCAATTCCATACCCCAGGCATCATCGTCAATGCCTCCGCTGGAGCCACTGGCACGACCAAACTCGCCAGGGTCTATTTTGGGAGCGGTGAGGTCATATCCTGCACAAAACGCGCGACCATTTCCACTAAGAACTACGCAGTGAACTCTTTTATCGTTATCCGCAGCCCACATCGCATCGTGAATATCCTGCTGGAGTTCCCTAGACAATGCATTTAACTTTTCGGGGCGATTAAGGGTGACATAAGCCTTGCCATCGCGAACTTCGTAAATCAGGTTCTCAAAATTGGTATCCGTCATAACACCTGTCCTCTCGCTACACCGGCAGTGTAGCGGGTAGATGGAGCTTGGCACAGGAGTTTCGCCAAGATTTTAAATCTTAGAAAATCTGAAGATTAACCTATCTAATTAATAGATCAAAGTGCCAATTCCTGTTGGTTAATTAAACCTTTAGCTCGACGACCTGATCTTGACCAGATTCGGTAATGAAGCAAGATGAGGCACCGGTATGACAGACACTATCTCCGACTAATGAAACCTTCAAGATGACTACATCTCGGTCACAATCGGTTGTAATCGAGTGTACATTCACAAAATCACCAGAGGTCGCACCTTTATGCCAGACTTCTTGCCGAGACCTAGACCAGAACACAGCCTGTCCAATCTCAATAGTTTTTTTCATCGTAGCTTCGTTCATATACCCGAGCATAATCACCGCTCCACTCTCTTTGAGCTGTAAAATAGCTGGAATTAAGCCCCTCGCATCGTAGGTCAACTCACTAGGATCAAAACTGGTCATGTTACTTCTCCTTCTAGCACCTTTAAAACGCACTAATAGCCACTAATTAACGGGTCGTATAGTTATTCCATGGGCACTTAGATATTCCTTAACCGATTTAATCGAGTGTTCACCAAAATGAAAAATTGACGCTGCAAGTACTGCGTCAGCTCTCCCCAGAGTTAATGCCTGTAGAAAGTGCTCTGGACCACCCGCTCCACCCGAAGCAATTATTGGAACACGCACCCTATCCCTAATAGCTCTAAGCAAAGCAATATCATAGCCATCTTTATGCCCATCACTATCCATGGATGTCACCAAAAGTTCACCTGCGCCTCGCTCAGTGACCTCAGTTGCCCACTCAATTGCGTCGATGCTCGTCTTGGTGCGACCGCCATGTGTGAAAATTTCCCATTTATTCTCTCCAACTAATTTTGCGTCCAGGGCAACTACCGTGCACTGTGAGCCAAACCCCTTAGCTGATTGTTCAATCAAGTCAGGGTTTTCTACAGCCGCTGTATTCAGGGAAACTTTATCTGCGCCGGACTCCAGCATCCTTCTAACATCTTCGGGTGACCGAACCCCTCCACCAACCGTCAAGGGAATAAATATCTGCTCCGCCGTTCTTTGAATCAGATCAAATGTGCTAGCTCTGTCATCTGAAGAAGCAGTTATATCTAGGAAAACCAACTCGTCAGCTCCGTCTTGCTCGTACTTTGACGCGAGTTCGACAGGATCGCCGGCATCGCGCAAGTTTATGAACGACACACCTTTTACAACTCTGCCGTTATCAACATCAAAACAAGGAATAATCCGACGAGTCAACATCTAGTTATTCATTCCTTAGCGGCCTCGAGTGCCTCAGATAAATCCACATCGCCGGTGTATAGGGCCCTGCCAATGATGACACCCTCAGCTCCTATTGACTTCAATTTCAAGATATCACGAATATCAGAAATTCCTCCTGCGACTATAAGTGAGAGCTCCGTTTGACTAGTAATATACTGACACATCTCAAGATTTGGGCCAATCGCAACTCCATCTCTCTCAATGTCGGTATAGATTATTCGCTGAACACCAACTTCCTCGAGCTCCGCGAAAAAATCCACTGCCCGTACTACGGTGTCCTCCAGCCAACCTGATATCGATACAAATTCTCCCCTGATATCAACCGAAACAACGAGTTGTGCTGCATACTCCGTGGCGAGTAATTCTAGTAATTCTCGATCAGAAATAGCAGCCGTACCAACTATAAACCGGCTCACCCCGAGGTTAACAACTGACTTAATCGACTCCAAGGATCGGAGCCCGCCACCCAGTTGAATCTTGGCATCACAGTGATTAACGATATCGTTGACTAATTCAAGATTGACCGGATAACCGGCTTTTGCACCGTCAAGGTCAACCAAATGCAAATAACTCGTCCCTTGCCTCACCCATTCTTGAGCAAAATCTTTCGGAGACCCAAAAACAGTTTCTTTATCGTAATTCCCTTGGACAAGTCGTACCGCATTACCTCCTCGGATATCAACCGCCGGCATTATATCCATAGTATCTCCCTTAGTTGCTCAATAAATCTAGAAATCCGTACGGCCATCATCTAGTCCAACAGTCCAATAAAATTTTTATAAAGACGAAGTCCAGGCGGCCCGCTTTTCTCAGGGTGAAATTGGGTAGCCATTAAGTTTCCTTTTCCCACAACCGCAGGAAAATTTATCCCCGCATAGGTTGCTTCCGCGATAACACACTCTGATTCTGTAGGTCTAGCAAAATAAGAATGAACAAAATAAAAATGAATCCCCGTCTCAATTCCAGCCATAATAGGATGCTCCGACACCTGATTTATAACATTCCAGCCCATATGGGGCACAACCGCTTCTTCTGGGAAACGCACTATCTCTCCTGGAAGCACGCCGAGACAGTCATGGGTTCCGCCTTCGCGGGACATTTCAAATAGAGCCTGCATTCCCATACAAACGCCAAGAAATGGACGGTCAGATTCTATAAACTCTAAAATAGATCGATCCAGGCCACGAGCACGTAAATTCCACATAGTGTCTGCGGCAGCTCCAACACCGGGCACAATTAAGGCCTTCGCAGTCGCGACAACTGTTGGATCTGAGGTGACTGTCGGCTTCGCACCAGTCGCCTTTACGGCGCGCACGACGCTGAGCAGATTACCTGCACCATAATCAACTACTACAATATCTTTCATATCTTAAATAGGCCTCATAGAAAAAATTAGTGTCCTGCTCCAAGTCTACAACCAATTATTCAAGAGAGTTTGGAAGCCATCGTTAACAGGCATGACCGAACACTCTCGTTTATCCTATTAGTTATGCATGAGACGCTCAACGAAACTGAGATCGAGCAAGAAGTAAGTAATCTCCGTGTCAGTATTCGATACCACGACCATCGCTATTACGTGCTTAATCAGCCGGAGATTGGTGATTCCCAGTACGACGAGCTAATGCAACGATTACGAAAATTGGAACAAAATTTTCCCCAATTTATCGCTCAGGACTCACCAACACAGCGTATATCGGGAAGCATAGCTACGTCATTTAGTACCGTATCTCATCCTGAGCCCTTGCTTTCACTTTCAAATGTATTCGGACCTGAAGAACTGCAAATTTGGCTAGATAAAGCGTTGAGGCAATATCCAGAATTAGAGACAAATTATGTACTCGAACCAAAAATAGATGGTTTGGCAGTCTCATTGGTCTATGAAAGTGGGAAATTTGTCCGCGGTGCTACACGAGGAAACGGGCAAGAAGGTGAAGATATTACGACTAATCTACGAACTATTAGAGGTCTACCTTTGACAGTTGAACAGTCAGGTGCACGAATAATGCCGGGACGCTTTGAAGTTCGGGGTGAGGTATATATTAGCAAGACTGAATTCAAAAACTTAAACGATAAGCGTGCGCAGCAGAATTCACCACTTTATATAAATCTTCGCAACACTGCTGCTGGATCCCTTCGGAATTTGGATCCGAAAATTACCGCAAGCCGAAATCTCAACCTATTCGTCTATCAGTTGGGTTGGACAGAGAGGAACGACTTGTTTGACTCTCACGAAGAGACAATTGAGTGGCTAACTGCCCTGGGGTTTCCTACAAATCCTCTGGCAAAAACAGCTGCAGATATAAATGAAATTGTTGACTACTGCAAAAATCTCGAAAATGAACGCTCGTCACTAAATTATGATATCGACGGAGTTGTAATCAAAATAAACAGCCTCGCGTCACAGAACAGTCTGGGTGTAGTCGGTCGCGAACCGCGCTGGGCAACCGCATGGAAATTTGCCGCTGAACAAGCTGTTACAGAGCTAAGGAACATAAAACTTTCAGTTGGGCGAACAGGTGTTTTAACTCCATATGCTGAACTTACACCAGTGTTCGTGGGAGGCGCGAATATATCCGTCGCAACGCTCCATAATTTAGACCATATACAAGATCTGGACCTTCGAATCGGGGATCACGTTATCGTACAACGAGCTGGCGAAGTTATCCCGCAAGTGCTGGGCCCAGTTTTATCTCAAAGAACAGAGGCCTGTCTGGTATTTGAAATGCCTCTGGTGTGCCCTGACTGTCACGCTCCAATTCTAAAAAGAGACGATGAGGCGGCTCACTATTGTTCCAACACAAATTGTCAAAGCCAGCTTGCGCGAAAAGTCGAGCATTACGTATCAAGGCAAGCACTAGATATCGAAGGGTTCGGTGAAGAGCGTGCTTCACTCTTGGTGCGAAATGGTTGCATTCAATCTTTGGCAGATATCTACCTTATGCAAGATAAGAGGACTGAAATCCTTGATTTAAAAGACAGGCTCGATCGACTACGAGTAAAGGCCAGAAAATATGGAAAAAAAGACGGTGGTAAACTCTCGCGGCACCTCAGGCGAATCGATCGATTCGATAAATTTCCAGGGATTCGAGAAAAATGGTTTCGGACGTTAGAAGATGGCCTTATCGAAAGTAAAACTCTGCCACTTCACCGCCTCCTGATTGGCCTCGGTGTTAGGCATCTTGGCGGAACTACAGCGAGATTAGTTGCTGACCGATTTAGAACTCTGGCAAACCTTCGGTCAGCCAATTATGAAGACATTCTCACCATAGCTGGTATCGGTGAGGTTGTTGCGAATAGCATTTACGAATGGGTTCACGAACCGAACAACCAAATCCTCATGGATAAATTAACCAGCCTCAAAGTAAACGTCAAAGAAAATCAAATAGTATTTGGAGAAGCTCTTGAGGGTCAAAAAATAGCAATAACTGGCACTTTGACGCGCTGGAAACGATCTGAAATTCAAAATCTAATCCGCCAGCAAGGGGGTGAAGTAGTCACATCTGTCTCTAAGAACACTACCCTTTTGCTGGCTGGTGAAGGCGGCGGAAAAAAGCTGCGAGATGCAATGGTTCACGAGGTAAAAGTAGTCGACGAACTGACCTTCGATCGCATGATTAATTCGATTAGACTAGAAGAATAGGTATGATTCATCTAACAACAAGCGACACCGGGGTTGAAGCACGCCATGAATAGCCAAACAAACAAAGATCTCAAAAAGAAATACAGGTCATATTTGGCTGAAGAAATAGATGGGATTTTTATCTATCGGCAACTGGCTACAATCGAAGAGGACTCTAACCTGGTAGAAATTTATAGCCATCTTGCTGAGTCAGAGCAACGACACGTTGACCTTTGGCAGAAAGAGTTAGCTAAATTAGGCGCAGATAATTCTCTGCCGAAACCATCGATGCGTGCAAAAGTACTGATGTGGGTTGCCAGAAGATTCAGCCCTGACCTTGTTTTACCCGTAATAAAGGCATTCGAAAACGATGCCGCAAGTATGTACATAGGAGACTCAGTTGCAGAATTAGAGATGTTACCTGCCGATGAAGCTTCCCATGCTCGAGTCTTCGCAGCCTTAGAGGGCAGTTCAGGTGCCTCGGGAAATATGATTTCACGATTAGAGCAGCGACATAGCTCTCTCACCTCCCGAGATACACTGCGCGCTGGTGTGCTGGGATCCAGTGATGGTCTGGTCTCTAATATGCTGCTGGTTGCTGGGTTCGCCGGAGCAAATCCAAGTCAAGAAACTGTGGTTCTGGCTGGGTTTGCCGGACTATTGGCCGGGTCTGTTTCTATGGGCCTAGGTGAGTGGATCTCTGTTACAACCACTAAGGAGGCTGCCCAAGCTCAAATCGCGATCGAGACCGAGGAATTAAGGCTGGACCCAGATGCGGAAAAACGTGAGCTTGAATTGATTTACCGTGCAAAAGGTGTTTCTGCTGAAAACGCGCAAGTGCTCGTTGAATCAATCTTTCAAAGCCCTACCAATGCTCGCGATACTATGGTCAGAGAAGAATTAGGAATCAATCTGAATGACATTGGTTCACCCTGGAAAGCCGCACTGAGTTCGTTTCTGCTCTTCTCCGTAGGAGCAATCATTCCGGTTATCCCCTTTCTTTTTGGGAATTCAACGACTCATGTTCTTTTCGCTGGAGGCTTGTGCGCAATTGGGTTGTTCGCACTCGGCAGTCTAGTCACTCTACTCACCGGACAAAGCATACTGAAATCGGGATTCAGACAAATGACGATAGGGGTGTCAATTGCTTCCGTCACCTTCGCCATTGGCTGGGCAATCGAACGTTCCTTCAGTTTATAAAGCTAAAGAGTTGCTATCGACGCAGCTATACTAATAGTGATTACCTGAAAGAACAATAAAAATATAAAGCAATCTTCGGATAAAAGCCTATGCGTAACCCGTTTCAATTTTTGGCGAATGCAATCCTAGGGAGCGTCTCTCAAGATATGGGAATTGACTTAGGAACAGCAAATACTCTTGTTGCACTCGCTGGTCGTGGAGTAATTATTGACGAACCAACTGTTGTAGCAATTGATAAAGATTCTTCTAAAACCCTAGCTATTGGAGAGGCTGCGAAAAAAATGGTTGGCCGAACTCCTGCTTCAGTAGTTGCTATTCGGCCACTACGTGACGGGGTTATATCTGACGCGGACACAACAAAGCGGATGCTCCAATACTTTATCCGCCAAGCGCACCCAAACTCATGGTACGCGAACCCACGGCCACGAGTCGTCATTGGAATACCATCGGCCGCCACCGAAGTTGAGAAAAGAGCTGTTCGCCAAGCCGCATATGAGTCAGGAGCTCGTGAAGCGTTCACTATTGAAGAACCTTTGGCCGCCGCGATTGGATGCAACCTACCCGTGACCGAACCTGGTGGAACCATGTGCGTTGATATCGGAGGTGGAACAGCTGAAGCTGCAGTAATTTCGTTAGGTGAGATGGTAGTCTCCTCATCGACAAATGCTGCAGGTGATGCTATGGACGAGGCAATCATTAGTTATTTAAGGGAGCAACATGGCCTAGTTGTGGGTATTAGAAGTGCTGAGACTCTCAAGATTGAGGCTGGATCTGCTGTCTCCCTGAGTGAAGAGTTTACGGCAGACGTCCGCGGCAGAGACATCGCTTCAGGCTTACCACGTAGCGTACCCATTTCAACCGAAGAGTTACGAGTAGCTCTCTCCCCAGTTGTGGCGGATATTGTAACGATGGTCCAAACGACATTACAGCAGGCACCTCCTCAACTTATCGCAGACTTAATGACGAATGGCATTGCTCTAGTTGGAGGAGGTTCATTGCTCAAGGGCCTTGATGAACGACTTTCAACCTCGACTAAGTTTAACGTGTACGTAGCCCAAGACCCTTTGAAAGCCGTGGCGAAAGGGTGCGCCGCCGCACTTTCAGAGGCTGAAACTCTCCGCCTGATCTCCAGTAAGGACTCGCTGCGAAAATTGCCCGAGTAATACCTGTGACGGCTGAAATTTGAGGATGCAATGGGACGATGGTCTAATCCAAACATGCTCTCGATACTAATTATTCTGATAGTTAGTTTTACGATTTTGAATTGGACTCCGATCGGTGATCGCGCAGAATCAGCCATGCTAAAAATATTGACGCCAGTCGCAAGTCTGAGTAGAGGCGCCTATCAAGC
>Ga0315318_10000920_pt1 | contig 12538 bp, 15 predicted proteins | sample M1200m3416metaG_FD_203703 | JGI IMG/M metagenome (GOLD analysis project Ga0315318, IMG submission 203703) | Ammonia-oxidizing marine archaeal communities from Monterey Bay, California, United States - M1 200m 3416 | ecosystem: Environmental > Aquatic > Marine > Coastal | place: USA: California... | reverse complement strand
AGTTCAAGATCCTCTTCAAGCATTGACTGAAGTACGGCCTCAGGTGCATCTGACCCGCCTGGCGCTCTCGCTTCAAATGTCTCACGCAAAGTTGAATAACTATTCCCACCCAGAAAATGAAGGGGTGTCGTCGCTGAATTCGGCAAAAATGAATCCCCGTCATATATTGAAGAATCCGCTTGCGCCGATAAAACCAAGCCTATAAAAAGCAAATGATCTCCGGTCTCAATACGTTCGACAATTTCACACTCAATCCACGCACAACAGTCTGAAATAAGCGGTGCCGCCACCCGCCTCCCAGAAAATGTATCGAGTTGCGTCGCCTCAAACTTATTTGTGTCTTCTCCTGAAAGAGATCCTAAATAACCAACGTGATTAGCTAATTCTTTCGTAGGGATATTAACCGCAAATTCACCGGCATGTGAAAGCATATCCGTCGAGTACCGTGACTGTTCAAGAGCCACCCCTAACAGCGGTGGCTTCGAAGATAATGGCGTATGCCAGGATATTGGAATGACATTTGATTCTCCTCGCCATGTCGCTGTAACCAACGCAACAACTCCCCCAGAAAGCAGTCGAGCAGCCACAATCGGATCCACCGTTTGTAGGTCTTCATTAGGAGCAGTGGAAAGGGGAGACCCAAACATCGATTCATTCATTTCTACATTATTGCATGCAATGAATGCCGATGCGCAAATACGGTTTTGTATGCTAACAACTACCATTAAATCATGAGTCGATCAAAAAAACCTTCGAAATCCTCGGAGGTAATGCCAATTTCAGGTCTCCTCGAAACTCTTGGATTTTCAAACCCAAGCGTCCAGTCTGCGGTGCGGGAAATAATAGAGACGGCCGGTTATACGAATCCAAGAAAAACCAATATCGCCGTGGATAAGGCAAAACTCGTACAAATTTATATCAAGGCCAATTTTCGATTAGTGTGCTCAGAGGAGTGTGACAACGCCGCCGGTAAAAAACGAATGAAGTCAGATTTGCGGGTCAGAACTGATAAGTGCGAGTTTTGTAACGGAAGCGACCAAAATAGGCTGGTCGCGAAAATGGCAAAAAATCTGTCGGATCGAGGTTTATCTGAAATACTTATCGTTGGTGGTTCAACTCAGTCGGCAAATACGCTTAATCGTCTCCTCAAAAGCTGCAAGATAAATTTAAAAATAATCGAAGGTACCAAAAGAACGAATTTAAAGATGGCCAAGCTCTTATGCAGAAATGTCGATTTGGTAGTGATCTGGGGTGCTACTCAGCTCGATCATACGGTTTCACAGGTCTTCAATACTGCCGCAGAGCCTGGTACGAAAGTTCCGGTCGCTCGTCCTGGACTTAAGGCATTAGCGGATGCCGTGAATATTCATCTAAGAAGCAATTGAAGTACTAATTTCAAAATCTATTAAGATTGAGCAGATCTAGCCACCCGCTTAACTTCGCTAATCTCACGATGGCTCAACTCGCGAGTCTTTCCTGATTTCAAACGACCTAACCTAATTGGTCCCATAGAAATTCGATGCAGGTGAACAGGATTGGCGTCAAAACTAGCCAACATTCGACGAACAATTCGATTTCGTCCTTCATGAACAACTATTCGAAATAAATGTAAATTCGAGTTCTTGGAAACCCCTATGTTTTCAGCAACAGAAGCTTTCGCAAATCCATCTTGGAGATGAATACCCTCAACCAGTCGGCGACATACCTCAGGCTTTACCGGATTACGAACACTCGCTATGTATTCCTTTTGCATACCGAATCTCGGATGAGATAAATACTGAAGTAAATCTCCATTTGTTGATAGAACTAAAAGGCCAGACGTCTCCCGATCTAGCCGCCCGGCATAGCTCAAACTCGACGGGAAGGTCTCGAGCACATCGAATACTGTTCGTCGGCGACGATCGTCCTTACGGCTGACGATGACTCCACGAGGTTTGTTCATGACCAGGGTCAATTCTGCATCCCGAGTATTTAAAGAAATCAACTTCCCATCAAGTAATATTTTACAGTTACTTGGATCGGCCTTGTCACCTAAGGTAACAGGTTTCCCGTCGATCACAATCCGTCCATCTTTAATTAATTTTTCTGATGCGCGTCTAGATCCAAAGCCCGCCGAACTTAAAATTTTTTGAATTCGTACGTCCGTCATCATTCTCACTTTTCAGTTAATTTTGTAATATATTCAACTCAAATCACCTTGCGTAGAACGAGTTAATCTCCGCCCCGCAAAAGAAGCGTGCCCTCCGTAACATCTATCGGAATGGATTTAGTTGAACTAAGTTTATTCGATTCAAGCCGAATAATCCCACGCGCAAACTGCTGAAGAGTTGCCACAAGAAAAGGCGCCTCGTAACTCATTCCTAGCTCTCTAATTGAATCAAAGAGCTCATTTGAATCCTGGGACTTATTAAAGTTTTCCCAAAGTACATCGATTTGCTTATCGCCTTGAATTGGATATCGGCAGAACGTGGCAACGGGCCCTCTATCAACCTCGGGAATTGCTAGATGCGCCATGACACCACTATGCGTTTCCCCTTTCGCTATCAAGGTTTCGATGACTTGTTGCCATGTACCGACAGGGCCATTTGGTAAAGCAGGATGTAGATTAATTAGAACACGTGAATTGACGAAATTCGGAGAAAAAATAAGCATGTAGCCCGCGAGTACTCCAATATCCGTCTCATACGAGCGCACTAGGTTACTCACTTCAACGTCGTATTTTTGACGCCATGCCGGTAACTGACCGGATCCCCGTGTTAGAGCAGCGCCCAGTTTTTTTCTAAATCGAACAGAAGAAAAATTAATTACAGGGACATTCTGCTTTACGAGTTCTGCAATAAAATCGTCAGTCGATTCCGACTCTCCTACCTCTCTGTTGAGAAATACGAACTTGATTTCTGCGTCAAGAATTTCGGAGTCAATCGCCGTCTTCACTGCCGAGAACATTTTTCTGGAGCCCATACCTCTCGCCGTCGTATACCAACCGATTCTTAATGTCATAAAGGAACTACGAACCTTCTTTAATTAATTCATCAATTCGATCTTCGGCTTGGGTAAGCAACTCTTTACACTGAGTCGCCAAATGAACGCCAGTCTCATAGAGTTCGAGAGATTCAGATAATGACAATCCACCATGCTCTAGCTGCTCAACAATCTCCTGCAATTTTTCGTAGAAATTCTCGAAAGAGAAGTCTTCGCTTTGATCACCCGTCATTCGAACCTCCATTCATCTCGATGCGGGCTTTCAAAGAACCGTCATGCCAATGGATCAGAACACGATCTGCATCAACAAGACCTTTATAGCTTCGAATGGCTGCATCCTCTTTCGATACCAAGGCATAACCTCTACTCAACGTCGCGCTTGGAGAAAGTGAATCCAGCTTGCCTTCACTATGAAAAATCAACCGCGATTGCTCTACCAACTTAAATCTTATTGCATGTGACATTCGATCAGTCACAGCCTGTACTCCTGCTTCAAGTAATTCACTGGCTGGTTTTTTTAGCTGGATACGGCTCGAAAAATGTGACACTCGATCGAACAGTGACGAAAATAAATTTCTGATTGACATGTTATGTCGAACCACTAGCAATTCAACCTGTTGCAACACTTCTTGACGATCAGGAACAGCCAGTTCTGCCGCTCCAGAAGGTGTGGGTGCTCGTTGGTCTGCAACCAAGTCAGCTAAAGTGAAATCTGTTTCGTGCCCAATCGCAGAAATCACTGGGACAGGACACGTGTATATTGACCTGACGACAACTTCTTCATTAAAAGCCCACAAATCCTCTACTGACCCGCCGCCTCTAGCGACTATCACCAAATCAATCTGTTCGCTGCCATAATTGGATACGTTTTTTATGGCTGACGAAATACTATGTGCTGCATCAATTCCCTGAACAATCGTAGGTTCAACAATTAGTTGGGTAAGCGGCCACCTACGTGACACAATATTACGAATATCCTCGATAACCGCACCCGTCGGGCTCGTCACCACCAATATCCTTTTGGGAAATTTTGGGAGAGGGCGCTTCCGTGAGAGGTCGAATAGTCCTTCCGCTGTTAACCTCTCTCGACGACGCTCAAATTCTGCCCAAAGTGGACCTTTATCGCCGCTCTCTAAATGAGAGATGATAAATTGCAAGTCGCCCCGTGCTCTATATAATGTAAAACTGCCGTATATGAGTACGCGTGAATTATCAACAATTCGGTCTCGGAATAGAAAATTATCGTTTTTAAAAAACACACACTTAATTGACGAGTCAAAGTCTTTTACAGTTAGATAGATATGGCCCGATCGTGCTTTGGTGAGACCACTTATTTCGCCCTCAAGCCAGATGTCGGAAAATTCAGAGTTAACTTCAATACTTTGCTTAAGTCTCTCGGTAATATCCGAGACCGAAAACACATCGATCTCAACCATTTGTTTACCTCACTTCAGCAAGTGAATAGCCAAAATCGCCCATCCTGCACTCCAAAAGAGAGCGCCATCTACACCTTTGCGCGCTCCAAATATCTGCCGTCATCAGTGGACACCTTAATGAAGTCACCTGGCCCAACAAACAAAGGCACTTGCGTAATTAAGCCCGTCTCCAAAGTAGCAGGTTTAGTCGCACCTTGAGCCGTGTCACCCTTAACACCCGGATCTGAGTCAGTCACTTGGAGAACTACAGCAGACGATAATTCAACACCCAAAGCTTCTTCGCCGTACAGAACCACCTGCACTTCATCTCCTTCTTTCAAATATTTTATATCGTCCCCGATTATGGCAGCTGGAACCCCTATTTGGTCATAAGTTTCCACATTCATAAACGTGTAATTACTACCATCATCATATAAATATTGCATCTTCCGTGTTTCCACTCGAGCAGTCGTTAGACGATCGCCAGCATTGAAGGTTCGTTCTATTATGTGACCTCCCCTGAGATCTCTAAGTTTGACTCGATAAACAGCTGATTTCTTGGTTTTGACGTGATTAACTTCCTCCATTTTATAAAGAGTGCCATCCACTTCAACAGTTGAACCACGCTTGAATTGAGAGGTAGTAATCATTTTTGAACTCCCTGTTTGAATCCTATTGAGTTTAACTCAGTCTGCCATTAGATCATTATGCAGGAAAATTCTTTGAAGAGGTTGTTAGTGAGCGCAGTCTTCCGTTCTCCATAACGCACTGATCTTCGATACGAACACCACCCCAGCCAGGGATGTAAATACCTGGCTCGACAGTAACCACATGACCATCCGCTAGTTCCACGTCGCCCGAAGGCGATAATCGAGGTTCTTCATGCACGTCAAGGCCTACTCCATGACCTAGTCCATGTCCAAAAAAATCACCGTAGCCCGCTTCATTAATGACAGTTCGTGCGATTTCGTGAGCCTCCGATCCTAGCATTCCCGCCTCTACTCGCTCGATTGCCATTTCCTGTGCCATCCGTACCACATCGTATACGCGCAAGAATTCGTCACTAGGCTCTTGACTTGATTCGCCCTTGAACCAAATAGTGCGCGTTAAATCTGAACAGTAACCATCCAAAATCACGCCCATATCGATGACTACGCCGCTTCCCGAAATTAATTCAGAATCAGAGGCTCTCCAGTGTGGCAAAGCAGCATGCTCCCCTGATGCCACGATCGAAGGAAACGAAAGATCGGTTGCCCCATGACTGATCGCATATTCCTGTATCGACCATGCAACATCTTTCTCGGTAATACCAAGTTGAATATCCGTAGTCGCTTCTTTAAATGCTTGATCTCCTAGATATACAGCCCTGGACAATGCCTCTAGTTCCTGAGGATCTTTCACCATTCGTAATGCTTCAATCAAACCAGAAATAGAACGTAATTTAGGGCAATCACTGTTGCCGGATCGCTCAAGGGCGGATCGCCAATTATTAATTTGATCGACTGTCACGTGGTTCGACTCGAAACCTAGTTGAGTGTTGGTGAAAGACATTAAGAATTCTGTCGATAGACTTGATATGGCTCCAGTCGCTTCTACTAGTTCAAAATCTGGACATTCAATTCTGGCTTGTTCCCAGTATCGGGAGTCGGTAACAAAATATTTAGCATCCTTTGTTATTACCACTACACCTGAAGTCCCGGTAAAACCTGAGATCCACGTTCGATTCGTAGGGGAGGCAATAATAAAACCATCAAGTCCTTGCTGATCAAACGAATTCCGAACTTGTTCAATTCGCGATGTAAAATTAGCGTTAATTGCCACTTCTTTTAGCCCACAAAAATTCGAGAGCAGCGACATATCCAGCTATACCGAGGCCTGAAATCAGTGCTGTAGCAACCCGAGACGAGTAAGTACTACTCCGAAACTCTTCCCGAGCATGAATATTCGTCACATGCACCTCGACGACAGTGATACCAACTCCAGCGATCGCATCTGCTAGTGCTACCGAAGTATGTCCATACCCACCTGGGTTCAAAATTAAGCCGTCGAATTTAGACGTTGTCTGAATAAAATCGATCAACGCACCTTCATGATTGCTCTGGAAAAATTCAACTTCAACTCCTAGTTCATCTGCCCGCGCAACAACTCTCTTTTCCATATCGGAAAGAGTGTCTGAGCCGTATAAATCAGGCTCACGAGTTCCTAACAAATTCAGATTTGGTCCATTCACTACTGCTAGTTTCATATCCCTCCCTCGCAGCTTCAGTTCGACATTGATTTAATCCTAACGTGAAACAGTTTCCAACACATGGATTACGGCTTATGAAAATTCTCACTACCACGCGCATTTTTTAAAGCGGTCTGGATTTCCTTACTATCCGAAGACCCGGATAAGGCAGTGTATATCTGCGTAGTGTCAGGTGAAGAATGCCCTAAAAGGTGTTGAACAACCCGAATATCTGCGCCTCTTTCAACTAGATGAGTCGCAAATGAATGCCTTAATAAATGTGGGTGCACATTCGTCTTAATCCCCACCTTAATTCCGGCGTTGCGGACTAATCGCTGAATTGACCGTTGGGAAAGCCTTTGGCCAAACCGATTCAAAAAGCAGGCCGTTTGCATACCTTTGGCCAGTAGCGGACGAGCATCTTCAAAATAGCGATTGAGTGCCGTCCAAGCTGGTTCGCCAAAGAGACAGATTCTCTCTTTGTTTCCTTTTCCAATAACACTAGCTTGCATCAAGTTCATATCGATATCCCGTAAATCAATTGAAGTGATTTCGGAGACTCGAATCCCTGTGGCATAAAGTAGTTCTAATACGGCTCGGTTCCGGATAGCGCCAGCATCATCTCCAACAATACTACTTAAAAGTTTGTCCACATCAGTCTGTTGCAAGACTCGAGGCAAGCGCTTCGCAGCCTTAGGTGTTCTAAGCCTAAGCATGGAATCCCCTTTAGCGGACGACAGCGAATAACCCTTCGAATCCAACCAAATATAAAAACCTCTGATCGTAATCGCTATTCTCCGAATTGAGCCATCCGTGACCCCGTGGTCCTTCAGCTTCCGCAAATAACTTCTCGCTTCAACTCGCCCAACTACCGAAAATGATAAATCTCTTCGATCTATATATTTTAAGAATTTAGAAATATCATTTCGGTAATTACGAATGGTGTGTGTCGATCTTGCTAGAACCAAGGTCATATAGTCGAGATATTCGCGTAATTCGGTCTCTCCAGAAATTTTATCATCGGCCATCGTATTCTTATTTCTGACTAGTAATCTATTCCAGGCTGAGCCTTCACACCTGCTTGGTACGGATGTTTGATTTCATTCATTTCTGTTACTGTGTCCGCAATTTGAATAAGCTCTTCGCTCGCGTCTCGACCCGTCAGTATTATGTCAACATCCTTTGGTCGATTCTCAATCACGTCAATGACAGTCTCGATCGAGAGCCATCCATAATTTATCGGATAGGTAATTTCATCGAGTACCACTAAATCGTATTCGCCAGACTGAATGATAGTGGCTGCTTTTAACCAAGCTGCTTTGGCCAATTCTTTGTCGTGTTCAATATCTTCCGATAGCCACGTAAACCCGTCCCCCAAGGCCTCCATTGGTATACCCATTCGATCTGCTGCCAATGTTTCTCCGTACTTGGAGTCTTTTTTCTTAATAAACTGAAGCCAAAGCACAGTCCAACCGCGGCCCCAAGCACGCATACTCACGCCGAGCGCTGCCGTGGTTTTTCCTTTACCATCGCCGGTCATTACAAGGACTAGTGGGTGGTTTTTAGGAAACAAGCCGGCCCATTTCCCATGAGGCTGGTCAACAGGCCCTCCCCTAAGTACGTCCGGATCGTTGAGCGCTGACTTTCGTTGCTCGTCATTCAGGTCACTAGGCATACTTCCATAATAGCCCAGACCGCTCGCTCAAGCCCTAATTCGAAAGATAGACCAGTTTAGACTGATCAAATATGACATCTACATACTGGCCAACGGAAAAATCAAGAGACATCGCATGGTGGGCAGATATACCCGAAGGAATCTCAACTCCAGCAAGTCTTACGATAGCGACAATACCACCAACTGCAGACTCATATCTAGTTATCTGGCCTCGGCCTTTAGGATTAGCTCTCAATGATATTGCTGACAACGGAAAAGATATCAACTCGTCCGAAGTACTCAAGGCCGGAATCCTTAGAGACTCGCGTGCTTCATTATTCCTGAGAACCGTATGACCAATTAGATTCGCAACATCTGCTGATTTTGGGTGATTCAACACCTCCTTCATTGCCCCGGCCTGATGTATGAAACCATCGATTAAAACAACAACTTTACTCGCAAGCACCACAGCTTCACTTATATCATGCGTTACGACTATCGAAGAAAGTTCACGTCCATTAATCAAATCGTGCAAATCTCTTGAAATACTTCTCTTATCCACCGGATCGATCGCAGTAAAGGGTTCGTCGAGCATCAATATTGCAGGCTGCAGTGCAAATGCTCGAGCAAGGCTAACTCGCTGCCGTTCGCCACCTGATAATTCGTGGGGTTTTTTTGTAGCTAAACGCTCCACCCCAAGTCGCTCCAACCAACTATATGCGTAAGTTCGTATCTGTGTTTTTTTAAAGCCTCTCAAATCCATAGCAATCTTCAAATTATCAACAACAGTTCTGTCTAAAAGTACAGGATCTTGAAATGAGATCGAAGATAAGCGTCTGAAGTCTCTGCGATTCGCTCTCGATATCTTGGTACCAAAGTAAGAAATTTCACCCTCAGTCGAAGGAATCAACAGGCTAGCTGCTAGCAAAAAGCTCGACTTTCCAGAGCCATTAGCACCAATAATAGCAACGCTCTCACCTCTCGCAAGGTTAAACGATTCAAAAGACAGTACTCTCTGGCCACTACGATGGACTACTATTTTCGACATTGACAGCGCTGCATCAGTGGCCATCATTAGATCCGCTTTCGAGCAAGATTCTGAACGCTAGTAAGGACAAGAGCCACTAGAAATACCATCGCCAATAGCACTATGCCATAGGCAAGAGCGCGCCCAAATTCTCCTTTGCTTACTAGGAGCACTGTAGCAGTAGTTAGAACTCGAGTATCTCCCGCTAAATTACCACCCACCATCATCGCGGCACCAACCTCCGAAATTACGGCCCCGAAACCAGCCATCATAGCGATCATTAACCCGAGTCTCGCCTCATAAGCCAGCAAAAACAAACTCTCCTTTCGTCCCGCGCCCAGCGACCGAATTTGTAAAAACAAAGACTCTGGTAGAGACATAAATGAGCCAGCAGTGATTGCTGCAACCAGCGGGATGGCAATCACGCACTGACTAATAATCATTGCTACAGGCGTATAAATTAAATTTAGTCCCCCAAACGGCCCCGACCGCCATAACAAAACAGCTACCAATAACCCAGCTATAACAGGCGGCATACCCATCCCAGTATTCGCAAATGTGACTAAAGCACCTCTTCCTCGAAATGGTAAAACTGCTAGACAAAATCCAGCTGACGCACCCACTATGAAAGATATTATTGTTGAAGAGCCGCAAATCATTAAAGTCCGTAAGGTAATCGACCAAATCTCCGAATCTCCTTGACGGAGAAGAAGAAATGTTTCACGAATTGCGTCACGAATTAAATCCACAAATCAGCGCTCCAGCCCCATAATGTTCAGTTAATCCTGTAGAACAGTGACTCTCCGTACTGCTCTAGTCCGAACATCTCAATCATATTCTGAGTCTCCGCACTAAGCATAAAGTCACGGAAAGCTCGGGCCCCAGCGTGATTTATATTCTCAGTTTCTGTGTTTAATAATATGACGCTATATACGTTTAGCAGTTCATCCTCTTGGTCAATCAAGACTACTTGGTCCGAATCAATGTTAGTAGCAAGCCATGTTCCCTTATCGGTCAGTGTGTATGCCTGAGTTTGAAGAGCAACCGTAAGTGTAGCGCTCATTCCTTGCCCAGTAGCCGCATACCAATCCTCTCCACTAGGTGTGACATCGAAACCAGCAATCGCCCAAAGATCTATCTCTTTTTTATGCGTCCCCGAATCATCGCCTCTACTGACAAACGCCGACCCTGACTTTGCAATAGCTTTTAATCCTTCACCAACACTTAATCCCTTGATATCGGCAGGGTCATTCGACGGTCCGACAATCACGAACCAATTCTTCATCACCTGAGTCCGACTTATCCCGAATCCGTCGTTGACAAAATTAATCTCTGCCAAGGGAGCATGAACAAGAAGTACATCTCCATCTCCCCGTTCACCCATTCTCAAAGCCGCACCGGTACCTACAGCAACAACTTTAACGCTATAGCCAGTCTCCGCTTCAAACTGAGATACTAGTTCGTCAATCAATCCCGTATTTTCAGTACTAGTTGTGGTTACCAAGAGCATCGAATTCGAGTCGGTTGAGCAGCTAGTCAAACAAACAACTGACAGAAAAATAATCCCACACAAAGCCTTATGCACTGAATAAGTTCTTCGAAGGAGGGCAAGAAACAAATACATCTGGAAAGATTCCTCTTATTTCTGTAGACTTCTCTTAATACAAAGTCTACAAAGGAACAGCACTGATGAGTAGCGATGATTCTTCCCAGAGCAGCAAAGCTCTAGTGATTCGGGCAAAAATTTGGATAGAGTTAGACAACCGCCTAATTATGAGTGATTACCTAGCTACCTTGCTAAAAAATATCGAGAGAACTCAATCCCTGAAAAGTGCAGCGGCAACGATGAACCTTCCATATCGAACGGCGCTTAAAAAAATAAACGAAATAGAATCAGCAGTAGATTCTCCCTTGGTCGAATCGGTGTCAGGTGGACCTGCTGGAGGAAGTTCGAAATTGACACCCTATGCCAAAGAACTTCTAAAAAAATTCGACACCGTTCAACGGCAGATTACCAACTTAGAAGGTAAAATTTTATAGGTATGTAAGAGGTAATCCTACGTATGTGTTATAGGTTCACCATCTAGGCATTTAGGACATTCATTACTGTCCCAAGATGGAATATCAATCGTCAATGCCGCATAAAAAGGAAGTCCTAAATCAATCTTTCCGCCTGTCCTATCGGCAATCGAAACCACAGCGACTGGATTTGCACCCGCATTTCGCACGGCCTCGATAGTATCAATCAACGAGCCTCCAGTCGTAACGATGTCGTCTACCACGAGTACAGGCTCGCCAGGAGAAAAACTGAATCCACGCTGAAATGAACGACCACCATTCTGATCTTTTTCGCAAAATAGTCCTCTGATACCCATTTGTCTTGCAACTTCATAGGCTAGTAGCACTCCACCAGTAGTGGGACCAGCAACACTTTCTGGAGAGAATTTCCTACCAAAATTCGCCATCAATTTACAAATTTTTTCGGTATATTCAGGCCATTGAAGAAGATTAAATTTCTCAAGATAACGATCACTATGGCGGCCCGATGTTAGAGAGAAGTGGCCATCCAGCATCGCCCCTGAAGCCTTAAAAATATCGAGTGGTTCCATCTTCAAGTAGTCTCCTTTACAGCAAGTAGCTAGAACACACGTCAGCGTTAATCTAGATTGTGAACGATCCTGCTCATCGAATTTATCGGCCAATACCTTACATCAACTCGACCTACCAACTCTGTTTCAGGTACAGGTCCAAAAACTCGCGAATCCATGGAATTAGATCTATTATCCCCCAGAACAAACACAAAACCGTCCGGAATCAAAACGGGGCCCCAACTATCAGATCCAGTCACCGAAATTTGAGGCTCCATAAGGACTTGGTCATCCAAATATAATACTCCATCAATCATTTCAACCGTGTGGCCACCAGTTGCAACAACTCTTTTTATGAGGTCATATCCATTTGCTCCTCCCCGATCGAAGACAACTACCTCACCAATCTCTACTTCACCGAAAGAATATTGAAATTCCATGAAGTTTGGAAGCCAAGACGCATCAATGGAGGTATAGGCGAGCCGATTCACTACCAAAAATTGACCGGATTCGAAATTCGGATGCATGGACCCCCCCATGACAACATAATTCTGTGCAACAGCTCTAATGCAAATAAACATTATTAGAGCCAAAATCACCAGCTCCACCGACTCAATTCCAACCTTGAGGACAATTGAATATCGC